>Ga0209238_1000104_pt1 | contig 26462 bp, 28 predicted proteins | sample GraSoi013_1_20cm_FD_185823 | JGI IMG/M metagenome (GOLD analysis project Ga0209238, IMG submission 185823) | Grasslands soil microbial communities from the Angelo Coastal Reserve, California, USA - Sample 10_02_2013_1_20cm (SPAdes) (version 2) | ecosystem: Environmental > Terrestrial > Soil >...
AGTGGACGGATGGATCTCCCATGACCAAGCGCATCGAATCGGTCAACGCCTTCGTCGTCAAGTTCGCGAACGTGAACGGCTCGGGCTCGGCCTCGGCGAACGAGCTCTTCGCCAAAGCTATCCTGCGGATGGGCGTTCCGGTCAGCCCGCGCAACATATTCCCCTCGAACATCCAGGGCCTGCCCACCTGGTACGAGGTGCGCGTCTCGGAGTCGGGCTGGCTCGGTCGCCGCGGCGGCGTCGATCTCATGGTGGCGATGAACCCGCAGACCTGGGACGCCGACGTGAAGGAGATCGACCCGGGCGGCTATCTTTTCTACGACAACACCAAGGTGCTGCCGAAGTCCAAGTTCCGCGACGACATCAACGTCGTCGGGCTGCCGCTGACCGAGATCTGCAACCAAGCCTACACCGACGCGCGCCAGCGCCAGCTCTTCAAGAACATCATCTACGTCGGGGCGCTCTCGGCGCTGCTCGGCATCGACCCGCTGGTGATCGCCGAGCTGATCGGCGAGCAGTACAAGGGCAAGGAAGCGCTCTTGAAGCCCAACTTGAACGCGCTGCAGCTCGGGCGCACCTATGCGCTCGAGCACCTGAAATGCCCCCTGGGCATCCGCGTGCGGCCCTTGAAAGGCGAGGCCAATGTCGTGGGCGACAAGATCTTCATCGAGGGCAACGCCGCCGCGGCGCTCGGCTGCGTCTACGGCGGGGCGACGGTCTGCGCCTGGTACCCGATCACGCCGTCCTCGTCGCTCGCCGAAGCGTTTCAGAAGTACTGCGCGAAGCTGAGAGTGGACAAGGAAACCGGCAAGAACAAGTTTGCCATCGTGCAGGGCGAGGACGAGCTCGCTTCGGTGGGCATCGCCATCGGGGCGGGGTGGAACGGCGCGCGCGCCTTTACCGCGACCTCCGGCCCCGGCATCTCGCTCATGCAGGAATTCATCGGCCTCGCGTATTTCGCCGAGATTCCGGTGACGATCATCGACGTGCAGCGCGGCGGGCCTTCGACGGGTATGCCGACGCGCACGCAGCAGTCCGACATCCTCGCCTGCGCCTACGCGAGCCACGGCGACACCAAGCACGTGCTGCTTTTCCCCGAGGACCCGCACGAGTGCTTCGAGATGGCCGCGCAGGCGCTCGACCTCGCCGAGCGGCTGCAGACGCCGGTGTTCCTGATGAGCGATCTCGACATCGGCATGAACCAGCGCCTGTGCGCGCCGCTTAAGTGGGACGACAGCCGCCAGTACGACCGCGGCAAGGTGATGACGGCCGAGATGCTCGACGCCGGCAAGGAATTCGGGCGCTATCTCGACGTGGACGGCGACGGGATTCCGTTCCGCACCTATCCGGGCACGCACCCCTCGAAGGGCGGCTACTTCACCCGCGGCACCTCGAAGAACGCCTACGCGATCTACTCGGAGCAGGGCCCGGATTACAAGGCCAACATGCAGCGCCTCTTGAAGAAGTTCGAGACGGCGAAGACGCTGGTGCCCAAGCCCATCCTCAGCGCATCCAAGGAGCCGGCGCGCTTCGGCGCGATCTATTACGGCTCGACCGGCCCCGCGATGGCGGAGGCGCTCGACGCGCTCTCGCGGCAGGGGATCTACGTGAACGCCCTGCGCCTGCGCTCGTTCCCGTTCCAGGACGAGATCTTCGATTTCGTGCAGTCGCACTCGAAGGTTTTCGTGATCGAGCAGAACCGCGACGCGCAGCTGAAGACGCTGCTCGTGAACGACGCGGGGATCAATCCGGCGAGCCTGATCTCGGTCCTGCACTACGACGGCACGCCGATCACCGCGCGCTACATCACCGGCGAGATCGCCGAGATCGTCGCGGCGCTGAATGTGCGGCCGCTCGTGAAGAAAGACAAGGTAGCATGAGTGCTGCGTCATCTATGCGTGCTGCGTCATCCATGCGTGCTGCGCCATTCTTTTCCCCTCCTCGTATGAGGAGGGGTGGCGCGAAGCGCCGGGGTGGTGTTCTATGACCTACCTCGCCAAGCCGAAGCTCCATCACCCGACCCTCCCGAAGAACAAGGTCGGCTACACACGCCGCGACTACGAAGGCAAGGTCTCGACGCTATGCGCCGGCTGCGGGCACGACTCGATCTCGGCGGCGCTGATCCAGGCCTTCTTCGAGCTCGACATCCTGCCGCACCGGGTCGCCAAGCTCTCGGGCATCGGCTGCAGCTCGAAGACCCCGGACTATTTCCTCGGCAACTCGCACGGCTTCAATACCGTGCACGGAAGGATGCCCAGCGTCCTCACCGGCGCCAATCTCGCCAACCGCGAGCTGATCTACCTCGGCGTCTCGGGCGACGGCGACTCGGCATCGATCGGCCTGGGGCAGTTCGCGCACGTCATGCGCCGCGGCGTGAACATGACCTACATCCTCGAGAACAACGGCGTGTACGGCCTCACCAAAGGCCAGTTCTCCGCCACCGCCGACGCCGGCTCGAAGTCCAAGCGCGGCGTGGTGAATGCCGACGCGCCGGTGGACACCGTGTCCCTCGCCCTCATCATGGGCGCCACCTTCGTCGCCAGAAGTTTCTCGGGCGACAAGCACCAGCTCATTCCCCTGGTGAAAGCGGCGATCGCCCACGAAGGCGCGGCCTTCATCGACGTCATCAGCCCTTGCGTCGCGTTCAACAACCACCCGGGCTCGACCAAGAGCTACGACTACGTGCGCGACCACAACGAAGCGGTCAACCGCCTCGACTTCTGGCCCTCGCGCGAATCCATCAACGTCGAATACAACGAAGGCGACGCCATCGAAGTGCCGCAGCACGACGGATCCATCATCCGCCTGCGCAAGACCCACCCCGACTACGACCCGACCGACCGCGTGCAGGCGCTCGAATACGTCGCCCACCACGCCGCGAAAGGCGAAGTCGTCACCGGCCTGCTGTACCTCGACACCAACTCCGAAGACCTCCACGCCCACCTCAATACCGTGGAGACCCCGTTCAACAAGCTCGGCGAGAAGGAGCTTTGTCCGGGGGCGGGGATGCTGGAAAAGATAAACGCGGCTCTTAGGTAGATCAGCTTCGTTCTACGACGGGGTAGGAGTTGTTCGACTAGGTCGAATCCCACCCTCTCCGCCAGAGAGGTTCATGTTCTTGAGGCGCCGGGCCATACGGAAAAGTTTTCAATCGAATGCCCGGGTGTTTGACCGCTTATGAGCGCGGCGATATGGTGCTGCTAGGTTTCCAAAATCCCCTCCCACCGGCGACTGCAAGTCCTGGATCGACAAGCGCGGTATTGGGGCGTTTTCACCACCGGCATTCAGGTGTAATCTGTTCGCAGGCACACCGTGGGTAATTGACCCGATGCCGTTGGAGCTGCGACGACCGCGGCTCCCACGTAATTCCCGGCGGGGACCATCTACTGCAAGGGGGCATGACAATGCGCAAGATTCTTTTGACAGGTGTGGCTGCAATCGGTATTGCAGTCGTGGGCTGGGTTGCACCGGGTTCATTGCAGGCGCAGCAGGCAGTGACCATCGACAATGACGACATCGGCGGTGTCGTCACCGGGCCGAAGGGGCCTGAAGCCGGAGTCTGGGTGATCGCGGAAACGTGCGATCTGCCGGTGCGTTTCATCCGCATCGTCGTCACCGACGATAGTGGCCGCTACGTCGTCCCCGATCTGCCGAGAGCCAACTACGACGTCTGGGTGCGCGGCTACGGTCTCGTCGATTCGCCGAAAGTGAAGAGCGCGCCCGGCAAGCTGCTCAACCTGAAAGCCGTGCCCGCGCCGAGCGAAGCGGCTGCCGCGCAGTATTACCCGGCGATCTATTGGTACTCGATGATGAAAATCCCCGAGGCCAGCGTGTTCGGCAGCAAGGAAGCGCCGCAGAACGTCAAGCTCACCGACTATCTCAATGGCATGAAGAACAACGGCTGCGTCGGCTGCCACCAGCTCGGCCAACTGTCGACCCGCACGATTCCGAAGTACCACCTCGATGGCAAGACACACCAGGAAGCATGGGTCCGCCGCATCCAGTCCGGACAGGCGGGCGAGAACATGGTCCTCATCGCCGCAGGCCAGCTCGGTGGCCTGCCGTTCAAGTATCTCGGCGACTGGACCGAGCGCGTCGCCAAGGGCGAGTTGCCGTTTGCCAAGCCGACGCGGCCGCAAGGCGTCGAGCGCAACATCGTCGTCACGCTGCGCGACTGGCACAATCCCAAACAATACCTGCACGACCTGATCGCCAGCGACCGGCGCTATCCGACGGTCAACGCCTACGGGCCGCTTTACGGACAGTGCGAGCACGCCTGCAATGACATGCCGATCCTCGATCCGGTGAAGAACGTCGCGACGAACTTCGTCCTGCCTACGACACCCGACATGCCGCTGGCGCTCGGCCCCGGCAACGCCGGCTCGGTCAACATCCTGCAGCCCTCGGCCTACTGGGGCGAGGAAAACATCTGGGACAGCAAGGCCAACAACCACAACTCGATGTTCGACCGCAAGGGCCGCCTCTGGCTCGCGGCGACCGGCCACAAGCCGGACAACCCCGATTTCTGCAAAAAGGGATCCAGCCATCCCTCGGCCGTCGAGTTTCCGCTCAACAGCACCAACCGCCGCGTGACGATGTACGATCCGAAGACCGGCAAGTACACCGCCTATCAGACCTGCTTCGGCTCGCATCACCTGCAGTTCGGCTATGACGCCAACGAGACGCTCTGGGCCAGCACCGGCGGCGGCGGAGGAAACGTCGGCTGGATCAACACCAAGATGCTCGACGAGACCGGCGACATCGAGAAGTCGCAGGGCTGGACCGCTCTGGTGCTCGACACCAACGGCAACGGCGTGCGCGACGAGTACACCGAGCCGGGCAAGCCCATGGATCCGACCAAGGACATGCGCATCGGCGCGACCTTCTACGCGGTCATGCCGAGCCCGGTCGACGGTTCGGTGTGGGGCACGCTACGCGGCAGCCCGGGCGCCATCGTGCGCATCGATCCGACCAAGAATCCGCACAAATCGCTGGCGGAAATGTACAACGTCCCGCTGCCCGGCTTCGGCCCGCGCGGCGGCGACATCGACAAGCAGGGGCGCGTGTGGGTTTCGCTCGCGAGCGGGCACATGGGCGTGTTCGACCGCCGCCTGTGCAAAGGCCCGCTCAACGGCCCGAAGGCGACCGGCGACCACTGTCCCGAAGGCTGGGCGTTCCACCAGTATCCGGGCCCGGGCTTCAAGGGCATCGGCGAGAACAGCGCCGAGGCGAGCTACTACTCGTGGGTCGACCAGCACAACACCTTCGGGCTTGGCGACGACATCCCGATGTCGACCGCCAACCTGATGGACGGCCTCGTCGCCCTCAACAAGGACGGCAAGATGGTCTCGATCCGCGTGCCCTACCCGCTCGGCTTCTACGCCAAGGGATTTGACGGCCGCATCGACGATCCGAACGCCGGCTGGAAGGGCCGCGGCCTGTGGGCTGCGAACGGCGATCGCACGCCGTGGCTGATCGAAGGCGGCAAAGGCACCAAGCCGCTGGCAGCGCATTTCCAGCTCAGGCCCGATCCGCTGGCCAAATAGGTTCTCGAACAGGGGTGCGTTCAAGAATCGTGAAGTCTCGACCATGAGTTGGACGTCGCTGATGACGGTTTTGCTCATCATCCACGGTCTTTCTGCGGTCGCGCTGCTCGGCGCTATCACGCATCAAGCCTCGTCGGTGTGGTGGCCAGCGCGGGCGCGCGCCGGCTCATTTGTCGGTCGTTTCCGTGCAGTGCCGTCGACAGCCTACGTTACCGCGGTGATCGTTCTCTATCCGCTAACTATGCTGCTCGGCGCCATCATTTACACTCACTACACCATCGGTGCGCGGATCGAGCTGATCCAGCTTCAGCTCTGGAAACCGTACGGCGTGTTCGAAATGAAAGAGCATTTCGCTGCTATCACGCTCGGCATCTTGCCGGCCTATTGGTATTTCTGGCAGCCGTCGGCCGCGCCGCAACACCTGCGCGTTCGCGCAATGCTGACAGCGCTGCTGGCGTTTACGGTCTGGTGGAGCTTCCTGGTCGGGCACATCGTCAACAACGTGCGCGGATTCGGATCATGACCGCTTCGCGCCAGTTCGGCCTCTTTACGATTGCGTTCGCGATCACATACCCGATCGTCTACATAACCGCGATGGAAGTGAATCTTGCGCTGTTCACTTATCATCCCGCGATTGGAGAATTTGGTTGGGGTGCGGACAAGCCGCGCGGCGGTCCCGCCATGTACTGGTACGGCTGGATGTCGACTTCGGCTCTCGCGGCACTTGCGGTCGGCGTTATGTGCGCCCGTTTGCCGGAGAGCCTAACGCGAATGCTGCCGGCGGCGCTCGCGTGGGTCGTTCCATTTGCGGCGATGATTACTGCCGCTGGTCTCACGGCGCATTTTCTTCTGCGGTAATCTGTCGTTAACACTTGATCGAATTTATTGGGCAACTAGGAGGCGGACATGACGAATCCAAAAATTCAAATGATGACCGCTGCTTGTGTCGCGCTCATTGCCATAGGCGGCAGTCCCGCGCGCGCCGGCGGCGATGACTACGACATGTCGAAAAGCGACGTCGCAGTGATGGGGCCGGCCTACTTCGGCTTCGTGCGCGACGCGGGCGGGTCGCCGGTGGTCGATGCGCAGGTGGTGCTGCAGCCCAAGAAAGGCAAACCCGTGTCGCTGAAGTCGAATGTGCTCGGCCTCTACCGCGGCCACATCAGGAAGGATGTGCTGCCGGACGACGTGCAGATCTCCTGCGTGAAGACGGGCTACAAGCAGGTCAAGGTCAATCGCCGCACGCCGTCCGGCAACACGAGCATGTTCGTCCAGACCGAATGCACGATGCAGCGCCTCTAAGGCGCGGCCCCGTATCGAACGCCTGCGTCGCCGCAGTTTTTCTTTTTGCGCTGGCTGGAACCGGCACTGCGCGCGCGCAGGTCCGGGCGCCGGCGCCCGACACCATCCTCGTCAATGGCAAGCTCGTCGTCTATGACGGCGCACCTGCGCAGGCGCTGGCGGTGCGTGACGGAAGAATCGCAGCGATCGGCGGTACGTCGGGCATCCGCGCGCTGGCCGGCCCTTCGACCCGCGTCATCGATCTCGGTGGCCGCACAGTCATCCCCGGCCTAATCGATTCGCACATCCACGCTATCCGCGCAGGCCTCAGCTACACCACGGAGGTGCACTGGTTGGGCGTTCGCACGCTGAAAGAAGCGCTCGACCGCATACGAGCGGCAGCGAAGACAGCGCCGCAGGGATCATGGCTGGTGGTGGCAGGCGGCTGGACCGACCGGCAGTTCCACGAAGACCGCCGGCCGACGCAGGCCGAGATCGCAGCCGCCGCCTCCGATCATCACGTCTACATCCAGTTGCTCTACAGCAGCGTGCTGCTCGACCCGGGCGGCGCCGACGCGCTCGGCATCGCCGGCAATTCCGAATGGACGGCGCGCCTCACTGTCGAGCGCGATAGGGACGGCAAGCCGACCGGCTGGCTGAGCGGCGACAACCGCGCCATCAGCGACCTCTATGACCTGCTGCCGCGCCCGACGTTCGCGCAGAAGCTCGAAGGCACGCGCGCGTTCTTTCGCGCCCTCAACGCGATGGGCATCACCGGCGTGAGCGATCCGGGCGGCTACAACATCGAGGTACAGGACTACCAGCCGTTGTTCCAGGTCTGGCGCGAGCACGGGCTCACCCTGCGCGTGCGCTACAGCCTGAGCGCGCCGCGCCGCGACCGCGAACTCGAAGACTTCAAAGAGCTGACGCAGGTGCTGCCGATGGGCTTCGGTGACGACTGGTTGCGCTTCAACGGCATCGGCGAGAACGTAACCTGGGGCCTCTACAACAACGACAATCCGACCGACGCGCAGAAAGAGCAGCTCTACGAAGTGCTGCGCTGGGCCGTTTCGCGCGGCATGACCGCGACTTTCCACTGGCACAACGACCGCCCCGTGAATCACCTGCTTGACGTGCTGGCACGCGTCAACGCCGAGACGCCCATCGCAAAACTGCGCTGGTCCGTTGCGCATCTCAACGACGCATCGCCGGACTCCCTCAAGCGCTTGAAGGCAATGGGGGTGGGGTGGCTCGTGCAGAACGCGTTCTATTTCCGCGGCGAGGCCTTCCTCGGCCAGCGCGGGGCCGAGGCCGCGCGCCTCGTGCCGCCGCTTGCCAGCGCGCTGCGGCTGAAGCTGCCGGTCGGCGGCGGCACCGACGCGCACCGCGTGATGGCGCCGAACCCCTTCGTCTCGCTGCAATGGATGCTCGACGGCAAAACGATTTCCGGCGTCGCCATGCGCGCGCCGCCGGAACTGCCGACGCGGATCGAAGCGCTGCGCCTCTATACTCAAGGCAGCGCCTGGTTCAGCTTCGAAGAGAACGCGCGCGGCGCGCTCGCAGTCGGTCAGCTCGCCGATCTCGCGGTGCTGAGCCGTGACTACCTCAGCGTGCCGATCGAGAAGATCGGCGGTACCGTCTCTCTGCTGACGATGGTGGGCGGGCGTATCGTCTACGCCGACGGCCCCTACGCGGTGCTTGAAGAAAAGTCGCGCTGCGGCGGCTTTTCGCATTCGACAATGATGGGTCGCCCGATCACCTCACCATCCGCACCACCCACGGCAGCGTCACCGTCTCAAATATCTTCTGATCCGAAATCGCGACGTTCCTCCCCATGTGCCCGCCCTGGGGATTGATCCAGACTTCCTTCGGCGAGCCTGACCGCATCAGCAAAAACAAATCCTCGACCGGCACCTGCGTATCGCGCATGCCGTTGATGACGAGCATGGGCGCGGAGGGTTTGTCGAGCCAGCCGGCGGTCTTCAGGGACATTTTCGGGCCGTAGGCGAGGAATTCGGCCAGGGTCTTGGCGCCGTAGATGGCGGCGCGGGCTTCGAAGAGTTCGAAGAGGTATTCGCGGGTGCCGATGGCTTTTTTCTGCCATTCGGGCTGGAAGTATTCGTGCACCGGCCCGCCTTGTACGACTGCGCCGCGGATGCGCTCGCGCTCGAGGTAGGCTAGGCGCGCGGCCCAGTGGCCGCCCCAGGATCCGCCGTAGACGACCACGCGCTTGGCGTCGATGTCGTTGCGGGTGGCGATGGTGTCGAGGACGCGCGTGAATTCGCGCTCGGCGCCCGGCACGACTTGGCGGATGGTCGATTGCCCCGTTCCGGGCATGTCGAAGGAGAAGTAGCCGACGCCGTGCGCGAGGTAGGCGTCGCTGCGGAACGAGGCGTTTTCCTTGCGGCCGTCGAGGCCGCCGATGGTGAGGACGAGCGGGGCAGGGCGCACGCCTTTGGGTAGGCGCAGGTAACCGACGATCTCTTTTCCTTCGAACGGAATGCGCACGATTTCGATCGGCGGGTCCTGGAGCTTCGCGTAGGCGGCGAAGGCTTCCAGCGCCTTGTCGTAGGCTTTGACCTTCCCGGGTGAATTCTCGAGCGGAAAGCGCGCGAAGAGGTAGTACTCGAAGGCGTACTTGTATTCCTTCGCTGCTGCGGCGCCGGAAGCGCCTTTCGCTTTCGCCATGTGGCGGTCGCCGATCGCGCTCCAGGCGGAGGCCCATTCGTCGCGGTCGAGGGTCTTGAGATTTCCGAGCGCTTCGCGCACTTCCGCCGGCTCGAGCTCGGACACCGGATAGGCGTGGCGGCTGGCGCGCTCCTCGACGTCTGCTTTGAGCTCGGGCAGGGTGCGCGGGCCGCCGACTTGAGCGAAGGCCGGGGCGGCGAGCGCGAGCAGCAGGGCGAGGGCGAGCGGCCCGCGAAATGTCCAGCGGTTCATGACAAATGTACAGCGGTTCATGACTTTTTCCCTATCGGCTGGCGGAGAATCATAAGCCAAAGGGAGCCACGGCGCCTGCGATCGCGCGTCTTGAGTATACTCGACAAATCCATGGATTTTGAGCCGAAGTCCCTTTCCAGCACCGGCGGGATCCCCGAGGGAAGCCGCAGGGAACCCGAGCCCGAGCTCGGCGACGCGGAAACGCGGGAGATCTCGCCCTTTATCTCGCGACGGTTCGTCATCGGCTCGCTCCTCGCGTTCGGCATCCTCGTGGCGAACGCCTTCGTGACGTATCGAACGATCGCCAATCTGATCGAGGCCTCGCGCATCGCCGAAAACACGCTCAAGGTCGTCGAAGCCCTCAAGGACGTTCAGGGCGACGTCGCCGATTCGCAGATCGAGCTGCGCGGCTACATCATCAGCGGCGAGCGGGAACGTCTCGAACGGGCTCGTGCGTTCCTGGAGCGCGGCGCGACGCGCGCCGAAACGCTGCGGGCCTTGTCGGGAGCGATTGCGGATCAGACGCAGCAGATCGAGTTGCTCGGCGCGCAGATCGGCGAGGAGCTCGTACGGTTCGACACCCTGATCGAAATACACCGCCGGAACGGCGTCGCCGCGACCCTCCGAAACATCCGCGCGACCGCGGGCCCGGCGGCGATTCACCGCGTCGAGCTTCTCACGGCCGAGCTTCTGGGCGCGGCGGATGCGCGGCTCGCGCGCCGCACCGAGCAATCCAGGCGCAGCTCGGACTTGAGCGTCATCACCGCCGCCGTCGCGACGCTGTTCAACCTCGGCCTGCTCGGCCTTGTGATCCTGCTCGCGCGGCGCGAAATCAAGGAGAGGCGGCAGGCGGAAGAGGTGGTCAGGTTCGGGGCGACGCACGACCCTCTGACGGGCCTGCCCAACCGGCTGCTGCTCGCCGAACGGGCCAATCGCGCTCTCACCTCGGCGAAGAGCGAGGGACGCGGCGTCGGCCTGCTGTTCATCGATCTCGACCGCTTCAAGAACATCAACGACGCCCTGGGCCACGAGGCGGGCGACCGGCTCCTGCAGAACGTGGCGGGCAGGGTGGCGCGCTGCGTGCGCAGGTCGGACACGATCGCGCGCCAGGGCGGCGACGAATTCGTGGTCCTGATCGAGGCGTTCCAGGACCCGAGCGACCTCGCCCAGGTGGCGGAAAAGATCCTCGTCGAGGTGGCGAAGCCGATGACGGTGTACGGCAAGGAATTCCAGATCACGGCGAGCATCGGCATCAGCGTCTCTCCGGTCGATGGCGAGGATTTGCGCGCCCTGCTGAAGAACGCGGATATCGCGATGTACCGCGCGAAGCAGCAGGGCAAGAACACCGCCCAGCACTATGCCAGCGGCATGAACCCCGGTTCCGTCGAGCGGCTCGAGCTCGAAGCCGCGCTGCGCCACGCGCTGGAACGCAACGAGCTCGACCTGTATTACCAGCCCAAGGTCGAAGCGCGGTCCGGGCGCGTGACGGGAATCGAGTGTCTGCTGCGCTGGCAGCACCCGAACGTCGGTCTCGTCCTGCCCGATCAGCTCGTCCCGCTCGCGGAGGAGACCGGCTTGATCGTTCCGATCGGACAATGGGCGCTGCGCGCCGCTTGCCTGCAGGCGCAAAAGTGGGCGGGGCAGGGGTTGCCGATGTTCCGGATGGCGGTGAACCTGTCGGCGCGGCAATTCGTGAGCGCCACCTTGCTGGAGGACGTCGCGGGCACGATCAGGGAAACGGGGATGGATCCGCGCTGGATCGAGTTCGAGGTGACCGAGAGCGTGATGCTGCCGGATCCGCAGCAGGCGGTGAAGCTGCTGCGCAACCTCAAGGCGATGGGCGTGCGGCTCACGATCGACGACTTCGGGACCGGGTACTCCTCGCTCGCTTACCTGAAACGCCTGCCGATCGACTGCGTGAAGATCGACGCGTCGTTCATCCGCGGCATTCCCGTGGACGCGAGCGACGTCGCGATCACCGAGACGATCCTCGCCATGGCGCGCAGCCTGAGGCTCAAAGTCGTCGCCGAGGGCGTCGAGACACTCGACCAGGCGCGCTTCCTCGAGCGCGGAGGCTGCGACGAAATGCAAGGCTACTACTTCAGCAAGCCGCTGCCGGCGGAAGAGCTGACGACCTACCTCGAGGAGCAGGGAGCGGCGCTCGAGGAGAGCCGGCGGGGCGAAGCGTCGGGTCGGCTCAGGGTCGTCTCGGGCGGGGACAGGCGGTTCCCCAAATGAATCGACCGTAGCGCGGCGGGACTTAAGTCAGTTCTTCTTGGGCGCAAGCCGCGTCAACTCGCCGCCGATCCGGCGCGCGAGCTCCGCGCCGTCGACCTGCCCCATCAGCTTGGTGAGCGTGTCCTCGAGCTTGCGAAGCTTCGCCCGCAGCTCGAGCGCGGTCGAGCAGGCGTTGATCTCGGCGACGAGCAGGTCCGCCATCGGACCGAGCCGGCCGCGGATCCGGGCGCGAATTTCGGTCATGGCCCGGATCTTGATCCCCGCGAACACCACCGGATCGTTCGCGGCGGGCGCGAGAGCGGCGCGGCTGACGACCCGGTCGTCGCCGACCGTTTCCACGAACCCTTGCGCGACCAGCCGGGCCAGCGCGCCCTCCAGCTCGCCCGCGCGGACGTAGACCGACAGCTCGGCGGCGTCCCGTTGGCCGTCGATCATTATCAGCAGGCGCCGCAGGTGACTCTCGAGCCCGAGCGCGCGGCCGGCAACCTCCCGTTTGCCCTTGTCCGTCTTGCGGTAGATCGCGAGGTCTTCCACGCGGCCGAATGATATGCCGAATGAGAGAAAACGCCCCGGCGCCGGTGACGCTGCAAGCCTACGTGTTCACCGGCATGATCGTTCACTGAAAATCGAGGGCGCCGGTTTCCTAAGAAGAGCGGGATTGATTTTGCCGTCGCCGATCGCCGGCCGGGTCCATAATGACGGATCGACCACCCGCCTCACGGAGAACGCATGGACACGATCAAGCCCCTGTTCACCGCAACCGCGACCGCCACCGGCGGGCGCAACGGCTACACCGAGTCGAGCGACGGCATGGTGAAGGCGAATCTCTCGGTGCCGAAGGAAATGGGCGGTCCGGGAAAGCTCGGCACGGCCACGCCCGAGCACCTGTTCGCCGCCGGCTACGCGGCGTGCTTCGGCGGCGCGCTCGACTTCGTCGGCAAGCGCCAGAAGAAGGACGCTTCCAAGGCGCGCATCACCTGCGCGGTCTCGATCGGCCCGCGCGACGGCGGGGGCTTCGGCCTCGCGGTGAAGCTCACCGTCCAGGACAAGAGCCTGCCGCAGGCCGAGCTCGCCGCGCTCGCGCGCGAGGCGCACGAGCAGATCTGCCCGTATTCGCACGCGACGCGCAACAACGTTCCGGTCGAGCTCGAGGTCACCGGCGCCTAGGCCGGCCGGTCACACGAACTTCGTCTCCACCGGCGCGCCGGCCTTGATCGTCTTGGTGACCGGGGTCTTTTCCGCGATCTCGGCGAGCGTCGCCTGCTGCTCGCCCCTGAGCGCCGCGCTGAAGGAGATCGCCCGGCTGATGCGGTCGGCGCCGGTCGCGGGATCCTTCTCCAGCTCCACGTCGACGTGGATCGTTCCCAGCTCCCAGCCCTTGCGCGCGGCGACCATGCGCAGCGTGATCGCGGTGCATGCCGCGAGCGCCGAGACGAGGAGCTCGTAAGGCGCCGGCCCCGTGTCCGTGCCGCCGTGCGAGGCCGCCTCGTCCGCCGTGAGCGTGTGACGGCGGGCGCGGATGACGCAGGCGTCTCCGGCTTGCGAGTCGAGGACGGCGTGGGCGATGCGCGGCATGGCGTGGCTCCTCCGGTCGGGTCAGGGACGTACTCTACTATCGAAGCTGGCGTAACATGGCCGCATGAACTCCAAACCGAAGATCGCCTTCACCCCGAACGGGCCCTACTACCTGATGCACGATATGCAGGCGACGCCGGTGCCCAACCTGCGCCGCGCTTCGGGCGAGGCCTGCGCCACGGTGCGCGGCGTCGCGCTGTGCCGCTGCGGAGCCTCGAAAAACAAGCCCTTCTGCGACGGCACGCACGGCGCGATCGGCTTCAGCGGCCGCAATACCGCGGATCCGGGCAAGGACAGGCGCGTGAGCTATGCCGGCAAGCGCATCACCATTCTCGACAATCGCTCGATTTGCTCGCACGCGGGCTTTTGCACCGACGGGCTGAAGTCGGTGTTCAGCATGCACGACGAGCCGTGGATCGATCCGGACGGCGCGAAGGTAGTGGAGATCGTCGCGACGATCAGGAAGTGTCCGTCCGGCGCGCTCGGCTACGCGATCGACGGCGTCGAGGCCGGGGCGCCTGAGCGCCCGCCGATGATCACCGTGACCGACGACGGGCCGTACGCGGTCACCGGGGGAATCGAGCTCATGGGCGTGAAGTTCGGGCAGGGCGCCTCGACTGAGCACTACACGCTGTGCCGCTGCGGCGCATCGAAAAACAAGCCGTTCTGCGACGGCTCGCACTGGCAGGTGGGATTCCGCGACCCGGTGTAGACCTGGTGCAGCAAGGCGTCGACCGCATCCTCACCACCCACGTCGGCAGCCTGCCGCGGCCCAGGGAGCTGCTCGACCTGATGAAGGCGAGGCTCTCGGGCGCCGCCTACGACAAGGCCGCGTACGACGCTCGCGTCAAGAGCGCGGTCGCCGAGTGCGTGCGGAAACAAGTCGCAACCGGCATCGACATCGTCAGCGACGGCGAGCAGTCCAAGCCCGGGTTTTTCAGCTACGTGCGCGAGCGCCTCGAAGGCTTCGAGGCGCGGCCGCACCAGACGCGACAGCTGTTCGCCGCCGAGGTTGCGGCCTTCCCCGAGTACTACAAGAAGTACTTCAGGGAAGCGATGATGGGCGGGGCGATCGCGCCCATCGTGCCCCTGGTGTGCACCGGGCCGGTGAAATACAAGGGCGAAGAGGCGCTCGGACGCGATATCGAAAATCTCAAGGCGGCGGCGAAAGACGCAGGCGCGCAAGGCGCCTTCGTTCCGGCGGTGGCGCCGAGCGGGGTCGGGACGAACGAGCATTACCGCAGCGACGAGGAATTCTTCCACGCGGTGTGCGCTGCGCTGCGCACGGAATACAAGGCGATCGTGGATGCGGGCCTGCTCCTGCAGGTGGACGACCCGTTTCTCTGCGACCTCTTCGGCGATCCCGCGCTCGGCGCAGCGCAGCAGCGAGCGCGCGCCGAGATGTACGTCGAGGCGATCAACGAGGCCTTGCGCGGAATTCCGCCGGAGAAGGTGCGCTACCACACCTGCTACGGAATCAACGAGGGCCCGCGCATCCACGAGGCGGCGCTCGCGGACGTGGTCGGCTACATGCTCAAGGTCAACGCCGGCGCGTACAGCTTCGAGGCCGCCAATCCGCGCCACGAGCACGAATATCACCTGTGGGAATCGGTGAAGCTCCCCGAGGGCAAGGCGCTTATCCCGGGGGTGATCACCCATGCGAGCAACATCGTCGAGCACCCCGTCCTGATCGCCGAGCGCATCGCGCGTTTTGCGAAGCTTGTCGGGAGGGAAAACGTCGTCGCAGGCGCTGACTGCGGATTCTCCTCGCAGGCGACTTACAACACCGAGGTGCACCCGACCGTGGTGTGGGCGAAGTTCGAGGCGATGCGCGAAGGGGCGCGGCTCGCCACGAAGCAACTGTGGTCCTAAGATGGCCAAAGCGCGCGGCGAATCGGCGCGACAGTAGAGTCCCTGGATATCCCGTGACGCGGTTCGACTACGACCTCTTCGTCATCGGCGCCGGCTCGGGCGGCATTCGCGCGAGCCGCATTGCGCACCGTCTCGGCGCCCGGGTGGCGATTGGCATCGCCATCGCGGTGAAGGCGGGGCTGACCAAAGCGCAGTTTGACGCCACCGTGGGCATTCACCCTACGGCGGCGGAAGAGTTCATGACGCTGCGGGAAAACACTGCTCGCAACTAAACCAAAGGCCTCCGCGAAATACAATAGCCCTGGCTTGCTCCTCGATCACCCGAGGCGGGAATCCTTGGAGAGTCGTTTCGCGATTGTTCAGTCCGCATTGACATGAATTGACTCTGCCCCTGGTAAGGCATAACGTAATTGCAGTCACGGAAGGGGAGCAACCCATGCATATCGATCGCAGAGCGTTCCTGGCCACGCTGGGGTCGGCAACCGTCGTCGAGGCGATGTCCTCCGAAGCGCGCGCCGACGCGCTCGAGCACTACATGATCGCGCAGCTCGACAAGCCCGCGGCGCCTGCCGCGCAGCCGCTCCAGATGAGGCGAGGCACCGGAGCCTTGTTCGGCGGCCCGAGCCCGAGCGGGCAGCGCCCGGAGCTGACGGCGCTCGCGACAATGCCCGAGCGCCCGACGCTTGTCGACTTCATCCGGCTTCGCGGCACGCCCGGCATCGGCAATCACATCCTGCAGAGCGCGAGCGACGCGCTCAAGAAGGGCGAGCCCGAGGAGACGGTGCTCGCGTGCCTGCTGCACGACTTCGTGCTCAATCTCATGAAGCCCGACCACGGCTGGTGGGGCGCGCAGATGATGGAGCCCTACGTTTCCGAGAAGGTGAGCTGGGCGATCCGCCACCACCAGGCGCTGCGCTTCTACCCGGACCCCTCGGTCGGCTACGAGTACCCGGAACTCTACGTGCGCATCTTCGGCAAGGACTACGTGCCCGCGCCGTACATCAAGGCGAGCTACGAGTCCGCGCGCAAGCACAAGTGGTACATGGACGCACGCATGATCACCGTGCACGACCTGTACGCGTTCGAACCCGGCATGAAAGTGTCTATCGACCCTTTCATGGACATCATCGGCCGCAACTTCAGGCAGCCGAAAGAGGGCCTGGGATTCGACGGGAGTCCGGTCGCGCACATGTGGCGCACGCTGAACTATCCGGACAACCCGCTGTAAGGCGCCCAGAGCAAGTGACGCACCCGGTCCAAGGGCGGCAATCTTCCGCTTGACAACATACCAACTAGTTGGTATGTTGCGCGCTATCGACTCGAAGGCACGCCATGAACGCCACCGAAACACAGCACGACTCCAAGGTCCGGTTCCTCGACGCGGCGTTGCATGTCATCCGCGCAAAGGGCTATTCGGCGACTCGCATCGAGGACATCTGCGAGGCCGCCAAGCTCACCAAGGGCAGCTTCTTCCACCACTTCGACGGCAAGGAAGAGCTGGCGCTGGCCGCCGCGGCCCATTTCGCGGGGATGGCCGACGCCCTGTTTGCAACTGCGCCTTACCAAAGTGCCAGCGACCCCCTCGAGCGGCTGCTGGGTTACGTGGATTTCCGCATCGCGATCCTGCAGGGCTCGCTGCCGGAGTTCACCTGTCTGCTGGGCACGATGGTTCAGGAAACTTACGAGACCCACCCGGCCATCCGAGCGGCCTGCGATCAAGCGATGTCTTCGCACATCGCCGTGCTGACGCGCTATGTCGAAGCCGCAAAGAAGCGCTATGCGCCCCGTGCCTCATGGAGCCCGGAAAGCGTGGGCTATTTCATCCAAGGCGTCCTGCAGGGCTCTTTCATCCTTGCGAAGGCCAAGCAAAGCCCCAAGGTGGCGCGCGGGAACCTCGATCACCTTCGTTGCTACCTGAAATTTCTATTCAATCAGCCCGGAAACACCCGTCGAAAGGAGAAGCGGTGAGCGACACGTCAAGCCTAGCAGGGCAGACGCACATGCTGAAGGCGCCGGTGCACGCTCCGATCTTGGCGGATTTCTTCAAGGGTTAATGAGTAGCGCTGATCACAGTCTCAACGAAGGAGCGTGCATCATGGCGATGATGCAGATGACCAAGATCGACATCGCAGCGCTGCAGCGGGTTCATCGCGCTCATTAGGGCGATCTCCGCCAGACCGTACTCACTCAACTGTTGATACAAGGAGCCAAGACCATGACCAGACCAGCCGCCAAGCCCATCCCCGACGGAATGCATTCACTCACCCCGCACTTGATCTGCGCCGGCGCAGCCGATGCGATCACGTTCTATACCAAGGCGTTCAATGCCGTCGAAGTGTCGCGCTTGCCCGGTCCGAAGGGCAAACTGATGCACGCGATGCTTCGGGTCGGCAACTCGGCGCTCATGCTGACGGACGAGTTTCCCGAATGGGGCGGGTTCGGGCCGAAATCCCTGAAAGGCTCCCCGGTCACGGTCCACCTTTACGTGGAGAACGCCGACGCAGCGGTGGAGCAAGCCGTTTCCGCGGGCGCAAAGATCACGATGCCCCTCTCGGACATGTTCTGGGGTGACCGGTATGCCCAGCTGGAAGATCCGTTCGGGCATCGCTGGTCCGTGGCGACACACATGCGCGATTTGAGCCCGGCGGAGATTCAAGAGGCGATGGATAAAGCGAGCAGATAAACCCAACTTGTTGATATGAGGAGCCGCATCATGACCAAGCCAGCCGTCGAGCCCGTCCTCGACGGGATGAATTCTCGCACCCCGCTTTTGATCTGCGCTGGCGCAGCCGATGCCATCGAGTTTTATACGAAGGCGTTCAATGCGGTCGAAGTGTCGCGCTTGCCCGGTCCGGAGGGCAAACTGATGCTCGCAATGCTTTGGCTTGGCAACTCGGCGCTCATGCTGACGGACGAGTTTCCAGAATGGGGCGGGTTCGGGCCGAAATCGCCGAAAGGTTCGCCCGTCACGGTACACCTGCACGTGGACAATGCCGACGCGGTGGTGGAGCGCGCCGTTGCCGCAGGCGCAAAGATCACGATGCCCCTCTCGGACATGTTCTGGGGCGACCGGTATGCCCAGCTGGAAGATCCGTTCGGGCACCGCTGGTCTGTGGCGGGGCGCACGCGCGATTTGAGCCCGGCGGAGATTCAAGAATTATAAAATCACAAGCCTGGGAAACTTTTGCCTGCACCCTGCGCCGTATGTTACGGTTACGGAAGTCAAAGAAAGGGTTTCCCGTGTTGAAAGAGATTCTCGGCGTGTTGCAGGACGACCCCTCGAGCCAGCGGCGCTGGTTCCACGACGATTACTTCGATCTGTTCGTGCGCGAGACGGGTGGGGAACTGACCGCGTTCGAGCTGTGCTACGGGATCGGTTCGAACGAACGGGCGCTGGCCTGGATCCGCGGCCAGGGTTTCTACCACGACGGCGGGATATCGGATTCCCAGGGCTTCATCGGGGCGCGGCTCGGCCCCGGCGACGCGATCGAGTCCGATCCGATCCTCGCGCGCTTCGAGCGCGCCGGGGGCGAGCTGCCCGAGTCGCTGCGCCTGGCGCTGGAGGGGCGGCTGCGCGAGTACGCTCTGCAGAACGCCGAAGGCGCCGCGCGCCGCGCGCGTTTTCGCCGCGCCGACTGGCAGCGGGGGGGCGGGGGACAGAAGCTGCAGGACAAGCGAGCCTAGCGGGAATGGAATAAGTCCCGCGCTTCCCGCGTTTGCGCTGTGTCATTCACCTCGAAGGAGATCCCATGTTTCGCATCGTTCCCGCATTCCTGATCGCCGCCGTATCCGCCGCTGCCATCGCGCAGGCCCCCGCCAATCCGCCGGTGAGGCTCCGGGGCACGGTGGAGAGGATCGACCGCACGCACCTGATCGTCAAAATCAACACTGGCCAGAGCATGAACGTCACGCTCGCTGACAATTTCGTGGTCATCGGGATCGCCAAGGCGAGGCTCGCCGACATCGGCAGCGGAAAATTCATCGGCACCACGACGGTCGGCGAGCGCGACGGCGCGCTGGTCGCGCTCGAGGTGCACATTTTCCCCGAGAACATGCGCGGCACCGGCGAAGGGCACTACGACTGGGACCTGAGGCCCAATAGCAAGATGACCAATGCGAACGTGGCCAAGGTCACGAGCATGGGCAAGGACCGCGTCCTCACCGTCCAGTACAAGGGCGGCGAGAAGAAGGTGCTGGTTCCGGAAAAGGCGGCGATCGTGTCCTTCAGGCCCGTCGATCGCAGCGAGTTGAAGCCCGGGGTCAAGGTCTTCGTGAATGCGCAGCGCCAGCCCGACGGCAACCTGACCGCCGCGCGCGTCAACGTCGGGTTGCACGGCCAAGTGCCGCCGATGTAGCGCAGCCGGTCGGTCGCCATGCCGAGGCGACTCACGCGAGGATGACTGCCCGGGCCTCGGCCCAGTTCTCCAGCCTGTCCGCCTTGCCGTCCCACCCGCCGTTGATGGCGTGGCTGATCGCGTTGAAGCTCGCCTCGTCGCCCGCGTCCGCGAGCTCGTTCAGGCCGTCGTTCTTCCAGAACCAGCACGCCGACACCGCCGCGTCGCGCGGCTCGGCGACCCGGTCCGGATCGTCCATGATGGACGGATCGGATATCGCCTGCGAGTAGGCCTGGTAGTTGTCGCGGAAGGTGAGCTGTATCAGGCCGCGCCCGCGGTATTTCCAGCCGTCGCCGCTGGCTTCGTCGCCGTTGCCGTGGCGACCGGCGTAGACGAGATCGGCGATCCTCTCGGGCTGGCGGTGATAGCCCCGCGCGAACGCGTCGCTCGGGAACCTCGCGGGCCAGGTCGCGCGCAGCGCCTGCCACGAATAGTTCAGGTTCTCCTCGGTGCTGCGGAAGTCCGCCGATTCGTGGGCGACCTGCGCGATGAAGGCGGCGATGCGGTTGGGCGTGTTGATCTGGAACTTCTCCATGCCTTCGTTGAGGAAGTCGATGTAGCGGACGAGGTCCTCGTAGCGCGCTTCCGGCACCGCCATGTCCAACTGATCGATCGTGATGAGGCTCACGGCGCCTTACTGCTCGACGACCATCTCAGTCACGTCGTAGCCGAGCGGGGAATTGAAGCCCTCCGGCACCTGGTATTTCGCCGTCAGCTTCATTCCGGCCTTGAGCTGGGAACGATCGGTCGCCGCGCCGTCGATGTCGGTATCGGCGGTGATCCGCAGGCGCAGGTCCCGGCCTGAGGGCGGTCTCACCAGCAGGCGCCGGCCTTCGTCCTCCACGTGCGCGATCGTTCCCTTCGCCTCCTTCTCCGAGATCGCGACGATCTGCGGCCCTTCGCCTCGCAACTCGCGGTGCACGGTCTCGGCGAGCCACTCGAAGTGGTTCTCGCGATCCCAGCCCTTGTATTCGTTCATGTGAAAATCCTTGACGATGGCTGCGAGCGGCAGGCCCTTTGCCATCATCGTGCGGACCTTCTGGCGCGCGGAGAGGAGGTAGTCCGTCAGCGCGTGCAGGTCTTTGGCGTCGCCCAGCGGCCCGTGCGCGGGAACCATCACCTTCGGCTGGAGGGCGGCGAGCGCTTCGAGCTGCTTCAACATTCCCGCCGTGGTGCCGTGGCTGTAGTCGGGCCGGATGTCGGGGTGGCGGTCGATATAGCCGACGAAGCCTGCGTGCATCACGCCGCTTTGCGGCAGCCACACGGCGATGTCGCCCGGGTTGTAGGGATCGTCGACGTAGACGAGCGCTATCGTCTTGCCGCCGAGGTGCAGCGTCATGTTCTCCCCGAAGGAGAGGACCGTATCGATCGGATTCACGTCCTTGAGAGCGCTTGAGCGCTCGCGGAAGCGCTTGCGCCAGGACTTGATTTGGTAGGGTTTCCAGGCGGCCCAGTCCTTCGCCACCCGCTCGTGCACGATCACGTTCGCCGGCGGCGAGAACAGCGGCGCGCCGCCGGTGTGGTCACCGTGGTTCTGGGTGATGACGACGTAGCGCACGGGCTGGGTCGTCACCGACTTGATGAAATTCTGGAGAAGGCGCGTCTCGGGCGGGTTGTTGCCGGTATCGACCAGCACGACGCCTTGCGCGGTCACCACGACCATGGCGTTGGCGTCGTTGCGCTTGCCGACGAAAGCGTAGACGTCCTCGGCGATTTTCTTGAACTCGGCCTTGTCGCCGGTGACGGCGAGGCCGGAGTGCGGCAGAAAGGCCGCGAGCGCGATCGGCAGGAGCCGCTTCACACGGCGCACAATGCGAGGAGGAGAACTCGCGGCATGGCGCCGCCATGCTAACGCAAGCGCAACGCTTCGGCATTCTCGCCGCGGGCCCGCGATCCGCCGCAGCGGCCCTGCGAATTCAGCTAGCTCTTGAAATTCGCCGAGCCAAGCGATCCGATGGCGACGATGTCCAGGGCCGAGAAGTAGATATTAAGCGGGACATCAACCCCGGTAAACCAGCCGGAGAGGGCTTCGGTGGTAACTCCGAGCGCTTTGGCCAATGCGATCTCGCCGCCGCACCTTTCTAAGGCGCGCTCGAGCGTGCGAGTTTGAGGCGTACTCACCAGCATCGACGATGCTACGTCCGGCGCCTTTGGCCTGTCTGTGCGGAGGCGCACGTGGATTGGCGCAGATGGGGACCGATTCCCATCCTCCGCACTTGCTGAGACAATCTTCCGATGGCCGGCTCTGGAACGCTCCTCCGCCCCGCAGCGGCCTTCGCCCTCGCTCTCTCGCTGGGGATTGCCGGGTGCGCGAGCCTGCCGCCCGCGCCCGAGCACCCGCCGAGCGACGAGGCGCTGGTTTTGACCCGCAAGGCCGACCGCCCACTGATCGCGTTCGTGCTCGGCGGCGGCGGCGCGCGCGGCTTCGCCCACGCCGGAGTGCTGAAGGTGCTCGATGACGCCGGAATCCGCCCGGACCTCGTGGTCGGCACGAGCGCGGGGAGCCTGGTGGGAGCGCTCTACGCCGGCGGCATACGCAACGACGAGCTGCTCGAGACGGCGCTCGCCGTGCAGCGCGAGGAGCTGATCGACTTCGTATTTCCACACCGCGGCTTCATCGAAGGCAATCGGCTTCAGACCTACATCGACAAGGCCCTGGAGGGACGCCTGATCGAGCAGCTCGACATTCCTTTCGTCGCGGTCGCCACCGAGCTCGCCTCAGGCAGGCTCGTCACCTTCACGCGCGGCGACGCCGGCATGGCGGTGCGCGCCTCGTGCAGCGTGCCGGTGGTTTTCCAACCGACCCCGATACGCGGGATCGAGTACGTCGACGGCGGGCTCGTGAGCCCGGTGCCGGTGAAGGTCGCGCGCGCATCGGGCGCAGACCTCGTCATCGCCGTGGACGTCTCGAGGCAGCCCGACGAGCACAAGGAGCTCGGCAGCACCGCGGCGATGCTGAACCACGCGTTCGTGGTGATGGAGCATGCGCTCGCGCAAGGGGAGAGCAAGCTCGCCGACGTCGTCATCCGGCCGAATCTCGCCGAGGTGCGCGTGACCGATCTCGCCGCGCGCGGTCAGGCGATTGCGGCCGGCGAGGAGGCGGCGCGCGCCGCGCTTCCTCAGATCCGGAGCCTGATTGCGGCCCGCTCCGGCGCAAGCCGCGGCCGCTGAGCGTCACTCCACCTTGGCGCCCGAGGAGACGACGACCTTCGCCCACTTCGCCGTCTCGGCGGCGATGACCTTGCCGAAGTCCCGCGGCGTGCCCGGGATCGGCCTGCCTCCGAGTTGGGCGAGGCGCGCCTGCATCTGGGGATCGGTGAGCGCCCGGTTCGTTTCGGCATTGATCTTCTCGATGATCTCGGCCGGCGTCCCCCTGGGCATGCCGATGCCGAACCAGGCGGTGGCCTCGTAGCCCGGAACGGTTTCGGCGACGGTCGGCACGCCCGGCAGGGACGGCTCGCGCTCGGCCGACGTGACCGCAAGCGCGCGGATGCGCCCGCCTTTGAGATGGGGCGCGGAGGAGGGCAGGTTGTCGAAGATCACATGGACCTGGCCGGACATGAGCTCGACCAGCGCGGGCCCGGCGCCTTTGAACGGCACATGGAGCATGTCGCACCCCGTCATCGACTTGAACAGTTCGCCCGACAGGTGCACCGAGGTGCCGCTGCCCGAGGACGCCATGTTGATCTTCCCGGGGTTCGCCTTGCAGTAGGCGATGAATTCGGCGACGGTCCTCGCCGGAAAGGCATTGTTGACCTCCATCACGTTCGGCGCCCTCACCAGCCCCGCGACCGGAGCGATGTCCCGGATGAAATCGAAAGGCAGGTTCTTGTAGAGGGTCGTGTTGATCCCGTTCGCGGGATTGACGAGGAGCATGGTGTAGCCGTCGGGCGGCGACTTCACGACGAACTCGACGCCGATGTTGTTGCCGCCGCCCGCCTTGTTCTCGATGACGAACGACTGCCCCATCTTTTCCGAGAACCATTGGGACATCATGCGGGCGAGGACGTCGGTCGAGCCGCCGGGCGGATAGGGCACGATCCATTTCACCGCGCGCGTCGGGTAGTCGAGCGCGGCCGCGGTACCGGCGAAGGAGAGCAATAGAACGAGCGCAAGCCTGCGGGAAAGACCGATCACGGAGCCTCCTTGTGGATGGACGATGGGTCGCATCTTTCGTATCGTAGCGAAATGTCGCCGCGGGAATCCAGTGTTTGCGCCGCTAGGCTCCGACCCCGAGGTAAGTCGCGGTGATCCCCTGATCCGCCCGGAGAACGGCCGGCGCGCCTTCGAACACCACCGTGCCGTGGTCGATGACGTAGACGCGGTCGGCGAGCTGCAACGCCATCTCGACGTTCTGCTCGACCAGCAGCATGCTGACGCGCCGGCTCTTCAGCTCCCGTATGGTGTCCATCACCGCGCTCACGACCAGCGGGGCGAGGCCCTGCGAAGGCTCGTCGAGCAGCATCAGTTCCGGGTCTGTCATCAGGGCGCGGGCGATGGCGAGCATTTCCTGCTCGCCGCCGGAGAGGAGGCGCCCTTTGCTCTCCAGGCGCTCGCGCAGGGCAGGGAAGCGCCGGAGCACCGCGTCCATCGTCCAGCGCGAGCCGCGGCGCTCGGCGATGAGCAGATTCTCGCGCGCGTTCAGGTAGGAGAAGATGCCGCGCGTTTCCGGCACCAAGGCGACGCCCATGCGCGAAATCCGGTGAGGAGCCAAGCCCGCGATGTTCGTTCCCTTGTAGCGGATTTCGCCGGAGCGCGGTGGAGCGAGTCCGGTGATCGAGCGCAGGGTGGTGGTTTTCCCGGCGCCGTTGCGCCCGAGCAGCGCGACGATCTCGCCTTCGGCCAAATTCAGGGACAGGCCGTGAAGAATATGGCCCAGACCGTAGAAAGTATCGATATTCCTTATTTCGAGGATCACGCGGCCACTCCGCCCAGATACGCGCGTCGCACTTCGGCGTTCTTCTGGATCTCGGCGGGCGTGCCTTCCGCGATCAGGCTGCCGAAATGCATCACCGAGACGCGGTCGGAGACGCTCATGATGATATCCATCTTGTGCTCGATCAGCACGATGGTGTAGCGGCCTTTCAGCCCGCGCATCAGCGCGACGAGCTTCTTCGTCTCCTCGGGCGCGAGCCCCGCCGCCGGCTCGTCGAGCAGCAGCACCCGCGGCGACGCGGCGAGGGCGATGGCGAGCTCGAGTTGGCGCTGCTCGCCGTGCGAGATCTCGCGCACCGGCCGGTCCGCTTTGCCCGCGAGACCGACGTCGGCGAGCGCCGCGAGCGCGCGTTCCCTCGCCTCCGGGTAGCGGTCGGCGCTGCGCCACGCGATTCCCTTTCGCGAAGGGGCGCGCGCAAAGGCCGCGACCCAGACGTTGTCGAAGAGCGAGAAGGCGGGAAAGACGTTGGTGCGCTGGAACGAGCGCGCGAGGCCCAGGTGCGGGACGCGATGCGCGGGCGTCCCGGTGATGTCGCGTCCGTCGAGCGCGATCGTCCCGGAAGTCGGCGCGATCGCGCCGGTGAGCAGGTTGAAGAACGTCGTTTTCCCGGCGCCGTTCGGCCCGATGATCGAATGCAGCGTGCCCGCCTCGATCGCGAGGCTCACGCCTGAGACCGCGGCAAGCGCGCCGAAGGATTTCGTCAGCCGGTCTGTCTCGAGGATCGCCATTTGCGTTCCCGCCACGCGGAGAACCGCGCCCAGGCTTCGACCACGCCGCCGCGGAAAAACAGCACCACGATCACGAACGCCACGCCGAGCAGGAGCGGCCAGCGCGCCCACAGCGTGCTGACGGACTCCGACAGCCAGATGAAGACGAACGAGCCGATCACCGGCCCGTAGAGCGAGCCCGAACCGCCGATCAGTGTCGCGAAGACGACGTTGCCCGAGGTGACGAATCCGATCGCCTCCAGTGGCACGATGCCGAAAAGCATCGCGTAGAGCACGCCCGCGAGCCCCGAGAAGGCTCCGCCGATCACGAAGGCGGCGAGCTTGAAGCGCGCCGTGTCGTAGCCCAGCGCCTCGGCGCGCACTTCGTTCTCGCGGATCGCCTGCAGGATCTTCCCCAGCGGGGACTCGACGATGCGCTTCATGATCCAGAGCGAGAGGAGGAACAGTGCCGACACGAAAGCGTAATAGGGAAGGGGCTCTCCGAAGTCGATGCCGAGGAAGTCGGGCCGCGGGATTCCTGGCATCCCGTCCTCGCCGCCGGTGACGCTCGTCCACTGGTAGGCGATGAAGTAGAACAGCTGGTTGAGCGCGAAGGTGAGCATGATGAAGTACAGGCCCGAGCGCTGCACGCACAGATAACCCACCAGCGCCGCAGAGGCCGCGCCCACCGCGACGCCGATACCGAGCGCGAGAAACACGTTGATCGCGTAATGCTTCAGGAGCCAGCCCGCGACATAGGCGGCCGAACCAAAGAAAGTCGATTGCCCGAAGGAGAGGAGCCCGGTGTAGCCGAGCAGCAGGTTCAGTCCCAGCCCGAAGATCGCGAAGATCCAGATCTCCGAGGCGATGGCGGGGCGCACGACGAGCGGGAGCACGACGATCGCCGCGAGGATCGCGATCAGAGCGCGGCTCATCTGATCCCAAACAAACCTTGGGGACGCACGAGCAGGAC
>Ga0209238_1000106_pt1 | contig 26399 bp, 18 predicted proteins | sample GraSoi013_1_20cm_FD_185823 | JGI IMG/M metagenome (GOLD analysis project Ga0209238, IMG submission 185823) | Grasslands soil microbial communities from the Angelo Coastal Reserve, California, USA - Sample 10_02_2013_1_20cm (SPAdes) (version 2) | ecosystem: Environmental > Terrestrial > Soil >...
CAGCTTCCACACCGCCGCTAAGTTGAGCGCCTCATGGAACGCGCCGATGTTGGTCGCACCGTCACCGAAAAAGCAGACCGCCACTTGCTCCGTGCCACGATACTGCGCTGACCATGCGGCACCGGCCGCGATCGGCAGGTGCGCCCCGACGATTGCGTACGAACCGAGCGCGCCGTGCTCAGCGCTGGTGAGATGCATGGAGCCGCCCTTACCGGCCATCAATCCACACTCGCGCCCCATGAGCTCGCCGAGCACCCCGACCATCGACGCGCCACGCACGAGCGTGTGGGCGTGACCGCGATAGGTGCAGAAGGTGTAGTCGTCCCTGCGCATGGCGACGCCGAACCCAGCAGCGATCGCCTCCTGTCCGAGCGCGAGATGGCTCGTGCCCTTGATCAGGTTCTGCATGAAAAGATCGTACGCGCGCTTCTCGACCAGCCGTACCTCGAGCATGGTGCGGTACAGCTTCAGCCGGGTCGCCCGGTCCGGGTTGGAGCCTGCGGCGGCGCGCGAGGCCTGTGCCTGGCTCATGGACTTCCTCGATTGTCTGACGTCAGTAAGGGTTAGCGATGGGAAGCTCAGCCGCGGGAAACAGCGTAATGACTTCGCAGCCCTTGTCGGTCACCACGACTTCTTCCTCGATTCGCGCAGCCGACCGGCCGTCGCTGGCGGGGCAATAGGTCTCGAGCGCGAACACCATGCCCGCCCTGATCTCGTACGGGTTATCCATCGACACGAGGCGACTGATGATCGGCCGCTCGTGCAGGGCAACGCCGAGACCATGGCCGAATTGCAGCGCAAAGGCCTCCATCTCGTTCGGGAAGCCGAACTCCTGCGCCTTCGGGAACACCGCCGCAATCTGGTCAGTGCCGACGCCGGGGCGCACGCGCGCAATTGCCGCATCCATCCAGCCCCGCGCTCGCTTGTAGGCGTCCCGCTGCGCATCCGTCGCGCTGCCGACACTGAAGGTGCGGTAGTAGCAGGTGCGGTAGCCCATGTACGACTGGATGATGTCGAAGAACGCCTGGTCGCCGGGGCGGATCAGCCGGTCGGTGAAGTTGTGCGGGTGCGGGCTGCAGCGCTCACCGGCCACCGCGTTCACGGCCTCAACGTCGTCGGACCCCATCGAATAGAGCATGTGGTTGACGCTGGCGACGATGTCCGACTCGCGCACACCGGGTTTCAGCTTCTCGTGGATCATGTGATACGCGCCGTCCACCATCGATGCCGCCGTATTGAGCAGCATGATCTCGTCGCGGCTCTTGATCTCGCGTGCATCGAGCAGTGTCTGCTGGCCGTCACGTACCTCGATCCCAAGCCTCTGCAGTTCGAACAGCATCGGCGGTTCGACCACGTCGATGCCCAGCGGCACGTCACTGACGCCGTTTTCGCCGAGCACGGCCTTGATCTCGAGCGCCGCTCGCTTGATCAGGCCAGCGTCCGGCGGAACGGTTCCGCGCAGACCCACCATGCCGGCGTGACAGCAGATCGGCTGCAGCCAGGGAGCGTAGATCCGGTGGTGCGCCGCCGCCGAACCAAAATCCCACAGGTGCGGCTCGCCATCGCCGGCCAGTACCGCAAAGCGGCACATCTTGTCGCGGGCCCATTCGCCGATAGCCGTGCTGGTCAGATAGCGGATATTGTTGTTGTCAAATACCAGCAGCGCGCCGAGCTTCGAGGCGCGCAGCGCCTGCCGCGCTCGGCCGAGCCGATAACGATGCAGCCGCCGGAAGTCGACTCGTTCCTCGAAGTCGACATTCATCACTCCGGGCGCACGCAAAGGTCGCTTCCAGTCGTGACGTGGATCGACGTCCTCCGGCGAAATCGTCAGGCGCTCCGAAACCTTGGCTGTCATATAGAGGCCCTTCATCAATGGACCTGGGCGCCGCACTATGGCCGGCGTCCAACAACTGACCCCGCCAGGCGGGGTGGTTCGTGGAACCAGCCCGCCCCGCTGAGCCCTGCTAGAAGCGGAAGGTGCCGCTCGCGACAAACGTCCGGGGACGGTTGATGCGTCCGATGCTGTGCGGCGCACCTACATCCCACGCGTCCCAGTAGATCGTATTGTACTTTGTCCCGGTCACGTTCGAGACGTGCGCGGACAACGTCCACTTGGCAGCGTCGAAGTGCGCCCCGACGTTGAGCAGCTGGTACGGCTCCTGCTTCGCAAAGTCATTCGGGTCCCAATAAGACTGCCCGACCGCCCGGCCATCGATTCTCGCACCCAGCTTGTAGCCGTTGCTGAGGGCATGAGTCCATTCAAGCGCGAGATTCGCTGAGTACTCCGGCGTAAACGGCGCCGTAAGTCCGTTGAGATTGCGTATCACGGGAGGCGCCGCGGGGTTCACGGCCTGCGCGGCCGCCGTCAGCTGCGGATCCGCGTAGAACGCATTTCCCCAGATCGCGCGGGTCGTGCCGACGCCACCGCTCAGCCTGAACTCGCTCCAAAGGGGTACGGAGAAATCCGCCTCGACGCCGTAGTTGCGTGACGGCCCGATGTTGGTTTCGACTTCGACGATATTCAGCACAGGGTCCAACCGCATCACGTTGTAGAGTCGGTCCTTGTAGTCGATGTAGAACACCGCGGCGGTGAACTGCGCGCCGCGCGGAAGTTGTGATTTGACCCCCAATTCGTAGCTGGTCGCAATTTCCGGGCGAATTGGGGTGATCCGGAAGTTCTGCTCGACAAGGTCGGCGGGTTCGAAGCCCCGCGCAATCGTGCCGTAGACATTGGTCTGCGGACCGAGCTTGTACTGCAGCGAGACGCGCGGCGAAAACTCGTGCCCGGTCAGCTGCGGCGCGGTGAGGTGCGGATTCTGCGGAGGCGGCGTCTGGTCGTTGAAGGCCTTCTCGTCGCTGGTGTAGTACTCGCCTCGCACGCCGAGCTCCAGCTGCCAGCTGCCGAGGTGGTAGGTGACATCGCCGTACAGGGCATACTGCTTCTGGATCTTGTCCTGCACATCTTTGTCGGTGCCTACGATCTGGGGATTGTTCGGATCTGCGTTATAGAGCCAATCGCCGTTGTCGAATTCAATCCCGTGGTACTGCGCGAAGGCGCCGACCAGCCAGTCCAGGTCGCTGTGGCCAGTGGACCCCAAGCGAACCTCCTGACTGTAGACACGGTGGTCAGCGTTCTGGAACAGCAGGTCGATCGGTATCGGCTTCTTGGCGAAGTCGGTGACGCCCCGATTGTAGGAAAAGAACTGGGCCGTGATCGCCGTGAGCGCCACCTCGTCGTTCAGCTGCTGATCGATCTGCAGCGTCGACGAGAATATCTTGCGGAGGAACGACGGATTGAAATAGTCGTCGATCGAGTACTTGTACTCATTGGCGGTATACGGCGTGGTGAATCCCGGATCTTCGGTCACGCGGTACAGCAGGTTCTGGTTCTGCGAACTGTAGTCGTCGCCATTGAACGCCAGTCGAAATTTGGTCGCCGCCCGCGGTTCATAGACTAACGTAACACGTGCGCCACGGTCGTAGCCCTTGCCGTACGTCGTATTGTGGTAGGTGTCGTGGATGTAGCCGTCGTGGTTGTCGTCGTAGGCGCTCAGGCGCACGCCGAGCTTGTCGGTGATCGGCCCCGACAACACCGCGGCGAGATTCCAGGTGCTGTATTGGCCGAGCTCGATGGTGCCCTCATTCTGCCAGGTCGGGGTCGGATCCTTGGTCACATACTTGATCGCGCCGCCGATGTTGGCGCCACCGTACAGCGTGCCCTGCGGTCCCTTCAGGACCTCGATGCGCGCAATGTCGTTGGGCCTTACGGTCTGACCTTCGAACAGCTGCACGTCGTTCGCGTAAAACCCAACACCCTGCACCACTTCGAACGCGCCCACACCGCGTATCGTCACGGCCGGCGAGTTGTCGTGCGCCTCGAACAGGTTGAGGTTCGCGACCATCCCGCCGATGTCATCGAGCTGCGTGATGTGCGCTTCCTTGATGACCGTATCGGGAATGGCGGCAATCGAAGCCGGGATATCGAGCAGATTCTCACTGCGCTTGCGTGCGGTGACGACGATTTCCTCGAGCGTGACCGTACCCCCGGTTCCTGCCGACACTGCCGTGGGCTCCGCCGCCACCGACGCCGTGGCACCGAAGACGACCGACGCGCCTACCGCGAGAGTACTCACACCCGCTCGTACCCAAAATCCGCGAGCCGTCCGCGCTGCAACGGCTTGACTTGGCGAATCGCGCATATAGCCCCCTCCAGCGATCTTACCCGGACCGCCCTCCGGACCCGATCGTTGCGGCCTTTCCGGCGTCCGACGCCCGTGCCGCCTCCGCCGCCGGGACACCCAGCTCTGCGGAGAAGTCGGCATCCGGACCCCGATCGAGCCGACGGTTGAGTTCGGCGATGTCGAGGTCCTTCTCCCACCCAGCGATGGCGATCGCCGCGATGCCGTTGCCGATGTAATTCGTGAGGCCGCGTCCGCGTTGCATGAAGGGATCGATGCCGAGCAGCAGGGCCAAGCCGGCCATTGGTATGTCCGGCATCGCTGCCAGCGTGGCGGCCAGCACCACGAACCCGGCTCCGGTAAAGCCGGTCGCGCCCTTGGACATCAGCATCGTGACGAGCAGAATCATAACCTGACGCTGCAGGGGCAGCGGAGTGTTGGTGGCCTGCGCGATAAAGACCACGCATAGCGTGAAGTAGATGCAGCTGCCCGCCAGGTTGAACGAGTAGCCCGTGGGAACGACCAAGCCGACCACCGACTTGCGCACCCCCAAGCGCTCCAGCTTCTCCATCAGGCGCGGCATCATCGCTTCCGAATTGGCCGTGGCAAGCACCAGCAGGAGTTCGTCCACAATGTAGCGGCAGAACTTCCGGACGCTGAAACCGACCCGCCGCGCGATGGGCACGAGCACGAGCAGCATGAATACAACACACGTGCCGTAGAAGACGAGAATGAGTTTCAACAGTGGCAGCAGCGAGTGGAGCCCGAATCGGCCGACGGTGAAAGCCATGGCGCCGAAAGCTCCGATGGGCGACAGCGCGACGATCATCTCGACGATCGAGAACACGACCTTGGTGAGTTGGTCGACCAGATTGGATACCATGCTGGCGCGCTCGCCGAGCACGATGAGCGCCAGGCCGAACAGCACTGCGACCAGCATGACCTGCAGAATGGCGCCTTTCGCGAAGGCGTCGACCATGGTGTTGGGAATGATATTCAGCAGGAACGATATGACGCCCTGGTCCTTGGCCGCCGTCACGTAGCCGGAGATGCTCGAGGTGTCGATCGCCTTCGGATCCGCGTTGAGGCCGGCGCCCGCCGGTATGAGGTTTGCCGCGATGAGGCCCAGCAGCAGTGCCAACGCAGACACAACGTAAAAGTAGACGAGCGACCTGACCGCCGTTCGGGCGACGCGACCTGCGTTGCCCATTCCCGCGATGCCCGACACGATGATGCAGAACACGATGGGCGTGATCATCATGCTGAGCAGCTTGATGAAGCCGTCGCCGAGTGGCTTCAACGTCACAGCCACGCTCGGCCACGCCGCGCCCACGATGATCGCGGCGACGATCGCAACGATCACCTGGTTGTGCAGCTTCGCGTAGAACGGCTTGGCCCGGCGGGTGGCCTCGGGCGGAACGTTTGCGTCGCGGGCGCTCATGCGGACGCTCAGTGCAAGCCGTCGTCCACGACCTTGTTTTCAGGCTGCAATTCGATGCCCGCCGACCTCGCGGCCCGCAGCAGGAGGACGGCGAAGTCCCGCTCCGTTTCACCCTGATCGATCACCTGCTGCACGAGATCGCACGTGAGCTGCACGAGGGGCAGCGGCACGCCTAGCTTCTTGCCGGCGGCCAGGCCGAGGTCGAGATCCTTGCGTAGCAAAGGTGCTGTGAACGTCGGCTTGAAATCGAGGTTCACGAAGGCGGGAGCCTTGTACGTGGTGAACTGTGAACCCATGACGCTGTGATTGATGAAATCCAGGAGTGCACTGCGGGGAACGCCCGCCTTCTGGGCGAGCACGGTGATCTCTGCGAGGCACTGGGTAATCACACCCAGCAGCAGGTTGTGGCAAATCTTGACGATGCGGGCCAGTTCCCCTTCGCCGACGTACGTCACGCCGGCACCCAGCTTGTCGAGGAAGGGCAGCGCCATCTTGTATGCATCTGCCGGCCCGGACACCACCAGCGTCAGCTTGCCGGTCTCGACGACCTTGGCGTTGCCGCTGACCGGCGCCGCGAGCATCTGGGTCCCGCGTTTGGCTGCTGCGGCGCGCACCTTGGCCGACGCCTCTTCGGAAACGCTCGAGGTATCGACCAGTAGCTTCGGTGTCTGCGGGCCAGTCAGCAGGCCGCGCGGACCGGTGATCACGCTGATCAGATCATCGGAGGTGGAGACGCTGGTAAACACGATGTCGCACCCGGCCAGGGCGGCTGCCGAATCGACGATCGATGCACCCAGTGCCGCGAGTGGCTCCGCTTTGGCCCGCGTCCGGTTGTAGACCACCACCTGACAGCCGGCGTGCAACAAGCGCGCCGCCATCGCGTAGCCCATGCGGCCGGTGCCGATCCAGCCGAGCCGGTATCGCCGCAGCGTCTGGTCGATGGTCATATCGGTAGCCTCGCAGCCAACATGGATGCACACGTGTGCATTACTATACGTCAGCAGCCTCGGTGTGCAAGCCTTTTCCGCTGCGTCCGGCGCGCGCCGCGCGCCCAGGTCACCGGGTGCCAACGCCGACACCAAGGCGTCGTGCGCGGTTGTCGCTCCCACGGCAATACCCTATTCTTTTCCGAGCTATGCGCAGGAATCCTTCCGGCATCAAGGAGATTGCCAGGCGCGCGGGCGTGCATCACTCGACCGTCTCGCGAGTGCTCAATCCCCAGACCCGCTCGCTGGTCTCCGGGAAGGTCGCGACCAATATCCTCCACATCGCAGAGGCGCTGGGTTACCGGCGCAATTCGATGGCGGTTGGCCTCAAGACCAGCCGGTCGTTAACGATCGGGGTCATCGTCCCGGACCTGACCAACCCAGTCTTTCCGCCCATCGTGCGCGCGGTGGAGCGGACCATGGGCACGGAGGGTTATGTCACGGTCCTCGCGGATACGGACAATTCCATGGAGACCGAGCGCATCGTGCTCGACTCCCTGTATTCCCGTCAGGTCGACGGACTCATACTTGCAACCGCGCTGCTCAACGACGACATCGTCGCTGAGTGCCGCAAGCGCCTGGTACCGTTCGTGCTCGTCAATCGCACCATCTCGGGCGCCACCGCGACGAGCGTCGTGACCAACGATTCCTACGGAATTCGGCTTGCAGTGGAGCATTTGGTGGAGCTCGGCCATCGTAAGCTTGCCTACGTTGGTGGGCCACTCAATACCTCCACCAGCAAGTCGCGGCACGAGGGATTCCGTGAGGCCATGACAGCTCACCGCCTAAAGGCCGATCCGCGCATCATGTATGAGTGCAAGTCCCTGACGAGTGACGCCGGCAGCACCGCCTGTCAGAGCCTGATTCAGAGCAAACGCCGGTTCACCGCCATCGTCGCTGCAAACGATCTGCTGGCGCTGGGATGCTACGCCGCTCTCGACGCCGCCGGTCTCAAATGCCCTGCGGACGTCTCGGTGACCGGCTACAACGACATGCCGTTCGCCGAGCACTTCGCACCCCCGCTCACTACCCTGCGGATCCCGCTGACCGAGATGGGTAATCAGGCGGCCCTGCTACTACTGCGGAAGATGCGCGATCCGAAGAGCGTGCTCCCGTCGGTGCAGCTGCAACCGTCGTTGGTCGTACGCGGCTCGACGGCGCCGCCTTCGCGGTCACGCTGAGGCGCAGTGCCGGTCGAGGCCCATCAGCGCACCCCTATATCCGCCATTCGTCCGACTCGTCAGTAAACAGGCTCGACACGATGTCGCGGAGCCACCGGTTCTTCGCATCGCGCTGGAAGTTTCGATGCCAATGCATTTTGAGATCGATCTTCGGCGTGCGCATGGGAGGCTGAGCGATGCGGATGTTCATGTGCACGCTCTTGACGAACACGCTGACGGCATGTGGCACCGTGACGATGAGGTCGGATTGCGAAATGATGAAAGGGATGCTCATGAAGTGCGGCGTCCGCAAGACGACGCGCCTATGGATCTTCTTCGACTTCAGGTAGCGCTCGAATATTTCGTACGTGCGTCCCGCACCGTACACGACAGCATGCTCGACACTCAGGAACTGGGACATCGAGAGCGTGCTCGCGGTGATCGGATGATCCGCTCGCAATAGGCACAAGAAGTGATGAAAGAAGAGATGCTTCTCCGTAAATGATTTCTCGCGCAGGTCGGGGAAGTAGCCCACCGCCAGGTCGACCTCCCCGGTTTCGAGCCCTCGCTCGATCTGGGCTGCGCTCGCAGCGACCGAACGAACCGAGGCGCGCGGAGCGAGTTGTCGGATGCGACGCAGGATCTTTGGCATGAAGACCATTTCTCCCAGGTCTGACAGCGCAAGCGTGAACGTATGTGCCGTGGTGCTGGCATTGAAGACGGGCTCTGAGGTGAATGTACCATCGACGCGCGACAGAGCCTCGCGCACCGGTTCGATCAAGCCACGCATCCGTGCAGTCGGCTGCATGCCGTGACCCACGCGATGGAACAATGGATCGCCGTACGTCAGTCGGAGCTTGGCGAGGGCGGTGCTGATGGCGGATTGGCTCATACCGAGATGCTCTGCTGCCGCAGTGACACTGCCGTGCTCATAGACCGTCACCAGCACCGGCAAGAGATTGAGGTCGAATGATCGCGTCATGTCGAACTATCAGTCGCAGTGATAATCAATATCTGAACCGCGCGATTGAAGATACAGCGTTCTTTACCTACCGTCACGAGCCACGACGGCGCCGCGCGCAGCGCCCCGGGCCACGTAGCCTGGCCGGTGAGAACACGAGGCAAGGGCGCTTTTGACGCAGCGTAGCCTCGCTCGCGAGCGCGCATAGTTATGAACCTCTTGGGCGCCGAGGGGGATATCGTGAAGATTGAGAGCGGGCGTCGCGATCTCGGTATTCGTTCCGCGCGTGCCGTATTGTCGGGCCGCGGCCTCGTGCTGGGCGGGCTTCTTGCCCTGATTGGCGGGCAAGCCGTGGCTCAGGAAGCAGGAAGACAAGCGGCTGTCTTGGAGGAGGTCACCGTCACTGCACGCAAGGTCCGGGAGAACCTGCAGGAAACGCCCGTCGCCATTACGGCCATGAGCGGCGATGCACTCGAGCAACGCCAGGCATTTCAGACGGAGAAGCTGACGCAGGTCGTTCCCAATCTGCAGTTCGGGACCAACGCGCCGCTCGCCGGAAACAACGCATCGTCCCAGGTCTTCATCCGCGGCATCGGACAGACCGATCCGACTTCGACCGTAGATCCGGGCGTCGGCCTGTATATCGATGATGTCTACATCGGCTCCGCCGTCGGAGCCCGGATGGACCTGCGCGACATCAACAACGTGCAGGTGTTGCGCGGGCCTCAGGGCACGCTGTTTGGTCGTAACACGATCGGTGGCGCGATACTGATGTCGACGGCCGATCCTGGCGACAGGTTCGGCGGAGCAGTCCGCGGCGGGTTCGGGTCCGACAAGCTGTTCGATGGCTTTCTGGCGCTGAATGCGCCGTTGTCCGACGCTTTGAAGGCTCGCTTCACTGCGGGTCGCCGCAAGCAGGACGGCTACGTCACCCGTACCGACGGCACGGATCTCGGCGACACCAACACCTACACGCTGACCAGCAAATTCATCTGGAAGCCGACCGAGAAGCTCGAAGCTCGCTGGCTGGCCGACTATTCGCATGCAGACGAACACGGAAGCCCGCTGGTGTTCGCGAGCATCAATACGGCGGCGACGTTTCCGCGCGTGGCTAGTGCCGCCGCCGGTTGCCCCGGCTTCAACGGCAATTTCCGAACGCTTCCGGCGGTTCCGAACATTCCGGACGACCGATGCGCCAACAACTCTCAGAACCGCGGCCCATTTCACAACAATGGCACGACACCGCTGACCAGCCAGCTCGAGGGCTGGGGCTCATCACTCAACGTCGGCTACAACTTCACCGACTTCACGGCGCTCAAGTTCATCACGGCATACCGGCGACTGAGCTGGCTGGGCAATCGTGACGCGGACAATACCCCGCTCACGATCCTCAACACCTTCTATAACGTGAAAGGCTGGCAATCCAGCCAGGAGCTGCAGCTCACGTACCAGCGAAAGCCGGTCACCGGTGTCGTTGGGGTGTACTACTTCCAGCAGAAATCGCACGATATCGTGACCGTGGAGCTGCATCCGCCACCCGGGATTGATCGCGACAGCGACAACAACGACGTGGACAATTCGAGCTGGGCGCTCTTCACGCAATGGACCTACAACTTCAACGAGAAGCTCGGCGTCACCGCCGGCGGCCGTTACACCGAGGACCGCAAAGGCTCATTCCCCGACCAGTTCCTTTACTCGGCGCCCACGGTCAAGCAGGTGCCGATGCGGTGGTATCGGGACAAGTTCAGCTCCTTCACTCCTTCCGCCTCGATCAGCTATCGGTGGGCCGAGCAGGCCATGACGTATGTGAGTTACAGCGAAGGCTTCAAGGGCGGCGGCTGGAACAGCCACTTCAACTCCGTTCTCACCCCCGCGCAGCAGGCGGCGCTGCAGGAGTTCAAACCCGAGAAGGCGAAGACGGTCGAGGTTGGATTCAAGCTCGATCTCGCCCGCAGGACGTTGCGGCTGAACGGGGCGCTGTTCGAGTCCAAGTACGACAACATGCAGATCACCTACAGGGGTCCGGCTCCCAACGGCGTCGCACCCTTCCTGACCAACGCCGGCAAGGCGACCATCAAGGGCGCGGAGGTCGAGCTCACCTGGGCGCCCACGAAGGACTGGAACTTCGAGGCAAGTCTCGCGCACCTCGGGAGCGGTATCGATCGGCTGGACATTTCCCCGCTTGCCGTGATTCCTCCGAATCTGAGGGTGGGAAATGCGCTACCCTTCGCGCCGCGATGGCAGGGGCATCTTGGCGTTGCCTACACCGCGCGTGCGCTCAGTCTGGGCATTACACCCCGCGTTGATGCCTCGTTGCAGAGCCAGACGTTCTTCGATGCCACGAACACACCCGAGATCGCACAGCTGGGCGGCTATACAGTACTCAACGCTTCGGTCGCGATCGCTCCAGATGCCGGGCCATGGCGGCTGACCGCCGGCATCAACAATGCAACGGACAAGATCTATCGGATCGCCGGGAATTCTTCCCTCTCGACGGGAAGCGGATACGCCGAAGTTGCCTACGCCCGACCGCGGGAGTATTTCGCGATGATCAACTACGACTTCTAGCGATTGGCGTACGGTGTCAGCCTCGCCTTTGGGCGCCCGCGCGCGCACAGGTGGTCGCGTCGAGGCGCACACCGAACCCTTGATGACGAGCACGGGTTTCTGATGAGAGCGGCAACGAGAACCCAAGTCGGCATCATCGGCGCCGGCCCCTCGGGGCTGCTTCTGTCCCAGTTGCTTCACCTGCGCGGCATCGAGACGGTCGTGCTGGAGAAGCACAGCCGCGAATACGTCCTGGGGCGGATTCGTGCCGGTGTGCTGGAGCACAGCTTTGCTGCGCTCATGCGCGAGGCACAGGTCGGCGAGCGGCTGGATCGCGAGGGACAGATCCACGAGGGGTTCTTCATCGCCCATGACGGGATCAAGGAACGAGTCGATCTCCAAGGGCTAACCGGTGGCAAGAGCGTAGTCGTCTACGGGCAGACTGAATTGACGCGCGATCTGTATGAGGCTCGCGACCGCTGCGGTGGCGTCGTGATGCACAACGCCGAGGACGTGAGACCGCATGATGTCGAGGAGCCGCAACCGTATCTCACCTGTCGTGTAGGCGGGGAGGTCGTGCGTATCGACTGCGACTACATCGTGGGTTGCGACGGCTTCCACGGCGTGAGCCGCCAGTCGATCCCGAAAGACAGGATCCGGGTGTTCGAGCGTGGCTATCCTTTCGGTTGGCTCGGCGTACTGTCGCGCACCAAGCCGGTCTCGCCGGAGCTGATCTACGCCACGCACGAGCGCGGGTTCGCACTGTGCTCGCTGCGTTCGGAGGCGCTGAGTCGCTACTACATCCAGGTGCCCCTTACCGACTCAGTAGACGACTGGTCGGACGAGGAGTTTTTCGAGGAATTGCGACGCCGTCTGCCGGCGGATGTCTCTGCGGCGCTGATCACCGGGCCGTCCATCGAGAAGAGCATTGCACCGCTGCGCTCTTTCGTCGTCGAGCCAATGCGCTTCGGCAATCTGTTCCTGGCAGGCGACGCGGCCCACATCCTGCCGCCAACCGGAGCCCGCGGACTCAACACCGCCGCCTCGGATATCCATTATCTCTACCACGCGCTAGTCGATCACTACAGCAAGTGCGACAACCGGGGCCTCGACTCCTATTCCCAGCGCGCGCTCGCGCGTGTCTGGAAAGGTCAGCGGTTCTCCTGGTGGATGACGATGCTCCTGCATCGGTTTCCGGACAGCAGCCCGTTCGATCGCCGTCTCCAGGAGACGGAGCTCGCCTATCTTTTTTCATCGGAAGAGGCGCTGGCTTCGCTCGCCAACAATTACGTTGGACAGCCGTTCTGATATGGCCTGTCTTGGTCAAGTCGGGGATAGGCGTAGCTCGTTGGATGCCCTGGGTCAGCAGCGCATCGCCAACGAACTGTGGGTGAAGCTCGGGCCGCGAGTTTCCCCGCGCACGCCAGGCGTCGGCACACGGGAGACGGTTCACTTAATGGACAGTTGCGTCGGCGGCGTGGTCTCGGTCTTGGGCAAAATCACGGTAATGAGACCATCCTCATAGGAGACTTCGGCGCGCCCTGCGTCGATGTTCGGCGGCAAGGGAATGCTTCGCTCAAAACGCCCGAATGCTCTCTCCATCAAATGGTAGTACCGCGCCTCATGCTCGCTGGCGGATCTCCTTTCCCCGCGGATCTGAAGGTGGCCTCGAGAAACCGAGATGTCGATGTCTTCCTTGCGCATCCCAGGCAGCTCGATGCGCACGATGACCGATTGCGCGGTTTCCCAACATTCGCTTGCCAGGAGCGCCCACTGCGGAAAGTGATTGCTTCTCTCATCGCCTTGCTCTTGTTTCGCAGCGCGGACGAACTGGGTGAGCGCGCCGCTACCACGAGTGAGTACCTCGCGCCAGCCCTCGGTCAGACCTTGCCAGGCGCGGGAGACACCCCGTTCGAGTTCCGACCGCAGTTTCTTGATTGGGTCCATCGTGGCCAGACGCACCAAAGCCAAAACGGTACACAGGTGGGGTAATCTCACTATTCTTTCAAGGCCCCGATGTCCGCCCCACTACCCAGCCGCGACACCGGCGAACGTGCTCCCTTCTTTTGCTGCCAAAGGAGGTGCGATGACGACATGGACGAGAGGAAGAATGGTGGATTCCTTAATGCCCAGCCCACCGTTGCTCACCGCGCGGCCCGGTCCGAGCGAGAGCGCTCGGACCGGAGCCTGCGCAGCTCATTGCGCGTCTACTTTTATCCTGCGCGTGCGAAACTCCGCCCGCTTTGGGATGCGCACCGTCAGTACTCCGTCCTTGAGACTCGCGGCGATCCGGTCGGTTTCAAGCTCACCGCTCAAGACAAATCTCCGCCGGTACTTCGTGGTCTGCAGGTCCGCATAAAATGCGGTCATCCCCGCCGGCATATCGAGTTGCACATCGCCTTCGATGAGCAGCTCGTTGTGGTGGGCCTGGACATTGAGCCTGTCCTTGGACACGCCCGGCATTTCCGCCTGCACCGTAATCTGATACGCGTCCTCGAAGATATCAACCGCCGGAAGCATTGGCGCTTCCTGTGCGCGTGTTTTCCGCTCATCAACTGCGGTGCTCTTGCGCGCCGTGACTTCTTGATTCGCTGCCATGATGACCTCCTTTCTCAGTTCACGGTGATCTGCCGCGGCCGTGTCGATTCGCGCCGCTGAATCGTGACCTGGAGCACGCCGTCGCGGTACCTTGCTTCGACGCGGTCCGGGTCTACGTCACTGGGTAGTGTGATCACACGCCTGAAGTCCCCATCGAAGCGCTCGCGCCGGTAATAGTCGGCCTTCTCGTCCACCTTGACCTTGTGGCTCCCGGAGACCGCCAGGAGATTCTGCTGGATCGACAGATCGAGGCTCTTCGGATCCAGACCGGCGGCGAAGAGATACACGTCCACCCGCTCGGGTGTGGTCCCCACGTTGACTGGCGGGAACGCGCCTCTTTGCGTCGCGCGGATCCCCGCAGGCCACGGGGAATTGCCAAACAGCTGGAGCATCTCGCTCTCCAGGCGCTTGAATTCATCGAAGATGTCGGTATCGAAGCCACTGAACAGACTCTCGAACATGGCAACACCTCCTTGCGCTGTTGGGCCAGGTTTGACGAACCGCAAACTGGGTTCCGCGTCCATAATTTCAAGGGGCTGCCTTGGCGACTCGGTGGCGGTAATTGCTGGAGAGGGGACCTGAAGCGCCCACGCTCAGGCCCACGGTAAAGCTCGAAGGCTACGAAGGCGCCTTGCGGGCAGCCTCGCAACCATCGGGAGTTGCGAAGCGTTTTGGCCCTTCGCGCACCTCCCTTGAAACTCGCAGCAGCGCCGTCAGAAAGGGGATTTTCGAAGCGCCGCGGCAAAGCGGAGTACTCATTTCATTGATCTGCACGGAGGACAGCGCCATGAACATTCGTCCGCTTCAGGACCGGGTCGTATTGAACCGGGACGACCCCCAGCAGCGCTCACCGGGCGGCATTCTGATTCCGGCAACCGCCGGAGAGAAGCCCACCGAAGGCCGGGTGGTCGCTGTTGGTCAAGGCAAAGTTCTAGCGCCAACGGCAAGGTTCGTCCAACCGACCTCCAGGCCGGTGATCGCGTGCTGTTTGGGAAGTACAGTGGTACGGAGGTCAAGCTCAATGGCGAAGAGCTGATCGTCGCGCGCGAGGAAGACATCATGGCGGTTGTCGAGGAAGCGTAACGCTGACGAGAAACTCATATGAGGTAGTGGAGGACATGACGTATGGCCGTCAAAGAAGTGCGCTTTAGCGAAGAAGCTCGCCACCAAATGGTGCGTGGCGTCAACATTCTTGCGAATGCGGTGAAGGTGACCCTGGGGCCCAAGGGGCGGAACGCGTTGCTCGAGAAGAGCTTCGGGGCGCCGATCGTGACGAAGGACGGGGTGACGGTTGCCAAGGAGATTGAGCTGAAGGAAAAGCTCGAAAACGTCGGCGCGCAACTGGTCAAGGAAGTGGCCTCGAAGACCGCCGATGAAGCCGGCGACGGCACGACCACAGCGACGGTGCTCGCGCAGGCGATCGCCCGCGAGGGGTTGAAATCGGTCGCCGCCGGCATGAATCCCATGGACCTGAAGCGCGGGATCGATCAGGCCGTCACAACTCTCGTCGCCGAGCTCGAACGCCTGTCCAAGCCGTGTACGGATTCGGAAACCATCACCCAGGTGGGCACCATCGCAGCCAACGGCGATGCTGACATCGGCAAGATGATCGCCAAGGCGATGGCGAAGGTGGGCAAGGAAGGTGCTATTACGGTTGAGGACGGGTCGGGTGTTCAAAATGAGCTCGAGATCGTCGAAGGCATGGAGTTCGATCGCGGGTACCTCTCGCCCTATTTCATCAACAAGCCCGAGACTCAGACCGCTGAGCTGGAAGACCCGGTCATTCTGTTGCACGAGAAAAAGATCTCGAGCCTCCGCGAGGTGCTGCCCCTGCTCGAAGCCGTGGCGAAAGCAAGCAAACCCTTGCTGGTGGTGGCTGAAGAGGTCGAGGGCGAGGCATTGGCCACACTGGTGGTCAACAACATGCGAGGCACTGTGAAGGTCGCTGCGGTCAAAGCTCCCGAGTTCGGCGATCGACGCAAAGCAGTGCTTCAGGACATTGCGGTCCTGACCGGCGGCAAGGTGATCAGCGATGAAGTCGGATTATCGCTGGAAAAAGTCGCTCTGGCGGATCTCGGCAAGGCCAAGAAGGTCGTCGTCGAAAAAGAGAGTACAACCCTGATCCACGGTGCGGGCAAGAAGGCTGACATCCAGGCCCGCATCGAGACGCTGCGCAAGGAAGCCGAGGATACGAAATCGACTTACGACCGGGAAAAGCTGGAGGGGCGTATTGCCAAGCTCTCCGGTGGTGTAGCCGTCATCAAGGTGGGCGCGGCGACCGAGCCTGAGATGAAGGAGAAGAAGGCGCGTGTCGAAGATGCACTCCATGCCACACGCGCCGCCGTGGAGGAAGGGGTGGTACCAGGCGGCGGCGTGGCGTATCTGCGGGCCGCCAAGGCACTCGAGAAGTTGGCGGGCACCAACGAGGACCAACGGGTAGGCATCCGAATCGTGGCGCGCGCGCTCGAGGAGCCGCTGCGCCAGATCGCCAGCAACGCGGGGGATCACGCCGAGATCGTCGTGGCGCGTGTGAAGGAGAACAAAGGTAGTTATGGCTACAACGCCGTGGCAGGCGACTACGGCGATCTTATTGAAAAGGGTATTTTGGATCCGACGAAAGTCGCCCGTCTTGCGCTACAGAACGCCGCCTCGGTGGCGGGGCTCTTGCTAACCACGGAGGTGACGGCGGTCGAGGCGCCTAAGAAAGAGACACCTGCGCCGCCTGCTGTTCCGCCAGACATGGACGACGATTTTTAGCAACCAGGCAGAGACGGACATGCCGCCGCCCGGGTCTCGGGGCCCGGACGGCGGCTCGGATCGGCTGGCAGGCTGCCGGCAACGGGACGAGCCGAGGCGCTCGTCGACGAAGCCGGACTCCAAGGCGGCGACGCGCGTGAAGCGCCGCGGCCTCACCGAACCGGATGCCGGCTTGCCTGCACCTTGCCGGAGGGATCCCGGCTGAGGACATAGTCGAATCGCTGCGCGCGGAAGAAGATGTTCTTGAGAGTCACGGCCTTCCAGGCGGCGGGGAGGACCGGCTTGAAGCGGGGCGCGAGACCGCCGTCGGTGATGCGCAGGCCGGTGAATCCGTACAGGAAGTTCTGCAGAAAACCTCCCGAGGTTGCCAGGATATAGGTGGTGTTGTTCAACACAGTCTCGCTGCGCACGTTGAAGGGCGGCTTGAGAAATCCTCCCTCATTGCCCTGCAGCCATTTGTAGGAGCCGGCCTCATCGCCCAGCTCCGCGGCCTCGACGGACAGCATCGCGAGCAACATCGCGTTGGCATCCGGTGTCAGCTCACGCAGCGAGCGCACCGCGAACCTGAAGTCGTTGCGCCGCACTTGCTCGCTCATGGGCAGATCGAGCTGCGGATAGCCCAGCCAGGAGATCGAGCTGCCCATCCAGGTGTGCTTGTCGTGCGGGATCGATTCGTCGAAATCCAGGTGGCGCTGCTCTTGGCGGGAGAAGGGAATGTAGAGCTGCTGGGCGATCTGCTCCCATTTCGCCTCCGGGGTGACACCCAGGACCTTCGCGGCAGCGGTCGCAATCAACAGATTGCGCTGCGCGGCCGCGTTCGTGAAGGAATCGTTGGCGACATTCGTATAGGCCTCGTCGGGCGAGGTGACGTGCAGGATCTCATAGCGATCCTTTTCCGGCCGATAGACAACGCGGCTCGCCCAGAATTCGGCGGTGGCCCGGATCACCGGGTACCCGTATCGGCGCAACCAGTCCAGATCCCCGCTCGCCAGGTAATACTGCCACTGCGCGATTGCCACATCAGCGTTTACGTGGATTTCCTGGTCGGCGTTCTCGTGAGCGAAGTACGGTGTTTCGTCGGTGCCCCTGCCCGGATCCGCTTCCCACGGAAACATCGCGCCTTGGTAACCGTATGCGCGAGCGCGCGCCTCGGCCGCGGCCAGGGTTCGATAGCGGAACATCACCTGCGACTTCGCACGCTCAGGGTGCAACAGCAGCAGGGGCGGGAAATCCCAGGAGTCGTTATCCCAGAAGACATGATGGAAGTAATTGGGGCTGAAGCCGCACGCAGCGATCGGCCAATCGGTGTCCACCGAAGTATTCTCGAGGAGGTAGAACAGATCGGAATGAATTGCCCGCTGCAGATCTGGATCGCCATCGACGAGAATGTCGGACTTCCACAGGTCGTGCCAGGCGGTCCGATGATTCGCGAGCAGGGTGTCCAGGGTGGCGGCGCGCGCAGCCTTGGCGCCGTGCACTTCCTCTTCGATCGATCCGCCCGCCAGGTCGCGCCCGACGGCCACATACTTGGTGAAGGTGTAAGAGCGGCCCGGCTCGACCGTCATCTCGATCTCCAAGGCGACGAGCTGCGGCGAGTGTGCAACCTTTATCCGCAATCCGCGCAGCCCCTCGGGCAGCGCTATCGCGGCGGCTTCGGCCATCTCGGCTCCGTTCACTGCACGGCCACGGATCCACAGTAGCCGCTGCGCTTCCGATGCCCCGGTGGACTGAATTTCGACCTCGCCCGGATACCAGATCGCGGCGCGGTTGGCCGCAGTGGGGGTTAGCGGCTTGAGCACCTGGCTGAGCAGTGCGGTCTGACTGGGCGGGGCAAGTCGGTACGCCGCGGCGACCGCCTGCTTGGTCTCAGGCAAGCTCAATTTCGCGAGCGCGAAGCGGTGCGCGGGGGCGGGCCAGGGCCGCAAAGTGAAGCGCAAACGTACCTGGCCGGCAAAATCGGGAGTGACACTCAGACTCGTGGCGGCGAGACGGGTCGCAGCCTCGCTCACAAACGTGGTGACCGCAATGCGGCTGAAATGGCCGCCATTCCTCCAAACATAGCGGGTCGTCAGCACTCCGTCCCGCATGTCGAGTGTCTGCCGATACTGCTGCAGCGTCGCCGGCGCGACGGCAGTCTGATTCAGCCACGAGCGGCCATCGAAGTAGTCGATCTCCGTCCAACTCGGAATCGCCGCCGGCCGTGAGATATCGCCCGGGGTATAGTCCATCAGCCCCACCATCTGCGCCAGCGTGGCATCGGTTCCGCGCACCGAGGACTGGGCCGAGAAGAAACCGTTCGCCAGATAGGTGGGGAAATAGCGCACGAAGTCCTGCTCGGTCGCGCGCAACTCGAAAGCGGACGCGTCCGCGGCCTGATCCGTGCGCGGCATGAGCAGCAGAGCAAGCAGCAGCCGGCGCCGGGCGGGTGTCGCTTTCATGGTCGCCTCAAAACATCCGCGGCAGAAGCAGGCAGAACGCCAGCATGCACACGAAGAAGACCAGCAGCACGGCGCTCTGGCGCCAGGGGAATGGCTCGGGCGTCGGTGGCCGCTCGATGTGCGCCGGCGAAGGCGTGGGCCACAGGAGACTCAAGGCCGCAGCGGCCAGCAGCGTCGTCACGCCGCCGATGGCATTCCACCAGAACCAGAAGACGCTCTTGAAAAACAGCCACAGAATCAGATTGACGCCCACCCCCACGACGACCGCGATGTTCGCCGCCGCGGGAACGATCCAGCGAACGGCGGCCAGCAGAAATATCCCCAGGATCGGGCCGTAGAACAGCGAGCCGATCTTATTGATGGCCTCGATGGCCGTGGCCGCGATCCTGCTCGAGAAGAAGCCGCAGATGATCGTCACGACGCCCCACGACAGCAGCACCGCTTTGCTGTAGGGCACATAGCGGTGCGCAGGCGTGGGCAGCCGGCGGCCGATGAAATCCTCCATCGTCACGGCGGTGAGAGAATTGAGCGCGGAGCTGTAGGCCGACATCCAGGCAGCGATCAAGGCCACGACGAGCACACCCACCACCCCGTGCGGCAGATAGCCGCCGATGAACAGCGGAATCATCAGATCCGGCTTGTCCGGCGGTATCCGCCGGCTGAAGCCCGGATCGCTCAAGGCGAAGGCGCCGAGCACCAGTCCGCCGAAGCAATACGCCAGGGTGACCGGAAAGCGGAACAAGCCGTTGAACATCAACAGGCGCGTGACGGTCGCCTGATCACGCGCCGCGAGGATGCGCTGCGCCTGAGTCTGGTCGGTGCCGTAGTACGAGGCGTACAGGAACAGGCCGCCCAGCAACATCGGCCAGAACCCGTATTCGCGTCCGTCGAAGCCCCAGTTGCCGAAGTCGATCACCCGCAGACGGCTGCGATCGAGATGACTCAGGAAGCTCTGCCAGCCGCCGATGTAGTACAGCGCGCTCACCATGATCGTGACGATGCCGAGGAATTTGATGGTCATCTGCGCGACCTCGCTGTAGACGATCGCTTTCAGACCGCCCTCGAGCGAATAGACGATCGTGACGGCGCCCAGAACCAACATCGTCTCCCAGAACGGCACGTGCAGAATCGACGACAGCACCAGGCCGATGACGTAGGTGTAGACACCCGCGGCGAAGGCGCGGCTCACGAGGAACAGCGAGCTCAGCAACGCCCGCGACTCCCAACCGAAGCGCTTCTCCAGGAAGGAATACACGCTCACCACGCCCGAGCGGTGCAGCATCGGGCCGATGAGAGTCAGGGTGGCGATCATCGCGAGCGGCACGCCGAGCTCGAACGTGAGCCATTGCAGGCCGCCGCCCTTGCGCAAACCGACGAACGCCGGCGCCGACACGAAGCTGACGGCCGACAATTGCGTCGCCATCGTCGACATGCCGAGCGGAAACCATCCGAAGGTTCTGCCGCCCAGAAAATAATCGCTGCGGGCCGCATTCTTCTTGAAGCGCACGCCGAGCCAGATCATCGAACCGATGTACAGCGCAACGATCGCGTAGTCGAGCGCGTTCATGCTCGAGGAAGCTCGCACGGTGGGGTCGGCGGCCTCAACGAGGCGCGCGCCCCGGCAGCGCCCGCGGCCCGAGCCGCGGGCTAGAAGTCATAGCTCAACCGAGCGGCGATTCGCCTCGGCAGCACCTGGCGGCCTATGAAATAGGCCTGGCCCACGTTCTGCAGCGTGCCCTGGCGCGGCGAGCCTTCGGAGACCGCCTGGTTGTCGAACAGATTGTAAACACTCAGGCCGAGCCGCGCGCGCGCGCCGCCCGTGAACGTACGGGCGTAGCCGAGATCGAGCCTGAAGATGTGGTAGCTCGGCAGCTCGATGTTGTTCAAGTCCGAGGTAAACGTTCGGCCCGTGTAGGAGTCGTAAAACGACCCGTCGAAGCCGCGGTATCGGACATAGAGCCCGGCGTTTGCCAACACATTCGGCTGGCGCTGGAGGAAGTTGCCGGCGCAATCCTTGCACGCCGCGATCGGGCTGTACTCGGTGTAGACGTCGTGCTCGTAGGTCGCGTTGCTCTCCAAGGCCACAGAGCTCGTCAGGCGAACGTTGAAAGTGCCTTCCGCTCCGTAGGACCTCGAGGAGATGAGATTGACGACCTCGCTGGGTGGGCTGCCGGGCGTTGGACCGTTGATCAGGTTGATGTTACGGCGGTTCGACAGGGTGGAGTAAAAGCCGGCGAGCGTCGCGGAGACACGGGTCCCGGAGAACTTGAACCCTGCCTCGGTCTGCTTGATGATCTCGGCCTCGAAGGATTGAACGTCATTGTGGGTGTCGATCTGCACGGTATTGAGCTGCGGCATGAAGAAGCCGCGGGAGGCGTTGACGAACAGGCTGTGACGCTCGTCGAGCCGATAGAGTGCGCCACCCGCCAGCGCCCACGCTGAAGGGTTGACGGTCCCGCCGAGATATTGGCCGTTGCCCCAGGCTACCTGCGACAGCCGCGGGGACAGGTTCGCAGCCGTATCGGTCGTGACGGTCGAGCTCTGCTCGCGCGTGACATGGCCGACCAGCGTCTCGAAGCGGCCCCCGATATCGAGCACCCAGTTGCCTACTTCCATCTGGTCGGCGAGGTAGGCCGCGGTACGCCTCGCGCTGTTGTGATTGTTGGTGTATCCGAGTCCGGCGTCGACCATGCCGCCACGCGAGACGATGGTCTGAGCGTTGGTGAGCGTATTGGTCACCGTGACGTCGATCAAGCGCGGCGCATTGGTGAAATCGCCGATGTAAGAATAGGTGATGTCGTAGTCTGCGGCGCTGGTGTGACCGAAGAAGCCCCCGAGCGTGAGGTGGTGGGCCCAGTCATGCACCGCAATATTCTTCGTGAGATTGACCTCGCCCGTGGCCGTCGTCAGAGGACGGTGACGGTCGATAACGCGATCTCCCCAGAGGAGGTAGCTCGCGGGAACCGGTGTTCCGGTATCGGCATAAGTGAACGTCCCGGTGTACGCGCCGCCGTTGCTGACCGGATTGTAGCCGTAGGATTGCAGGAACGCCGCCTGGGTCGTCGGCAGATTGGTAATGTTGTCCCCGCCGGCGAACAGAGCGAAGGTGTGGCGATAGCTCGCAAAGTTCGCACGCCCATTGAGTCCCCAACCCTCGCCGAGGTCCATCTTGAAGTCGACGCCGGCAGCGCCGCCTCGGGTCGCCGCGCCCTCTGCGACCTGCGTATGGAAGGTCCCGGAGGGAGTCAGGAACGACATCGAATCGAGCGCGGCCGTCTCCGTCGTGGAAATCGTACGCCCGTCATTGCCGCGCCCGAGCTCGTGCCCGTTCCCCGTCAAGGGGATGTCGCCGTAGAACTGGTCCTGGTCGTCGATCGCCTGGAGGTAAAGCTTGACCTCGCCGGAGGAGAACTCCCTCTTGAGGTTGCCGCGCAGCTGATAGCCCCTGGTGGGAAAGCCCGAATCCAGCGGGCCATGGTCATAGCGATAAAAGCCTGAGAACGCGTAGTACAGACCGGTCGCCAGCGGCCCGCGGGCGGCAAAGTCGGCGCGGACGCGATTCTGATCCGAAACCTCGACCTGAGTGGCGCCTTCCGCCGTGTCCGAGCCCGTCTTGTCGATGAAGTTGATGACTCCGCCGATGCCGCCGCCGCCGAACAGGTTCGACACGCCGCCGCGCACGAACTCCAGTCGCTCCACTCCGAGGTCGGGTCGATAGTAGACATCGGGCGCCGACGAATTCAGGCCCATGCTGCTGATGACCGGCATTCCGTTGAACTCCAACGGCGTGAACTGATACTGCCCGCCCGAGGGCAGCCCCGCGACGAATATGTTGGCGGCTACTTCGCCACCGCCGCCCTCGGCCTTGAGAGCCGGAACGGTGGTGAGAACGTCGGCCGCACTGTTCGAAGCGAGCAGGGCCAACCGCTCCGAGGAGATGCTCGTGGCCACGAGCGGCGTCTGCAAGTCGGCGCGCGTTCGGCTGGTCCCCGTCACGATCACGGTTTGCAGGGTCTGCGACTCGGACTCCGACGTGGAATCAGTCCGGGAAGCGGACGATGTGGTCTGCGCTGGGGCCCGACCCGCAAAAAGGCCCACGGCCACGGTGCCCATGGAAACAGCCATCGCGGCCGCGGACCTCCGACTCAGGTACGGCTTAGAGTTGCCCATGTATGTTCCCCCTTCGGCTCGCAGTGCCCGCGGCGGGTCTCTAAAAGTCTTTTTTGCCCAAGGCCACGACCGCACACCGCCGTCGGCTTCCAAGGATTCTGCGCCAACTCTGTCGGGGCGTCGGTGCGCCGCCACGCTGGAATACTAGTGCTCCAAAAACGTTTTTGTCAACGCCTGCCGGCGCAATCCGGCGGGCCGTGCGCCGGAGGGCGGCATCACTTACGCGGGCAATCGGACTTGCGCGGCACCAGTACGACAGGCTCCAGGTAATGGATGTCTGCCGGCTTGCCCTCCGCGCGTAGCAGCCGCAACAGACTCTGGCCGATGTGACGGCCGTTCTCGAATACCGCGTGGTCGATCGTGGTCAAGGGCGGATCGCAGAACCCCGAAGCACTCGAGTTGCCGTACCCAACAATCGATATCTCGCGGCCGACTGCCATACCGCGCTCGCGGCACGCCGCGATGGCGCCGATCGCCATCGCGTCGGTGGCGCACACGATGGCGGTCGGCGGTACCGCCGATACCAGCAGCGAGCGGCACAGGGCGTAGCCGCTGACTTCGCTTAAGTCACCGTTCAACATCAGCAGTCGATCGGGGGCGATGCGATGCTTGGCGAGCGCGCGGGTATAGCCCTTTTCGCGCAGCCGCACGAAGTTGTATTCGAGGGGACCATTGAGGAGCGCGATCCGCTCGTGACCGAACTCGATCTGCCGCAGGGTCGCCAGGTAGAACGCCTTCTCGTTGTCGGTATCGACCCACGCGTACGGCTCGGCCGTTTCAGTGCGTCCGTACGTCACAAAGGGAATGTTCGCCTTGCGCACCAGCTCGACCCGGGCGTCGGTGACTCTCGTGCGCACCAGCAGTAGCGCATCCACCCAGCCGCCCTTGATGAAATTCTCGTACAGCGCCGCCTCGCGCTCGAGATCATTGCGGGTCTGCATCGTCGCGATGAGCCCGTAGCCTCCATTCTCGAGCTCGACTTCCACGCCTCCCAGCAGGCTCGAGGCGACTGAATCGACGAACCGCACGCCGTCGCTTGCGGCAGGCAGGATGACCCCGACCAGAGAACTCTTGCCGGACTTCAGGCGCCGCGCGCCCGGGTTGGGCCGGTAGCCGATTTCCCGTGCGCGCTTGAGGACGCGCTGCTTAGTGGCTGGCGCGACATCGTGGTAGCCGTTGAGCGCCCGCGAAACGGTGGAGATCGAGAGCCCGAGGTCACGGGCGAGCAGCACTATCGACATATCGGTCCGCAGCCCTCGCAGATCGCCGCCGCACCCAAGTCTAATCCAATCCAAGCCGCTCGGTGCGCTGCGCGGGCGGCGCATCTGATTGACAAAAACGTTTTTGATAACCTATTCTCGAATCGATGCCAGCGCGGTACAGCAAGCCGGTGACCGCGGATGAGCTCGACCAGCGGGCGCGCGAGATTCTGCTTCGCAACGATCGGGGGACTTACACCGTGCCGAACGGCCGCGTGTACCCGTTCCAGTGGAACTGGGATTCTGCCTTCGCCTCGCTCGGGTTCGCTGCATTCGACCTGGATCGCGCATGGCGCGAGATCGAGTCGCTGTTCGAGGGCCAGTGGGAAGACGGATTTCTGCCGCACATCATCTTCTGGAAGGGCGACGCGGGTTATTTCCCCGGGCCGGCGGTCTGGGCAACAGGCCGGACACCACGCACCTCCGGCATCACGCAGCCGCCCGTCGCCGCCAGTACGGTGCGCACGTTGTGGGAACGGGGCGACCAGGCTCGTTTTCGGCCGCGTCTGGAGAAGCTCTTCCCGAAACTGCTCGCCTGGCATCGGTGGTTTGGTAGGGTGCGGGGTCCGCTGGGCCCGGGTCTGGTTCTCATCGTGCATCCCTGGGAATCCGGCAGGGACAACTCCCCGGAGTGGGATGCGCCGTCGCAGACCATCGACGTCTCGCACGTGGGGCCGTACGAGCGGCTCGATACGAGCCATCTCGACCAGAGCGTACGGCCGACAAAGCTCGACTACGACCGCTACGTGGCGCTGGTGCAATATGGGCGCGCGCTCGGCTGGAACCACCAGCGCATAGGGCGGGAGAGTCCGTTTCGCGTCATCGATGTCGGCACGACCATGATACTGCTGCGCGCGAATCGCGATCTTCTCACGCTAGCCGAGGCTCTGGGCCGTGATGAGCACGTCGAGGAGCTGAAGCGCAGCGTCGCGCAGGCGGAGGACGGCGTCTCCTGGTTGTGGGATGAGCGGGTAGGCGCATATTGCTCGCGAGACCTGATCACTGGCCAATCCTCGGGCATCGTGACCAGTGCGGCCTTCCTGTCTTTCTACGCGGGCGTCCGTCGCGATGACCGCAGTCGTCGGCTGCTCGAGCATCTGGAGCGGATCGCGAGCCGCGCGAAGTACCTCGTACCCAGCCTGGATCCCGACGACCCGAGATTCGATTCGCTCCGCTACTGGCGTGGTCCGGTGTGGGCGATCGTCAACCATCTCATCGGCAGCGGTCTCAACGCCTCCGGACATGCGCACTGGGGTGAGCGAATTCGCACCGACACCCGCCGACTGATCGAGCAGGCCGGCATGTACGAGTACTTCTGCCCGCGAACCGGCCGCGGAATCGGTGGTGACGATTTCTCCTGGACCGCGGCCATGTGGCTGCACTGGGCACGCGCTGCGGAACACCGCGAGGATCAGCCGATCGCATCCTGACAGGGATCGATTGGTGGAAAGGGAGGGACTCGAACCCTCGACCCAGGCATTAATGAGTGCCGGGCCGAAGGATCGGCTCTCGCCGCTTAGTGACAGGTACCTGATTGTAGGCACATCTTTTTACTACGGATCTGCTGGACGGGACAGCGTAGCAGCCCTTTGGGCACCAAAGAGCACGGGTGGGCACAGGAGAATCACGCGAAATTCACGCGCGCCTGTGCAGCCCGAGAAGTCTCTCTTGGGCAGTTGTTCAAAGACCGCCCGAGTTCCGAGAGCCCAGGCAGCTTCACCGTCGGATTAAAGTCACGCATGGGGCTCAGACCCACACAGAGCCACTCCGCGAACATCTTGGCTCGTTAGCCGTCGCCCGAGGTCGCCGAGCTGCAGCGCCACGCGCTCGGCTACGGCGATCGCTTCCTCCCCGCTGGCGTTGGTGAATAGCCGGTCCGACTCCGTTCAAGAGCCGCACGCCAA
>Ga0209238_1000111_pt1 | contig 25931 bp, 8 predicted proteins | sample GraSoi013_1_20cm_FD_185823 | JGI IMG/M metagenome (GOLD analysis project Ga0209238, IMG submission 185823) | Grasslands soil microbial communities from the Angelo Coastal Reserve, California, USA - Sample 10_02_2013_1_20cm (SPAdes) (version 2) | ecosystem: Environmental > Terrestrial > Soil >...
GCGCTACTACATCTCGGTCCTGTCGGGCGATGCGGCCATTCCGTTCCAGACCGCCAACTCGCGCCCCGGTCACGGCATGGGCGGCGCGCCGATTCCTGCCGCTTGCACGCCGGTGCCGCCGGCGACGACATGTACCGGCACCCGCTTGCCCGTCACCGTGTTGGTTCAACCCACGCCGCTTCCCCCGGCGAAACTGTCCGTGTTCGTGTACGAGGACGATTTCCCCCTGAACGGCGAGAACGATGCCGGTGGCGGAACCGGCACGACCGTCGCGCCCAACGAGCCGGGGCTGGGGCAGTTCAACCTCATCCTGTTCGATGATGCCGGCGGCACGGGGGACGCGACCGGGCAGATGACTTACGACATGTTCAACCAGCCGCTGTCGAACGGCCTGGCGGGAGTCATCGATCCGTCTACCGGGAAGGACGCCTGCCCGATTTCGAAGAACGCGCGGACCGGGGCGAACGACCCGACTCAAACGGGCATCACGGGCACGATCGTGACCTGCCCGAAGTTCGAAGCGGACGGCACGACGCTGTCGCCGCTCGCGGGCCAGGCCGTGATCGCGAACCTGATGCCGGGAAGGTACGGCGTGGTGGCCACGGCTGGGGCCGACCGGATTGCCAGAGGCGAGGAGTGGCTGCAGACCAATACCCTGGATGGCCAGAAGGCGCACGATTCTTTCATCCGGGTCGGCGAGCCGAACTTCTTCCAGGAGTACGGGCCAGCGGGCTACCACGTGGCGATCGGCTTTGCCAACCCGGCGATCATCAACGGCCGCTTGAGCGGCGTGTGCGCCGGCACCGACCCCAACATCACGGGCGCCAACTGCAGCAATACGGTGACCGGCCTGGTCACGGGCGAGCGCATGAGCCGCACGCCCGATGAGCGGCTCTACAGCAGCGGCACGAACGACAGCTTCGCCTTCACCCAGTGCTACGTGAGCATCGGCGATCCGGACGGCGAAGATTTCGCGTTCACCAAGTGCAAGGCCGATGGGTCCTTCAGGCTCACGGGCCTTCCCGATGGCAACTGGCGCATCACGGTCTTCGACCAGTGGAACGACATGCTGGTGGACGGTCTGTCGACGCCCGTGCGGCTCGTCCACACCAACCCTGCCAGCGGCAATATGGGGCAGATTGCCATGAATCAGTGGCAGGCGAACCTCTACACCAGTACGTTCTTCGACCGGAACGGCAATGGTGTGCAAGACGCCAACGAGCCCGGACTCACCCTGGTACCGACCAACATCCGGTTCCGCGACGGCAGCTACTCCAACTTCAACAACACCGATCTGGCCGGCGCCGCGGGTTTCAACGAGGTGTTCCCGCTGTTCGCCTGGTACGTGGTCGAGTCGGATTCGACCCGCTACAAGAACACGGGGAGCCACGTGGTCTACGACGCGGGCGGCCCGGCCGACGGCACCTGTACTTCCACGACGGCGCCGTGCGGACACTCCGTCATTGGCGCGAACATGGCGAATACGGCCGAGCAAATCCCGCTGCCCGCAGCGCTGCGCGTACCGGGCGCCAGGTACTGCGCGTCGGCGGATTGCCCGACGGGCGATGCAGGCGGAGGATCAACGGGGCGAGTCGATCCAGCGTGGGTCACCAGCGAGGGTTGGCAGGGCTTCCCCGGACAGAACTCGTTCATCGAATTCGGCAAGAAGCCCTACGTGGCCGGCGAGAACGGCGGCATCCGGGGTGAGGTGATTTACGCCTCGACGCGTCCGTTCGATGACCCGCAGATGCTGCTTCATACGAGCTGGACGCCGGACGTGCCCGGCGTGACGATCAACCTCTATCAGGTGGGGATCGGGGCGGATGGCATCAGCCAGACGCTGAAGCTGGTGGACACCACCAAGACCAGCAGCTGGGACAACTGGGCCCAGGGCTTCCGGTCCGACGGCAATCCCAACATGAACTGCCCGGGGCAGGGTAGGGACACGGGCACAGCCGCGGATCTCTTCTTCTTCACGCTGTACAACCAGCCGATGTACCTCGACGTGTACAACAGCGGTGGCACGCCGGCCCATACGATTCCGAACAACTCGCAGTTCAAATGCTACGACGGCATGCACAACTGGAATCAGGTGCAGCCGGCGCCCTACGACGGCATGTACCAGTTCCCCAGCATCATCGGCAGAAACCCGACGACCGGCGCGCCGACCGGGGCAGGATCCGTCAACGGCACGCCCGGCACGCGCCCCGGTTCGAACTGCACGATCTGCGTTGCCAATCCGAACGACGGCACCCCCATGCTGCCAGCCGGCAAGTACGTGGTCGAAATGGTCATGCCGCCGGGCTATGAGCTGGTGAAGGAAGAGGACAAGAACATTCTGATCGGCGACAACTACATTGCGCCGGCGACGGTGGAGTTCCCCGGCCTGGGAGGAGCCATTTACATTCTCCCCGACCAGGCCGAAGTCAGCGCCTTCTACAACGCCAACAATGCCCAGAATTCGACCCAGACTCTGGGGCGGGTAGCGACACTGTCGAGCCACGAGGGCGACACCGGCAGCGTCGAGTCCTTCTGGCCCTGCGTGGGGCAGGCGCGCATCGTTCCCGACTACATCAGCCTGTTCCCGCAGTCGAAAGAAGTCGCCCCGTTCGCCGGAGCGCTGCGCAATCTGTGCGACCGCAAGCTCGTGACACTGGATGACCAGACCTCCGCGCTGGCGAAGTTCTGGGTCTTCACCTCGACTCACGCCGCCGCCCACTACACCGGCATCATCACCGACGACTTCACCTCGGAATTCGATCCGTTCTCGCCGACATTCGGTGAGAAATTCTCGCCGGCCAACCTGCCGGTATCCATCAAGGATTGGACCGGAACCGAGATCTCCCGCGTGTATACCGATCACTGGGGCGCCTACAACGGCTTGACTTACTCGACCTGGGAAGTCAACCCGCCCAATCCGACCGGGTATGCGCCCACGATGATGGTCACGTGCATGAACGACCCGGGCACAGCCAGCACCCCGGATCCGCTGTTCAACCCGCAATACAGCCAGTTCTGCTACGAGATCCCGTTCATGCCGGCGCAGACCCAGTACATGGATACGCCGGTCACGCCGACGATCGCCTTCGCGGGTGCCGGGTACAACAACCCGGACTGCGCCTACCCGAATGCCACGCCGGCGGTCGGCGAAGTCGACGGCGATGGAATCGGACCCTATGTGAGCGCGGCCGGTCATGCGCTGCACATTTACACCATCAACGGCAAGCCCCCGGTCGCGGCGGGCGTGATACCCGGGGACATGGCGGTCCCGAACTATGGCTATTCCGGGCCCTCGGCCACGGTGAGCCCCTTCAACCAGAAGATGGTGACCCGCCACTATGGGTTCGGCGGCACGGCCGGGACTGTCGCGCTGGTCGGGTCGGACGGCGTCGCGCGTCCTCTCACGGGCGTGTCATGGTCGGATACGACGATCACGGGAACGGTTCCGAGCGGCGTGCCGAACTGCGCCATTCAGCAGCAAGCGCAATTCGGCGGCTCGACCGCGCAATGCGGTGAACTGGTCATCACGACTGCGCCCTCGGCAGCCTATCCGCACGGACAGCAGTCGGTCGACACGGTGACGGTTACCATCGGCGGCAAGGGGCCGACCCGGCTGGCTGCCGGGCAGACGATTCAGTCCAGGATCGATGCCGCCCTGCCGGGCGACCTGATCATCGTGCCGCCCGGCACCTACAATGAGATCCTGCTGATGTGGAAGCCCGTGCGGCTGCAGGGCGTGGGAGCCGCCTCCAGCATCGTCAACGCCAATACCCATCCCGCGGGCAAGTTGGATGTCTGGCGCCGGCAGGTCAATTGCCTGTTCGGACTGGCGCTCAATGGCTATCCCATCAGCAGCAGCAATGCTTATGATCCGACCCGGGCCTTCACCTGCCCGGCGGCGATGCAGTTCCAGGTGGATCGCTTGCCGCTGGAAGCCGTGATCGGCTGGGACGTCACGCAGAACGGCAACCTGGCCGAGCTGCTGCAGGAGCCGAGCCTGATGGGCGCGCTGGAAGGGGCCGCCATCACGGTGCTGGCGAGAGGAGTGAAATATCCGCCCGGGACGGATCCGTTCGGAGTCGGGCCGACGGCCGCCGGCACTTTCCCGGCTGGCACGACGCTGCTGACGGCCGCCAATTGCACCACGAGCAGCACGAATACGACCAATCCGTTCCGCAGCAACTTCTGGTGCAACCCCTCGGCCATCGACGGCCTGGGCATCACCAACAGCTCCCAGGGGGGTGGCGGCATCTTCGTGCACGGCTGGGGGCACAACATCCAGATCGCCAACAACCGGATCGCCAACAACTCCGGAACGCTCTCGGGCGGCATCAATATCGGCCAGGGCGAGTTCCCTCCCGGCTACACGGTCGGGAGCACCACCAACGCGGATCCGGGCTCCTGCCAGAGCCAGACCGGCCTGCCCGCGGGTACCCAGCTGCAGTACTGCCTGGACCTGAACGTGAACGTGCACCACAACGCGGTCACGTCGAACATTTCCACCGGCGACGAACTGTTCTCGGCCACGCCGGCGGGGGCGGGCGGGGTCACGTTCTGCGACGGTTCGGACTACTACAAGTTCAGTTACAACTGGGTGTGCGGGAATCTGAGCACCGGTGACGGCGGCGGCGTCGGGCACGTCGGGTTCAGCTACAACGGCACCATCGAGCACAACGCGATCCTGTTCAATCAGAGCACCAACCCGACCATCCCGGCCAACGGCGGCGGGATCCTCGTGATGGGCGCCCCCGACGTCGATCCTCCGTGCGGGCTCACGACCGACGCGGATTGCGTGCCGCCCACGCCCAATATTCCGGGCGACGGCACCGGTCCCGGCCTGGTGATCAATGCCAACCTGATCATGGGCAATGCCGCGGAAAGCGGCAGCGGCGGCGGCCTGCGCTTGCAGAACGTCAACGGCTCGGACGTGATTGCGTTCCCGACGACCCCGTCCAACTGGTACTCGGTGAACATCACCAACAACATCATCGCCGACAACGTTGCCGGCTGGGATGGCGCTGGAATTTCGCTGCAGGATGCGTTGGTGGCGAACATCATCAACAACACGATCATCTCCAACGACACCACCGCCTCCTCGGGAGTGCTGTTCAATACGCTCGGGGCGCCTCTGGCGAGCTCGTCGGGCCCGACGTGCACCTCGAACTGCGGCACGACGTCGGCGCCGCAACCGGCTGGACTCGTGGCCATTCAGAACACCTCGAGCCTGACCGCGAATATTCCCGCGACCATCACCTGCCCGGCGGGCCACTACGCCGGCACCACGGCCAGCAACGGAACCTGCCGGACCGTCTCCTATCCGGAGCTGTATAACAACGTGTTCTGGCAGAACCGTGCGTTCTACATCGGCGTGGGGTCGCTCGGTACGGGCACCCAGAACCAGCAGAACGTCGTCGCGCTGTATAACGCGTTCAGCGGGACGGCGGCGGCGAGCCAGCCGTCGGGGGACGCCACGGCGCCCAACGCGTCCGGGGGCGTGCACATCACCGGGGGCACCGGCGCCTGCGTGTCCGGCACGAGTTTCTGGGACCTGGGTGTGCGCGGCGATACGGGGCCGACCAACCATAACTCGACGGTGACACTCAACCCGATGTACTCGTTGCTGACGAACGTCACGGGTTACAACGGCGCCACCCAGCACAACGCGCAGGCCGACCCGTCGGTCGTCAGCCAGTACTGCAACGGCTCGCGAGTGCCGCCGGAATTCAAGTCGATGGGCTACCAGGTGCCTCCGGGCATCTCGGACGCGACCGTGCCCAACCCGGTCTTCAACCTGACGCCGGCCGCGACCGTGGACGAGGGCAACAACTGGATCAACATCAGCTGGGGCCCGCTGGCGACGACGAACTCGTCGAACGGTACGGCGAACGGCGTCACGCTCGGCAACTACGCGCTCGCGACGGCCTCGTCGCCGGCCGTCAACTACATTCCGGCCATTGCGCCCACGTACGCGCCGGCGCCGAGCACCGACTTCTTCGGCAACGCCAGGAAGACCGACAACTTCGTTGACGCGGGTGCGGTCGAGTTTGCCGGCGGTCCTGTTGCTACGGCGGCAGCGGTCGTGAGTGCGATTTCTCCGGCATCGGGGGCCAGTGGCTCGCTACTGGTTCCAGTGACGCTTACCGGCACGAACCTGACCGGTACTACGGCAGTCACGGTGTCCGGCACGGGACTCTCGTTCGCTGGCGTTACTAACGTGAACGCCACCACGGTCAGGGCGTTCTTTACGATCACGGCTGCCGCTGCACAGGGGCCCAGGACCGTCACCGTCACGACGCCGGGCGGAACGAGCAACCCTGTGACGTTCACGGTGGTTCCGTCGTCGGGGACGCTCAGCTTCACCGCTGCCACCAATGGGACGCTGGCGACGTTGCTGGGCCTGCCCACCCTCACATTCACGATTCCGTCGCCGCGCGCTCCGGTCACCAGCGTGGTGACAGTAAGCAACGCGGGTGCCACGCCGCTGCAGCTCACGGAAGAAGCGCTGACAATCAACATAGGGGGCTTGTATAGCCTGACGGGCACCAGCTGCTCGTTCACGACGCCACTGGCGCCCGCCGGCACATGTACCGTCAATTTGACGTATGCGACCGCGGCCACGCAGCCCGCTTCGCCTGCTCTCGGTGCACTCGGCGTCATCAACCTCGGCACTACACCAAATGGTGCACTTGGCCTGTCCGCGCGGTAGGGCGGTAGCGGATCAGGCGGAAAGCAACGACGCTGCTCGCAGAGAAATCTGCGAGCAGCGCCCCTTTTTTGGGGAACTCGACTTGTATGGACCAGTCGAAAGTATAAGAAGAGGCGGCACAAGCCGCTCGGAGTAAAAAAATGAAACTGATGACTGCGCGTATCCAAGGCAGGGTCGGCGCTGCGCTGATGTGCACCGGGCTGCTCGCGGTGGCAACGGCGTCCGCGGTCTCACGTTCAACCGTGTCCTACGAGGCTCCGGACGTCACCCTGGTGCGCGCAGACGGCAAAAGCGTCTCACTCCCGCGCGAACTGGATGACGGACGGCCGGTGCTCCTCAACTTCATTTTCACCACCTGCTCCTCGATCTGCCCGCTGACCAGCCGCACGCTGGAGGAGTTTCAGCGCAAGCTGGGACGCGAGGCGTCCCAAGTGCACCTGATGTCGATCTCGATCGACCCGGAGCAGGACACGCCGGCGCGCCTCAGCGTGTACGCGCGCAAATTCCATGCAGGACCTGAGTGGCAGTACTACACCGGCTCCGTCGCGGCGAGCATCGCGGCCCAGAGAGCCTTCGACGTCTACCGCGGCGAGAAGATGAGCCACACCGCGGTGACGCTCATGCGATCGGCGCCGGGTAAGCCCTGGCTGCGGATCGAGGGCTTCGTGACGCCTGACGAGCTTTTCGACGACTACCAGAAGCTGCTTGCTTCCCCCTAGGATCACCGTTCCGGTTCCTGGCAATCTGAACGGGCAATAGCCCCGCTCGGGGCATTGTCGAATCACGCGCACGTCCTGGCGGCTTCCCCGCGCCAGCAACCCTCTGAAGGCCCGATTTCGGGGGCCCCGCTGTTGGTTGTTGCAACTTTGTTGCGGCGCACGGGGCCAAATAGGGTTTAACGGTAGGAAGACTGGGTATTCAAATATACGGATTTTAGGAATGAGGGGTATTACGTACGGGCGCACACGGATCTATTTTCGACTCTGACGATAACGAGATTTAGGGCCGAGCAGGTCTGACAGGGCGGACGGTTCATCGAGGGGGGGGCTGAGGGCGCGAGGGAATCCGGTGCGCACGCCCCCAGCCGCCACAGAAGATCGGTCTTAGAAGCAATAACAGAAACCGAAGCAAACAGCAGCGCTGGCAAGAGTCGAACTTGTACCTGCACACAGAACGAACAGCGGGCGCTACACGCCCTTACGGTCACTCACGGGTGTTCACCGCGCTCCGCCTGCTGGCGGATCTGCTTGGAGGCGTTATGTTTAATACACGCGGTTGGGTTGCATTGGGCTTGCTGAGCGCTTTCGCGGTACCCGCGATGGCTCAGTCGTTTCGCGTCCAATGCCCGACCAGCACCATCACTCACCCCGGCGCCAATAACAATTCGGAGCCCGCGTACACCGGACCCACTTACACCGCACCCAGTACGGCCTACACGGTCGGTAAGAACGGGCCGGTGAACGGCGCCATCAAGTGCCAGCAGATCTCCGGCGGCGACGGCTACGCGACCATGGGCGACGGCACGCAGACCTACCTGTTCTCGTTCGGTCCGCTGTCGGGGCTGGCGAACATTGCGAGCGGTCAGCCCGGCTCGCTTCCTCCCAGCGCCTTCAATACCCGGAACGACCCGACGGCGAATCTGCTGCAGCCCGGCGACCCGGCGACCACCGTCGCGCCCGTGACGACTCAGCAGTTCATATCGCCGCTGGCCACCACGCAGATGACCGCGCTAGGGAATTTCTACAACGGCGCGGTGGGTCTGGATTACGACGTCGCCAACACGGTCAACATTTTCGACATCAGCGAGACGGGAAACACCGTAACAGCCGTTGCCAACTCGCCGTTGGACCTTAATCTGCAGCCGGGTGCCACCGTCGTCATCGCCGGGGGGGCAGACGTGCCGGCCGGCTACAAGGGCAACGTGACGGTGACAGCCGCCAATGTCCCCAACGCCTTCTTCCCGCCGAGCTTCGCTTTCCAGTACACCGTCGGGACCACCGGGCTGGCCGAGGTGCAAGCATCGCCGACGGCGACCGCATCGACCCCCAAGGCGATCGACGGTCACGTCGACGCGCGCCAGATCATGGATGTGGGGGTGATGAACGGCAACCTTCCGGCGCCCCTGATGGCGATCGACGAGGATGACGAGTTCTTCCTGACCCTCACCAACGTCGGGATGATCATGCGGCCGGACCTGTTCGAGCAGCACACCGTGCACTTCCACGGCTACCCGAACGCGTCCGCGTTCTACGACGGCGTGCCGGATGCGTCGGTCGCGATCAACATCGCCGCGAGCTTCACCTACTACTACCTGGCGCCCGATGCGGGCACCTACTTCTGGCACTGCCACATCACGCCGCCCGAGCACCTGCAGATGGGCATGGTGGGCCAGCTGTACGTGCGGCCGCGGCAGAACCGCGTCGCCCCCGGAGGCAACCTGTACGCCGCGCTCCAGAAACAGGAGGGGGATCTGCGCACGAAATGCGATTCGACCACGGACATCCTGTGCTCGAACCCGCTGCCCGCCGGAGGGTCGCCCACCACCGGCGCGACCCGCGCACCCTCCACATCAACCAGCGGTTACGCCTACAACGACGGCGACGGCTCGACCTACTACGACGTCGAGTACCCGATCCAGATGCACGGCTTCGATCCGAACTTCCACTTCGTCGGCATGACCTTCAACCCCGAAGGCTTCGCCGACATGAAGGACAAGTACTTCCTGCTGAACGGCCGCAGCTACCCCGACACGGTGACGCCCGGCCCGCTGCAGACCCAGTCGGCCGACGGCGTCTATCACTTCTCGCAACCTCTGCCGACCATCATCGACATTCCCGCCGGCAAGCGGGCGCTGCTGCGGATCTCGGACCTCAATACGACGGAGTACCACACGCTCGCTTCCCTCGGCGTGCCGATGCAGGTGATCGGCTACAACGCGAAGCTGCTGCGCGACCAAGCCGGCAGCAACCTGTACTACGCGACCAACTCGATCACCCTCGGCGGCGGGGAATCGCTGGACGTCATCCTGGATAGCTGCGTGACTCGCGCCACGCCCTCGGACCCGTCCTCCTCGTGCACGACTCCGATTCCGGTCGGCACCTACTACCTCTACACGCCCAATCTCGACCATCTATCGAACGACGCGGAGAACTTCGGCGGCCAGATGACCGAAGTCCGGGTCCACTAGGGGAGCGGCCATGAGCGCACCGACCACAAGAAAGGCGACGACGATGAATCGCATGCTTCCCCTCCTGGCGGCGGCCGGCTGGCTGCTCGCGACGGCGGCGCAGGCCGCGGCCCCCGGCATCACTGGCACTGGAGCGGCCGGCACGTTCAATCTGACCGCGCAGCCGGCCTACATCAGCCAGCCCGACGGGCAGGCGGTGTACTCCTGGGGCTATGGGTGCCGCACGGCTCCTACGACCTCGAACTTCGTTCCGGCGTCCTTATCGACCACCGTCCCGGGGAACATTCCGGTCACACCGTTTTGCAGCACTATGCAGGTGCCGGGCCCGACGCTGGTCGTCACGGAAGGTCAGCCGGTCACGGTGCAGCTGACCAATAACCTGCCCACTTCCGCCGGCAACACGTCGATCCTGTTCCCGGGCTTCAATGTCACGGCTACCGGCGGCGTGACCGGCCTGCTGACGCAGGAGGCGGCGCCCGCCGGCACGGTGACCTACACCTTCACCCCGTCCTCGCCCGGCACGCGCGCCTATTACAGCGGAACGCAGGGCGACCTGCAGGTCGAGATGGGCCTGTATGGAGCGATCATCGTCCTGCCGAGCGGCGCCGCACCCAGCTGTCCGACGCATAACCGTGCGGCGGGGCTCAACTCCGCAGGCAACGCACTCATGACCGGGGGCGAGCCCGACTACCGCCTGGCCCTGGCGGCATATCACGTGACGCAGAGCTGCTACGACCGCGAGTACCTGTTCCAGTTCTCGGAGATGGATCCCAACATCCACATCCAGGCGCTGGCGCAGGTCACGGCGAAGGGTGCCTGCACGGCCGGGGCTCCGGGATGCAGCCTGAACGTCCCGACCGAGCCCTACCGCCCGGCCTATTTCATGATCAACGGCCGCTCGATGCCGGACGACATGGATACCAACTATGCCGCCCAGTACCAGCACCAGCCTTACAACGGCAATCCGCACATGCATCCGGGCGACCTGACTCTGCTCCGGATCATCGGCCAGGGGCGCTGGCAGCACCCCTTCCACGAGCATGGCAACCACGTGCGGGTCCTGGCGCGCGATGGGAACCTGATGGTCGCCGGCACCAGCGGCACCGCTGCGACCCAACTGGCCGGGCCGCTGCTGTTCACCACCACCACCACGCCGGGCCAGGCGGTGGACGGGATCTTCTACTGGACCGGCAAGGGCCTGAACTGGGACGCCTACGCCCACCATCCGGGATCCTCCCCGGATCCTCTGGCCCACCTGGGCTGCACCCCGGACGCGAACGGCTACAACACCGGAAATCCGACGGCCGTCAACTATTACGAGTGGTGCCAGGACCATAACAAGCCGATGCAGGCGGCTCCCTTCGGCGACGTGGGCGGCGGCGGCCCGGTGACGCTGCCCGATCCGAACCTGTTTACCAACGGCGCGTGGTACGGCGGCAGCCCCTACCTGGGCCCGGATGCGACGCAGCGCTTCGCGGGTCCGACCGGCACCACGCCGCCCTCGGGCACGATCGCGAACGGGCCGGGGTCGGAAGCCGGGTTCGCCTTCATGTGGCACTCGCATAACGAGCGCGAGATCACCACCAACAACATATTCCCCGGCGGCATGCTGATGATGATGCTGGTCGATTCGCGTGAGTTCGTGATCGACGAAGCGAATTAAGCGAGGACAATCTCAATGCGCTCCAACAACTACAAGTCGGTCCTGAAGCACGCGAGACTCGCGGCCTCCGTTCTCCTCCTGGCGAGCGGCACGGCCTTCGCCCAGCAGCAGGTCAGTCTGACCGCGGCGCCGGCTACCGCGACGATGCCCGACGGCACCGCGGTGCCGATGTGGGGCTACACCTGCGGCACGCTGCCCACTGGCACCACGTCCACGGCCACCTGCACCGCGCTCAACAAGGCGGTGGCGGCCGCCGCGTTGACGCCAACGCCATTGGTGGGCGTCTGGTCGCCGGTCGTGGTCACGGTTCCGACCGGACAGACGCTGCAGATCAACCTGACCAACAGCCTGTCGTTCTTGAACGGCAACACGGTGCCCACCTCGCTGGTGATCGTGGGTCAGTTGGGCGGCGGGCTGGGAACGGGCGCGACCTTGACTCCGAGCCCCGACCACAGCAACGCCCAGCCGCTGACCTGGCCGATCGCAGGCGATGCGCCCGGCGGCGGGCTGAGCGGGGCCGGGACTCCGCCCACCCAGGGACCGCGCGTGCAGTCCTTCTCCACCGAAGTGCCGGCCGGCGCGACCGCGGTATCACTGACCTGGACCGCGCCGCGGCCGGGCACGTACCTGATGGAATCCGGCACGCACCCGTCGATCCAGGGGCCGATGGGCCTGTACGGGATCGTGGTGGTCACCTGTGCGCCCGGAGCGGCCGCCGCCGCCTGTACGACGCCGGGAACCGCCTATCCGGCGGTCGGGACCACACCGGCCGTCACATACGCCGCCGACATCCCGCTGTTGCTGAGCGAAATCGACCCGGTGCAGAACGCCGCGGTCCGCGACGCGGTCAACACCGCCGGCTTCGCCGAGACCAACGTGTGGTCCGGCCTGTCCGGCATGCCGAGCGGCTGCGGCAATCGGTTCAACTCGGACGGAAACTCGAACCCGACCTACAACACCTGCTACCCGCCGGCGGTCAACTACACTCCGCTGTATTACCTGATCAACGGCACCGCGTTCGACAAGACGCACGCTGATGCCTCGCGGTTCCTGGCTGCGCCCGCCAGCGGGGTCACGGGCACGGTGCTGGTGCGCCTCGTCAATGCCGGCCTGCGGATGCACGTGCCGTCGATCGTCAGAGCGCAAACCGGCACCCCCACGGCGGTGCCCGGCTTCTCACTCATCGCCGAGGACGGCAATGTGCTGCCGGGCGTCCCGCGCGTGCTCAGCGAAGTGTTCATGCCCGCGGGCAAGACCTTCGACGTGATGATGAACGTTCCGACCGCCGCGACGGCCCTCGGGATCTTCGACCGCGAGCTGAGTCTCTCGGCCAACGCGACCGCGCGCGACGCCGGCATGCTGGCTTACCTCAGCGTCAACAACGCCGGGCTGCCAGCCGCTGACGCATTCACGCCCGCGGTGGCCAGGCCCGATACGTACAACTCGCTCGTTCCCGCCGGCAACACGCTCGTCGTGTCGGATCCGGGCAAGGGCGCGATCGCCAACGACACGAATGTCAACGGCGTCACGCTGCTGGCCCCACCGGCCAACGGCACGGTCACGCTGAACAGGGACGGCACGTTCACTTACGTTCCGTCGGGCACGGCTACCTCGGATTCATTCAGGTACTGCGCCAACGGTACAGTGACGGCGGGGGTTTGCTCCTCGGGCGTCTTCGCCACGGTGACGCTGGGCGCGGCGACGCAGGAGGCGGCCGCGGGCATTACCGTCGCGAACGATTCGTATACGAGTGCCACCGGGCCGCGGACGACGTCGCCCGCGCGACTGGCGATCAGCCCGCCGGGCGTGCTCGCCAACGATCGGGACGCCGCCGGTTATCCGCTGACCGTGGACCTGACGACGCTCACCCCGGCCACCCCGGCCGGTGCCACCGTCGTGATACAGCCGGACGGCTCGTTCGTCGCGACCGCCACGGCCGCCGGCACCTACACATTCACGTATCACGCGAAGAACTCGCAGGGCACGCCCAGCACCGCCGCCGCGACCGTGTCGCTGACCTTCCCGGCCGCCACCAACCTCGCGGTAATCGTGAAGGATCCCTCGGGAGCCACGATCACCGACTACCGCTGGATCATCGAGGAAGACCGCACGTTCTACGTGAACCCGAACTGCACCACGAACCCGCCGCCGGCCGGCTGCCCGGGCGCCGCGACGCCCGGTCTCGGCACTACGGGCGTGGTTCCGACCTTCGGCACCAATTTCCACACCAGCTACATGCCGCTGGTGGCCACCGGATGCACCGGGCCCCTGTCGTGCGAGTCCGGCCAGACGATGTTGGATCCGGCGGGCAGCGGCGCCCATATCAGCGCGGTGTGCGACATCGGCAACGGCGTGTGCAAGTCCGGAACCCAGCAGACGGCGGTCAATCCCGGCCAGGTCGTGCTGAATCCCACCAAGCGCTACTACATCTCGGTGCTGCCGGGCGACGCGGCCAATCCGTTCGAGAGCGGCAATGCGCGATCGGGCCATGGCATGGGTGGGGCGCCGATCGCAGCGGGGTGCACCCCGGTGCCGCCGGCGACGACCTGCACCCCGACCGCCGCTCCGGCCGTCACGGTGGTGACGCAAAAGACTCCGCTCCCGCCGGCCAAGCTGTCGGTGTTCGTGTTCCAGGACGACTTCCCGCTGAACGGCGAGCAGGACGGCGGCGGCAGCAGGGCCGTGCTGTCGCCCAACGAGCCGGGCCTGGGAGGCTTCAACATCACGGTGTTCGACGATGCCGGCGGCACCGGGGATGTGACCGGACAGATGACCTACGACATGTTCAACATGCCGCTGGCGAACAGCCTGGCCGGAACGATCGACCCGGCCACCGGCCTGGACGCGTGCCCGCTTTCAAAGGTCTCGCGGCAGAACCCGAGCGACCTGACCTCAACCGGGATCACCGGCACGATTGTGACCTGCCCGAAATACGAAGCGAACAACACGACGCTGTCTCCGCTCGCCGGCCAGGCGGTGGTGGCCAACCTGATGCCGGGGCGCTACGGCGTGGTGGCGACGCCCGGGGCCGACCAGATCGCCCGCGGCGAGGAGTGGCTGCAGACCAACACGCTGGACGGCCAGAAGGCTCACGACTCGTTCCTGCGCGTCGGCGAGCCGAGCTTCTTCCAGGAGTACGGGCCGGCCGGCTACCACGTGGCGATCGGCTTCGCCAACCCGGGGATCATCAACGCCCGTAAGCGGAGCGTGTGCAGCGGCAGCGACCCGAACGCGCCGAACTACCCGAACGGGGTCACCTGCACCAACAACCTGAGGGGCGTGGTCACGACCGAGCGCCTGAGCCGTACACCCGATGAGCGGCTGTACAGCAGCGGCGACAACAGCAGCTTCGCCTTCACCCAGTGCTACGTGAGCTTCGGCGATGCGGACGGCGAAGACTTCGCCTTCGCCAAGTGCGCCGCCGACGGCAGCTTCACGCTGTCGGGCCTGCCCGACGGAGAGTGGAGACTGACGGTGTTCGACCAGTGGAACGACATGCTGGTGGACGGTCTGTCCACGCCCGTACGGCTGGGCAGCGCCACCAACGGCAACTGCCCGGGCCCGAATTCGGGCTCTGGAACTTGTGACATGGGCGATCTCGCGACCAACCAGTGGCAGGCGAACATCTACACCAGCAGTTTCTTCGACGCCAACGGCAACGGGGTGCGGGACGCGAACGAGACGGGACTGACGCTGGTGCCGACCAACATCCGCTTCCGCGACGGCAGCTACTCGAATTTCAACAACACGGACCTCGCCGGCAACGCGGGCTTCAACGAGGTGTTCCCGCTGTTCAGCTGGTACGTGATCGAGTCCGATTCGACCCGTTACAAGAACACGGGCACGCACGTGGTGTACGACGCCGGCGGTCCGGCCGACGGCAGCCCGTCGTGCGGGGCCAGTGGAACCTTACCGTGCAAGAGCTCGAGCATCGCCGCCATGATGGCAAACACCGCCGAGCGGGTGTCGGTGCCCGTGGCTCAGCGCGTGCCGGGCTCGGTGTACTGCGCCAACGCGGACTGCACCGGCAAGTCGATCCTGAATCCGGTCAGCGATCCGCCCAGCAATTGCACGACGAACCCCACGACGGGAGCCACGAGCTGCTCGACCGTTCTTTCGAGCGGCCGGATCGATCCGCCCTGGGTTCTGAGCGAGGGCTGGCAGGGCTTCCCGGGGCAGAACTCGTTCATCGAGTTCGGCAAGAAGCCCTTCGCGGCCGGCGAGAACGGCGGCATCCGCGGCGAGGTGATCTACGCCTCGACCCGCCCGTTCGACGACCCGCAGCTGCTGCTGCATACCAGTTGGACGCCGGATGTTCCGGGCATCACCATCAACCTGTACCAGCTGGGGACGGCGGCCGACACCATCACCCCGACGCTGAAGCTGGTCGACACCACGAAGACCAGCAGCTGGGACGACTGGGCGCAGGGCTTCCGGTCCGACGGCAATCCGAACATGAACTGCCCGGGCCAGATGCGGGCTCCGACCACGTCGGCCTCAGGTGACTTCTTCTTCTTCACGATCTACAACCAGCCGATGTGGCTGGACCTGTACAACAACGGCGGCACGCCGGCGCACACCGTTGCGAGCAACTCGCAGTTCAAGTGCTATGATGGCATGCACAACTGGAATCAGGTGCAGCCTGCGCCCTACGACGGCATGTACCAGTTCCCGAGCGTGACCGGCATCAACCCGACGACGGGCAAGCCGGCCGGCACCAACTGCACGATCTGTGCGCCGAACCACGCCGTGGCGACCACCGACTGGAACTATGGACTGCCGATGCTGCCCGCCGGCAAGTATGTGGTCGAAATGATCGTGCCGCCCGGCTACGAGCTGGTCAAGGAAGAGGACAAGAACATCCTGATCGGCGACAACTACATCGCGCCGGTCACGCAGCAGTTCGGAGGCCTGGGCAGCATCTACATCCTGCCCGACCAGGCGACGGTGTCCGCGGTCTATAACGCGAACCAGCCGAGCTCGGTTTCCGGCTACAACGCGAGCAACGCGCAGAATGCGACGCAGACGCTGGGAAGAATCTCGAATCTGCCGAGCCACGAAGGCGACACCGGCAGCGTTGAAACGTTCTGGCCGTGTGTGGGCGCCACGCGGATCGTTCCGGACTACATCAGCCTGTTCCCGCAGTCGCAGGAGGTCTCGCCATTCGCCGGAGCGCTGCGCAACCTGTGCGATCGCAAGCTGGTGCAGCTCGACGACCAGACCTCGGCACTGGCCAAATTCTGGGTCTTCACCTCGGCGCACGCGGCCGCCCACTTCACCGGCATCATCACCGACGACTTCACGTCCGAGTTCGATCCGTTCTCGCCGTCATGGGGAGAGAAGTTCTCGCCGGCCAACCTGCCGGTCTCGATCAAGGACTGGAGCGGAAAGGAGATCTCGCGCGTGTATTCGGATCAATGGGGCAACTACAACGGCCTGACCTACTCGACCTGGGAGGTCAACCCGCCCAATCCGACCGGCTATGCGCCCACGATGATGGTCACCTGCATGAACGACCCGGGCACTGGAACGACGCCGGACCCGCTGTACAACCCGATCTACAGCAATTTCTGCTACGAGATCCCGTTCATGCCGGCGCAGACGCAGTACATGGATACGCCGGTGGTGCCGACCTCGGCCTACGTCGGCGCAGGCTACAACAACCCCGACTGCGCCTACCCGGATGCCACCCCGGCGGTCAGCGAGGTGGATGTCGACAGCAATATCGGACCGTGGGCGCCCAACCCGGGCACCACGCACATGCTGCACATCTTCGCGCTGGGCACCGTGCCGGTGAACAACTACGGCTACTCGGGACCTTCGGCCACGGCGGCCCCCTTTAACGCGAAGATGGTGAGCCGGAGATACAGCTTCGGCGGCGGGGGGACGGTCGCGCTGGTCAGCCCGAGCGGTAGTACCTCGGTGAACCTGGCGGCGACCTGGGGTGACACGGCAATCACGGCCACCGTGCCTGCGAACCTGGTGAGCGCGTTCAACTGCCCGGTCCAGCAGCAGGTGCAGTACGGTGGCCCGGTCACAACGGGCATTGGCGCCAATCCCGCCAAGTGCGGCCAGCTGGTGATCACGTCCGGCAACGGCAAGCAGTCAATCGATGCGGTCACCGTCACGATCGGCGGCAAGGCGCCGACCCACGTGACCGCCACCGGCGCCAACAGCAGCACCTGCACCACCGGCTCGTCGTACACCAGCATCCAGCGGGCGATCGACTGCGCCTCACCCGGTGACATGATCATGATCGACCCGCTGACCCGTGGCACCAGCGCGGCGGCCGCCGTGCCGGCTGTTCACTCGGAAATGTTGTTGATGTGGAAGCCGGTCCGCCTGCAGGGTGTCGGAGCCCCCGCCAGTGTGATCGACGGCAACCCGCACCCGGCCGGTAAGCTGGACGCGTGGCGCCGGCAGGTCAATTGCCTGTTCGGTTTGGCGCTCAACGGTCAACCCTTCCCGACCGCCAGTGGCAGGGTCAATCCTTTCGATCCGGACCGCATCTACAGCTGCCCGAGCGACTCGTCGACGACCCCGTTGACGACCGCGACTGCGAATTTCAACGGAACCAACACGACGCTGCGGTACTTCTCGGGCCGGCCCGACAGTCCGCAGATCGACCGGCTGCCGCTGGAAGCGGTGGTGGGCTGGGACGCCACGCAGAACGGCAACATGGCCGAGCTGCTGCAGGAGCCGTCGTTGATGGGCGCATTCGAAGGCGCCGGCATCACGGTGGTGTCCAAGGGCCTGCTGTTCCCGGCCGGAGCGGAACCGTACGGGCTGAGCCTGGCCGAGGAGGGTTCGTTCCCGGCCAACACGCTGCTGCTGAACAACAGCACCGGCGCCACACCGCCGGCAAGCCCCGCAGCAGGGACGACCTATTCGACGCCGCAGGGCTGCGGTCCAAACACCAGTGGCGCCCACAACCCGTACCCGAGCAACTTCTACTGCAACCCGTCGTCGATCGATGGCCTGACGGTCACCGACAGCTCGCAGGGCGGCGGCGGTGTGTTCGTGCACGGCTGGGGGCATGACCTCCAGATCGCCAACAACCGAATCACGAACAACGCCGCAACGCTCGGAGGCGGCATCAACGTCGGCCAGGGCGAATTCCCGCCCGCGTACACGATAGGAGGCCTAATCACCGCTCCGGGTTCATGCCAGAGCGCGACCGGCCTGCCGACCGGACAGCAGCTGCAGTACTGCTTCGACGTGAACGTGAACATGCACCACAACGCGGTCACGTCGAACTCCTCCACCGGCGACGAGCTGTTCTCGGCCACGCCGGCGGGGGCGGGTGGGGCCAGCATTTGCAGTGGCTCGGACTACTACAAATTCAACTACAACTGGGTGTGCGGCAACCTGAGCACCGGCGACGGCGGCGGTTTCGCCCAGATGGGGTTCAGCTACAACGGCGACATCGAGCACAACTCGATCCTGTTCAACCAGAGCACGAACCCGACCATTCCGACCAACGGCGGCGGCATCCTGATCATGGGTGCACCGGACGTCGATCCGCCCTGCGGCGACCAGACCGACGCGGATTGTGTGCCGCCCGCGCCCGCTACTACGAGCGACGGCACGGGTCCGGGCCTGGTGATCAATGCCAACCTGATCATGGGCAATGGGGCGGAAAGCGGCAGCGGCGGCGGCATACGTCTGCAGGCCGTCAACGGCGGCGACGTGCTCGCGTTCCCCACGACGCCGAGCAAGTGGTACGGGGTGACCGTCACCAACAACATCATCACCAACAACGTGGCTGGTTGGGATGGTGCGGGCATCTCGCTGCTGGACGCGCTGAACGTGAACATCATCAACAACACGATCGCGTCCAACGACACCACGGCCTCCTCCGGCGTGCTGTTCAACACGCTGGGGGCACCGCTCGCCAGCAGCCAGGGGCCCTGCGCGGTTGCCCGCAACCCGGACGGCACCTGCCCGGCTCCGTGGACGACCTCGACGCGCCAGCCGGCCGGCGTGGTCGCGATCCAGAACAGCTCGCAACTGTTCGCGAACCTGCCTCCCCCCTCCGCCACGGGCGGCATCACCTGCCCGGCAGGCCACTACCAGGGCACGACGGCGCACGACGGGACCTGCCGGACCGTCTCGTACCCCGAGCTGTACAACAACGTGATCTGGGACAACCGCACCTTCAACATCACGGTGGGCGCGCTCGGCACGGGCACGATCAACCAGCAGCACACGGTTACGCTGGTGCCGACGCTGAACCAGACGTCAACCGGCCAGTGTGTGAGCAGTACCAACTACTGGGACATCGGCGTGCGCGGCGACACCGGTCCGGGCAACCATGGCTCGGGCGTTACGCTCAATCCGCTGTATTCGGTGCTGACGAGCACCTCAGGGTATGGCTCGTCCAACACGGCGGGCAGCCCCGCCTTCGTCAGCCAGTACTGCAACGGCTCGCGCGTTCCGCCGGAAAACGGCGGCATGGGCTACCAGGTGCCCCCGGGCATCGCGGACGCCACGGTGCCGAACCCGATCTTCAACCTGACGCCGGCGGCGACGGTGGACGAGGGCAACAACTGGATCAACATCGCCTGGGGTCCGCTGTCGCTGGTGAATCCGAGCACCAACGTCACGCTGGGCAGCTACGGGACGGCGGCCGGTTCGTCCGCGATCAACCGCGTCCCCTCCACGGCCCCGACGTACGCGTCGGCGCCGAGCACCGACTTCTTCGGCACCGCGCGCAAGAACGGCGCGGTCGACGCCGGGGCGGTCGAGTTCGTGGCCGGCGGGTCTGGTACGGCGGCACCGACCTTGGCTTCGATAACTCCCTCCTCGGGGGCGCCTGGCACCTTGCTTCCAGTGACACTTACGGGCACGAACCTGACGGGCGCTACGGCAGTCACCGTGTCCGGCACAGCGGTCACCGCCGGCGGCGTTACCGTGGTGAACGCCACCACGGTCAGGGCGAACTTCGCAATCGGGGCTACCGCTGCGCTGGGGGCCAGGACCGTCAGCGTCACTACGCCGGGCGGCACCAGCAACACCGTAACGTTCACGGTGGTTGCAGCGTCGGGGACACTCAGCTTTACCTCTGCTACTAATGGGACCCTGGCGCCGATTCTGGGCATTCCGACCGTCACATTCACGATTCCGTCGCCGCGCGCTCCGGTCATCAGCTTGGTGACAGTAACTAACACGGGTAGCGCGCCGCTGCAGATCACGGGAGAAGTGCTGACATTGAACTTCGGAGGCTTGTATAGCGTGACTGGCACCACCTGCTCGTTCACGTCGCCACTGGCGGTCGGTGGCGCATGTACCGTCAGCGTGACGTATGCGACGCCAGGCACTCTGCCAGCGCAGGCTGATGTCGGTGCACTCGGCGTTATCAACCTCGGCACTACACCAAATGGTCTGCTAGGCCTGATTGCGCGGTAGGACGGTAGCATGATGCGAGGCACGGGGGTTGGCGCAAGTCAGGCCCCCGGAGCCTGGCAACTACCGAGCCGAAGAAACTATCAACAATGTTCGAGCGAAACGTAATACACGGTATGACAAACCCGAAAAATGACCATACGCTATCGAGGCTGGGTTGGCGCTTCGGTTGTTTGTTGCTTCATGGCTAGCTAGCCATGGAAACAAGAAATTTAATTGAAGTAGACGATGAAAAAATGCTCAGTTCGATTGCACGTGCCATTTACGACGCCATGGCAAGCGCCGATAAGTTTCCGCCAACCGCATATATTGGCTCAGCTGATGAGTTGAGAGATGTTCCGATTGATGGGGTTTTCGATTTATACGTCATTGCTCGGGCTGTTCTTCGCCTCCTGTATTTGCATGCGTCTCATTAGCATCTCTTTCGTGCCTCGCTCCGCGCCTCCCAAAGTGTAATGGTCCCATCGCGATTCCATGCGGACAGCTGGTCGTCGACAAGCGAGCCGGAGCTGATCGATCCGACTCCAGACAATAGAACGGATCTGCCTGTGCGCATCAAGGCCCCTCTCTTTCTAAGCATCCTGGTAGGCGCATAGCTTGCGCAGGCGGTGCTGGAGGCCGAGACCAAGGCACCGCCCGGCTGGTTCAACGGCGCGCAGATCCTCGATAAGCACGTCGCGGCGCGCGGGGGACTGCAGGGTTGGCGGGCGGTGCAGACGTTCACGGTTGCCGACAAGCTCGACGCCGGAACCGGCGACTCGGTGGCCCGCAGCGAAATACTGGCTCGGCAAGGAACGGGTGCGAGTGCCAAGCGGGCGGCCGCTGCAGCTCAGGCTGCCGCGGACGCGAAAAAAGCGGCGCAGGCGCAGCAGGTGCAGCTCCGTGCTGCGCCGCCCAAGTTGGCGCCGGCCAAGAAGTAGCGACCGATGAGGGTACGCACCCGAGGCACAGCCACTGCAGCGCTCGTGTACGTCGGCGCGGTGCTGCTCACGGCAGCCACAGCGGCGACCGTCTCGCGCTCGAGCGTGAGCTACGAGCCTCCGGCGATAACCCTGGTGCGCGCAGACGGCAAAAGCGTCTCACTCCCGCGCGAGCTGGATGACGGGCGGCCAGTGCTGCTCAACTTTATCTTCACGACCTGCTCCTCCATCTGCCCGCTGACCAGCCGCACGTTGGAGGAGTTTCAGCGCAAGCTGGGACTCGAGGCGTCCAAGGTGCACCTGATGTCGACCTCGATCGACCCGGAGCAGGACACGCCGGCGCGCCTCACCGAGTACGCGCGCAAATTCCATGCAGGACCTGAGTGGCAGTACTACACCGGCTCCGTTGCGGCGAGCATCGCGTCACAGAAGGCCTTTGACGTCTACCGCGGCGAGAAGATGAGCCACACCCCGGTGACGCTCATGCGATCGGCGCCGGGTAAACCGTGGCTGCGGATCGAAGGATTCGTCACACCTGATGAACTGGTGGACGACTACCGTAATCTGCTTGCTTCCCCCTAGGATCACGCCGAGTCCCGGACACTCACCCAGCCGCCGGGCCTCGAGTTTCTGTTGGGTCACGTTTTTTTGCGCTGTCTCTGGGCAGTTGCCGGCGCCGGCGTGTCCGGGGGATCGGTTGCGCGCAAGGCGGTGCTCGTTACGAAGGGACGACGGTCACGGCAACACTGACCCACCACCTGCCGAAGAGGGTCGGCAACATCTCGATGAACCCGCTGCCGCTCGTATCTAACCGGAACTGAAGTCGTTGGTGCAGACGACGCTGCCATCGAGCGTAGCGCCGGAGGCATACGTACGTGTCTGACGCCGCACTTTCCTTCGAGGGCTGTCGCTTATGTCAGATGACGGCAACATCGTAAAGGTAATCATGGAACATATTCACGACCATGACGCGCACTGCGAAGCGCGTCACAAGTCATGCGCCTGCGGCACCGACCCTTGTCACTGTTTGGCGGCCGAGTGTTACTGTAAAACGTAAGGGCCCGAGTGAGTACTCCGCACTACATAAGAATTAGGAACGCTTTCGTGACGAGGAGTTCGGGCCTGCGAGGAATCCGCAGGTAATCTCCGCCGTAGGTCGCGCACGTATCGGGCGATCTGCACTTCTGCCACTCCGATCGGTCCGTGAACGGACCGGCGAGTTTCAGAAGCGCGCTGCCGTATTCTGACGCTGCGAGAAAGACACCGTGTGAATGACTCTTCGACAACCGAGATCCGGCGTCAGGGACTGAAGCTCCCGCCGCAGTCCTGGCTCCTGGGCGCGGGCTTCCTCATGCTCTATTTGCTGCTCGACTGGGCGAGCTACGTCGAACCGCTGCGCCACACGAACATCACGCCCTGGAATCCGAACACCGGGCTGGCCATGGCGCTGCTGCTCGCGCGCGGCTGGCGCTGGGCGCCGCTGGTGGCGTTCGGGATCTTCACCGGAGAGCTCCTGACGGACGAGGGTCCGGTCGCGTGGCGGGTGCTGGCGCTGACCTCGCTGTACCTGGCTGCCGTATATGCGTGCGCGGCGTGGGCCCTGCGCCGACGCGGCCTGGAGCGACCGATCGAGACGCCGAAGGCGGCCGCCTGGTTCGCCGGCGTGATGGCGGTGGCCGGTGGCATCGCGGCGGCGGGCTATGTCGGGATTCTGGTGAGCGCCGGGCAGCTGAGCACCGATGAGACGTGGGCCAGCATCGGCCGCTACTGGATCGGCGAATTCAACGGCATCATCGCGCTCACACCGGTGCTGCTGCTGACGGTCGGTCGCGTCCCGCGGTTGGAGGAAATTCGCCGGCACAAGCGCGAGCTCATGCTGCAGGCTCTGGGAGCTGTATTCGGAATCGCGCTCGCCTTCGCGCTCGCCGCCGCGCGCGATGTCCGGCTGTTCTATCCGCTGTTCGTCCCGGTGACCTGGATTGCGCTGCGTCACGGGGTGCCGGGCGCCATGATCAGCGTCTGCCTCGTACAGGCGGCCCTGGAGGCGGCACTCGAACTGACCCCCGGCTCGATCCCGCTGTTCGACGTGCAGTTTCCGCTGCTGTCCCTCGGCGTCACGGCTCTGTTTCTCGGTGCGCTGGCGACCAAACACGACACGACTTTGGGCCAGATGCGCCAGCAGGATGCCGCTCTGCAGCGCTCGATGCGCTTCGCCGTGGCGGGCCAGCTTGCCTCGGCGCTCACGCACGAGCTCAACCAGCCGATGACGGCGCTGCTGTCCTACGTGCGCTCAGCGGAGCTTATGAGCGAACCGCTGGCCCGCGCAGACGAGCGACTCGCCGGTACCCTGCGCAAGGCGGGCGAGGAAGCCGGTCCGAGCGGCCGCCGTGCTGCGGCGGCTACGCGAGTTCTATCGCGGGGAGGGCGCGCGCCTCGAGCCCACGGACGCGCTCAGCGTGTGCGCCCGCGTGGCGGAGGCGTTGCGGGACCGCATGCGCCGCAGCGCGGTGGAGTTCGAGCTGCGCAAGCGCGCGGGCATGCCGAGCGTCATGGTCGATCGCACGCAGCTCGAGATCGTCGTCCACAACCTGCTCACGAACTGCCTTGACGCGTTCGACGCGCTGCCTGCGAGTGGATCCCGGGCGCGACGCATCGAGCTTGCGGCGGAGGTGCGCGGCGCGGACGTGTTGATTGCTGTAGATGATTCGGGGCCGGGAATCTCGGCGAATGTCATTGAGCGCTTGTTCGAGCCCTTCGTCACCAGCAAAAGCAGCGGTATGGGCCTGGGCCTTTCCTTGAGCCGCGCCTTCCTGCGCCAGCAGGGTGGCGATCTGTGGAGCGAGGCCAGCCGCTTCGGCGGCGCGCGTTTTGTCATCCGGCTGGCGAGGCAGACGAATCCGCAGGCCAGCTTATGACGATGAGTGAGGACATGGACGAGAACGACACCGTCTTTCTGATCGATGACGATCCGGGGATACGCGACTCGCTCAGCCTGCTGCTGTCGCTCAAAGGGGTGCGCACGCAGCCATTTGCCAACGCCGAATCCTTCATCGAGACCTACCGGCCGGAGTGGACCGGCTGCGTGCTGACGGATCTGCGCATGCCCGGGATGACCGGACTCGAGCTGCAGTCGATGCTGCGCGAGCGCGGCGTTCAGGTGCCGGTCGTCGTGCTCACCGCTCATGGCGATGTCGCCACCGCGCGCACCGCGCTCAAGAACGGCGCCTTCGATTTCCTCGAAAAGCCGGTCGATGACACCGTGCTGTTGGACGTGTTGCGCAAAGCGCTGCGCGTCGATCGCGAGAGACGCGTGGCGGCCACGACGCGCTCGACCACCGACCAGCGCCTCGAGCGCCTGACGGAGCGCGAGCGCGAGATTCTCGCGCTCATCGCTGCCGGCCACCAGAACCGCGACGTTGCCGCGCAGCTCGGCATCAGTCCGCGCACCGTCGAGGTTCACAAGGCACGGATCATGGAGAAACTCGAGTGCCGTTCGCTCGCGGAATTGATCCGCGTGAACCTCGCGGCTCGCTGAAGCGCGAAGCCGTTCACACTTTTCCTCTCTCTCCCCGCGCCATACAGGGGCGGGAGTGTGACGCGTGCACTCCGGGTCGATGCGTAGGGTTGCCCCCTGATTTTCCGTGAGAGTCACGCACCTAAGCTGTGACGCAAACAACGGCGCACAGCGCGATGGCTGCCACATGACCCTGGTCGAATCTCCCGCAACCGCCCCACCGGCTGCGCAAACCCGCCGCGCATATCGCATGGTGCTGATCGACAGCCAGCGGATCTTCCGCCAGGCGCTGCGGGTCCTGTTTGCCACCGAGGAAGAGTTCGCCGTGGTGGGGGAGGCCGGACACGCGGCTGAAGCCGTGGAGCTCATCGGCAGCCTGCAGCCGGACGTGGTTGTGACCGAACTGCACCTGACGGACGGCTCCGCCGTGCCGCTCATCGAGCAGATTCACGCGCGTTTCCCGAGGACTGCGATTCTCGTGCTCACGGCGGTGCGCGCACACGACGTCGCTGCGGCAGTCAGAAAAGCCGGCGCCC
>Ga0209238_1000112_pt1 | contig 25904 bp, 27 predicted proteins | sample GraSoi013_1_20cm_FD_185823 | JGI IMG/M metagenome (GOLD analysis project Ga0209238, IMG submission 185823) | Grasslands soil microbial communities from the Angelo Coastal Reserve, California, USA - Sample 10_02_2013_1_20cm (SPAdes) (version 2) | ecosystem: Environmental > Terrestrial > Soil >...
GGCTCGAACATGAAGCTGTGGAAGTGGGCGCGGGAATACACGCTCGCCGATCATTTCTTCATGGGCGCGTTCGGCGGCTCGTACCTCAACCACCAGTGGCTCGCCTGCGCGTGCACGCCGATGGATGCCGGCGCGCCTGCGAGCGTGAAGCCGCAGCTCGATGAGAAGGGAAACCTGAAGAAAAAGCCGATCTCGCCCGCCTCGGTGATGCAGGGGCCGGTGGAAGTCTTCGACGGGCGCGTGACGCCCGACGGCTACACGGTGAACACCTCGCAGCCGCCGTACCAGCCGAGCGGCATCCCGCCCGCCGCGGGCGCGAGCCTCGACCTCGCCGATGAGGCGCTCCACCCTGTACCGCCGCTCAAGGAGAAGACGATCGGTGACACGCTCTCTGCAAAGGGTGTCAGCTGGGCGTGGTATGCAGGGGGCTGGAACGAAGCGCTTGCCGACGGCCGACAGGATCCGAAAGCGAAGCGCAAGGTCATCTACAACCGCGAGACGGGCAGCCCGAACTTCCAGCCGCACCACCAGCCGTTCAACTACTATGCGCGCTTCGCGCCGGGCACCGCAGACCGCGCGCGCCACCTGAAGGACGTCACGGCGTTCCTTGCCGACATCGAAAAGGGCACGCTGCCGCAGGTAGCCTTCTACAAGCCGACCGGGCGTCTCAACCAGCATCCGAGTTACACCGATCTGGCGAGCGGCGACGAACACATTGCCGACGTGCTCGAACGGCTGCGCAAGAGCCCGCAGTGGGCAAAGATGGCGGTGATCGTCACCTACGACGAGAACGGCGGCTACTGGGATCACGTGCCGCCGCCCTCGGGACCGGGCTGGGGCGACCGCTGGGGGCCTGGCACGCGCGTTCCCGCGATCATCGTTTCGCCCTTCGCCAAGCGCGGCTACGTGGACAAGACGCCCTACGACACGACGTCCCTCATCAAGCTCATCACCCGACGATTCGAGCTCGAGCCGCTCCCGGGAGTGCGTGCCAACATGGGCGACCTCAGCAACGCGCTCGATCTCCAGACGCGCTGACGGCGGAACCGCTACTTGCGCGGCTAGCGTTCGATGCCGCCCATGCAGAGATACTTGATGACGAGGTAGTCCTCGATCCCGTACTTGGAACCCTCGCGCCCCATGCCCGATTCCTTCACGCCGCCGAAGGGCGCGACTTCGGTGGAGATGATGCCGGTGTTGATGCCGACGATGCCGTATTCGAGCGCCTCGGCGACGCGCCACATGCGGTTGAGGTCGCGGCCGTAGAAGTACGAGGCGAGTCCGAATTCGGTGTCGTTCGCCAGCTTGATCGCTTCCTTTTCGTCCTTGAAGCGGAAGAGCGGCGCGACGGGGCCGAAGGTTTCTTCCTTCGTCACTTTCATGGCGGTGTTGACGTTGGCGAGGACGGTGGGCTCGAAGAAGGTCCCTCCGAGCGCGTGGCGCTTGCCTCCGGTCAGGAGTTTCGCGCCTTTCGACAGCGCGTCCGCGATGTGCTCCTCGACTTTCGCCACCGCCGCCTTGTCGATGAGCGGGCCCTGCACGACGCCCGGCTCCATGCCGTTGCCGACTTTCATCGCTTTCACCTTTTCGGTGAGCTTGGCGGCGAAGGCGTCGTAGACCTTGTCCTGGATCAGCAGTCGGTTCGCGCACACGCAGGTCTGGCCGGTGTTCCTGTACTTGGAGGCGAGCGCGCCTTCGACCGCGGCATCGAGGTCGGCGTCGTCGAAGACGATGAAAGGCGCGTTGCCGCCGAGCTCCATGGAAGTCTTCTTCACGGTCTTCGAGCATTGCTCGAGGAGGATCTTTCCGACCGCGGTCGAGCCGGTGAAGGTGAGCTTGCGCACGAGCGGATGGGATGTGATCTCGCCGCCGATCGCGGCGGAGCTGCCGGTGAGCACGCTGAAGACGCCCTTCGGGATTCCCGCGCGCTCGCCCAGCTCCGCCATCGCGAGCGCGGAGTACGGGGTCGCGGTCGCGGGCTTCAAGACCATGGTGCAGCCGGCCGCGAGCGCCGGGCCCGATTTGCGCGTGATCATGGCGTTGGGGAAATTCCACGGCGTGATCGCCGCGCACACGCCGATCGGCTCCTTGATAACGACGATGCGCTTATCGGCCTGGTGCCCCGGAATGGTGTCCCCGTAGATGCGCTTGGCTTCCTCCGCGAACCACTCGATGAAGGAGGCGCCGTAGGAGATCTCGGTGCGCGCTTCCGCGAGCGGCTTCCCTTGCTCGGCGGTGAGGATCTTGGCCAAGTCTTCCTGGTTCGCCATCATCAGATCGAACCATTTGCGAAGGATGTTGCCGCGTTCCTTCGCGGTCTTCGCGCGCCAGGCGGGAAACGCGGCGTTTGCCGCCTCGATCGCGCGGCGCGTTTCGGCCGCGCCCATATTGGGCACGGTCCCGAGAATTTCAGCGGTGGCGGGGTTGTTGACCGGAAGCGTTTTGCCGCTGTCGGCGTCGGCCCATTTGCCGTCGATGTAGCACTGCTGGCGAAACAGAGCGGGGTCCTTGAGATTGAGGGCGGCGATGCCGGAAATCTTGGGATCGTTCATGGGAAGCTCCGATAGGAAACTGGAAGGCCGATGCGGCCGCCAACGCCGAAATTCTACCGCAAACCGTGTGCTGCTTCAGCGGTGCGGGGGAGGGCTTGCCGAGCTTGGGTGGTTGGAATAGATTGCCGAGTGTGCCTGCTAAATCCGCTCAAATGTCGCTCGCAACGCGATCCTCTCGCGCAGAGGAGCCAGCATGAACGCAAAACCAGCGGTCTCGACGCTGCTGCTCCGAAATGTGCCGCTGTTCTCCCTGTTGCCCGAGGATCAGCTCCTGCTGCTCACCCAGGTGCTGGTACGCAAACCGTATCCCAAGGGCTCGACCGTCATCGCTGCCGGCGATCCCGCCGACGCGATGTACATCGTGGTTTCAGGGCGGCTCAGAGTCCTCATGCGTGACAAGGAGGGGCAAGAGGTAATCCTGGCGATTCTGAACCAAGGCGAGGTCTTTGGCGAGATGGGACTGATCGATCAGGCGCCGCGATCGGCGACTGTGGTTGCCGTCGAACCCTGCGAACTGCTCACAATTACACGAGCAGATTTCACGAAGTGTTTGCGCGAGAAATTTGACCTTACCATGAACGTGATGCGCGGGCTCGTGAAGCGCCTGCGGGAGGCGGACAAGAAGATCGGAAGCCTCGCCTTGATGGACGTTTGCGGACGCGTCGCGCGACTTCTAATGGAAATGGCCGAGACGGTCGACGGCCAGAAAGTGGTCACCAAGAAGCTGCCCAAGCAGCAGATCGCGAAGATGGTCGGGGCGTCGCGCGAGATGGTGACCCGCGTTATGAAAGAACTGGAGACGAGCGGACACATTGCGGTCAGCGCGCATCAAATCCTCCTTCGCGATTCGTTGGCGCTCACCAAGTAGCTCGCCGCAGCGGGCAGGGCGCCCTACTTCAGGATCCGGTATACGTCGCTGTAGTCGTCGGTCCACAGCCGCACGCGCGGCACCGCGTCGATCCTTTCCGCCGCTTCCTTCAGCAGCTCTCCTTCGAAAGGGGCGGGCGAGGCCGAAAGCAGCATCCAGTCCGAACGGTACACCCCCGCTTCGTCGTCGTCGTCGCTTTCCACTTGGCGCACCTCGAGCGAAAGGCGCCGCCCCGCCTGCTGCACCACGGGAACGAGGTCGAGGTAGCGGTTGGAGATATGCACGGCGAGGACTCCGCCCGGCTTCAAATGCCGCAAATAGGTTTTAAAGGCCTCCACCGTGAGCAGGTGCACCGGGATCGCGTCACTCGAAAAGGCGTCGAGCGCGAGAACGTCGAAATTCTGAGGCCGTTCGCGCTCGAGCGACAGCCGCGCGTCGCCGAGCGCCACCTCCACCTTCGCCGGGCTGTCCTTCAGAAAAGTGAATTCCGAGCGGGCGAGCTCGACCACGCCGGAATTGATGTCGTAGAAGCGGAAGACGTCGCCCGCCCTGCCGTAGGCCGCGAGCGTCCCCGCGCCCAGTCCCACCACGCCCACCCTCAAGGGGCCGTGCGCGCGCGCGTCGAGGAGGGCGAGCCCGATGCCCGATCTCGGCCCGTAGTAGCTCGTGGGCAGGCCGCGCCGGTCCGGATCCAGGAACTGCTTGCCGTGGACGATGGTGCCGTGCGAGAGGATGCGCATCGCGTCCGGCCCCTCGCCCGAATCGTGCACATTGAGCACGCCGTAGAAGTTGCGCGACCTGACCCGGGTATCGGCGGAATTCTCCGCGTACGTCCTGTACAGGGCGACGGCGAGCGCGGCGGCCAGCGCGAGAAACGCGATCCGGGCGGCGATTCCAAAGCGTCCGTGGAGGAGGCTCGCTCGATCGCGCAGCAGCGCGGCGATCACGAGCAGCGAGAGCGCGAGCATGCCGATCGGCAGCTCGTAGAGGTCCTCGAACACGTTGGGCGCGACCAGCCCGGCGAGCACGCCGCCCGCCGCCCCGCCCAGGGCGAGCATGAGATAGAAACCGGTGAGATGCTGCGGATGGGGCTTGGAGCGCGCAAGCTCCCCGTGGCAGACCATGCACGCCGCGAAGAGCGTGGCGCAGTAGAGCGGGATCAGGGTCCAGATGCTCGGGTTGGAGCGGGTGAGCGTCACGCAGACTCCCGCGAATCCCGCGGTGAGGAGCGGCAGAAAGAGCCAGCGCCGGTACCAGCCCGAAGCCTCGAAGCAGAGCACGAAGGAGAGGAGGTAGAGCGCGAGAGGCAGCACCCAGAGGAAGGGAATGGCCGCGATGTTGAGCGTCATGTGGCCGGTGAAGGCGAGGAGCAGCAGGGAGGCGCAGCAGGCGAGCGACGCCCAGAGCGTCTGCAGTCCGGGTCCGGGCTTGCCCGACTCGCCTCCCGCGAGAGGCTGCGCCTCGGCGCCTTTGCTGCGCCAGGCGAGCGCCGCGCACGCGAGCGCGAACAGCGCAAAGCCCGCGGACCAGACGGCCGCCTGCGTGCCCAGGGCGAGAAGAGGCTCGACGGCGAGGGGATACGAGACGAGCGCGAGCATCGAGCCCAGATTGGACAGCGCAAACAGCCGATAGGGCGCAGCACTTTCGCGCGAGCGCGCGTACCAGGCCTGCACCAGAGGGCCCGTGGTGGACAGCGCGAAATAGGGCAGCCCGACGCTCGTCGCGAGGAGGCCGAGTATGCGCCACGTCGGGTCTTCGCCGCCTGCGGGCTTCCAGGCGGCGCCCGCGGCGAGCGGCAGCGTCGCCGCGGCGAGGGCGAGGAGCGCAATGTGGATGTGGCGCCGTGCCGGGATGCGCAAGCGCACGTAGGCGTGCGAATAGACGTAGCCGGCGAGCAGCAGCACCTGGAAAAAGAGCATGCAGACCGTCCACACCGCCGCGCTGCCGCCGAACCAGGGCAGGATGACCTTGGCGATGAGCGGCTGCACCTGGAAGAGCAGGAAGGCGCTCAGGAAAATCGTGATGGCGTAGAGGATCATGAGATTTTGTCATCCTGAGCGGAGCGAAGGATCTGCTTTTTACAGCCAACGAAGCAGATTCTTCGGGCTGCGCCCTCAGAATGACAATGCATTTGGATCGGACAACTAGAACGTGCCGGGGTAGATGCCGCCGTCGATCAGGAAATTCTGGCCGGTGATGTAGCCCGCCTGGACGCTGCACAGATAAGCGCAGAGCTCGCCGAACTCCTCGGGCGTGCCGAAGCGGCCCGCGGGAATCGCTTTCTCGATATCCCGCCTCACCTCCTCTGCGGTCTTGCCTTTCTCCTTCGCGGTGAACTCGGTGTTGCTCTTCAGCCGGTCGGTCCAGAAGCGCCCGGGGAGCAGGTTGTTGATCGTGACGTTGTGCGCGACGGTCGCGCGCGCGAGGCCCGCGACGAAGCCGGTGAGGCCGCTCCTCGCGCCGTTCGAGAGCGCGAGCTCCGCGATCGGGGCCTTCACCGCGCTCGAGGTGATGTTCACGATGCGCCCGAAGCGCCGCGCGATCATTCCGTCCACCGTGGCCTTCATCAGCTCGATCGGAGTGATCATGTTGGCGCCTACCGCCTTCAGCCAGTCGTCGCGCGAGAACTTGCGGAAATCCCCCGGAGGAGGGCCGCCCGCGTTGGTGACGAGGATGTCCGGCTGCGGGCAGGCGGCGAGCGCGGCGATGCGGCCCTCTTCGCTCGTGATGTCCGCCGCCACGGCGACCACCGTTGCGCCCGTCGCGGCGCGGATTTCATCGGCGGTTTTCTCCAGCGCCTGGCGCTCGCGCGCGACCAGGGTGACGCGGCAGCCTTCGCGCGCGAGCGAGGTCGCGCACCCCCGCCCGAGGCCCTTGCTCGCGCCGCACACGAGCGCGGACTTGCCGCGAATTTTCAGGTCCACTATCGATCTCCAGAAAAATTATCTCGCCGGCCGCAGCGTAACCAGCATCACGCCGCCGAGCACCAGTGCGGCACCCGCCAATTGTACCGGGGTCATGGTCTCGTCCAATCCTATCCAGCCAAAAAAAATCGTGGTCACCGGACCGAGCGCCCCGACCAGGGCAACCTGGTTTGCGCCGATGCGGCGTAGCGCCTCCGAGGTGAGGAATGCCGGGAGCACGGTCGAAAAAATCGCCATGGCGATCGCGATGCCATAGACGGGCAGCGGGAGCGCGAGCGCCGACAGCGGCCTGAACAAGAAGAACTGCGCGATGCAGAAAAAGCTCGCGACCGTCGTGGCGTAGGCGGTGAAACGGATCGAGCCGACCCGTTGCACCACCTGGCTGCCGGCCACGAGGTAGACGGCGTAGCCTGTCGCGCTCGCGAAACACAGGCCTGCACCCAACGGCAGGTTCGCGTTGCCGTCCCCGAGCAGGGTAGACATCACCACCGCGATGCCGGAGTAGGTGAGGACCAGCGCGACGATCTCCCGGATGCTCGGGCGCTTGTGCAGGAAGACTATCGAGAGCAGGACGACCAGCGTCGGATACAGGAAAAGGATCAGGCGGCCCAGTCCCGCAGAGACGTACTGCAAACCCAGAAAGTCGACGAAGCTCGCCAAGTAATACCCGATGAATCCCAGAAAGACGATCGCCCAGACGTCGCGCCGGGTGAGCCGGTTGCGGGTCGCGTCGCGTCCGACCCAGGTTGCAGCCGCGAGAAAGAAGGGCAGCGAGAAGATCATGCGCAGCGCGAGCAGCGTGATCGGATCGACGACGTAGCCGTAGGCGAGCTTGATCAGGATGGGGCGCAGCGAGAAGCACACGACGCCGGCGATCGCCATCGCGACGCCGACGGCGCGGTAGGAGGCGCGGGCTGTCACCGCGAGGGTTCGGTCATGAAACGCTTGGCGCGGGGAGCGAATGATAAAATTATAGGCTTTCCCGACCTCAAGACGCGCCGCTCCGCCATGGCAGGACATTCCAGATGGGCCAACGTAAAGCACAAGAAAGCGGCGGCGGACGCGAAGAAAGGCAAGATCTTCACGCGGCTCATCAAGGAGGTCACGGTGGCCGCGCGCCTGGGCGGGGCCGATCCGGCGATGAACCCGCGGCTGCGCCTCGCGATCGACAAGGCGTACGACGCGAACATGCCCAAGGACACGATCGAGCGCGCGGCGAAGCGCGGCGCGGGCGGCCTGGAGGGCGTCGCCTACGAGGAGATCCGCTACGAGGGCTACGGGCCGGGCGGCGCCGCGGTGATGGTGGATTGCATGACCGACAACCGCATCCGCACCGTGGCGGAGGTGCGCCACGCGTTCGCGAAGCACGGCGGCAATCTCGGCACCGACGGCTCGGTCGCGTTTCTCTTCAAGCACGTCGGGCAATTCGTTTTCGCGCCGGGGACGAGCGAGGAAAAAGTCATGGAAGCCGCGCTCGACGCGGGTGCCGAGGACGTCGTCAGGAACGACGACGGCTCGGTGGAAGTGATCAGCGCGCCAGCCGATCTCATCGCGGTGAAGAAGGGCCTTGCAAAAGCGGGGCTGAAGCCGGACCTCGCGGAAATCACGATGAAGCCCACCGCCGAAAACGTCTTGAAAGGCGAGGAAGGAGGGCGGATGCAGAAGCTGCTCGATGCGCTGGAGAACCTCGACGACGTGCAGGAGGTCTACACGACCGCGGTGATCGACTGAAAGAATCCTTGATCCTAGCGGACGACGACAAGCTCACGCAGAATCTCTTCGACGGCTGCGATGGCGGTGTCGAGCTCCCGATCGTCGGTGTAGAAATGCGGCGACATGCGGACGCCGGCCTTCGGGCGATAGTCGACGAGGATGTCGCGCTTCAGCAACTCGCGACAGACGTCGTACGACTGCGGCATGTCGATCGATACCGTGCCGCCGCGCTTTTCAGGATCGCGCGGTGTGTTGACACGCCAGTTGCGCCGATCGGCCAGCTCGATCAGCCGCGCGGTTTGACGCTGCGATTTCCCGCGAATAGGCGCGACGCCGGCACTGGCCACGATCTGCAGTCCCGGTCGCGCGGCTTCGAGCGCCGGAATGTTCGATGTCCCCGTCATAAAACGGTACGGCGGATCGGTATAGCGAATCGGACCGGTCTCGAACGCAAACGGGTCGGCGTGTGCGAACCATCCGGTGAACGTCGGCGTCAGCGTTCGCCCGAGATCGGGCCGGACGTACAAGTACGCGACGCCGGGCCCGCCGCACAGCCACTTCAGGACGCCGCCGCAGGCGAAGTCGACGTTGAGCGCCTGCACGTCGACGGGAACCGTACCGAGCGACTGGAACGTATCGAGCACGACGAGCGCGCCCACCTTGTGCGCCTTCTCGGTGATCGCGAACGCATCATTAATATATGCGGAGCGAAACAGCACGTGTGATATCGGCACGAGCAGCGTCTCTTCGTCGATGGCGTCCAGCAGCCGCTCGGTCGGCACCGTCACGCCGTCGCCGGTCCGCACCATGTGCACGCGCGCGCCGCGCGATCGCTGCGCCTCCCAGAAGTACATGACCGACGGAAAATTCATGTCGTCGTAGACGATCTTGTTGCGCCGGCCGGCGAAGTCGAAGCACGACGCGACGATGGCCTGACAGGTGGTGACGTTCTGATGGATCGCGACGGACCGTTTCGGTGCGTTCATCAGCGCGCCGATCTCGTCGCCCACTTCCGCGGCGAGCATCCACCACCGTTCTTCCCACGCGCGGACGCCCCGGCTCGCCCAGGTATCGGCGTATCCCTTCATCGCGTCGTACACGCCGCGCGGCATCGCGCCAAGCGAGTTGCTTATCAGATAGGTGGTCCGCTCGAGGATCGGAAACTCGGAGCGATAGCGAAGCAGGTCGTCGCTCATGGAAATTCGCGCGGAAGATGCGCCGGCGGGGCGAGCTCCTTGATCTCGCGGATCCTGACGTCGTCGACGTTGAAATGCATTTCCCCGGCCCGGTGGTGTGAAATATCTAACGAACTGAAAAGTCTCGATCTTAGCCGAAGCACCGCCAGCATGCGCCCCGTGATACCGTACCGTTATGAGGCCGTATCCGCCCGGTTTCCCGAAGTCGCGGGTTTCATCCCTTCAAACTCAAGGAGGAGCCGATGAAGAGACTATTCACCGTTCTGCTTTGCGCGATGGTGGTCGCAGCGTCTTTCGCGTGCGGCGAGGACAAGGGCAAGGCGTCGAAGCAGGCGCAGGCTAAGGCGCCGACTCAGGCCCAGAAGAAGCAGCAGGAACGCTTGAGCGCCTGCACTAAGCAGGCGGGCGAAAAAAAACTGAAGGGCGACGCGCGCAAGAAATTCATGAGCGCGTGCCTCGAAGGCAAAAGCACCGTGGCGAGCGCCAAGCGACAGGTCAAGCAGGACCGCGCGGGAGAATGCAACAAGCAGGCGAGCCTGAGAAACCTGAAGGGCGAGGAGCGCAAGAGGTTCATAAGCTCCTGCCTGAGGGGATGAGGGACCTCCACTAAACTCGCTCCGATCGCGCCGCTCGAGGGTACGCCGGGGGAGCGGAATCAACATGAGACCGATTGTGGACCATCCAAGACAGCTTCAAGCGCCTGCTTGCAGCGCGCCGGCGGATCCTTCAGACTTCGCACCCGGATTGATTCGCCTATCCCTTCCCTTTTTCCTTGATCCTTGATCCTTGATCCTCGATCCTGAATAATCCCCGGATGCCGGCCCCGACCGTTCGAATCCTGGGCATCGACCCGGGTTTGCGAGTGACGGGCTTCGGCGTCATTGAGAAAAACGGAGCGAGTCTTTCCTACATCGCCAGCGGCTGCGTCAAGTCCGGCGACGCCGATCTGGCCGACCGCCTGAAGACGATCCTCGCGGGACTGCGAGAAATCATCGGCGAGCACCGCCCCCAGCAGGTCGCGCTGGAGAAAGTCTTCGTCAACGTCAATCCCGCCTCTACGCTCGCGCTCGGCCAGGCGCGCGGCACTGCGATCTGCGCTGCCGTTGACGCGGGCCTGCCGGTCTCCGAGTACACCGCGCTCCAGGTCAAGCAGGCCGTCGTCGGCAACGGCCATGCGAAGAAGGGACAGGTGCAGGAAATGGTGAAGCGGCTCCTCGGGCTCGCCGGCGCGCCCTCCGCCGACGCCGCCGACGCGCTTGCCTGCGCCATTTGCCACGCGCACGGCGGGCAGGGCCTGGGAGCGATCCCGACGCGCGGGTTCCGCGTGAAAAGAGGCAGGCTCGTATGATCGGGCGGCTCGCCGGCGTCCTTCTCGAGAAAAACCCGCCTCAGATCGTGGTGGAAGCGAGCGGAGTCGGATACGAGGTCGAAGTGCCGATGAGCACTTTCTACAACCTGCCCGCATCCGGCGAGCGCGTCACCTTGCTCACCCACCTCGTCGTGCGCGAGGATGCGCATCTGCTCTACGGCTTCGGCACCGAGGCGGAGCGCCGCGCCTTCCGGCAGCTGCTGAAAATCAGCGGCGTCGGGCCTCGCATCGCGCTCGCGGTGCTTTCGGGCCTGAGCGTCGGCGAGCTCGTCGAGGCCGTTGCCGCTCAGGAGTCGGGGCGTCTCGTGAAAATCCCCGGTATCGGCAGGAAGACCGCGGAACGGCTCCTCCTCGAACTGAAGGGCAAGCTCGGCGCCGACGCGGTGAGCGGGGTCGCCGTCAACCGGCCCAGGCCCGTGGCGAGCGACGTCATGACCGCCCTCCTGGCTCTTGGTTACAGCGACAAGGAAGCGCAGCTCGCGGTGAAGCACCTGCCCGAAGGACTTTCCGTCTCCGAGAGCATCCGGCAGGCGCTGAGATCGTTGTCGAAGACATGAAGCGACGGGCGGTAAGATAGCGCATGGCCATCGAAACCGACCGTCTGATCTCGGCGGCCCCCGTCTCGCCCCAGGAAGAGGCTTTCGAGCGCGCGCTGCGCCCCAAGTCCCTCGCCGAGTACATCGGCCAGGAAAAGATCCGCGGGCAGCTCGCGATCTTCGTCGAGGCCGCGAGGAACAGGAAGGAAGCGCTCGATCATGTGCTGCTCTACGGGCCGCCGGGCCTGGGGAAGACGACGCTCGCGCACATCATCGCGCGCGAGATGGGCGTGAACCTGCGCCAGACCGCGGGACCGGTGCTCGAGCGCCCGGGCGACCTCGCCGCGATCCTCACCAACCTCGAGCCGAACGACGTGCTCTTCATCGACGAGATCCACCGCCTGGCTCCGGTGGTCGAGGAGATCCTCTACCCCGCGCTCGAGGATTACCAGATCGACATCATGATCGGCGAAGGGCCGGCCGCGCGCTCGGTGAAGCTCGATCTGCCGCCTTTCACCCTGGTCGGCGCGACCACCCGCGCGGGCATGCTCACCAATCCGCTTCGCGACCGTTTCGGCATCGTCGCTCGACTCGAGTTCTACACCGAGGGCGAGCTCGAGCGCATCGTCAACCGGTCGGCGGGACTGCTCAAGGTGGAAATCTCGCCCGAGGGCGGGCTCGAGATCGCCAAGCGCTCGCGCGGCACCCCGCGCGTGTCGAATCGCCTCCTTCGCCGCGTTCGCGATTTTGCGCAGGTGCGCGCGAAAGGGTCGATCTCGCGCGAGGTCGCGGACGCCGCGCTGAAAATGCTCGACGTGGACGTTCTGGGCCTGGACGTGATGGACAGGAAGCTCCTCTTTGCGGTGATCGAGAAATTTTCGGGCGGCCCGGTGGGCCTGGAGAACCTCGCGCACGCGATCGGCGAGGAGGCCGACACGATCGAGGATGTGCTCGAGCCCTATCTCATCCAGCAGGGCTATTTGCAGCGCACGCCGCGCGGGCGCGTCGCGACGGTCTCCGCCTACCGCCACCTCGGCCTCACCGCCCCGAAGCAGTCCGATTCCGGGGCGCTGTTCGGACAATGACCGGGCAGGCCGGCCATCCGCCCTTCTCCTGGCCTCTTCGCGTCTACACTCAGCACACCGATGCCGGCGGGGTGGTGTTCCACGCCAACTATCTCTCGTTCATGGAATGCGCGCGCACCGAGCTGCTGCAGTCGCACGGCTTCGACCTTGGCGAGCTCGCCCGCCGGGACCATGTCCTCTTTGTGGTGCATTCGGCGCAAATCGCCTACCATAAGCCCGCGCTGCTGAATGATCTGCTGACCGTGACCGCCCGGGTGAAGCATGTAGGGCGGGCGCGGCTCCAGTTCGACCAGGCGGTGATGCGCAGGGAGGAGGTGCTGGCGAGCGCCGAGTTGACCCTCGCGTGCGTCGGCGCGAAGAGCTACAGGCCCGTCGCTGTGCCTGAGGCGATTCGAAGAAAACTAGAGGGATTGCGATGAACACGACCCAGGATCTCTCGATCCTAGCGATGATCGCGAGCGCGAGCTTGGTCGTTCAGCTCGTCATGCTGCTGCTTATCGTCGTGTCTTTCATGTCCTGGTACTTCATCTTCCTCAAGCTCTTCACCATCGGTCGCGCCCAGCGCAGGACCGAGCAATTCGAGCGCGACTTCTGGAGCGGCTCGGACCTGGCCGAGCTGTTCCAGAGCGCGGTGAACCACCGGCATTCGACCGGGAGCCTCGAGCGGATTTTCGAGGCCGGGTACCGCGAGTTCCAGAAATTGAAGAACCAGCGCGGCGTTGCCGACCCGAGCCTCATGGTGGATGGGGCGCGCCGCGCGATGCGCGCGACCTACCAGCGCGAGATGGACCGCCTCGAGTCGAGTCTCGCCTTCCTCGCCTCGGTCGGTTCGGTGAGCCCCTACGTCGGGCTGCTCGGCACCGTATGGGGCATCATGCACGCGTTCCGCGGCCTCGCCAACATGGCGCAGGCGACCCTGGCCGCAGTCGCCCCTGGGATCGCCGAGGCTCTGGTCGCGACCGCGATCGGCCTGTTCGCGGCCATACCTGCCGTAGTGGCCTACAACCGCTTCTCGCACGACGTCGATCGCCTCGCCGTGCGCTTCGAGAGCTTCATGGAGGAGTTCTCCAACATCCTGCAGCGGCAGGCGCAGGCGAGGCTCGTGGGCGCGTACGAAGCGAAGGGGGCCTGAGGCCGTGCGCTCGCGCCGCCTGATGAACCAGATCAACATCGTCCCGTACGTGGACGTGATGCTCGTGCTGCTCGTGATTTTCATGGTCACCGCGCCGCTCGTGAACCCGGGCGTGATCGACCTTCCGAGCGTGGGCAAGTCCTCGCAGCCGCCGGCCTCGCCGCTCGAGGTGATCGTGCGGCGCGATCAGTCCCTGATGCTGCGCGAGCGCGACAAGGGCAGGGCGGACGAGCGCGCGGTGACGGCGGCGCAGCTGGTGGCCGCATTGCGCGAGAGGCAGAAGAAGAGCCCCGATCAGCCGGTCGTGATCTCCGCGGACAAGGACGTGCGCTACGAGGCGGTGCTCAAGGTGATGGACGAGCTGCAGCGGCAGAACATCAGGCGCGTCGGACTCCTCGTAAAGCCCGCGACATGAGCTACGCGATCGCGGCGGACGAGCCGAGCGGCTTCGCTCCGGCGGCGCTGTCGGCGCTGGTGCACGGCGTGCTCCTCGCCGTGCTCGTCTTCGGCCTGCATTGGCAGTCCAGGCACCCCGACGCCGTCGAGGTCGAGCTGTGGAGCCAGCTGCCGGAAGTCGAGCCGCCCCGGGTCGAGCCCAAGCCCGAGATCAAGCCGCAGCCGAAGCCGGAGCCCAAGATCGAGCAGAAGCAGTCGAAGCCCGACATCGCGATCGAGCGTGAAAAAAAGAAAGCAAAGAAGGAAGAGCCGCCGGTCAAGTTCGATATGACCCAGCGCCTCCGGGAGCAGCTCGCTCAGGAGCAAAAGGCGCTGCGGGACAGCGAGCGCAAGGACGTCCTCAAGCAGTTCACCTCACCACCTACGGCAGGGTTGCCGGACGCGGGCTACATCGACAAGATCCGGGCCAAAATCAAGACGAACATCATCCCGCCGTCCGAGATCAAGGGAAACCCGCAGGTGGTCTTCAACATCGTGCAGCTGCCCACGGGCGAGGTGCTCTCGGTGCGCCTGGTCAAAACGAGCGGCAATGCGCTCCTGGACTCCGCCGTCGAACGGGCCATTCTGAAGAGCTCCCCGCTGCCGAAGCCCGATCGACCCGAGCAATGGTTGCGCGAGTTCAATATCAGCTTTAGACCCCTGGAATGAGCTCGCGGACGTTGGCCGCGCTCCTTGCGGCGATCCTGCTCCTCGCGGGGCCAGCCCGGGCGCAGCTCACCATCGAGATCATCGGGGGCGGCGCCAATCAGATTCCCATCGCGGTGCTTCCGTTCGCGGGGGAGTCGATGCTGCCGCAGAGCATCACGGAAATCATCGAGCAGGACCTCTCGCGCAGCGGCCGCTTCCGCGCGATATTCGTCGGAGGGGTCAATACTCCTCCCACCGAGATCGCCCAGGTCGATTTCCCCGAATGGAAGAGCCGCCTCGCCGACGCCATGGTCATCGGGCAGGCGCAGCGCCTTCCCGACGGAAAGCTCGAGGTGCGCTTTCGCCTGCTCGATGTGCTCAAGCAGTCCCAGATCGGCGGCATCGCGTTCACCTTCACCGCCGCGCAGACCCGGCTCACGGCCCACAAGATCGCCGATTTCATCTACGAGAAGATGACCGGCGAACGCGGCGTGTTCAGCACGAGAATCGCCTACATCGTGAAACAGGGCCCGCGCTATGAGCTGCGCGTCGCGGACGCGGACGGGCAAAATGCCCAGTCGATCCTGATCTCCTCCGAACCGATCATGTCGCCCGCTTGGGCGCCCGACGGAGCCCGGATGGCCTATGTCTCGTTCCAGAACAAGAAGCCCATCCTGTTCGTGCAGAGCCTCAGCGCGAGCAAGCAGCCCGCGCCGGTCGCGAACTACAGGGGCTCGAACAGCGCCCCGGCCTGGTCGCCGGACGGCAAGCAGCTCGCGGCGGTGCTCACCAAGGACGGAACCTCCCAGATCTACCTGATGAGCCCCGACGGCGGCAACCTGCGGCGCCTCACGGTTTCCCAAGCCATCGATACGGAACCATTTTTCACCCCGGACGGTCAATCGATTTATTTCACCTCCGACCGAGGGGGCAGCCCGCAGATTTACCGCATGCCGGCGAGCGGGGGGGAGCCCGTGCGCATGACCTTCGAAGGCGATTACAATGTATCCCCGCGCGTCAGCCCGGACGGCAAGATCCTCGCGTATATTTCCCGGGTCAACGGGCGTTTCCAGCTGATGGCTATGGACCTGGAGAGCAAGCAGATCCAGACCCTGACGGACGGGCTACGCGACGAGTCTCCGAGCTTCGCGCCGAACGGGCGCATCATCCTGTATGCGACCGACATCGACGACCGCGGGGTGCTCGCGGCGGTGTCGAGCGACGGCCGCTTCAGGCAGCGGCTGGGGATCCAGGCGGCGGACGTGCGCGAGCCGTCCTGGGGGCCGTTTTTGGGTAACTGACGGCCGCGACGGAGTGCCGTCCGCGGCCGCAACTTAGGGGAGCACCCGGGGAGAAACCCTCCTCGTTTTCTAGAGCACTCGAAAGGAGGTCGTCAATGAAGAAGGCATTGTTTTCCGCTCTGACCGTGGCGCTGCTCTACGGATGCGCCAGCACGCCCGTCGAAACCGAAAAGCCCGCGGCGCCGGGCGCCGAGCCGGCTCAAGGGCTGCCGGTGTCGCCGCCGCTCGCGGCGCGCCCGGGCCAGCCCGCCGCGCAAATCGACTTGTCGAAGCGCTCGGTTTTCTATGATTACGACAAGTACGACATCAAGGACGAGTACCGCCCGGTGCTGCAGGCCCACGGCAAGTATCTCGCCGAGAATCGCGGCAAGAAGATGCTCATCCAGGGCAACTGCGACGAGCGCGGCAGCCGCGAATACAACATCGCGCTCGGGCAACGCAGGGCCGAAGGGGTGAGGCGCATGCTCGTGCTGATGGGCGCGACCGAAAAACAGGTCGAGCCGGTCAGCCTCGGCGAGGAAAAACCGCGCTGCAGCGATCACAGCGAAGGATGCTGGTCGCAGAACCGCCGCAGCGACATGCTCTACAGCGGTGAATACTAGGATCCGGCTGAGAAATGAGCCTACTGTCATCCTGAGCGAAGCGAAGGATCTGCTTTTGTTTTGTACAGTCGAAAGCAGATTCTTCGGGCTGCGCCCTCAGAATGACAACTCATTAGACGGACTCTAAGGCGATGCGGCTGAGGATCACGCTTGCGCTATGGGCCGCGCTCCTGGCGGGCGCGGCCCACGCGGCGCTTTTCGACGACGACGAGGCGCGCAAGCAGATCTTCCAGCTGAAAAACCAGGTCGAGGCGCGCCAGAAGGCGATCGAGGAGCGTCTTTCCGCGATCGACGCGCGGCTCGGGCAGCTGGATTCCTCCGGGCAGAACCGGGTCGTCGATCTCGCCCAGCTGATCGAATCGCTGAGGCAGGACGTCGCGAAGCTGCGCGGGCAGATCGAGGTGCTCTCGAATCAGACCGAGACCCTGGAGCGGCGCCAGAAGGATCTCTACGTCGACCTCGACAACCGCCTGAGAAAGCTCGAGCAGACGCAATCGCAGCTGCAGGACAAGCTGAGCCAGGGCGAGCGCAGCGCCGCCGCCGAAAAACAGGCGTACGAGCTGGCGCTCAACCAGTTCAAGCTCGGCAACTATCAGCTCGCCATCACGAGCTTCCAGAATTTCATGACAAATTTCGCGAGCAGCGAGCTCCTGCCGTCGGCGCAGTACTGGATCGGCAACGCGTACTACGCGATGCGCGACTACAAGTCAGCCATCGCCGCCCAGCAAAAAGTGGTCAAGCTCTGGCCGGAGAATTCCAAGGCGCCGGATGCGCTGCTCAACATCGCGAGCTCCCAGGGGGAGCTGGGACAGAGCCCCGCCGCGCGCGAGACGCTGCGCGCCCTCGTCAAGAAATATCCCTCCAGTCCGGCGGCCGAGCAGGCGAAGCAGCGCCTCGCGACAAAAAGCAAGTAGCACCGGCGGACTGCCTCTCCGGCCGCCGTATCCCTTCGAAGCACCGTGACGGCATCCAACCCGGCAGCGCTCGCCTCGGCGGTGGTGTGGGGGGCCTTTGCGCTCGCTTTCCTCTTCGGCGCGGTGGGCAACAAGACGCACTTCTGCACCATGGGAGCGGTGTCGGACGTGGTCAACATGGGCGACTGGAACCGCATGCGCATGTGGCTGCTCGCCATCGCCGTGGCGACCGCGGGCGCAGGCGCCTTGCAGCTCGCGGGGCTCGTCGACCTGTCGAAAACGATCTACACCGTGCCCCGGTTCACCTGGCTCTCCTACATCCTCGGCGGATTGCTGTTCGGGATCGGCATGACGCTCGGCTCCGGCTGCGGCTCGAGGACGCTGATCCGCATCGGCACGGGCAACCTCAAGTCGCTCGTCGTCGCGATCGTGCTCGCGATCACCGCCTACATGACGCTGAAGGGGATCCTCGGAGTGTTTCGCGTGGCGGCGCTCGACTCCGTGAGCGCGACGCTCGCCGGCGAGCAGGATCTCGCGTCCGTCCTCGCCCGGTCGTTCGGCTTCGACAAGCGCGCGGTGCTTTCCGGGGTCGGGCCCGCGATCTCGCTCGCGCTCCTCGTGTTCGTCTTCAAGGCGCGCGAATTCCGCACATTCGACAATGTCCTGGGCGGAGTGGTCGTCGGCCTCGTCGTCGTCGGGGGCTGGTATCTGTCGGGGCACGTTGGGCACCTCGCCGAGGATCCGGCCACGCTCGAGGAAAAATTCCTCGCGACGAACTCCGGCCGCGCAGAGTCGCTCTCCTTTGTCGCGCCGCAGGCCTACTCGCTCGAGCTTCTCATGCTCTGGAGCGACAAGAGCCGCGTGGTGACCTTCGGGATCGCGTCGGTGCTCGGGATGTTCGCAGGCTCGCTCGCCTGGTCGCTCGCGACCCGCTCGTTCCGGCTGGAGAGCTTTCGCGACGCCGAGGACCTGATCAATCACCTCGTCGGCGGCGCGCTGATGGGTTTCGGCGGTGTGCTCGCGCTCGGCTGCACCATCGGCCAGGGAGTATCGGGCCTGTCCACGCTCGCGCTCGGCTCGTTCCTCGCGTTTTTCGCCATCATCGCCGGCGCGGCGCTCACGATGAAGATCCAGTACTGGCGGCTGATGCGGCAAACCTGAGCGCGAAATCGTCGCATGAGCGCGCATTGTCGTTGACGCTCGCTCGCGCGACATAATAGAATCGCGCTCCTTTGCGGGCCGTTAGCTCAGGTGGTAGAGCAGCGGACTTTTAATCCGTTGGTCGCAGGTTCGACTCCTGCACGGCCTACCAGGCTTATTTTGTGCGGGACCGGGGCGTAGACCGGCGTTCGGTAATTCACCCAATTAGGACACTACCTGCGCGCCGTGGCAGGTGGATTCGGCTCGGTGATGATCCTTCCGATTCCATGGCATTTCGGGCACGCCTGCTGAATCGAGAAAAACCCCTGCTGCATGCGCACCTGGCCGTGCCCCTCACAGGTCGGGCAGGTTTGTGGCTTGGTCCCGGGTTCCGCCACCGAATCCGAGCGGCCGCGGCGCGCTGCCATGCCGGCGCGCGGACCATCGACTCTCGAGCGGTTGTAACGGTCATAAGCGGCACGCTTGTTGACGTCGGCCAGAATCTCGTACGCCTCGTTGGCCTCCTTGAACAGCTCTTCGGCTTTGGGATCATCCGGATTGCGATCCGGATGATGCTTCATGGCGAGGCGCCGATACGCGTTCTTTATGGCCTCCTCATCGGCGTCGCGGTTGACGCCCAGCATCTCGTAGTAGTCACGCCTTGCCATGTCAAGCCGGTTCCTTACTCCCCCCTTCTTTCTTTTTATGCAGGCATCATATTAGGCCAACGTGACATTGAGTCAAGTCCTTTGCTGCGGAAGAATGGGTAGAGAGAACTAGCAATCAAGCGCGCGGTCCGGAGCGGCGCAGCGACGTCGAGCGCAGCAAACGACCCTGAGGGTCCCGGCAGCCGGACGCTATCCAGCCATCTCCTCGGCGAGGCTTTCGGTCTGCCGCGGCACCTCGGCCTCGGCCAGCGTGCGCAGGCGCAAGAGCGGAGACCCCCAGGCCACCAGGGGCACCAGCGCGATCGCGCCGAGGCCGGCGAGGAGCAAGGTCGCCCGCAACCCCGCATGCTCGGCGATCCAGCCGCCGGCCAAACCGCCGAAAGGCGCAGTCGCCACCGTGAGGCAGATCATCGTCGCCGTGACGCGCCCGAGCAGCGGATCCGGGGTCACCGCCTGACGCAGCGTCAGGTAGTTGATGAAGAACACCATGCCGCTGAAGTCGAGGACGAACAGCCCGAGGCCGAACACTGCCGAGGCGGTGAACTCGCCGCGCGACGCGCAAGCGAGCAGCAACCATCCGGCTCCCGTTCCCAGCAGGCCGGCGAGCATGGTGGGACCGAAGCCCAGACGTCGGTTGAGGTGCCCGATGGCGGCCGCGGCGCTGAGCGAGCCGATGCCGGCGAGCATCCACAGCGCGCCGACGTGCCCGGCGCTGAAACCGAGCTCGCGCGCCGCGTACAGCACCACGATCGCGAGCGACGCATGCCGGAAAATCTGCCACACCGCGATCGCCCAGGCGAGGGCGCGCAGCACGGCGTTGCGCCAGATCGCGGACAAGCCTTCGCGAATCTCCGCAGCGACGCTCGAGGCGCGCATCTTGGGCGCGTCGTTGGGCCCGGAACGGATGCCGCGCAGAATCCAGGCCGAAACGAGGAACGACAGCGCATCGAGCAGTATCGCGAACGGCGCCGTGAGCCACTGGATCAGCGCACCGGCGATTCCGGGACCGATGAGCTGCGCGGCGGAATCGCTCACCCCGATCTTGGCGTTCGCCTCGACGAGGTTGCCGCGGCCGACCCTCTCGGTCATGAACACCTGGTAAGCCGGCCAACCGCAGACGGTTCCGAGCCCGACGAGGAACCCGACCGCAAAGAGCACGCCCATCGAGAGCACGCCGAGCCACGCGCACAGCGGCACCGTGAGCAGGGCCAGGGCGCGCGCAACGTCCGACCACACGATGATCGGAAGCTTGGGCGCGCGGTCCACCAGCACGCCGGCGAACAGGCCGAAGAGCGCGAACGGCAGCGCCTCGAGCGCCGTGAGGACGCCCATCTCGAGCGGCGTCGCATCGAGCAGCAGGGCCCCGGTGAGCGGCAGCGCGAGAAAGGTGATCTGCCCGCCGAAGTGGGTGATGGTGAGCGAGGTCCACAGCCGCACGAAATCGCCGTGGCGCCACAGCCCGTCGAACACTCGGGCGAGATTCAGTCGTCGAAGCAAGTTTGCCATTGTCTTTCCGTCGCCTGTTGCGCGAAGCGGAAACGACTTTGGCTGATCGGCCGATTCGTCCCGCCTCGAAACCCGGCGGGCGATCGGCCCGCGGGTCAGTCTTTGCCGCCGATGAACGGCAAGCCGGCGTAACGCACGCTGTCCGCGCCACGCGCCATGCCGCCGCGAAAGCGGCCGGAGGGATTTGGATTCGCGTGGGGGTCCATATGTCGTTCGTCGAATTGCGGTGGGACTGCGCGAAGTATAACCTAGAGCGGGATCTCCTTGACCGCCCGTCGCTTGTCCGCGTCTGTGCTCACGTCCAGACGTCCGCGGTCCCTCAGGAAACCGATCAGGGCGTCGAGCGCCTCCTCTCCGGAACGGGTGCTCCTCGCATAGGCGCGGTCCACCGAAAGCAGCGTGTCGAACAAGAGTTCCGGGTCGACCCTCGCCTGCATCGCCCGCAGGTCACCCTCGAGGACGGTGCGCTCGGCTGCCAGCGCCGCAACGCGCACCGTATGCAGCTCCTCGGTGGCGCGCCGCCTGGCTTCGAGCATCGCGTACAGGGCGATCAGCATCAGCGACCAGGTAGCGGCGCCGGAAAAACTGTAGGCGATGCGATGAAGATCGCCCGAGTACATCGCCATTTCGGCTTCTTCGATCGGCAGGCCGAGCGGCCGGATCAGGAGTTGAGTCACCGCTTCCATCAGCGCTGTCCCCGCAATGGCCGCTACGAGCACCGCGATCGCCATCCGCGGCCCCGGGCCGAGAATGCCGGCGAGCCGGTTTTCGGCGGCGATAGCGCTGAGGATCGCCGCCAGGCCGATTACAAAGCACGTGATGACTTCGCCGACCAGAGCGCCGTGGTGTAATGCGGGATCGACTGCGAGCTTGAAGAACGCGCCGCTGAGGGGAACCGCCGCGCTGAACGTCAGAACGATGCACAGGTGGCGCTTGCCGAACCCCCTGAACCATCCGCGGCTCGCTGCGCGGTTTTCAACAGCGCTCGGTGCGGAAAGCACGCTGCTCATGATCGCTCTTCGCCGCGGACCCACGGCAGCCTGATGGTGGCGAGGACGCCGCGCGGCGAGTTGGCTTCGAAGCGCAGCGTCGCCCGCTCGCCGTATTGAGCGCCGAGCCGCGCCCGTATGTTGGCCAGCCCCACTCCCGAGCCTGAAGCCGCGGCGAATCCGCGCCCGGTATCGGCGACCGATAGCACCAGCGTTTCGCCTTCGCGGGCGGCTGCGAGGCGGATCGCGCCGCCTTCTGCGAGCGGCCCGATGCCGTGCTTGATGGCGTTCTCGACGAGGGTCGCGAGCATCATCGACGGAACGCGGGCCTGGAGCAGCGGCGCCGGCACGTCGATCGAGCTCTCCAGCCGCGCGCCCATGCGGATCTTCTGTACGCCCAGGAAAGCGGAAACGAGCTCGATCTCGTCGGCGAGAGAAGCGTCGTGGTCGCGCATCCTCGGCAGCGCCGCGCGCAGGTACCGGGCAAGCTGCGCGAGCATGGTGCGCCCCGCGCCGACGTCGCTCTGGCAGAGGCGCCGCACGTTTGAGAGGGTATTGAACAGGAAATGCGGCTCGATCTGCGCCTGCAGGAGGCACAGCCGCGTCTCGAGCTGCTGCTTCTCGAGCGCCGTGCGCTGCAGCTCTGCGGCGTTCAGCTGCTCGCGCACCGCGCGCGTGTGCAGATAGAAGACGTAGCCGGCGACCAGCGCCGCAGCAGGAACGAACCAGCTGATGAACGAGCTGACGATGAACGCCGGTCCGTCCGCGGCAGGCGTCGCCCCGATCGCATAACGAGTGACGGAGGCGACCAGGCAGCCGGCCACCGCCGCGGCGACAGCGAGGACCGGGTTCAACCTGCCCGCGCGCCCCGCCGCGTTCAGCACCACGAGCGCGGTGATCAGCACCGTGACGCCCATCACCATGAATATCGGGATGCGCACCAGCCAGGAGAGCAACATGTCGCGGCCGCTGCCGAACACGCCCACATGAGGGGAGAGCATCGATTCCAGGGAGGTCAGCGCGCAAAACGCCAATACCAACGCCAGCGCGCTCCAGGAGAGCCCGTCGATCAGCGCGGGAGTGCGCTTACATCTGGCGGAAGCGATGGACATAGGCGTCACTGACGGCGAGCAGCTCGTCGCGTCGCTTCAGGCGCACCTGGGTGTGGCCGCGCAGGTCGCGCACGACGCCGGCGATGGCGTGAACGTTGACGATGGTCGAGCGGTGGATCTGCCAGAAGGCTGAAGGGTCGAGCTCGTCGCAGAGCTCCTTGATGGGCTTGCGGATCAGCGATTCCTCCGCGGCGGTGACGACGCGCGTATACTTGCTGTCGGCCTGGAAATAACACACGTCGTCCACGGTGATGACGCGCACGGCCGGGCCGTGCGACGCGTTGATCCAGCGCAGGAAGCCGCGCTGCGGGGCGGCGAGCTCGCGCAGCAGCCCTTCGATCGCAGGCGCGGGCCTGCCGACGCGCTCCTTCAAGCGCGCCACGGTCGTGGCGAGCCGCGCCGCATCGGCGGGCTTGAGCACGTAGTCCGCGGCTCCCTGCTCGAACGCGGCAAGGGTGTGCTGGTCGTAGGCCGTCACGAACACGATGTGGCAGCGGCCGCTCACCTGCCGCGCCACCTCGAGGCCGGTAAGCCCGGGCATCTGGATGTCGAGGAACAACACGTCGGGCGCGTGCGCCTCGACTTCCCGCAGGGTCGCGATGCCGTCGCCGGTCTGCGCGACGACCTCGAGCTCAGGCCAGAGGGAGCCGAGCAGCTCGGCGAGCTCCTCGCGCAGCAGCGGCTCGTCCTCGGCGATGATGGCGCGTGGTCTGGGCAGCACGTCGTTGCGGCCGCTGGGGCTCCGGCCGCTATGTTCGCATGCAGCGGGCGCCGTTGCCAGCTGGCGTGTGGCGTGCATCGCGATCCGACGGGAGTCAGAGCGCCCTGGGGGCGGGGCAATTCTGGATCGCCACGGTCTGCTGTGCCTGCAGATCCTCCCTTTTTGCGACGATGACGACGCGCTCGACGTGCTGCGACGCGAGCTCGCGCTCGGCGCCGCCGACTATCGAAGCGTTCACCGCCATCAGGGCCGCCCCGTTCACGGCGATCGCAAAGCCCAGGGCCAGCAGACGAATTCCGCGTTTCATGGAAGATCTCCCTTCATTCACGCCTGCACATTAAGGGCCTCGAGCACGCCCGGCAACGGCCATGCGACGAAACGCCCCATCGCGCGAACGAAACGCCTCCTTGGCCGACGAACGATCGTTATGATTGCGGAATCGAAGTACTCGGCCAATCCGATTCTTGCCATGTCAACGACGGCAATGCGACCGGATAAGGGGTGCGCCGGAACACCGGCGCGCTTACGGGGCTAGAACGTGTAAGCGAGGCCCAGGGAAATCACCGGGTAGTACTTGTAGCTGTGAAGGCTTTCGTCGAGCCTGGCTTGCTCGGCTCGCGCGTCGCTTTGCGCCTGTGCGCATTCCGGGGGGGTCGCCAAGGGGCCGCAGGTTACGTCGATCTTGGACTTCGGGCTGCCCTGGAACATGACGCCCGCGTCGAAGATCAGGGACAGGCCGCTCTTGATCGCGCGCCCGTAGCCGATTCCGAAGTAAGGCGCCGCCGCCTTGTTGAAATCCACCGCAGCGTCGAGCGATTCGATTTGCGCGGTACTGTACGGGATGCCGTTGATCGTGTAGAAGCCGTTCGTCGGCAGTCCCTTGAGAGTGAGCTTGTTCCCGTTGAACATCGCTCCTGCGCTGATGCGGAAATTGTTCGCGAAGGGAAACCAGTCCCCCATCAGCGACGCCGTCCGCAGCTTCAGCTTCATGTCGTAGTCGATATTGTCGTAAGTGCTCGTCTGCTTGAAGTTGTAGCCGTCCGCATTGAGGCGTACTCCGGTGCGCTGGCCAAAGGCGTGCGAAAGCTCGACTCCTCCGCCGAGCGTGCCGCCGCGAAGGCCGAGCGAGGTGTCCGCTGAGGCAATGCCGGGAACAGCCAGGAGCGGCAATAGCGAGGCGGTGACAAATAATTTCCGCATCATCGTCTCCTTTCGGGAGGCAGGCGCCCATCTTATAGCAGTCGCCTCCGGCAGCCACGAGCATTGCGTCACACCGCGGTCGCGATAGATTCGCGCTATTTTCCCCCGTCCGCGCGCCGTTTCGATCTCGGATCGATGGCTTTCTCGAAGAAATGGCTGAGCGGATCGGACGCGTACTCCCCGAACGGTCCGCGCTCGGCGTATCCCGCACGACGGTACAGGGCGAGCGCCGCCGCCTGGTGGATTCCGGTCTCGAGGCGCATCCGCGCTAGGCCCTCGCGCGAAGCCTCCTCCTCGATGCGCTCGAGGATCGCGCGCCCCAGTTTCTGCCCGCGGGCCGCGGGATGCACGAACATGCGTTTCACTTCGCCGTAGCCGGTCGGGTCGATGCGCAGCGCGCCGCAGCCGACGGCTTCGCCCCCGCGCCGCGCGACGAAGAAGCGGATGTCGGGCGCGCACAGCGTGTCGATGTCGAGGATGTGGTTGCTTTCCGGAGGGTAGAGCGACTCGAGATAGGCGTCGAGCGCGGCGAGGAGCCGCATCACGTCGTCCTGGCGCGGGCTTTCGAGCCGGATGGCGGCCACCGATCCGCTTCGCCGGGATATCATGGCCGCTCCTTTCGTCCAGACGCGGGGTTTTTCGACATGCGATCGCGCAAGCCTTGCTTCTTTTCCTGCACCCTGGTGTCCGCAATGCTTTGCGTCCCTCTTGCAGCCACCGCCGCGGAACCACCTTGGATCGAGGCGAGCGACCGCAACTCCGCGATCGTAATCGAGATGGAGGGCGCTTTCCACCCCGAGTTTGCGTCGGAATTGGGCGTCGATCGCTTCGATACCGCCGTGCTCGACCTCGATCCGGAGAATGCGAAGCGCTATGACGCTGCGGCGGGACGCGTGCTGGAGCTGCTGTCGGCGAGGCGAAAAACGGAATCCGATGCGAAAGTGCGGCAGGACCTCGACATCCTCGTCGACGCGGTCGAGAGCCGGCGACGCACCACCGCGCTCGAGCATCGCCTCCTCATCCCTTACTTCGACCTGCCCAGGCACATTTTCGAGGGGCTCAAGGCCGTGCTCGACGCGCGCAACGGCGAGTCGCGGCGGAAGAGCGCCTTGCAGCGCCTGCGACGCTACGCCGGAATCGAGGCGGGCAGCCAGCCGCTCGCCGAGCTCGCGCGCGCACGCGCGAGCGAGCGCTTCGGAACTGCGAAGCTCGTCTGGCCCTACGAAGGACAGGTGCGCCAGAATCTCGATAACTCCGAGCGCTACATCGCGGGGATCGCCGAGCTGTTTCGCT
>Ga0209238_1000115_pt1 | contig 25502 bp, 18 predicted proteins | sample GraSoi013_1_20cm_FD_185823 | JGI IMG/M metagenome (GOLD analysis project Ga0209238, IMG submission 185823) | Grasslands soil microbial communities from the Angelo Coastal Reserve, California, USA - Sample 10_02_2013_1_20cm (SPAdes) (version 2) | ecosystem: Environmental > Terrestrial > Soil >...
GGCTTGGTCGGCTCGGCGGTCGCCAGGGCCCTGGTGGCAGCGGGATGGCAGGTCCGTGCCCTGGTGCGCGCCGGCTCCGATCGCCGCAACCTGCAACACCTTCCCGTGGACATGGCCGCGGGAGAGCTCGCGGACGGCGCCTCACTCGATCGCGCCCTCGCGGATTGCCAGGCGCTGTTTCATCTGGCTGCAGACTACCGCCTCGGGGCGCGCGAGCCGGAGCAGCTCTATCGGACCAACGTGGAAGGAACCCGCAGTATCCTCGCTGCCGCCCGCCGGGCCGCAGTCCCGCGCGTCGTCTATACGAGCAGTGTCGCCACGATCGGCTTGCCTGAGGACGGCTCACCCGGCACGGAGGAGACACCGGTGGGGCTCGCGGACATGATTGGCCACTACAAGCGCTCGAAGTACCTGGCCGAGCAGCTCGCCTGCGGCTGGTCGCAGACCGGGACTTCCGTGGTCATCGTCAATCCGTCGACACCGATCGGGCCCGGCGACGTGAGGCCCACGCCGACCGGACAGATCGTCCTGGACACCGCGCGCGGGCGGATGCCCGCATACCTCGACACGGGACTCAACATCGTGCACGTCGATGACGTCGCCGCCGGGCACCTGCTGGCGTTTCATCGCGGGCGGACCGGTGAGCGCTACATTCTGGGTGGGCAGGACATGATGCTGCGCGACATTCTCGCGGCGATCGCGCTGCTGGTGGGTCGCAAGGCGCCGCGCATTCGTCTGCCGCATGCCGCGGTGCTGCCGCTCGCCTGTGCCGCCGAGGCCTTGGCGAGAATCACCGGGCGCACCACTCGAATCACGCTCGAAGGCGTGCGCATGGCGCGCAAGCACATGTTCTTCTCGAGCGCCAAGGCGGTGCGCGAGCTCGGCTACCGGTGGCGAGCGCCGACTGAGGCGTTCGAGGATGCCGTGCTGTGGTTTCGCGAGCAGGGGTATCTGCGTTGACTCAGCTGCGAATCGTGAGCGCCGCGGCCGCCGCGCTCGCGAGGGCCAGCGCCGCCGCGGCCGACATCACCACCCGCGCCGTCGCAATGAGCGAATCCGCGGCGAGCGTGCCGAGCACCGCAATCACCAGCAGGCTGGCCACCGCAGCCACGACATTGTTGATGCCGGAGGCCACGCCGGTCTCGCGCTGCGTTACCGAGTTGATGACGGTCGTCGTGAGCGGCGCGACGGTGATGGCCATGCCGAAGCCCAACACGATCATGGGCACGAGGTAGACCCAGTAGCGCTGCTCGGCGCTGACCGCGCCGAGCAGCGCAAAACCGCCGCCCGTGATGACCGGCCCGATGATGAGCGGGCGCCGCGCGCCAAAGCGGTCGGCCAACCCTCCGGACCAGCGGGACAGCACGGCCAGTACCAGCGTGAACGGCAGGTAGACGGCGCCGGCCGCGGTCGCTGAAAACCCGTGTGCCTGGATCAGAAGGAACGGCAGGAAAAAGAATGCGCCGCCGAGCGCGCCGTAAAGAAACAGCGTGAGCAGGTTGACGCCGCCGAAGGCGCGCGATCCGAACAGTCTGAGCGGCATCATCGGCGCACGGCTGCGCCGTTCTTCCAGCACCAGCCCCAGCAGCAGCAGCGCACCCGCCGCCAGCGACCCGATCACGCTCACAGCCAGCCAGCCGAGCCTCGCGGCGGCGATCAGCCCGTATACCAGGCCGCCCAGCCCGCCGAACGCCAGCGCGGCGCCGCGCCAGTCGAGAGCGGCGCGCGCGGCGGGATCGGCGCTTTCCGGCAGACGGCGCACGGCGATCCACAACGTTGGAATGGCGATCAGCGGATTGATCAGGAATATCGCGCGCCAGGACAGATGATCGACCAGCCAGCCCCCGAGCAGCGGACCTGCGCCGGCGGCCAGTGCGGAGGCGCCCGACCAGATCCCGATCGCCGCACCGCGCTCACGCTCGTCGAACGCCGCGCCGATGATGGCCAGCGAGCAGGGAATGAGCAGCGCCGCCCCCACGCCCTGGATGGCGCGCGCCGCGATCAGCGCCCCGATGTCCGGCGCCGAGCCACAGGCGATCGAAGCCAGCGCGAAGGTGATGACGCCGATCAGAAAGAGCACACGGCGCCCGAAGCGGTCGGCGGCTGCGCCGCCAATCAGCAGCAGAGCGGACATGCACAGCGTGTAGACATTGATGACCCATTGCATCGCCGCCAGCGTGGTACCGAGATCGGCTTCGATCGTCGGCAGCGCAACGTTGACCACGGATTCGTCGACGAACGCCATGGTCGATCCCAACACCGCCGCGGCCAGCACCCAGGGCTTGTCGCGCTCGGGGCAGGCGGAACCGCCGCGGATGGATCGAATGACTTGCGCGGCGCAGGGCTGCGTCTTCGAGGTGATCACCTGCTGCCGCTCTTCCGGGCGCGTGCGGGGGAGCCATCGTACACCGGCTTCACCTCCACAGCGATCGTCTGCAGCCAGGGGCGCCAGGTGCCTTAAGATCGCGGGAACCATGGCACGGCCGAGAGATGAGGGGGCAACGCTCATGATGATCCGTCGGGCACGAGAGTGGGTCTTGTTGGCATGCACGGCGGCGTTCGCGCAGCCGGCGCCGCCGGTTGCAAAGGCGGACGCCGGGCCGCACTACGATGTCCTCATCAGCGGCGGGACCGTCTATGACGGCTCGGGAGGCGCCCCCTTCGTCGGCGATGTGGCCATCACGGGCGATCGGCTCGCTTACGTCGGACCGCACGCGAGAGCCGCGGCGCGCGAACGCATCGATGCGCACGGCAAGGCGGTGGCGCCGGGCTTCGTCAACATGCTGGCGCACCCGGAGGAGTCGCTGCTCGCGGACGGGCGTGCGCTCAGCGACCTGCGCCAGGGCGTGACGCTCGAAGTGCTGGGCGAGGACTCGATGGGGCCGCTGACCCCCGAAATGAAGCGTCTCGCCACCCAGCGACAGGCGGACATTCGCTACACCATCGACTGGACGACGCTCGGGGAGTATCTGCACAGGCTCGAACGCGGCGGCATCGCACCGAACGTCGCCTCCTTCGTCGGGGCCGGCACGGTGCGCACCAACGTGCTCGGCGAGCGTGACGTGCAGCCGACGCCGGCGCAGCTGGCGCAGATGCGCGCGCTGGTGCGCCAGGCCATGGAGGAGGGGGCGCTCGGGGTGACCACCGCGCTCATCTACAGCCCCAATGACTACGCCAGGACTCCCGAGCTGATCGCGCTGGCGAGCGAGTCGGCGCGCTGCGGCGGCATCTACAGCGCGCACATGCGCAGTGAAGGAGATCGGCTGATCGAGGCGGTGCAGGAGACGATCGCCATCGCCAGGGCCTCCGGAGCACCGGCGGAAATCTACCACCTGAAAGCCGCCGGCAAGCGCAACTGGAACAAGCTCGATGCGCTCATCCATGAGGTGCAGCAGGCGCGCGCAGCGGGGATCCGCATCAGCGCCGACATGTACGTGTATACGGCGGGCGCGACGGGTTTCGATGCCGCCATGCCCCCGTGGGTGCAGGACGGAGGCCTGGAGGCGTGGATCACGCGCCTCAAGGACCCGGCGGTCCGCAGCCGCGTGTTGGCCGAGATGCGCGACCCCGCGCCCGCCTGGGAGAATCTCTATGGCGCGGCTGGCGCGACCGGCACGCTGCTGCTCGGCTTCAAGAACCCGGCGCTCAAGCCGCTCACCGGCAGGACGCTGGCCGAAGTGGCGCAGCAGCGCGGCGTGAGCCCCGAAGACGCCGTGATCGACCTGGTGGTGGAGGACGGTTCGCGCGTCGCGGTGGCGTACTTCCTCATGTCGGAAGAGAACGTGCGCCGCGAGGTCGCGCTGCCGTGGGTGAGTTTCGATTCGGATGCGGACGCCCCCGCGCCCGAAGGGGTGTTCCTGAAATCCAGTCGTCACCCGCGCACCTACGGCAACTTCGCCCGGGTGCTCGCGAAGTACGTGCGCGAGGACCGGGTGCTCACGCTCCAGGAAGCGATTCGCAAGCTCGCCGCGCTGCCGGCGGCGACGCTGTCGCTGACGGATCGCGGGCGCTTGAAGGCGGGCGATTTCGCGGACGTCGTGGTGTTTGATCCGCAGACCATCCAGGATCACTCGACCTACGAGCGTCCGCAGCAGCTGGCGACCGGTGTGGATGACGTGTGGGTGAACGGGGTGCGGGCGCTGCGCAACGGCGAAGCCACCGGCGCTGCCAGCGGTCGGGCGGTGCGCGGACGCGCCTGGACCGGCGCGGCGGGGGGCGGCTGTCGCGCCGCCGCGCGCGAGTGGACCTGGAGCCCGTGAAGGCCTCGCCGCTCCAGCCGCCGCACCCGATGATCGACACCGCGCCCGGGCCGGCCGCCGCCCCGCGCGACCGCTGGTACGTGCTGGCGGTCCTGACCGTGGTGTACGCGCTCAACATCGCGGACCGCTTCTCGATCTCCACGGTCCTCGAACCCATCCGGCAGGAGTTTCGGCTCACCGACACCGGCATCGGCCTGCTCACCGGCTGGGCGCTGGCGATGTTCTACGTGACGGTCGGAATCCCGGTCGCAGCGCTCGCCGATCGCGCCAACCGCCGCAACATTCTCGCGCTCGCACTCGCCGTCTGGTCCGGGATGACGGCCGTGTGCGGTGTCGCTCAGAACTACTGGCAGCTGTTGCTGGCGCGCTTCGGAGTCGGCATAGGCGAGGCCGGCGGCACGCCGCCTTCCACCTCGATGCTCGCCGACAAGTTTCCCCCGGCGAGCCGCCCCATGGCCAACACCATCTACGCGCTCGGTACCTGCCTGGGGGCGGCGCTCGGCTCGCTGGTGGCCGGGGCGGTCGCCGAGCGCGCCGGCTGGCGGGCCGCGTTCCTCGTGCTCGGCATTCCGGGGCTGCTGGTCGCGCTGCTGGTGTGGCTGACGGTGCGTGAGCCGCGCCGCGGCCAGCTCGATTCCAGCGCCGCCGGAGGGCAGCCCGTTACGCTGCTGACGACGCTGCGATTCATCGCCCGGCAGCGCTCGGCAGTTCACCTGATCCTGGGAGGCTCGGTGGCGACGTTCTGGAGCTGGGGACTGATGTGGTGGACGCCCGCCTTCCTGCAACGCTCGCATCACATGACGGTGGGTGAGGCCGGCCAGCTCCTCGGGCCCATGCACCTGATCGCGGGCACCGCGGGTACCTTGCTCGCCGCGTGGCTCGTGGGTCGGCGCGCGGCGGCGGATCCGCGCTACGTGACACGCCTGCTCGGCTGGGTCACGGCGCTGACCACCGTTCCCTCCATCATTCTCTATTGGGTGCTGTCGGAGAGGGCGGCGACCGCGCTGCTGTGGATCTTCGTGCCGTCGGTGTACTTCTATATCGGGCCGATACTGGGACTGCTGCAGAACGTGATGCCGGCCAACATGCGCGCCACGGCGTGCGCGATTCTGCTGTTCACCGCCAACGCCGCGAATCTCATTCTGGCGCCCGGCATCATCGGCTGGCTGAGCGACTGGTTTGCGGCCTCCTTCGGCGCGGGCTCGCAGTCGTTGCGCTGGGCGCTGCTCATGCTCGCGCCTACCGGCTTCTGGGCCGCGTGGCACCTGTGGACCAGCGGCGCCACCATTCGCGCGGACGAGGCGCGCGCAGGTTGAGCGCGGCTGGCGTCGGGCGGTCCCCTCGGCGGGGCCCTCACGGGGCCGGATACAGCCCGCGCACCCGTCCGAACAGGCGCGTGAGCCCGAACAAGGCGTCGCAATTGGGCGTCGCGACCCCGACACGCTGACCGATCTCGCGCACCGCGCCGACGAGCGCGTCGAGCTCGAGCGGACGCAGCGCCTCGGCGTCCTGCAGCATGGAGCTCCTGAAAGCGCCGAGTTTGCGCGTCACGGCGTGCCGGTCCTGCGGTGACTCGCGTACCTCGCAGCCGATGCGGGCGCCGATGGCGGCGGCCTCGGCCATGGCGCGGGAGCAGAAGGCGCGCACCAGCTCATCGTCGAGCACCCGGTCCATGGTCGCGCCGGTGAGCGCCGAGACCGGATTCATGGTCATGTTGCCCCACAGCTTGTACCAGATGTCGTAGCGGATGCGCTGCGAGCAGGTCACGTCGAAACCGGCACGCGTGAGCAGCTCCCCGAGCGTGCGCACGCGCGTGGAAGTCCCGCCGGCGGGTTCGCCGATGATCAGAGCCCGTCCCATGCGGTGCAGCGTGACGCCCGGTGCCGCGGTGGCGGCGCTCGCGTGCACCACGCAGCCGATGACCTGCCGCGCGGGGATCGCCGCCGCGATGCCACCGCCGGGATCGACGCTCTCGAGCGGGCGTGCCCCGAGAGGCGTGATTCCGTCGCTGAACCACCAGGGCACGCCGTTCATCGCCGGCAGCACCAGGGTGTCCGCCGCGAGCAGCGGCGCCAGGGTGGGCGCGAGGGCCGGCAGTGCCTGGCCCTTGACCGTGATGATGAGGAGGTCCTGGGGTCCGAGGGCACGCGGGTCGTCGCTCGCCGTGGCCGCGGGCGCCTGCAGCACCGTGGCGCCCTCCTGCAGCCTCCAGCCGTGATCGCGCAGCGCCACCAGCGTCGCGCCGCGCGCCAGCGCCGCAACCGCGGCCTCGCCGGCTGCCGCGAGGCGCGTGCCGAGGAAGCCACCGATGGCGCCCGCCCCGACTACACAGACCTTCAACACTTAGGCTTGCGGCGCTGGCAATTGCGGTCCCGGGCCGTCAGCCCATGTGCAGACCGCCGTTCAACGAGAAGTCGGCGCCGGTGGCGAACGCGGACTCCTCGCTCACCAGCCAGGCGACGATGGAGGCGATCTCTTCCGGTTCCCCCAGCCGCTTGACCGGGATGCCGCCGACGATTCTCTCGAGCCGGTCGGGCTTGATGGCCCGTACCATGTCGGTGCCGATATACCCCGGCGACACGGTGTTGACGGTGACGCCGCGCGCCGCGACCTCCTGCGCCAGCGCCATGGTGAAACCATGGATGCCCGCCTTGGCGGTCGAGTAATTGGTCTGACCGAACTGACCGCGCTGGCCGTTCACCGAGGAAATGTTGACGATGCGGCCCCAGCCGCGCGCCAGCATGCCGTCGATCACCTGCTTGGTGACGTGGAACAGCGAGTTGAGATTGGTCTCGATGACCGCGTGCCAGGCCTCGTTGGTCATCTTCTGGAACGTGCCGTCGCGGGTGATGCCGGCGTTATTCACCAGGATGTCGATCTCGCCCACTTCGGCGCGCGCGGCATCGAAGGCGCGCTTGGTCGAGTCCCAATCCGAGACGTTGCCCTCGGAGGCGTGGATGTCACGGCCCTCGGCGCGCAGCTCGCTCAACCAGCGATCCTTGCGCACCGAGCCCGGGCCGCAGCCCGCGATGACGGTGTGACCCTCACTGCACAGGCGCCGGCAGATGGCCGTACCGATGCCCCCCATGCCCCCGGTGACGTATGCGACGCGCGTCGGCTGTGATCCCATGGCTGCCCCCGTGTTCCTCGCAGATTAATGCCCAGATCAATAGCGCTGATTTTTAGTCGCGTTGCGAAACGGCGCAAGTACGCGAAATCTACCAGCCGGATCAGCCGGTTGCGGGCGGCAAGCCAGGCCGGGGCTAGCGAAGGACCGCCTCGCGCGACACCGGCATCGGTGCCGTTTGCGCCGTGGCGAGTCCCGCTCGCGCCAGTCAGCTGACCTCCTGAGTTGATTCCCTCCTAGACTTTCCGGCATGGAGTTGCCGCACCCCGCGCGCCGACGCCCCTCGTCATATGCTGGGACGCCGCAGCGCGCTGAGGTGCGCCTGATGCCTGCGGAACCCGGCCCGTGGACCGTGATCTGGAGCGTCGGGGGACTGTGCTGGCTGGTCGTTACCGGGACGGCGCTGCTGTGGATGCTGCCGGCCAGCGGCACGAGGATGGGCGACATGTACGTCGTCACCAGCCGCGCACGCGCAGCGCAGCACCTGCTGGTGTTTCTCGCCGCGGCGCTCGCTTACCGCGTCGCCATCGCCATGGGCTGGCCGGCGAGCGCAGGGGCGCGCACGCGGGTCGCGATGGCCAACTCGCTGCTGGCGCTGGCAGTCGTCGCCGTGGCGCCGGTCGCGCTGGCGCTCGTGGCCGGTTTCGTGGACGGGCATTGGGTCGACATGCACGACACGCTCGACGCCTGGGCATCGCCGTCGGCGGAGTGGGAATTCTGGACCACATCGTTGCGGTTCTTCCTGCCACCGTACGTGCTCGGCCTGTGTGCGATCGCGCTGGTACTGGTGGCGCGCCGCCATCACCGCGAAGCGGTGCGCGCCGCGGAACTGGCGAGCGCTTATGCGGCGGCGCGCATGGCGATGCTGTCGGCCCAGCTGCAACCGCACTTCCTGTTCAATTCACTGCATGCGATCAGCGTGCTGATCGACGACAGTCCCAGGCAGGCGGCCACCATGCTCGCGCGCCTCGGTGATTTTCTGCGCCACGCCCTGGAGAGCAGCCACTGGCCGTGGGTCGATGTGGCCACCGAGCTGACCGGACTGGAGGCTTACCTGGCCGTGCAGCAGACGCGCTTCTCCGATCGACTGAGCATCTCCATCGACGCGAGCTCCGAGTCCCTGGGCATGTACCTGCCTTCGCTGCTGCTGCAGCCGCTGGCGGAAAACGCCATCGAGCACGGCCGCAGGGACGCCGAACCGGCTCTGCGCGTGCGGGTCGCGGCGTCGGTGGTGGCCGAGCGGCTGTGCATCGTGGTGAACAACAGCAGCCCGCAACTGCCGCGCGATCTGCAACCGGCCGACTATGGTCACGGGCTGACCAATGTCGACCTGCGGCTGCGCGCGGCCTACGACGGCGATGCGCGGCTCACCATCGGGCCCGACCGCCAGGGCGGTACCAGCGCCTTCCTCGACCTGCCGCTGCGCCGGGAGGCCGGTCCGGGTTTGCCCGGGGCGGGGTCCGCATGAGCGGCGCGATCCCGACACTGGTCGTGGATGACGAGCCGCTGGCGCGCAAGCGCGTGGTGCGGCTGCTGCGCCACGACCCCGACATCAACATCGTGGGCACGTTCAGCTCGGCGACCGAGGCCGCGGCGCAGGCGCGCGAGCTCGCGCCGCAACTGATGCTGCTCGACATCCGCATGCCGGAGCTCGATGGCTTCGAGCTGGTGGCAGCGTGCGCCGAACAGGGGCTGAATCCGTATATCATCTTCGTGACCGCCTATTCGGATCGCTCCATGGACGCTTTCGGGGTCGGCGCGATCGACTATCTCCTCAAACCCTTCGACGACGAGCGCTTCGCGCGGGCCCTGGCGCGCGCCAAGTCGCTGATTGCCGCCGCCCAGGAGCCGGGCGCCGCGGCCGCCGCGCCGCCCCCGTCGCTGGCCGCCGGCCGCACGCGGCTGCTGCTCTCGGAGCGCGGCAAGGTCGTGGTGCTGGCGATGCGCGACATCGAATTCGTGCAGGCGGCGGCGAAGTACGTGAAGATCTACGCCGGTGGACGTTGCCACTCGCTTCGCCAGTCACTCGGCTCGCTCGAGGGTCGGCTGGATCCAGCGTTGTTCGTGCGCGTGCACCGCTCAACCCTCGTCAACGTCGAGCACATCGCCGAGATGCACCCGCTGTTTCATGGCGACTACGAGTTGATACTGCGCCGGGGTACCCGCCTCACTCTCAGCCGCCGCTATCGGGAGCGCCTGGCGCCGTTTCTGCTCGGCTGAGGCTCAGCCGGGAATCCGCAGCTCGACGGTGCGGCTGCGTACGCTCCCCAGGCGCACGTGGCCGCGCCAGTGCGGGCCGCGCCAGTAGACCGTGTTACGCCGCCGGACGATGTGGCCGCGCACGTGGTGGAAGCGCGGGGCGCGGCGGGCCGCGGCCGGACCGTCGGCGCGGGCCGACGCTGCGCTCGCGAACACCGGCGACGACACCTCGATGTGCTCGAGCAGCGGGCGCTTGCCGAGCCGCACGCGCTTGGCGTTCAGTCGCACCGGCCGCACCGGCATCTGCACCAGATCGGCGCGAATGGCCATCAGCAGGAACAGCGCCAGCAATATCGGCACGTCGAAGGCCACCGCCGCGAGCGAGTGCTGGATGACCTGGGCGCGACTCGCCGCGCTGCATGCCGCGCTCTGGTAGTAGCGCTGCCAGGACGGGTCGAGGCGGAAGCCCGCACATTGCAGCAGATCGTCGCGCTGCTGGTTGCTGGGATCGCGCACCGCCACCGTCTGTCCATCCAGCAGCGCGCTGGTCGGGGCACCGGACAAGCCGCCATCGAGATCGAGCAGCGTCTCGACCGATGCCAGCAGCGGCTCCTGCGGCTGCGCGCGTGTCAGCCAGAAAGTGCGCAGGCTTCCCGAGCGGCCGCGCGGTTGCGCGGATATCAGGGCTCCGGCGCGCACGACGTCCGGGACGCCGCCGGGGGCACACTGCGGCAGGGCGGGCAACAGCTCCTCGCGCAGCGCCCCCTCGCCCCACTCGATCCACAGCTGCTCGGCGGGAATGTGCAGCAGGTCGAGGCAGCCGGAGAGCTCATCGCCGCCCGAATAGGCGAGCGCCGTGCAGATGCGCACCAGGTCATCGGCGAGAACGTAGCGCAGCGGACAGCGAGCCAGCGACAGCGCGAAGTCACCGGCCCCAGTGAGCCGCCACAGGCCGCCGCCGTCCTGGCGCACGATGAAGGGCTGCGTGCATTGCGCGATATGGTCCAACAGTCGCAAAAACGCACACCTCCGGGCTGTGCCGAGCGAGCGTAGGTAGCGTAGGTAACCGCAGGCGCGCGCCGCAATGGCGCGGGCGCGAACGGCTGGGCCCTGCGGTGCAAGCGGCGCCAGGCGCTGTTTCAAAGGAAATGTAGGTCGGCGCGCGTGGGCAGCGCGCGCCACACGTTGCGAAGAATCCACGTCCGCCGTCGCCGTGCGTGCCGCGTGCGGTCTGTGCGGCCGTTGCTCCGCCTGCGCCGCCAAGCGCTCCGCTCGCGCCTGTTGGGTTGCTGACACGACCTGACAGTCGTTAGGTTTTCGCCGCACCCTGCGCTGGCGACAGTACTGCCGGCGACGGCGAATCAAGACGAGGGAGACACGTCATGACAGCAGCTCTTGCGTCCCTGCGCTGGTTGGGCACAGTCCTGGTGTGCAGCGCGCGCGGTAGCGCACCGCGGCCGCCGGTTCGCGGCATGAGCTCGCGGGCGAGCGCCACGATCAGCGCCGCCGCCGTGTGTCTCGCCGGCGCCGCGAGCGCGCAGACACCGCCGCCGGCGAGCGCGAATGCGCCCGAGGTCGAGGAAATCGTCATCACCGGCTCGCGCATCGCCTCGCCGAATGCCTCGAGCGCGAGCCCGATCCAGGTGGTGACCAACAAGGAGATTCTGGCCACCGGCAAGAACGACATTACCGATATTCTCAATCAGCTACCCCAGGTCTTCAGCAACGACCTGGGTCAGGACCTGGGTAACCGCACCAGCGGCCTCACCACGGCGGGCGGTGTCTCGACCGCCGACCTGCGTGGTTTGGGTCCAAACCGCACGCTGGTGCTGCTCGACGGACGCCGGCTCGGTCAGGGTTCTCCGTATACAGCCATTGCATCGCCGGCGCCTGATCTTGATCAGGTTCCCATCTTCCTGGTCGACCGCATCGAGGTTCTCACCGGCGGTGCCTCGTCGGTGTACGGGTCCGACGCGATCGCCGGTGTGGTGAACTTTATCCTGAAGAAGAACTTTCAGGGCCTGCAGTTCGACACCCAGTTCGGCGAGAACTGGCACAAGCAAAGAAGTAGCTTCGTGACCAACGCGGCGATCCAGGCGGGCCTGACGCCGCTCTCGGGCAACGTCCAGGACGGGCGCAATCGGACCTTCAGCATAATCGCCGGCACCAACTTCGGCGAGGGTAACGGCAACCTCACGGGCTGGCTCACCTACTTGCACGCCGACCCGGTGTCGAGCGGCGATCGAGATTTCGGCCAGTGCCAGCTCGATGAGAACTTCGGTCCCACCGGAGACGTGATCGCGCCTTCCTGTGGTGGTTCGACCAACTCGAACCGCTTTACTCCCTTGAGCGGACCGCACGCGGGCACTCGGTACGCCGTTTCCGGCAACAATTTCGTTACCTGGGGTGCCGCGACGACGCCTCCCCCGATCTTCAACTCGCAGAAATACATCTACCTGGCGCGTCAGGACGACCGCTACCAGGGCGGCCTGATGGCGCACAACAGCCTCAACGACTATGCGACGCCGTACTTCGAATTCATGTTCATGAACGATAAATCGCATCAGGCGATCGCACCGACGGCAGCCTTCACCACCGGCAACCCGAACACCGGCAACCCCTACTTCGTCAACTGCGGCAATCCGTTCCTCAGCGCGCAACAGCTGGGCATCCTCGGCTGCACGGCGGCGCAGATCAGCGCGGCAAACCAGGCCGATCCGGCAAACCAGGTCGCGATCCAACTCGGGCGACGCAACGTAGAAGGCGGCGCGCGCACCTCGGACTACGAGCACACCAACTACCGCGCGGTCATCGGCGTGAAGGGCGACCTGACCAAGGCGTGGCACTACGACGCCTGGGGGCAGTACTACTACACGACGTTCTTCAATTCCAACGACCAGTACTTCAACTACGCGAACATCGACAACGCCCTCGTGGTCACCGGCACCAGGGCTAATCCGCAGTGTGTCGTGGGCGCGCCGTGTGTACCGTGGAATATCTTCCAGGACGGCGGCGTGACTCCCGCCGCGCTTACCTACCTCTACTCAAACGGCACCGGGGCGGGCAGCACCACGTTGCGCACCGCCCACGCGGACATCACCGGCGTGCTCGGTGAGTACGGGGTCAAGTTGCCCACGGCGAACGAAGGCTTGGGAATGAACGTCGGGTTCGAGCATCGCAACGAGAATGTGCAGTTCGCACCCGATTCTATCGAGCAGACCGGACAGCTGGCGGGATTCGGCGGCGCGGCAGTGCCGATCAACAACAGCCTCGCCGTGGATGAGGAATTCATCGAGCTGCGTGCACCGCTGCTGCAGGACAAGCCCTTCTCCAAGGACCTGCTGTTCGGCACTGGATTCCGCCATTCGAACTACTCGGTGAGCGGCGGGGTGAACACCTACAAATTCGACCTGCAGTGGGCGCCGATCCAGGATCTGCGCTTCCGGAGTTCGTACCAGCGAGCGATCCGCGCTCCGAGCATCATCGAGCTGTATAACCCGCAGCTGCTGGGCCTGATACAGTTCGGCAACGATCCGTGCGCTCCGCCGGTGCAGGCGGGGGTCACCCTGGCGCAGTGCCTGCACACGGTGCCGGCATCCCAGGCGGCAGCCTTCACCACGGCTTTCAACAACGGCACCATTCCGCAGGCCGTCGCCGGGCAGCTGGGCCAGATACAGGGCGGAAATCCGCTGCTGCAGCCTGAGAAGGCGAAGTCGTACTCGTTCGGGCTGCTGTTTGCGCCGCAGGGCGTTCCGAGTCTGACGGGCAGCGTCGACTTCTGGCAGATCCGCCTCGACCAGGTGGTCGGCCCCATTCCCGCCTCGGTGGCCCTGAAGCAGTGTCTGGCGACAGGTAACCCGAACTACTGCGCGCTGATTGTCCGGGACCGGTTCTTCGGACTGTCGGGGGCCACGATCGCCGGCGGCGGCTACTTCGTCCAGACTAGTCAGAACATCGGTTCAGGTCTCACCAGCGGCATCGATCTGCAGTCGAGTTACAAGGTCGGGCTGGGGCACGTGGGCTCGCTGGTTTGGGCTATCAACGGCGTGTACCTGCTGCATGCCACCACTCAGCCGATCGCCGGCGGGCCTCACTACGATTGCGCCGGTCTGTTCGGGCTAACGTGTCAGACGGTCAACCCGCGCTGGCGGCACAATGTGCGCGCCACCTGGGAGATGCCGTGGAACGTGGATGCCTCGCTCAACTGGCGCTTCATCGGCAAGGTGGGCAACGATAACAACGATCCGCAGCCGCAGCTGCATCTCGTGGCGTACCAGGGGTCGTTCGACCAGGACCTGCAGCAGATCCCCAACATCAGCTATGTCGACCTGTCGTTCGGCTACCGCGGCTGGAAGGGCGTCGACGTACGCGGTGGAGTGAACAATCTGTTCGACCGCAATCCGCCGCTGGTTCCGGTTTCCATTCAACCCGGAGGCGCACCGAACACCTACGGGACCTATGAGGCGCTCGGTCGACAGCTCTACCTGGCGCTCAGCGTGAAGTTCTAGGCTGCGGGTGGACTCCCGTTGGGCTTGGCTCATAATGCGCCTCGATGCAGACGGCGGCCGAGCAATGCGACGTGGCAGTGATTGGCGGCGGCCCGGCCGGCAGCACCGCCGCGGCCCTTCTGGCCCGCCGCGGCTATCGCGTGATAGCGCTGGAGAAGGCGCATCATCCGCGCTTCCACATCGGCGAGTCGCTGCTGCCGATGAATCTGCCCATATTCGAGCGGCTCGGCGTGCTGGAGAAGGTGCGCGCGCTGGGCGTGTACAAGCGCGGCGCGGACTTCGAGGCCGACAACGAGCAGGGCTACAACACCTTCGCCTTCGATCGCGCGATCGGCAACAGTCCGCCGCACGCCTACCAGGTGTGGCGGCAGGACCTCGACAAGATGCTGTTCGCGCACGCGCGCGAGTGCGGTGCGAACACGCGCGAGGGCCATGAGGCGCTGAACATCGAGCAGCGTGGTCCGCGTGACACTCGACTCGATGTGCGCACCGATGACGGGGGCAGCTATCGGCTTCAGGCGCGCTACCTGGTCGATGCCAGCGGCCGGGATACCTTCCTGTCAGCTAAAAAAAAGCTGCGCCGCAAGAACGACCGGCACCAGAGCGCGGCGATCTTCGGCCACTTCCGCGGCGCGGCTGCGCGCGCGGGCGAGGACGCGGGCAACATCAGCATGTACAGGTTCGAGCATGGCTGGATGTGGATGATTCCGCTGCCCGCGGGTGTGATGAGCGTGGGCGCGGTGTGCTGGCCGGATTATCTCAAGCAGCGCAAGGGCCGCACGCTGGAGTTCCTGCTCGACACGCTGAGGCAGAACCCGGCCCTGTGGCAGCGTGTCGGCGGGGCCGAGCTGATCGGCAACGAGGTGCGCGTCACCGGCAACTACTCCTATGACTCGACGCAGATGGGCGGACCGGGCTGGGTCCTGGTCGGCGATGCGTTCGCATTCATCGATCCGGTGTTCTCCTCCGGCGTTTATCTGGCGATGAGCGGCGCGGAACGGGCGGCGGCAGTGGTGGATGCCGCGTTGCGCGAGCCAGCCACCGAGATGCGGCTGTTGCACAAGCTGGAAAAACGCCAGCGCACCGGCATGGAGCGATTCTCGTTCTTTATCTACCGCTTCAATGGGCCCATCATGCGCCAGATGTTCAGCCATCCGAACAATACCTGGCAGCTGGAGCAGAGCGTGATCTCCATGCTCGCCGGCGACCTGTTCGATACGCCGAAGGTGCTGAGGCGCCTGCGAGTGTTCAAGCTGGTCTATGCGATCAACGGCCTGCGGGACTGGAGGGGTTGGCGCGCCGGGCACAGCCAGCGGCTGGCGCAGGCGCGCGCGCAGTTCACCGGCGGCAACACCCCGTTGGACCGGTGCTAGAGCCGGTTCACTTGCCCGCAGAGCTCAACGTCGACCTGAACACCACCCCGTCCTTCATCACGAATCCCACGTTCTTCAGTACATTGACATCCGCGAGCGGATCGCCCGCCACTGCGATCAGGTCCGCGTACGCTCCGGGCGCCACCACCCCGAGCTCGGCACGCTCGCCGAGGAGCTCTGCGGCCCGCGAGGTGGCGGACTGAATCGCCTGCATCGGTGTCATCCCGAACTCGACCTCGCGGGCAAATTCCTGGGCGATCGGATCGGACCACACGAAGCCGCCGACGTCGGTTCCGAAGGCTATCCTGACGCCGGCGCGCAACGCTTTCTGAAACGAGACGCCATGGACGGCGACGCGCTTGCGGTCGCGCATGCCAGTCGGTGTGTCCGCCGGATCGTGATCGTAATAATAGACAGACAGCGTGGGGACCAACCACGTGCCTTGTTTGATCATCTGCGCGATCTGCGCGTCGTTCAGCTCCAGACCATGCTCGATGGAGTCACAACCGCCATCCAGGGCTCGCTGCAGGCCCGGCCCGTTGTAGGCGTGGCAGGCGACCTTGCGGTGCCAGCCGTGCGCCTCGTCCACGATGGCCTTGAGCTCCTCGAGCGTCAGGGTGGGTTGCGAAACGAGCGCCCCCTGCTCATCGACCCAGGAGCGGTGCGTCATGTACACCTTGATCCAGTCCGCGCCGTGGTCCAGCTGCTCGCGTGCTGCCTTGCGCGCCTCGACGGGGCCATCGATCAGCTGCGCTCCTTTGGGCACCGCGAGCTCGGGCGCATATCCTTCCAGGTTGTAGCCGCCGGTCGAGGAGATCGACCGCGTCGAGACGAACATTCGCGGGCCCGGAATGTGACCCTCGTTGATCGCCTGTTTGATTCCCACGTCGCCATATCCCGCGCCCTCGGTCTCGACATCGCGAATCGTGGTGAACCCCTGTTCCAGCGCACGCCGCGCCGCCACGATCGCGCGCGCCACGCGGTAGGACGCCGGGAACTTCAGCAATTGCACGTCGTAACCGCCGGCGGCGGGCACCTCGCCCTGAAGAAAGATATGAGTGTGACAATCGATGAGACCCGGAAGAACGGTGGCAGTGCCCAGATCGATCACTTGCGCCCCTGAAGGCGGCGGATGCGCCCCCGCCGTGTAGACGTCGACGATGCGGTTGCCGCGGATCACGATCTCCGGATCTCGCCGCGGCTGTGCGTTCGTGCCATCTATGAGCGATCGGGCTCGGACAATGAGCGTGTGTGTCGATATGCTCGCGGCTGGCGTCGCGGTCGGATCATGCGCGATGCACAGGCGCGTGAGGCATAAGGCTATGGCGCCGAGGTGAGCCATGGGACGCATGCGGAGACTCCCGTTGCGGCCCACATGATGCCTGCCCGCGGGCTATTCGCAAAGCATCGCCGGGCCCACTTGCACTGGCCCGCCGGGCGCGCGTCTAATTGCGGCGGCAAACCGGGGAGACCACGATGCACAAGGCGCTGGCTGTCGCCGCCGCAACTGTGCTGCTCGGCGCAGGCGCGAGCGCGCGAGCGCAGCCGTCCTCCGCAGAGCAGCGCTTCCGCGAGCTGTACAAGGAGCTGGTCGAGACGAACACCAGTCTGTCTGCCGGCAGTTGCACGCTGGCCGCCGAGCGCATGGCGGCGCGCCTCAAGGCGTCCGGGTACACCGACGAGGAGCTGCACTTGTTCACCGCACCCGGGCATCCGAAGGAAGGCGGCCTGGTCGCGGTTTATCCGGGGCGCGACACGAAGCTCAAGGCGATTCTGCTGCTGGCGCACCTTGATGTGGTCGAGGCGAAGCGCGAAGACTGGACGCGCGATCCGTTCACGCTCGTGGAAGAGAACGGCAATTTCTACGCGCGCGGGGCCGTGGACGACAAGGCCGAGGGCGCGATATGGGTCGACACGCTGGCTCGCTTCCGCGAGGAGAACTACCGGCCGTTGCGCACGGTGAAGCTCGCGCTCACCTGCGGTGAAGAGACCTCGGGCGCCCTGAACGGCGCCCAGTGGCTCACCCAGAACCGCCGCGACCTCATCGACGCGGCGTTTGCGATCAACGAGGGAGCGCGTGGCGAGCTCGACGCCGGGGGACACCGCGTTGCCCTGGAAGTCCAGGCGGGCGAGAAGACCTCGCAGAACTACCGTCTCGAGGTCACCAATTCCGGGGGGCACAGCTCGCTGCCGGTGAAAGACAACGCCATCTATCGACTCGCGGGCGCCCTGAAGAAGATCGAGGCCTACACCTTCCCGGCGCAGTTCACCGACGGCAACCGCGCGTACTTCACCGGCATGGCAAAGATACAAGCGGGCAGGGGCGAAGCGGCCATCGCCAACGCCATGCAGGCACTGGTGCGCGATCCGGCCGATGAGCAGGCGATCGCGCTGGTGTCCGCGAAAGACCCGGGTTGGAACGCGACCTTGCGCACCACCTGCGTCGCAACCATGCTGGAGGCCGGACACGCGACCAACGCCTTGCCGCAGCGGGCGCGGGCGAACATCAACTGCCGCATCTTTCCTGGCGTCACGCAAGAGGCTGTGCGTGCGCAGCTCGAAGAGCTGGTGGCCGACCCGGCGGTCAAGGTGACGACGCTCGAGACACGAGGGCCGAGTTCCCCGCCCCCGCCACTGACGCGCGAAATCATGGCACCGGTGGAGAAGCTCGCGGCACAGTTGTGGCCAGGGGTGCCGGTGGTGCCGATTCTGCAGCCCGGCGCGACCGATGGCCAATTCCTGAACGCGGCCGGCATCCCGACCTACGGCATCGAGCCGCTATTCCTGGGCGCGGATTTCGGCCACATCCATGGCCTCAACGAGTACGTCAGCGTGAAGTCGCTGCTGGAGTGTCGCGACTTCCTGTACCGCCTGGTGAAGCTCTACGCGGACGCTCATTCGCGCACGTAACTTCCGGGCGCATCCTCGAGCGCACCGTGCCCTGCGCCGGCAGCGGCGGCCGGCGTGCGGGCGGGTTGTCGTTTCGCGGTGGAATGCTCGATCAGCCAGTTCTGCCAGGCCGGCCACCACGAGCCCTCCAGCGACGGCGCGCTCTTCAGCCACTCATCCGCTGACAGCCGGTCGGTGGCGTTGGACCAGGTGAGCATGCGGTGGCGGCGCCGCGGGTGCACCGGGCCGCTGACGATGCCGGCGTTGTGCCCGCCGCTCGTCAGGAGAAAGGTGTAATCGGCGCCGCGCGTCAGGTCGCGCAGCTTGTACACCGAGCGCCATGGAGCCACGTGGTCGGTCTCGGTGCCGACGACGAACATGGGCGCCCGCAGGCAGGACAGATCGATGCGCTCGCCCCTGACGGTGAACTCGCCGCGCGCCAGCTCGTTCTTCAGGTACAGCCGCTCCAGATACTCGCTGTGCATGCGGCAGGGCATGCGCGTGCCGTCGGCGTTCCAGGCCATGAGATCGTTGAGCTTGGGGCGCTCGCCACGCATGTACTGATCGAGCGCCGGCTTCCACAGCAGGTCGCGCGAGCGCAGCAGGGCGAATGCCGCGCCCATGCGTTCGCTCTCGAGCACGCCGGACTTCTCCATCATCGCCTCGAGCATGGCGATCTGGCTCGGCGTGATGAACACCGACAGCTCTCCGGGTTCGCTGAAGTCGGTCTGGGCAGCGAGCAGGGTCAACGAGGCGAACGGCGCGTCGCCCGCCTGGGCGAGCGCCGCCGCGGCGATCGCCAGCAGCGTGCCGCCGATGCAATAGCCGACCGCGTGCACCTGGCGCTGCGGGACGAGGCGGCGCACCTGCGCCAGCGCATCGAGAAATCCGAGCTGCAGATAGTCGTCCATGCCCAGCTCGCGGTCGGCGGCGCCCGGGTTCTTCCAGGAGATCATGAATACCGTGTGACCTTTCTCGACCAGGTAGCGCACCAGCGAATTGCGCGGCGACAGGTCGAGAATGTAGTACTTCATGATCCAGGCCGGGGTGATCAGGATGGGCTCGGCGTACACCTCGGGCGTCTGCGGCGCGTACTGCAGCAGCTCGATGAGCCGGTTGCGGAACACCACCTTGCCGGGTGTCACCGCCACCTCCTTGCCCACCTCGAACTGCTCGCTTGCGGCCGCTCGAGCCCCGCTCACCGCACGCTGCGCGTCCTCGAGCCAGTGCTTCAGTCCACGGATGAGATTCTGGCCCGATTCCGCGGCGGTCCTGTTGAGCAGCTCGGGATTGGTTTGCAGGAAATTCGCCGGCGAGGCGGCCTCGAGCAGCAGCCGCCCGGCGAAATTCAGGCGCGCCAGCTCCGGGTCGCTCGCCGCTGCCGGTGGCTGCAGGGCCTGTTGCCACCAGGAGGCCCAGTTGGCGTACGTGCGCGCGTAGGCGTTGAAGGGCCAGACGTTCCAGGCGGCATCGTTGAACCCCAGCTCTTCATGCCCCGGGGCGAGCGGTGCGCCGCCGGCGGCGCGCGCCATGAACTGCCAGCTGTCGAGGATTTTCTCGTAGGCGCTGCGCGCCAGCTGCACCTGGCGCGGCGGCTGAGTGGCGAGCTTCAGGTACCACTCCCACCAGGCGTTGAGGTAGTCATCCGGAGCCAGCCCTCCGGTGAGCGCCGCAAGCTGAGCGCGCAGGTGGCGCTGGATCTGCGCCTTCAGGGGCGCTCTCGCAGCCTCGGCAGCCGCGGGCGCCTCGCGTGCGCCAGCGCCGGTGCGCAGCTCGGGCGCTGCCCGGCGTCTGCGTGTCCGGGCTTTCTTCTTCGAATGAACGCTCAAGGCGGTCTCCTCAAAACTCACACCCGGGAGCGTCGGCCCCCGGGTGTGTGTGGGATACCGCCAAGATATCAGGCCGCTTTGCGCGCGGGCACTGGCTTCCCAGCCATTTCGCTCCCCAGCTGGGTGAAGCGGCTCTGGATCTCGGACGTGACCGTCGCGAACTCCTCGGCGCGCGCGCGCAGCTTGTCCACGAACTGAGTGGTGAGCTCGGCATGCTTGCTCATCAGCTCGGTGGGGTTGGTCGCGCTGAACGCAACGTTCACGCGCGCCAGACCGCTCTCGAGGACGTCGCCGGCGACGGCGTACTGCAACCGCGCCAGGCGCTCGAGGGTCTTGAAGCCTTCCTGCTGCGCTTTGAGAACCGGCGCGAACGCCTCACGGGCCGCGGCAATCATCGTGTTCGGGTCAAAAGTCCGGTCGATCATGGTCGTTTCTCCTCTGCGGGTGTCTGTCCAATGGCCAGCATTGTACAGCATTTTGTATGCACTGCAAGAGAAACATTAACCCCTCGGATGGAGCTCAGGGGCAGTGTTATTAATATATTAATATATAAGGAAATAGTTCAGTAATTCAGCGGTGATTCAAGTTCGGTTATCGGGCTGATATTTTGCGCTGCACATAACGATGATCACATGCGCAGGCCCGCGTCGACCTCGAGGCAGCGCCCGGTGAACAGCTCGTTCTCGAATATGAAGCCGACCGCGTGCGCGATCTCCTGCGGCTCGCCCAGGCGCCCGAGCGGTATGGGTGAGGTCATCTTCGCCAGCGCCTCGGGCTTCATGCTCTCGACCATGGGGGTGCGAATGAACCCCGGGGCGACCGCGCCGACGCGGATGCCGTAGCGCGCCAGCTCCTTCGCCCACACCACGGTCATCGCTGCGACGCCCGCCTTGGCGGCGGTGTAGTTGGTCTGCCCGACATTGCCGGCCCGCGAGATGCTCGAGAGGTTCACGATCACGCCGCCGACCGCGCGTTTGATCATGCGCTGCGCCGCTTCGCGCGCACACAGGAACACCCCGGTGAGATTCACGTCGATCACCGCCTGCCACTGCGCGAGCGTCATCGTGCCGACCACCTGACCGTCCTTCACCTTGACCAGCAGTGCATCGCGCACGATGCCGGCATTGTTGATGAGGCCATCCAGCCGCCCGAAATCCGCCGTCACCTGATCGAGCGCGCCTACCACGCTGGCCTCGTTGGCAACATCGGCGAGGTAGCTGCGTGCCAGCACGCCCGTCTCGCTGCAGCGCGCGCAGCTCTCGGCCAGGTCTTCGGCGTTGGTGTCCAGCAGGGCAAGACTGGCGCCCTTGCGCGCGAAGTGCAGGGCGAGCGAGCGGCCGATGCCGCGCCCGGCTCCGGTGACGAGAATGGTTTTGCCGCGAACATCCACGGGCGGATCACTCCTGCTGGGATACGAGGGGGACGCGAGGCTTTCAGACGCTAGGCGATCGGGCGCGATGCGCGCTTCAGCCGCGACGCTTGCCGGAATCGGCTTTGGATGGCGCGGCGCCGCCGCCGCCGGGCGCTGCGCTCGGGGTGACGGCCGAGAGCATCGATGCCTGCATCTTGGCCCACATTTCCATGTTCTGGCGCGCCATCTCCGCGATCGGCGCCATGGGTGTTTCGAGCGCCTTGGCCATCTCGGCCTGCATGAGATTCTGTTGGCGCAGCAGCCCGCCGATGCTCTGCTCCAGGTACGACGTGAGCATCTGCTGGATCGGATTGCCGTAGAAGCGAATGATGGCCTCGAGCAGCTGCAGGCTCAGCACCGGGGTTCCGAACTGCTCCTGGCTGGCGATGATCTGCAGCAGGATGCTGCGCGTGATGTCAGCGCCGCTCTTGTCGTCCAGCACCTTGACCCGCTGGCCGCCCGCGATCAGCTTGCGCAGGTCATCGAGGGTGACGTGGCGGCTGTCCTGCGCGTCGTACAGACGCCGGTTGGCGTATTTGCGTATCAGGCGCTCTTCGGCCATGTTTGCGGTCTTTCACCCCGACACGCGGGCGCGGGGCCAGGGGCGCGGGCGGCAGTTTCGACGGCTGGAATGGTAGTCCCTGTGTATGCAGCGCACAATGACGGTCTTCACGGTTCTGGTCCCGGAGCGCCCTGGTAAAAGAGCGGCTTTTCACCGCTCGCCGCCGTCCGCCGCCTGAGGGCGTCATCGTCGTTGCGACCTGGTTTTCGGCAGCGCATACAACATGGAAACACCCTTCACCCATGCCGCCTTCAAGCCCGACGCGGCTTTCACCAGCGCCGCGGAGCGCTTCTTTGAGCTCCTGAAGAGCTTTGGCATTCCCGGGGCGGCTGCGGCGGGCGCGGGCGGGGACTGGTCCTCGCTCGCAGGTCCGCTCGCCGGGCAGTTCGAGCAATGGCTCAAGACCTCCCAGTCGGCCGGCCCCTGGTTCGCCGCCGCCAACGCCGCCGCGCCGGGTCCCGGCGCGCGAGGCGGTGCCGCCCAAGCGGGGTCCTTCGGCCCGTTGCCGCTCGGCGCGGGGGCCGCCCCGCAACAGGACGCGCAACGCACCTGGGATCTGGTCGCGCGGCTCGCGCAGCTGCAGGGACAACTCGCCTCGCACTGGAGCGAGGTCGCGAGCAGCGCCGCGCGGCGCTTCGTCGCGCGCCTCGGTACGAGGGCGGGCGGCGCGCCGTCGCTCGACAACGCGCTCGAGCTCTACGAGCTGTGGGTGGCTTGCGCCGAGGAGAGCTACGCCGCAACGGTGCGCAAGGATGACTTCTGCCGCCTGCAGGCGGAGCTCGCGAACACCTCGGCGGCGCTGCTGGTGGAGCAGCGGCGGCACGCCGAGACGCTGGTACGCGCGTTCGGACTGCCGAGCCGCAGCGAAGTGGACGCGCTCTACGCGCAGCTGAAGGATCTGCGCCGGCAGCTCGCCGAGCTCACGGATGCGGCGCATGCCAGGGGGGCGGGCGCGCGGCGGCCTGCGCAGCGGCCGGCGGCGCGGCCGGCGGGCAAGGGGCGTCGCAAGCGCCCGCGCAAGGCGCGCGCTTGAGGCCGTTCGCCCCCGACGCCGAGGCGGTGTTTGCGCAACTCACGCTGCGGATCGCGGACACCCTGGCGCGGCTGCGCGAGGCGCAGGCCGTCACGGTGGGCTGCTCGGCGAAGCGCGCCGTGTGGAGCTGCGGCAAGACGACCCTGTATCAGTATCTGCCGCTCGGGCAGGCGCCGCCGCGCGCCGGCAGCCGGCCCGTGCTCATCTGCTTTGCGCTGGTGAACCGCCCGTACGTGCTCGACCTGCAGCCGGATCGCTCGCTGGTGCGGCGGCTGCTCGAGGCGGGCCTGTCGGTGTATCTGATCGACTGGGGCGATCCGGACGATGCCGACCGCTGCGTCGATCTCGAGGACTACATCGAGCGCCATCTCGGGGGCAGCGTGCGCCACCTCCTCGACAACCACGGCGCCGAGGCGCTCGACCTGCTCGGGGTCTGCCAGGGCGGCGTGCTGAGCCTGTGCTACACGGCGCTGCACGGCAAGCAGGTGGCGAATCTCGTGACGCTCACCACCCCGGTGGATTTCCACACGCCCGACGACCTGCTGTCGAAGTGGGTGCGGGGGCTCGACACCGAGCTGCTCATGCAAAGTGGCAACGTGCCGGGCGAGGTGCTCAACGGGCTGTTCCTGTCGCTCATGCCGTTTCGCCTGACGCAACACAAGTACGTGCGGCTGCTCACCGGCAACAGCGATCAGCGCGCGCTCGAGGACTTCGTGCGCATGGAGAGATGGATCTTCGACAGCCCGCCGCAGGCGGCGCTCGCGCTGGCGCAGTTCGTCAGGTGGTTCTACCAGGAGAACCGCCTCACCCGCGGGACGCTGCGAATCGGTGGCCGCAGGGTGGACCTGGGAGAGATCCGCCAGCCGGTGCTCAATCTCTACGCGCTCGAGGATCACATCGTGCCGCCGGACGCCTCGGCGGCCATGCAGCGCTACCTCGGCAGCGCCGATTACACCGGCTGCGGCATCGACACCGGGCACATCGGCATGTACGTGAGCCGCAAGGCGGCGCACGAGATCCCGGCACGCATCATTTCCTGGCTGCAGGAGCGCCACTAGCGACGCGCGCCAGCGCTCCAACCGCGGCCTCAGTAGCCGCGCTCGATGTCCACCACCGACAGCATCGGCTCGCCGGCGACGTAGCGGCGCAGATTCTCCCGCAGCAACGCGGTGCGCTGCTCTTCGGCCAGCGGCGTATCGGCCGACACGTGCGGGGTGACGATGACGTTCGGCAGGCGCCACAGGGGACTGTCGGAGGGCAGGGGCTCGGGATCCACGACGTCGAGGCCCGCGCCGGCGAGCTTGCCGCTCTCGAGGGCGGCGATCAGATCCGCGGTCACCGTGCTGCGCCCGCGTCCCACGCTGATGAAGTAAGCGCCGGGCTTGAGGCTCGCAAAGAACTCGTGGTTGAAAATACCCGTCGTCTGGGGTGTGAGCGGCGCGCAATTGACCACGAAGTCGGCATCCTTCGCGAGCTTCAGCAGCTCATCGGGCAGTCCGACGTAGCTGACGTAGTCGGGCCCGGTGCGGCCGCTGGCGCGCGTCGCGATCACGCGCATGCCGAAAGCATGGGTGCGCCGGGCGACTTCGGTGCCGATACCCCCCAGGCCCACCACCAACACGGTCTTGCCCTCCAGGTCCGCGAGGTGCGGTGTGTTGTCCTCCGCCCAATGAGCTTGTTGCTGCTCCTTCAGAAAGTAGTCCAGGTGGCGACTCAACATGAGCATCATCCCCAGCACGTGCTCGGCCATGCTGGGGCCCATGGTGCGCTGCAGGTTGGTCAGCAGCAGATGACGCTCGCGCATCAGGGGTTGCTGCACGCAGCGTTCGACGCCGGCGGCGGGCCACTGGATCCACCGCAGCTGCTTCGCCTGCGCCAGCACCTGGGCCGAGCACACGCCGATCGTGGCGTCCGCGGCGGCAATCTCGCGGGGCGTCGCTGCGGTGATGTCGATCAGCTTCGCGCGCGGGGCCGCCTGCTGGAGCACCGGCAGCAGATCATGCTGCCGCTCGCTCACCAGCACGATTCGCGGCGGCCGCCAGCCGGGCCGTTCGCGTACCGGCTGCGAAGCGACGTGCAGGCCGAGCTTCTCGATCAGCTGGGCGGCGGATGCGCCTTGCGCGGCAGGCGCCTCCGCGCTGAGCACGCTCGCGCTGGCGAGGAGCGCACACAGGCTCAAGGTGGTGGCTGCCGCCACGAGCACGCGGGGCCTGATCGGCATGAGGAGCTCTCCTGCGAAGGGACGCGGCAGTCTACGCCATGCCGCCGCTCACCGAGATGACCTGTGCGGTCACGTAGGAGGCATCCTCCGA
>Ga0209238_1000116_pt1 | contig 25368 bp, 25 predicted proteins | sample GraSoi013_1_20cm_FD_185823 | JGI IMG/M metagenome (GOLD analysis project Ga0209238, IMG submission 185823) | Grasslands soil microbial communities from the Angelo Coastal Reserve, California, USA - Sample 10_02_2013_1_20cm (SPAdes) (version 2) | ecosystem: Environmental > Terrestrial > Soil >...
ACGACGATCAGGACGCCGGCTGCGATCGCGAGGATCGCCATCACCGTGCCCAGTCCCGAGAAGCTGAGATTGAGCAGCGGTATCAGCCCGGTCAGGATGAGCCAGGCGGCCAGCAACAGCATCCCGAGGTTTCGTATCACTTTCATTGGCGGACTCCCTTGAACACCCGCTGGTGAAGCTACGGAAAAACTTCAGCTCTTGGAAACCCTACACTTCCCTTTTTCGCAGATTATCCTGGAATCGCGCTTCAGTTTCGGCATCCACGCGGCCGCTTTGCGGCGGATCTGGTCGCGGTGTTCGGACGACAGGCTGCGGATGTAGGCGGAGTCGGCCTTGAACCAGATTCCCTGGTAGCGCCTCATCTCCGCAATCGCCGCGTCGCGGCTCAGGCCTTCGACGATCACCCGGTAGGCGGCGACCATCACGCCCGTGCGGTTCTGTCCCGAGCGGCAGTGGACGTAGACGGGCTTCGCTTGCTTGTCGACGACCGCGAGGAAATGAGCGACGTGTTCGTCCAGAAGAGCCGGAGCGAGCACCGCGTTCGCCTCCCAATCGGATATGCGGAAGTAAGCCAGCTCGTACCTGCCGGCGCTAGTAGGCCTCGCCTCGCCGAAGGCGCGCCGGTCGTCGTGGAGCAGCTCGAGGTTCACGATCGTGCGCACGCCGTGCTGAATGAGCCATGCGGCGCCGTCTTGCGCGGGCTTCGCCCCGCGCCACAGCACGTTCGGCGTCACCACGCAAAAATTCGGTATGGGAGAGCCGAGGTCGTTCGTACACGCGGTGGGAGCGGCCGGCATCGACGAGGACGGGAAACCGGTCAAAAGCGCGAACAAGAAGAGGAATGCGGGATTGCGAGGGCACGAATGCGTCATAGCAGCGCGCGTCACAGAAACCGCCACTTGAGCAGAAGGGCCGCAGCCGCCGGTACACCGAAGATGAGAAGAAAGATGGGGAGCTCTTCGGTGACCGAGTAACCCGCTCTCGCGACCCCGACCCACATGTTGGCGCCGGCGACGATGAACCAGAGCGCGACGTAAGCGACGGTCGCCACGAACATGGCGCCGGGATAGTGGCTGGAGAAGAGTTTTCCCAGCAACAGAGCCGCACCGAGCAGCAAGAGCCCTGCGACGAGGAAAAGAGCGGTGCGCATGCCGGCGCTTAAAGTCTAGGTGTACTTGCCATCGAGATCCTCCTTGAGCTGCTTCAGCAGGATGCCTGCCTCTTTAGCACACTCCTCCGGCACTTGAACTCGAACGCCTCCCAATATCGAAGCGCCGAGCATCATGGCCTGACCCATAGAGTGGAGAAATACGGGTATTCCCTCCGCCTCGAGCCTCATTCGCGCGAGCTCCGCAATCCTCTCGTCGTATAGAGTCTCCACCGTGACAAGACTCATAACGCAAGCTTAGGCCGCAGCACCGCACCACATACAAGCTACTTTATCATTCACGGCCGCTCCAACGTTGCAATGCGCCGATCACACCAGCACGGCGTTGCTCAGTTGCTCCTGACTAGAAGAACAACGAAACGCTAGCGCCACTTACCGCCAAAGCCAAGACGATCGCAGCAGGTATGATCGGCGTGCGCGCCGATGGCGCTAGTCTGCGATGAGCGCGGCGAGTGCGAGTAGAAAGACCTGGACCATAAACACGGCGCGCCCCCGCGTTTAACGTCCCGGCTAACGCACCGCCCGCTTGCGGGCGGTCGCTGTTGAGCCGGCGGTTAGACGTGACCTCTTCTCATGTAGGCGCCCTGACACGTACTTGTGAAGCACGCTAGCAATTAACGTTTGGTAAGGAACACCCTCTTCATATGCCCGGGCTTGAATATCCATGAGATCGGCGGCAGAAAGACGAATGTTTACGCGTCTGTTCTTTACGAAAGTTGCACGCGCGGATTCTCGAAACGCGGCGAGTTGCGCTTTTGTAGGACGAACGGAAACCAATGCCCCCTTTTCGTACGCACCCAGCACCTCTCGTTCGTAACGGTCAAGATTTTTCATCTGTGCCATCCATTTCTAAATAGTCACGCGTTGCCTTCCGGCTCGGAATGACAGTTTTCAAAAAATAGTGTTCCTCTTCCTCGACCGATGGAACAAGGAATACGTATCCTCGATAGGCCACCACTAGCACGACCTGACCGGGATAACGCCTTTGATTGGGATGGACCAGGATGTCCCTGAGTCCACCTTCCTCTACTGCAAGAACGATCTCCTCGAAAGAGATACCGCGCCCTGACTTCAATCGCTCGTTCTTGACCGGATCCCACCGGAAAGGCTTCACACATGGAGTTTACCAAAGCGTGTGCCTTTTGTCATCACACGCTCTGCTGCGTCTGGCCACGTCTAACACGAAATAGGCTGCACGCAAGGCGACGATTTGCGCGGAATCTTCAAGCCTTCGGGCGCCCGACCGAGCGGCGCTCATAATGATTCGCGTCGTCGACTCGCCACGGCCGCGGTTCGCGTCGATGGGACTGCCATAGCAGGCCAATCCCGAGGAGGGCGGCCGCAATCGAGGCGCTGAGCAGCGCGGTCGTGACGCTCCCTTCGCCGAGGCCGAGACCGGCGACTGCGAGCGCTAGGCTCGCGGCGAACGCGCCGACTCCGGCTTCCCAGAGATGGCAGCGCGGTGTGCGGCGCCAGCCGCGTCCGACCTCCCAGGCGAGAATCACTCCCGGCAAGACGAGGTACCACGGGCTCGGTTGAGCGCGGCCGCCCAGCACTCCGACCAGCAGGACGGCGACCAGCGCGGCTATCAGGAGCGTAATGGGACGCCGCAGCCGGTCCCGCCAGGCGCGGTGCAGATCCCGGGCGAGGAGCAGCACCGCCGCGAGCGCGAGGATGACTTCGATCACGGACTGCAGCGTCATGCCGGTTTCCATCACGCCTCGGCCGCGTCCTCCTGCAAAAACTGCAGCACCGCGATTTCGTCGCGCCTCAAGGCGGCGGTGGGGTGCTCGCGGCGCGCGCGGTTCGGCGGGACGCCGGGGGCGAGCGGGGCGGTGAGTCCCTGCAGGTAGGCGCGCACGAGGCCGGGGTGGACGTAGTACTTGCGGCACACGGCACGGGTGTTGCCGAGGCGCTTCGCCACGGCGTCGATCGCGCGGATCATGTTGCGCTCGGCCTCGCGCTGGCTCTTCGCGGGTCCCAGCAGGAAAAGCTCCCGCGCCGCGAGCATCGTGCCCGCCCAGGTGCGGAAGTCCTTCGCCGTGATGTCCCGGCCGGTGATCTCGCGAAGATACGCGTTGACGTCGTCCGACGAGATCGTCTGGCGCTTGCCGGAGCTGTCGATGTACTTGAACAGCTCCTGCCCGGGGAGGTCCTGGCACTGCTGGACGATGCGCGCGAGGCGCCGGTCGGTGATCGACACCGTGTGATCGACCCCGCTCTTGCCGCGGAAGCTGAAGAGCAATTTCGCGCCCTTGATCTCGACGTGACGCTCGCGCAGGGTGGTGAGGCCGAAGGAGCGGTTCTCGCGCGCGTACTCGTCGTTGCCCACGCGGATCAGCGTCTTGTCGAGCAGCATCACCACGGTGGCGAGGATCTGGCGCCGCGTGAGATCGCGCGCGCGCAAATCGCGCTCCACACGCTCGCGGATCTCGGGGAGAATTTCGCTGAACTCGAGCATGCGGCCGAATTTCGACTTGTCGCGCGCCTCGCGGTACAGGGGATGGTAGCGATACTGCTTGCGGCCGCGCGCGTCGCGCGCAGTCGCCTGAATGTGCCCCTCGGGGTCCGGGCTTATCCAGACGTCGGTCCAGGCCGGCGGAATCGCGAGAGAGTTGATGCGCTTGCGCTCGGTCTTGTCCGTGATGCGCGCGCCGTCCGGTGCGTAGTAAACCCAGCCCTTTCCCGCGCGCTCGCGCCGGATCCCGGAGACACCGTCGCTGACGTAGTTGAGCCCGGCGCGCAGCGCCGCCTCGCGATGCTCATCGACGCGCGGCGAGATCACCGGATCACCCTGCGCCCGGATGGACCACGCCGCAATTTCCGCAGGTGCGCAGCGCCTTGCTCGAATAGAAACGCTCAAAGAGCGGCGGCAGGTCGCGCACGATGCTCTTCAGCTGCACTTCCACGCGGTGCAACAAGGCGTAGCACGACCGGCAATACCACTCGAACCCGTCGACGACGCCCTCCGGTCGGGTGCGTTCGATCACGAGGCACGCGCTGCCGGCTTCGGGGCGCTGCGGAGAATGGCGCAGGTGGGGCGGCATGAGGAAGATCGCGCCTTCCTTCAACTCGAACCGCCCGGGCTTCCCGTTTTCCATGATATCGAGATACGCGTTTCCCTTCACCTGGTAGAAGAATTCCTCGTAGGGATCGTCGTGGTAGTCGGTGCGCCGGTTGGGCCCGCCGACGACGGTGACGATGAAATCCGCGTCCGGCCAAACTTGAGCGTTGCCGACCGGCGGCTTCAGCAGATGCCGGTGCTCCTCGATCCATTTCTGGAAATCGAGCGGCTTGGAGCACGGCGGGGCGGCGCTCACAGTTTGATGCAGATGTTGGTCGGCTCGGAATAGAAATTGAGCGAGTGCAGGCCGCCTTCGCGGCCGATCCCCGAGAGCTTGGCCCCGCCGAAAGGCGTGCGCAGGTCGCGCAGGAACCAGCAGTTGACCCAGGAGATGCCGACTTCCATCGCCTGTCCGACGCGGTGGCCGCGCGCGAGGTTCGAGGTCCAGACCGTGGAGGCGAGGCCGTAGGGCGTGTCGTTCGCCATGGCGATCGCTTCTTCCTCGCGGTCGAAAGGTGCGATGTGGGCGCAGGGGCCGAAGATCTCCTCGCGCACGCTGCGCGCGGTCTCGGGGAGCCCGGTCCACAGCGTCGGCTGGATCCAGGCGCCCGAGTCGCGCGCATCGCCGAACTTCGGCACGCCGCCGCCCGTGACGACCTTCGCGCCCTCCTTCCTCGCGAGCTCGTAGTAGGAGAGCACCTTCTCGCGGTGCTGCCTGGAGATGAGCGGCCCCATGTTGGTCGCCTTGTCCTGCGGAAAGCCGAGCACCAGGGCCTCGGCTTTGCTTTTCAGGGCCGCGACGAACGGGTCGAAGATCGCCCGCTCGACGTAGATCCGCTCCGGCGCGAGGCACACCTGCCCGGTGTTGGAGAAGATCGCATTCGACATCCCGGCTGCCGCGGCCTCGAAGTCGCAGTCGGCGAAGACGATGCCGGCATTCTTGCCGCCGAGCTCGAAGGAAACCGGCTTCACCGTCGGGGCGACCGCTTTCATGATCGCGGCGCCCGTGGCGGTTTCTCCGGTGAAGGTGATCCCGTTCACCCCGGGATGCGTGGTGATGAACTCGCCCGCCGAATCCGGCCCGAACCCGTGCACGACGTTGTAGACGCCCGCGGGGACGCCCGCCTCGTGCATGACCTCGGCGAGCAGCGTGGCGGTGGAAGGCGTTTCCTCCGAAGGCTTCGCCACGATCGTGTTCCCGCAGGCGAGCGCGGGGGCGAGCTTCCAGGTGAGGAGCAAGAGCGGCAGGTTCCAGGGCGCGATCACGCCGACCACGCCGAGCGGCTTGCGCATCGCGTAGTTCACCGCGCCCTTGGCGTCGGGCGTGTCCAGATGATAGGACTCCGTGCCGTAGGTGCGCACGATGTCCGCGAAGACGCGGAAGTTCGCCGCGCCGCGCGGAACGTCGAGGTGGCTCGCGAGCGACACGGGTTTTCCGGTGTCGGCGACCTCCGCCTGCAGGAAATCATCGAAGCGTTTTTCGATGCCCTCGGCGATCTTGCGCAGCAGATCGACGCGCGCCTGCAGCGCCATCCTGCCCCAGGGACCTTTCAGCGCGGCCCTGGCCGCGCGCACCGCCGCGTCGACCATCGCGCGGTCGGCCTCGTGAACCTGCGCGACCACGGTGCCGTCGACCGGATTGATCTTGGCGAACTGCCTCCCGCTGCCGACGAATTGGCCGTTGATGTAGCACTTGCGCTCGGCAACCTTGATGTTGGCAGTCATGAAACTCTCCGCGGGAGGGCGTGGCGGGCCCAGAGAAAATAGGGGATACTTTACCAAAATGCAACAAGCCCATGCGTTCGAATGGGCGAGCTTACGACAGTCTGCTGCGATGACTCTGATCTCCAAGGAACGCGCGATTCTTTTTGCCGACGTGAGCGGCAGCACGGCCCTCTACGAGCTGCTCGGCGACAAGCCCGCGGCGAAAGCGATCGAGGCCTGCTTGAACGAGCTCCGCGCAGTCGTCGCGAACCGCGAGGGCCAGGTCGTCAAGACGATAGGCGACGAGATCATGGTGGTGTTCGGCAACGGGGAGGCCGCCTGCGATGCGGCGAGGGAAATGCAGCAGCGCGTGATCGCCCTGCCTCCGAGCGCCGGTGTGAAGCTCGCCATCCGCATCGGCTTTCATTTCGGCCTCGTCCTCGAGGACAAGGGCGATTTCTGGGGGGACGGCGTCAACACCGCGGCGCGCCTCGCCGCGCTCGCCAAGGCGGGGCAGATTCTCACCAGCGGCGCCACCGCGAACGCTTTGCCCGCGGCGCAGCGCGCGGGCCTGCGCGATCTGGACGCGATCCAGGTCAAGGGAAAGCACGACGCGGTGCGCGTGTTCGAGCTGATGTGGGGGGACACCGAGGACGCGACCCAGGTCGCCGGGCTCGCCTCCAGCGCCAAGGTGGAGATAAAGCTCACCCTCGAGGTCGGCGAGCGCACCCTCGAATTCCCGCGGGAGAAAACGGCGCTCTCGCTCGGCCGCGATTCGAGCTGCGATATCGTGGTGAGCGAGAAGACCGCCTCGCGCCTGCACGCGCGCATCGAGCGCAGGGGCGTGCAGTACATCCTGATCGACGAATCGACCAACGGCACCTACGTGCAGATCGGGGCGGACCGTGAAGTGCTGCTGCGCCGCGACCGCGTCATGCTGCGCGGCAGGGGCAGGATCGCCTTCGGCACCTCGACCGCGGCGGCGCTCGAGCTGGTGCTGTTCGACTGTTCGTGAGCGCCGCGTCCCGCAATGGGCCGGGTGCGGGTGCTAAAATTCGCATTTTTCCCGGAGACAAGACGTGAAGCAGGCGGTATCGAAACCGCGCGCGGCGGAAACTGGGAAGGAGCACTGGATCGGCAAGGGCAGGGACAAGGTCCGGCTGTTTCTCTGGCAAAAACTCCCTGCCGCGGGCACGCAAAGGCGCGGCACCGTGCTCTTCGTGCACGGCTCCTCGATGGCCTCGCAGCCGACTTTCGATCTGAAAGTCCCCGGCCGCCCCGATTCCTCGGTGATGGACTGGTTCGCGGCCCGCGGCTTCGAGACCTGGTGCATGGACAACGAGGGTTACGGTCGCTCCGACAAATCGCGCCCGATCAACTGCGACATTGCGAACGGCGCCGACGATCTCGCCGCCGGCAGCGAATATATCCTCGAGACCTCGGGCGCGGGGAAGCTGCTCGTGTACGGCATCTCCTCCGGGGCGCTGCGGGCGGCGCTCTTCGCCCAGGCGCACCCGGAGCGCGTCGCGCGCCTCGCGCTCGACGCCTTCGTGTGGACGGGCGAGGGCAGCCCGACGCTCGCCGAGCGAAGGAAAAAACTTCCCGAGTTCTCGGCCAGGAACCGCCGGCCGATCGACCGCGCGTTCGTGCACAGCATCTTCGAGCGCGATCATCCGGGCACGGCCGACAAGGCGACCATCGACGCCTTCGCCGAGGCCATCGTCGCGCTCGACGATTCGGTGCCGACCGGGACCTACGTGGACATGTGCTCGAAGCTGCCTCTGGTCGATCCGGCGAAGATCACCGTTCCCACGATCATCATGCGCGGGCAATGGGACGGCATCGCGGGGATCGACGACCTGATCGAATTCTTCAAGCGCCTGCCCAACCCCGACAAGCAGTTCGCGGTCATGGCCGGCATCTCGCACGCGAGCTTCCATCAGAAGAACTACCTGATGGTCTATCACATCCTGCACTCGTTCTTCTCGCAGCCGGAACCCGTCTACCGGGGTTGATCATGCGCGCGCTTTCCGCTTTTTGCCTCGCCATGCTGCTTGTCGCCTCTGCGGCGGCGCAAACTTATCCAAGCCGTCCGGTGCGCATCGTGATCCCGCTTTCGCCGGGCGGCACGACCGACGTGCCCGGGCGCATCATCGCGCAGAAGCTCTCCGAGTCCCTCGGGCAGCAGTTCTTCGTCGAGAACCGGGCCGGCGCCGGAGGCACGATCGGAACGGACTACGTGGCGAAGGCGAAGCCGGACGGCTACACGCTGCTCCTCACCGCCTCGCCTTTCGTGATCGCGCCGCACGTGTACAAGACGATGCCGTACGACACGCTCGCCGACTTCGCGCCGGTGATCCGCATCGCGACCGGGCCGTACGTGCTGGTCGTGCACCCCTCGCTCGGGGTGAATTCGGTGAAGGAGCTGATCGCGGCTGCGAAGAAGGAGCCGGGCAAGATCGACTTCGCCAGCTCCGGCAACGGCGGCGCGCAGCACCTCGTCACCGAGCTGTTCATGTACATGGCCGGCATCAAGCTCAATCACGTGCCGTACAAGGGCAGCGGGCCGGCGCAGCAGGACCTGATGTCGGGAATCATCAAGGTGAGCTTCGTCGGCACGCCGATCGCGATTCCGCACATGAAATCGGGGCGATTGAAGGCGCTGGGCGTGAGCACGGCGACGCGCTCGCCCGAGATTCCCGAGGTGCCGACCATCGCCGAGGCGGGCGTCCCCGGCTACGAGGCGATCGTGTGGATCGGCCTGCTGGCGCCGGCGGGAACCCCGCGCGACATCGTCGCGAAGCTGAACGGCGAGATCGGGAAGCTCGTGCGCGCCGACGAGGTGAAGAAACTCATCGCCCCGACCGGCATGGAGCCCGACCCGGACACGCCCGCGCAATTCGGTGCCTACCTCAAGGGCGACTACGACAAATGGGGCAAGGTGGTGCGCGATTCGGGGGCGACGGTCCAGTAGAGCTCCTCCCGCTATAATTCAGGGACCTCCTATGAACACCCGTGACGCCGCACTCGCTAAAGTTCGCGAACTGAGTCATTTCATCGGCGGCAAACACGTCCGCGGTGAAAGCGGCCGCTTCGGCGACGTGTTCAACCCGACGAGCGGTGCGCTCGCCGCCAAGGCGCCGCTCGCTTCGCGGCCTGAGGTCGAGCGCGCGATCGCCGTGGCGAAGGAGGCCTTTGCAGGCTGGTCGGAGACTTCGCCCCTCACCCGAGCGCGGGTGATGTTCCGCTTCAAGGAGCTGATCGAGCGGCACATGGACGAGCTCGCGCTCCTCATCTCGAACGAGCACGGCAAGGTGCTCTCCGACGCCAAGGGCTCGATCCAGCGGGGCCTCGAAGTCGTCGAGTTCGCCTGCGGCATCCCGCACCTGATGAAGGGCGAGTTCTCCGGCAACATCTCCGCGGGCATGGACCTGTACTCGATCCGCCAGCCGCTGGGCGTATGCGCCGGGATCACGCCCTTCAATTTTCCGGCGATGGTGCCGATGTGGATGTTCCCCGTGGCGGTCGCCTGCGGAAACACTTTCATCCTCAAGCCCTCAGAGAAGGATCCCTCCTGCCCCTTGCGCCTTGCCGAGCTGATGCTCGAAGCAGGCGCGCCGGCGGGCGTGCTGAACGTCGTGAACGGCGACAAGGAGGCGGTGGACGCGCTGCTCACCGATGCGCGCGTCGCCGCGGTGAGCTTCGTCGGCTCGACCCCGATCGCCAAATACGTGTTCGCCACCGGCTCGGTCAACGGGAAGCGCGTGCAGGCGCTCGGCGGAGCGAAGAACCACATGGTGGTGATGCCCGACGCGGACATCGAGGTCGCGGCCGAGGCGCTGATGGGCGCGGCCTACGGCTCGGCGGGCGAGCGCTGCATGGCGGTCTCGGTGGCGGTGCCCGTGAGCGAGCGCACTGCGGACGAATTGATCGAAGCGATGACGCCCAGGATCAGGAAGCTCAAGATCGGGCCGTCGACGGACGATTCTTCGGAGATGGGGCCGCTCGTCACGCGCGAGCACCGCGACAAGGTCAGGGGCTACGTCGATCTGGGAGTGAAGGAGGGCGCGAGCCTCGTGGTGGACGGGCGCGGCTTCAAGGTGGCCGAGCAGCCGGACGGGTTCTTTCTCGGCGGCAGCCTCTTCGACAAGGTCAGGCCCGAGATGCGCATCTACAAGGAAGAGATCTTCGGCCCGGTCCTCTCCGTGGTGCGGGCGAAGAATTTCGAGGAAGCGCTCGCGCTGCCCTCCGACCACGAATACGGCAACGGCGTGGCGATCTTCACCCGGAACGGAGACGTGGCGCGCAGCTTCACCCACAAGGTGAACTGCGGCATGGTGGGGATCAACGTGCCGATCCCGGTGCCGCTCTCGTTCCACAGCTTCGGCGGCTGGAAGCACTCGATCTTCGGCGACATGAACCAACACGGGCCGGAAGGCGTGCGCTTCTACACGCGCATCAAGACCGTGACCTCGCGCTGGCGCGAGGGCGTGAATCCCGGCGCCAATTTCGGCATGCCGCTGATGAAGTGACGAAATGAGCGCAAGCACATTTCGTCATCCTGAGGAGCGGTTTTACCGCGACGAAGGATCTGCTTCTGTTGGAAAAGCAGATTCTTCGCTTCGCTCAGAATGACAGTGAGGGAATAGGTTTGGTCGATCTCCACGACATCCGCTACCTACGGATCGGCACGCCCGATCTGGGGTCGGCCGTGGAGTTCGCGACCAAGATCGTCGGTCTGCAGCTCGCGGGCCGGGAGGGCAAAGCCGCGTATTTCCGCAGCGACAAGACATCGGTGCGGGGCGACACGCGCGACCACACCCTGGCCTATTTCGAGGGGGATCCCGCGGATCATACGATCGCCTTCGATCTGAAAAATCGCGGGGACTTCGACCGCGCCGGCGCCGAGATCGAAAAGGCGGGGCACCCGGTGCGCTACGGGACAAAGGACGAATGCGAGCTGCGCCGCGTACAGCAGCTCCTCGCCTTCAAGGACCCGACCGGAAACAAGATCGAGATCGTGGTGCGCCCGTTTCACAGCGGCGAGCGCTATTTTCCCGCGCGCGACGCCGGAATCACGCATTTCAGCCACATCGGCCTCCGGACTTCCGACGCGCCGCGCGACGAGGCTTTCTGGACGCGCCTCCTCAACGCGCGCGTATCCGACTGGATCGGCGACGCGCCGCTTCTGCGGGTGAATACCATCCACCACACGCTCGCGCTCTTTCCGTCTTCGCATCCCGGCGTGCAGCACATCAACCACCAGGTCGAGGATTTCGACGACGTGATGCGCTCTTACTATTTCCTGCGCGAGAAGGGAGTGAAGATCGTGTTCGGCCCGGGCCGCCATCCTTCCTCCTCGGCCTGCTTCCTCTACTTCGAAGGGCCGGACAGGATGGTCTACGAGTACTCGGTCGGCGTGAAGCACATCCTCCCCGAGGAAGAATCGAGCTACCGACCGCGGCAGTTCCCGTTCGCGCCCGAGTCGTTCTGCATGTGGGGCTCGCGGCCCGACATCCCGGAGTTTCGCGAAAGCCGCGAAGGAATCAAAAACGCGCCGCTGAAGACCGCGGCGTGACCGCGCTCGCGGGGGATGCCTGAAGTCCCCTCACCGGCGTAGATCGACGTTTAAGGGGAGAACTCATGGTCCGTCTGAAAATACTGTCGATCCTGGCGCTGGGCTTCTTGCTCGCGTCCTGCGCGGGCGATCCGTCGGCTCCACGCACGCCGCGTTTGCCGCACGCGCTGCTCGCGCCACCGCCATCGGCCCCGTCGCTGCAAACCGTCAACCTGATCGTGTTTCCGGGCGGCTTCAATTGGCCGATCTGGGTGGCGCAGGAAAAAGGCTTCTTCGCGAGCAACGGCATCGAGTTGAAAGTCACTCCGACGCCGAGCTCGGTGTTCCAGCTCACCAATCTCATCGACGGAAAGTTCGACATCGCGATGACGGCGATCGACAACCTGATCGCCTACCGTGAGGGGCAAGGTGAGGTTGCCAAGCCCGGGCCGGACCTCTTCGCTTTCATGGGCGGCGACAACGGCTTCTTGCGCCTGGTGACGGTGCCGGAGGTGAAGAGCTACGTCGCCCTGCGCGGCAGGACCCTGTCGGTCGATGCGCTCACCACGGGCTACGCGTTCGTGCTGTTCGAGATTCTGGCGCGCAACAAATTGCGCAAGGACAAGGACTACAAGGTGGTGACAGCAGGCGGCGTGCTGCAGCGGTTCCAGGCGCTCATGGAGAAGAAGCACGCCGGCACGCTTCTTCTTTCGCCCTTCGAAGTGCAGGCCGAGGCGCGCGGCTTCAACCGCCTCGCGAACGCGACCGACGTCCTCGGCCGCTATCAGGGGCTGGTGGGCGGCGCCCGCAAGGCCTGGGCCGAGCAGAATCGCGAAGCGGTGATCGGTTATATCCGTGCTTTCAGCGAATCGGTGGACTGGCTCTACGATCCGCGCAACAAGGAAGAGGCCCTCTCGATCCTCCTGAAGAATCTGCCCAACGCGAATGCGCAGGCTGCGGAGACCGCCTACAGGGTGCTGCTCAGCCCGACCGATGGATTCCAGAAGAAAGCGAAAATCGACCTGGAAGGCGTCAGGACGGTGCTCGCGCTGCGCTCGAAATACGGGCGGCCGCGCAAGTCCCTGAGCGATCCTTCTCCCTACTACGATCCGAGCTTCTACGACGCGGCGGTGAGACGCTGACGCGAAGCGCGCCCGATTTTCAACCGACCAGAGAAAACGTGAACACACCCGCTCACTTTCAGGTGCTCGGCATCTGCGGAAGCCTCAGGCAGAAGTCCTACAACATGGCCGCCCTCAGGACGGCGGGGGAGCTGATGCCGCCCGGCCTGAAGCTGCGCATCACGGGCATCGGCGAGCTTCCGATCTACAACTTCGACGTCCAGGAGAAGGGTTTCCCGGCTGCGGCGACGAAGCTGCGCGACGAGATCCTCGCGGCGGACGCGCTGCTCTTCGCCTCGCCCGAATACAACTGGTCGGTCGGGGCGCCCCTCAAGAACGCGATCGACTGGATGTCGCGGTTCCAGCCGCAGCCGTTCAACAACAAGCCCGCGGCGGTGTTCAGCTGCACCACGGGCGTGGTGGGAGGTTCCCGAGGCCAATACCACTTGCGCCCGATCCTTTCGCAGCTTGGGGTGCACTGGCTCGTGAAGCCCGAGGTGTTCATCGGCAACTCGGCGAGCAAGTTCACCGACGGCAAGCTCACCGACGAGACCACGCGCAAGTTCCTCTCCGACCAGATGGTCGCGCTCGAAGACTGGATCAAGCGCGTCAAGCGCCTCGTCGCGTGAAGGGAAGACCATGAGCTACAAGCTGCTGAGTTTCAAGTCGGGCGGGGAAGCGCGCGCGGGGCTCCTCGTCGGCGAGCGGGTCTACGACGCGGCCCGCGTTACTGGCGAGTCCGCTTGGGCCACGGTGCTCGGTGCGCTGCAGGATTGGCCGAAGGCGCAGCGCGAGTTCGCCGCCTTCGCGAAGCGCATCGCCTCCGGAAAGAGCAAGGCGAAAGGTCTGCAGCTCAAGCGCGCGGGGCTGCTCGCGCCGGTGCTCTATCCGGGCGACATCTATTGCGCGGGCGCCAACTACACCGATCACATGGCCGAGATGGCGCGTGCGCAGGGCAAGGAGCCGGGGCCGACGATGAAGGATCTGGGCGAGAAGCCCTGGCACTTCGTCAAGACTTCCCGGAGCTCGGTGGTCGGGCCCGGCGCGAAAGTGAAGCTTCCGGCCTACTCGCAGAAGGTGGACTGGGAAGTCGAGCTCGCGGTCGTGATCGGCAGGGCCGCGAAAAACGTGCCGGCGGAGAAGGCGCTCGCCTGCGTCGCCGGCTACACCATCGCGAACGATCTCTCGGCGCGAGACGCGATGAGGCGCGACAAGAACCCGCCGACTTCGCCCTTCCATTACGACTGGGTCAGCCAGAAGTGCTTCGACGGCTCCTGCCCGCTCGGGCCCTGGATCGTCCCGGCGGACGAGCTCCGCGATCCGCACCAGCTCGGCATCAAGCTGTGGGTGAACGGCGAGCTGATGCAGGATTCCCATACGAGCAAGCTGATCTTCGATACCGCCGAGCAGATAGCGATGCTGTCTTCGCGCGTGACTCTCCTGCCGGGCGACCTCATTCTCACCGGAACTCCGGCCGGTGTGGGCATGGGACGGGGCCGGTTCCTCAAACCCGGCGATGCCGTGAAGCTGTGGATCGAGGAGATCGGCGAGTTGAACCATACGCTCGCCTGAGCGTCCCGCGCGGAAATCAACCGAAAGGATCGAAGCGATGTCGAAAGAACTGTGGGACAAGGGACTCGCCGTGCGCAAGGAAGTGCTCGGCGCCGAGTACGTCGAGCGCAACCTCGCCAGCGCGGACGATTTCAACATGCCGATGCAGGAGCTGGTCACCCAGTCCTGCTGGGGCTGGCTGTGGGCGCGGCCGCAAATGTCGCGCAAGATGCGAAGCCTGATCAATCTGGGGATACTGTCGGCGCTGAACCGCCCGCACGAATTCAAGGCGCATATGAAGGGCGCGCTCACCAACGGCTGCTCGCGCGAAGAGATCCGCGAGGTCCTGCTTCAGGTGGCGGTGTATTGCGGCATGCCCGCGGGAGTGGAGGCGTTCAGGCTCGCCCGCGAGGCGATGAAGGAATACGAGCAGGAAAAACGGTCATGACGGCGGTCAACGCCGGCCCCGCCCGCCGCCCGGGAGGAAGACCTCGTCGAGCCTCAACGTGGTTCTCACCGTGCCGCCGGTGCGATCGAACAGGACGTTGAAGAACCTGTAAGTGATTTCGAAATAACGCCAGACCCACACTTCTTCGTCGCGCGCCGGAAAATACCAGACTTCCTTCGGCCGACCGAGCAGCCGGCGCACGTCGTCGCGGGACATTCCCGCGACGACCTTCGAGAAGTACTCCTCCTTCAGCACCTGGCGGACTGCCCGCACGGCCCGGTCAGGACCGATGTCGATCATGAAGGTCTGCACGCCGCTCGGGCCCATCGGATATTCCCAGACCTCGGAGCCGTCGGCGTTTGTCCACACGGTGCCGGGCGGGCCGACGCGCGCTTCGATCGTCAGCGCGGAATCCCCGGGGGATAGGGCGGAGAAATTCGCGCACCCGGCCGCGAGCAAAGTCAGGGCGAGCAGGGCGGTGCGACGAAGCGCTGCGATCATGAAGCGAAACGCTCGGCTATTGCGCGGAGAAAAGGTCCGGGCAGCGCTCAGCGTTGCTTGCTGTCGCTCGTATCGACTTGGAACTTTGAAACCGTCTTGAGCCTGCCTGTGGGCCTGTCGAACTGGACGTAAAGGTCCATGGTGCGGACTTTCCAGGCGCGATACCGCCAGGACCATATCTCTTCGTCGGTACGGTTGGAAAAGCCGACGTACCGCGGGCTGCCGACCAGCCGGCGCACCTCCTCGCGCGACATCCCGGCCTGCAGCTTGGAGATGGTCTCCTCGCTCAGCACCTGGCGGACTTCCCGCACCGCGCGGTCGGGGCCCAGCGTCACCATGTAAGTTTCGACCCCGAAGGGCCCCCGCGGATATTCCCAGACCTCGGAGCCGTCGGCGTTCTTCCACACGTTCGCGGGCGCGCCCACCAGCGTTTCGATCTGCTGGGCGGAAGCGCCCGGCTTGACGGCGGAAAAATTCGCGCACCCCGCCGCGAACAGGGCGGGAAACAGCAGAAGAACGGCGCGGGAAAGTATCGTGTTCATGACTCCCTCGACGCTTCAGCAGTCGTGGTCCATCCAGAGGATTTCATCGAGCCTCTGGGTGGTCTTGACCGTCCCTGCGGTCCGGTCGAAGAGCACGTTGAAGAACATCGGATTCTGCTGCTGGTAGCGCCAGGACCATACCTCTTCGTCGCGCGCGCTGAACACCATGATGTCCCCGGGCTTGCCGAGCAGCCGCCGCACCTCGTCGCGGGACATTCCCGCGCGCACCCTCGAAAAGTACTCGTCGTTCAACACCTGGCGGACTTCCCGGACTGCGTGGTCGGATCCGAGGGTCACCATGTAGGTCACCCTTCCGAGCGGACCGCCCGGATATTCCCAGACCTCCGATCCGTCGGCGTTCTTCCTGACCGTCTCGGGCGCGCCGAGCTTCGCCTGGACCTGCTGCGCCGGCATCCCGCTCGCGACGGTGTTGAAATTTGCGCATCCGGCAAGGGACGCCGCGAGCGCGAAGAGCAGAAGGCCGAGGGTGGCTTTTGGCATGATATCGATCCAATGAGGTACGATCACAGACTCGAACGAAGGCTCAACTCCGTAAACATCGCCATGTTAGCCCCTATTCCTGGGACCAGCGCGCCGCATACAAGATGACAGGCCAGCGCAAGATACCTTGTGTGCTCATGCGCGGCGGCACCTCGCGGGGTCCTTATTTCCTCGCCTCGGACCTGCCTGCGGATCCCGGGCGGCGCGACGCAGTCCTGCTCAGCGTCATGGGCTCTCCGCATTCGCTGCAGGTCGACGGCATCGGGGGATCCAATACCTTGACGAGCAAGGTCGCGATCGTCAGCCGGTCGCAGCGCGAGGGCGCCGATGTGGATTACCTGTTTGCGCAGGTCTCGGTGACGGAAGCGCTCGTCGATACCAAGCCCAACTGCGGCAACATGCTCGCGGGCGTCGGCCCGTTCGCGATCGATGTCGGTTTGGTTCGCCCTCGGAATCCCACCACGACGGTGCGCATCTACAACGTCAACACGCAGACGCTGATCGAAGCGGTGATCCAGACTCCCGGAGGGCAGGTCGAGTATGCGGGCGACACGCGCATCGACGGCGTTACCGAGCCTGCGGCGCCGATCAAGCTGACCTTTCTCGATGCGCTCGGCGCCGTGACGGGGAAGCTGCTGCCGACCGGAAACAGCCTGGACCGCATCGACGGGATCGAGGCGAGCTGCGTGGACATGGCGATGCCGGTGATGATCATGGCTGCCGAAGCGTTCGGAAAGACCGGGCGCGAAACGCCGCAGGAGCTGGATGCGGACAAGGCGATGCTGAAAAAAATCGAGGCGCTCCGGTTGGAAGCCGGCAGGCGCATGGGGATGGGGGACGTATCGCGCCTGGTCGTGCCCAAACCCGTGCTGGTCTCGCGCCCGGCGCAGGGCGGGAACATCGCATCGCGCTACTTCACGCCGCACGCCTGCCACAGCTCGCATGCGGTGACCGGCGCGCTCGCCGTGGGCACCGCCGCGGTGCTTCCCGGAACCGTCGCGAGCCGCTACATCGAGCCCAAGGGATTTTCCGGCGGCGTGCTCAGCATCGAGCATCCCTCGGGTCACATCGAGGTGGACCTGGTCACCGACCGATCGGGAGCGGTGCCGGTGGTCGAGCGCGCCTCGTTCGTGCGCACCGCGCGGCGCATCTTCGACGGGCATGTCTACGTGCCCGACGCGCTTTTCGACTGATTTCGTGCGCCCCGCGCTTTCGAGGCAGCTCTTCGTGCTCGTTCTGGCCGGCAGCGGTCCGGCCTGGGGCGAAGCTCCGACTCCCGCAGGGCTGTGGCAGACCGTGAGCGACAAGACGGGGCAGCCCGCCGGCCTGGTGCGCGTCGTGGAGGTCGACGGGGAATACCTCGGCACGGTCGTCGCCGTGTTTTCTCCGCCCAGGCCGGATGCCAATCCCTTGTGCACCCTGTGCGAAGGCGATCTGAAGGACAAGCCGGTCGTGGGGATGACCATACTTCGCGGCGTGCGGCGATCGGGAGACGGCTATTCGACCGGCCGCATACTGGACCCCGACGAGGGGCAGTTCTACAAGTGCCGCATCGCGCTGCTCGATGACGGGCGCAAACTCGAAGTTCGCGGCTACATCGGCATACCGCTCCTCGGCCGGTCCCAGACCTGGGTTCGCAAGGAGTAGCTCGACCGTGCACGACCGGCCGGCGGACCAGGGCAGCGCGTACGCGATGAAGCCCTCGGCGCACAACGCGAAGCTCACAGAAGTGGGGCGCGGCACGCCGATGGGCGAGCTGCTGCGCCGCTACTGGCACCCGGTGGGGCTGGCCTCGCACGCGACCGCCGCGCCGCGCCCGGTGCGCGTCCTGGGGGAAGACCTCATCCTCTTCCGCGATGGCGCCGGGCGGACGGGCCTCGTGCACGCCCGCTGCTGCCATCGCGGCGCCAGTCTCTATTATGGCCGCGTCGACGAGCGCGGCATCCGCTGCTGTTATCACGGCTGGCTCTTCGACGTGCAGGGCAACTGCCTCGAGCAGCCCTGCGAGCCCGAGGCCGGCGCGAAGCACCGACACACCGTGCGCCAGCCCTGGTATCCGCTCGAGGAGCGCTACGGCCTGATATTCGCCTACATGGGGCCGCCGCAGAAGAAGCCCGCGCTGCCGAGGTTCGACGCGCTGGAGGAGCTCGCGGCCGGCGAGCTCGTCGACGCGGACGACACGAGCATAGGCTCGGGCGGCGGCGTCATCGTGCCGTGCAACTGGCTGCAGCACTACGAGAACCTGATGGATCCGTATCACGTGCCGATCCTGCACGGCAGCTTCAGCGGCCCGCAGTTCGTGCCCATGATGGGCGTGATGCCGCAGGTGGAGTTCGAGCCCACGCCGCGCGGCCTCAAGTCGACCAGCGTGCGCAAGCTCGCAGATGGCCGCGTGTTCCTGCGCGTCACCGAGGCGGTCCTGCCGACGCTGCGCGTGGTGCCGAATCCGCGCGTCGCTGGCTACGGCCGGGTGGAGTCCATCGGCTGGGTGGTGCCGATCGACGATACCCACTTCCGTATCTATACCGCGGGCCGGGTCAGCGAGCGCGGCGAGCTCGGGCGCGGGCGCTCGAAGATGAACGGCAAGTTCTGGCGGGAGCTGACCGAAGAAGAGCACCAGCGCTTTCCCGGCGACTGGGAAGCGCAGACCGGGCAGGGTCCGATCACGCTGCATTCGGAGGAGCATTTGCGGACCAGCGATCGGGGCATCGTCATGCTGCGCCGGCTGCTCGAGCGCCAGGTGGACGCCGTGGCGAAAGGCGAGGATCCGCTCGGCGTGTGCTTCGACGACGAATCCGCCTGCGTGCGTCTGGAAGCGGGGCAGCACCTGCTCGAGGGCGCGTCATGACAATGACGGCTCGAATCATCGCCATCGCGGTGGCGACGAGCCTGCTTTGCGCGTCTGCGGCACAGGCGCAAGGATTTCCCGGCAAGCCGGTGCGCATCGTGCCCTTCGGCACGGCCGGAGGGCCCGTCGATACCCTGGCGCGGCTATATGCGGAAAAGCTGCGCGAACGCTGGAAGCAACCGGTCATCGTGGAAGCGAAGCCGGGAGCGAGCGGCACGCTCGCCGCCGACTTCGTCGCCAAGGCGCCCCCGGACGGCACCACTTTCCTCATCACCCTTTCGCTCACCCACATCAACAACGCGATCCTGCAGAAGACCATCCCCTACGATCCGTTCCGGGACTTCGCGCCGCTCTCGCAGCTCGCGGTCGGGTACGGGCCCGCGCTCATCGCGCCTGCGGCGGCGCCTTTCAACGATGTGCGCGAGCTCGTTGCGTACGCGAAGCAAAAGCCGGTCGGCCTGACGTACGGCACCTGGGGCACGGGCTCGACGCCGCACCTGTTCGGCGAAATGCTCGCGAAGCAGACCGGGATTCGGCTCGTCCATGTGCCTTACAAGGGCGAGGGGGCCGCGCATCTCGATCTCTTCGGCGGCACGCTCGACATCGCCTGGGCCAACTCCGGCACCGCGCGCACCCTCCTCAACTCGAACCGGATCAAGGTGCTCGGCGCGACCGGATCGCGCCGCAGCCAGGTGCTGGCGCAGACGCCGCTGTTCGGCGAGCAAGGCTTCGACGGCTTCGAGCCGACGACCTGGATCGGCGCCTACGCCCCCGCCAAGACGCCGCCTGCGATCGTCGACGAGCTCTCCGCCGCGTTGCGCGAAGCGACCCGGCAGCCCGACATCGCCGCGCGCTGGCGGGACATCGGCTTCGAGCCGGCCGGGACAACGCCGGAAGAATTCGCGCGCATCCACAAGGCCGACTTCCCGAAGTGGGCGCGGATGATCGAGGCGGCGGGACTGACCGCGGAGTAGACCGGCTCTAGTCAAGGTTGAGGCATGATTGCACCTCGGTCTCAGCTGCGGCAATCTCGAGGGCCGGGCTCGCGCCGCTCTCAGGACGGTAGTCAAGAATGCGGGGCGGCCCGCCTCGCCGCGCTCGCGCCCGCGATCTTTCCGAACACCGCGCCGTTCGTGAGCCCGGTGCCGCCGGGATAGTTGAAGTAGAAAATCCCGCCCACCAGCTCGCCCGCGGCGTACAGCCCGGGAATCGGCTCGCCGTCGGTCGAGATCACCTGCGCGTCGGTGTCGATGCGCAGCCCGCCGAAGGTAAACGTGATCCCGCAGGTCACCGCGTAAGCTTCGAACGGCGGCGTATCGACCGTGTTCGCCCAGTTCGATTTGTTGATCGCAAGGCCCTCGGTGCGGCGGCCGTCCTTGATGTTGGGGTTGAACGGGATATCGGTCCTCACCGCGGCGTTGTAAGCCTTGATCTCCTTCAGCGCCGCGTCGGCATCGACGTCGTCGAGCTTCTTCACCAGTTCTTCCAGCGTGTTCGCGGTGACCTTGGTGACCTGCTTGATGCGGTACTCGTCGCGCAGCTGGCTCTTCACCTTGGCGTCGAACACCTGCCACGCAAACTGCCCCGGTTGGGAGAGGATCACGCGGCCGTATTTCGCGTAGGTGTAGTTGCGGAAATCGGCGCCTTCGTCGACGAAGCGCCTGCCCTCGGCGTTGATGTAGATGCCCCAGGGATAGGAATGCTTCTGGAACTGGTCGCCGACGGCGAGATCGCCGAATTCGGGCGCGTTCCGCTCCCAGGCGACGGCGTGGCAGCCCGACCAGTTGCCGGTCGGCTGCCCCCCCACTTCGAGCGCCATGCGGATGACGTCCCCGGTGTTGAAGCGCGTGCCGCGCACCTTGGCGAGCTCCCAGAGCGGCCCCAGATAGCGCGCGCGCATTTCGGCGTTCGCCTGGAAGCCGCCCGCGGCGAGCACGACCGCCTTGGATTTGATCTCGGTGGTCTTGCCCGCGCGCTTCACGACCACGCCGTGCACGCCCGCGTCGTCGGCGATAAGCGACACCGCGCGAGCCGAGTACCAGATCTCGATTGCGCTCTTTTTCGCGACTTGCGTGAGCGAATCGACCAGTCCCGGGCCGCCGCCGATCGCTTCGAGCGTGAGGCCGCCCCAGAACTTGAACCGGCCTCCGATCTTGAACGCCTGCCGCCCCCAGGCCGCGGTGAAACGCACGCCCTTTTTCTTCATCCACAGCGCCGTGGGAAAGCTCTGCTTGACCAGGATCTCGGTGAGGTCGGGATCGCAGCGGTACTCGGTGACGCGCGCCATGTCGTCGAGGAACTGGTCCGAGGTGTAGGTCCCGAAATCCGTTCGCTCGATTTCCTCGCGCGACAGCTCGATCAGCCGACCGAGATCGTCGGCGCCGTTGTAGACGATGCGCAGGAGCCCCGCGGTGAAGCGCGAGTTGCCGCCCGCTTCGTTCTCGGGCGCGCGCTCGAGGACGAGCACCCGCTTCGCAGCCTCCTTTGCCGAGAGCGCCGCGCACAGCGCGGCATTGCCGCCCCCGACGACGATGACGTCCCAGGTCTGCATCATTCGACCTTGAATTGCTGGCCCAGGCCCTTGCTCATCTCGGCGGAGAAGGCGCGCGCGACGATCGAGGAGCTGCCGCCCGGGGCGAACGGTACGACCAGGCGGATGGGCTTGGAAGGGTAGGTCTGCGCGAGCGCCGCCGCCGAGCAAAACGCGGCGGCGGCGAACGCCGCAAATCTCGACGGCACGAGAACTCCTCCTCCTACGCGGCTGCGCGAACCGAGGGCTCAGCCTTCCCGAGGAGCTGGCGCAGCACGAACGGCAGGATGCCGCCGTGGACGTAGTAGTCCACTTCGATCGGTGTGTCGATGCGCAGTAGCACCTCGATCTCCTTCGTCGATCCGTCCTTGCGATGGATTACCAGCTGCACTTCCTGGCGCGGATGCACGCCGGACTCGATGCCGAGGATGTCGATAGTCTCGTCCCCCTTGATGCCGAGCGACGCCACCGAGTCGTTCCCCATGAACTGGAAGGGCAGCACGCCCATCATCACTAGGTTGGCGCGGTGGATGCGCTCGAAGCTCTTCGCGATCACCGCGCGCGTGCCGAGCAACAGGGTTCCTTTCGCCGCCCAGTCGCGCGAGCTGCCGGTGCCGTATTCCTCGCCGCCGAACACCACGGTCGGCACGCCCGCGGCGACGTACTTCATCGCCGCCTCGTAAATCGGCATCTGCTCGCCCGAAGGCTGGTGGTAGGTGAGGCCGCCCTCGGTGCGCGAACCGTCGGCCTTGACCGGGAGCATCAGATTCTTGATGCGCACGTTGCCGAAGGTGCCGCGCATCATGACCTCGTGGTTGCCGCGGCGCGCCCCGAAGCTGTTGAAGTCGGGCGCCGCGACGTCGTGCTCGAGGAGGTAAGTGCCCGCGGGCGAGGTGGGCTTGATCGAGCCCGCGGGGCTGATGTGGTCGGTGGTGAGCGAGTCGCCGAAGATGCCGAGGACGCGCGCTGCGCGGATCTTCTCGATCGGCCGGGGCTGCATCGAGAAGTCGCGGAAGAAGGGAGGCTCGGCGATGTAGGTCGATTTCGGCCAGCTGTAGACCTGGCCGGTGGGCGCGGGAACGCTCTTCCACATCGGGTTGGCGTTGGCGACGTCGCCGTAGAGCTCACGGTAGGTCTTCGGGTCTAGCGCATGCTTCATGCCGCTCTGGATCTCCTCGGCCGTGGGCCAGATATCGCCGATCCATACGTCCTCGCCGTTCTTGCCCTTGCCGATCGGCTCGCTCATGAGGTCCTTGAGCACGGTGCCCGCGAGCGCGTAGGCGACGACCAGCGGCGGGGAGGCGAGGAAATTCGCGCGCAGGCTCGCGTGGATGCGCGCTTCGAAGTTGCGGTTTCCCGAGAGCACCGCGGCGCCGACGAGATCGTTCTGAGAGACCGCCTCCTCGATCGTGGGCTTGAGCGGCCCGGAGTTGCCGATGCAGGTGGTGCAGCCGTAGGCGGCGAGGTTGAAACCGATTTTCTCCAGGTAGGCGAGCAGGCCCGCTTTCTTGAGGTATTCGGTCACGACGCGCGAGCCCGGCGCAAGCGAGGTTTTCACGTGCGGCTTGACGCTCAGGCCCCGCTCGACCGCCTTTTGGGCGAGCAGCCCCGCGGCGAGCATCACGCCGGGGTTCGAAGTGTTGGTGCACGAGGTGATCGCCGCGATCATCACGTCGCCCGAGCCGACTTCGATCCCATCGCGAGTCTTGAAACGCTTCTTGAGGTCCTCCGCCTTCTTGGAGAAACCGTTCTCCGCGGCCGGCTTCGCGAAGAGCTCGGTGAACTTCGCTTTCACCTTGCCGATCTCGATGCGGTCCTGCGGGCGCTTCGGGCCGGCGAGCGAAGGCGTCACGGTGCCCAGATCGAGCTCGATCACCTGGCTGTAGTCGATCTCGCCCTTTTTCGGCGTGCCGTACATGCCCTGCGCCTTGAAGTAGGACTTGAATGCGTCGATCTCGTCCTTGGTGCGCCCGGTGCCTTCGAAGTAGGCGATGGTGGCGTCGTCGACGGGGAAGAAGCCCATGGTCGCGCCGTAGTCGGGCGCCATGTTCCCTATGGTGGCGCGGTCGGGGACGGTGAGGCTCGCCGTGCCCTCGCCGAAGAACTCGACGAATTTGTTGACCACCTTGGCTTTGCGCAATATCTCGGTGACCGTCAGCACCAGATCGGTGGCGGTGACGCCGCCGCGCAGCTGGCCTTTCAGATGGAAGCCGACCACGTCGGGCGTGAGGAGGTAGGTGGGCTGGCCGAGCATTCCGGCTTCGGCCTCGATCCCTCCCACGCCCCAGCCGACCACGCCTATGCCGTTGATCATGGTGGTATGGCTGTCGGTGCCTACGAGGGTATCCGGGTAGTACACGCCGTCCTTCTTGTGCACGCCGCGCGCGAGGTATTCGAGATTCACCTGGTGCACGATGCCGATCCCGGGCGGCACCACGCGGAAAGTATCGAACGCCTGCGTCGCCCACTTCATGAAGGTGTAGCGCTCCTGGTTGCGCTTGAACTCGAGCTTCATGTTGAGATCGAGCGCGTTCTTGACCCCGTAGTGGTCGATCTGAATGGAGTGGTCGACCACGAGATCGACCGGCACGAGCGGCTCGACCACCTTGGGGTCCTTGCCGAGCCGCTGTGCGACGCTCCTCATCGCGGCGAGGTCGGCGAGCGAGGGGATGCCGGTCAGGTCCTGCAGCAGGATGCGCGAGAGCACGAAGGGAATCTCGTCGGTGCGCGGCGCGTTGGGCTTCCAGCCTGCGAGCTGGCGGACGTGCTCCTCGGTGATTTTCTTGCCGTCGCAATTGCGCAGCACCGATTCGAGAACGATGCGGATCGATACGGGCAGGCGCGAGATCCTCGCGCCCAGTGCCTTTTCCAGGGCCGGCAGGGAATAGAACTTGCCCGTCCTGCCCGATGACATCCTGAATTCCTGCAGCGTGTTGAAGAGATTGTGTGACATCCGGCGTGGTCCTTTAGATTACGTGCGGAATTTCGCTTCGAGCGAGGGGATGCCCGGATATTGTACCGCCAGCTTGACTTCGCGCGCCTGGCGACTGCATGATATACCGCGACGCCGCAGCGGGACGCATGCAAAGCGCCGGCCATCACTTCCTACCACTTCTTCTTCACGAATCGCAAGGCTAAGGGGGCTATCCCATGACTCGCTCGTGGCATGTTGCCGCACTTTCACTCGCTTTGCTGCTGCTCGCCGGGGCCGCCGCGACGGCCGCCGAGATCGACGCCAAGCGGTTGATGAACGCGGACAAGGAGGCAGACAACTGGCTGACCTATCACGGCTCGTACAAGTCGTGGCACTACAGTGCACTCGCCGATATCAACACCAAGAATGTGGGCAGCCTGCGAGAAGCCTGGTCGCATGTCGCGAGCCGCTCCGTCAGAGGTCTCCAGTCTTACCCGTTGGCGGCGGACGGTGTGCTGTACTACTCCGGGTCCTATAACCAGGTTTGGGCGCTCGACGGCGCAACGGGCGAGGTGCTGTGGCAGTACAAGCAGAAGCTCAACGAGGACCTGGTCGCCAAGCAGACGCATTCGCCGTACAACCGCGGCATCGCGCTCGGCTACGGCAACGTCTACATGGGTACGCTCGACGGCAAGCTGGCGGCGATCGACATGAAGACCGGCAAGCTCAAGTGGGAAACGAAGCTGGTCAACTCGGAAAAGCTGACGGTCGGGTTTACCGGCGCGCCGCTGCTCGTGAAGGACAAGGTCATCGTCGGCGCGCAGGGCGGCGAGTGGCCCGACCGTGGGCCGATCTTCGGCGTGGACGCGAACACCGGCAAGCAGCTGTGGCGGTTCTACACCGCCGGGGGCGAGGAAAA
>Ga0209238_1000122_pt1 | contig 24485 bp, 21 predicted proteins | sample GraSoi013_1_20cm_FD_185823 | JGI IMG/M metagenome (GOLD analysis project Ga0209238, IMG submission 185823) | Grasslands soil microbial communities from the Angelo Coastal Reserve, California, USA - Sample 10_02_2013_1_20cm (SPAdes) (version 2) | ecosystem: Environmental > Terrestrial > Soil >...
AAAAATAACCGCGCAGGCGTTTGAACATGAAGCGGCCGGGAATGAGCGGCGGGAGACGCCGAAAGTGGCGCGTAATCTAGCAACCGAGGGGACATTGAGCAAGGCAACATGTATGATTTTGCGCTGGTTTTCTCACTTCGCCAGGCGTGCCGCGAACCTCCATGGCCCTCACCCGCGAACAGATCGCGAGCATCGCCGCCCTGGCGCGGCTCGACCTGACCGCCTCCGAGTTCCCGGTGTACCAGGACAGCCTGTCGCGGATCCTCGACTTCGTTGGCGCCCTGGATCGAGCCCACACCGCCGACGTCGCCCCGATGTCGCATCCGCTTGCGGGCCTGTCGCAGCGTCTGCGGCCGGACGTGGTGAGCGAGCAGGACCGCCACGAGCACTATCAGGCGAACGCGCCCCAGGTCGCCGCTGGCCTGTACCTCGTTCCCAAGGTCATCGAGTGAGGCAGGCGTGAGCGGTTGGCACACCGGCACGCTGGCACAGCTGGCCGCGGACCTGCGCGCGCGGAAGTTCTCGAGCGTGGAACTGGTGCGCGCGTTTCTCGCGCGGATCGATGCGAGCCAGGCGACGCTCAACGCGTTCATCTCGGTGACCCGCGAGCAGGCGCTCAGCGATGCGGCGGCCGCGGATCGGGCACTCGCCGCGGGCAGCGCCGGCGCACTCACCGGTGTGCCGATCGCCCACAAGGACATTTTCTGCACCCAGGGTGTACGCACCACCTGCGGTTCGCGCATGCTGGACAACTTCGTCTCGCCCTACGACGCCACGGTGGTGGCGAAACTCAAGGGCGCCGGCGCCGTCATGCTGGGCAAGACCAACATGGATGAGTTCGCGATGGGCTCCTCCAGCGAGACGAGCTTCTACGGCCCGGTGCGCAATCCCTGGAACCCGCAGCTCGTGCCCGGCGGCTCCTCGGGCGGCTCGGCCGCCGCGGTCGCCGCGCGCCTCATCCCGGGTGCGACCGCGACCGACACCGGTGGCTCGATCCGCCAGCCCGCGGCTTTATGCGGCATCACCGGCATCAAGCCCACCTACGGGCGCGTGTCGCGTTACGGCATGATCGCGTTCGCCTCCAGTCTCGACCAGGGCGGGGTGCTGACGGCGAGCGCCGCGGACGCCGCGCTGCTGCTGCGCGAGATGGCCGGGTTCGATGCCAACGATTCCACCAGCGTCGACACGCCGGTGCCCGACTACGTCGCCGCCCTCGAGCAGCCGCTCGCGGGCCTGAAGGTGGGACTGCTCAGGGAGTTCTTCGACAAGGGACTGGATGCGCAGAACGAGCAGCGCGTGCGCGAGGCGCTCAAGGTCTACGAGCAGCTCGGCGCGCGCCTCACCGAGGTGAGTCTGCCGAACCTGCCGCTCTCGGTGCCGGTGTACTACGTGGTGGCGCCGGCGGAATGCTCCTCGAATCTGGCGCGTTTCGACGGCGTGCGCTTCGGGCACCGCTGCGAGAGCCCGCGCGACCTCACGGATCTGTACCGCCGCTCGCGCGGCGAGGGTTTCGGGGCGGAGGTGAAGCGGCGCATCATGACCGGTACCTACGTGCTGTCGGCCGGTTACTACGATGCCTATTACCTGAAGGCGCAGCGCGTGCGCCAGCTCATCAACGCCGACTTCACGCGCGCTTTCGCCAGCGTGGACGTGCTCATGGGACCGACGACGCCGACGCCGGCCTTTGCGATCGGCGCCAAGACCTCGGACCCCATCACCATGTACCTGAACGACATCTACACCATCGGCGCGAACCTGGCCGGGCTGCCCGCGGTGTCGATTCCGTGCGGTTTCGTGCAGGGCTTGCCGGTGGGCCTGCAGATCGTGGGCCCGCACTTCAGCGAAGCGCGGGTGCTGAGCGCGGCGCACGCGTTTCAGCGCGTCACCGACTGGCACACGCGCGTGCCGCAGGGCTACGCATGAGCGCCTGGGAAACGGTCATCGGGCTGGAGATCCACGCCCAGCTCGCCACCCGCTCGAAGATCTTCTCCGGCTCCGCCACCGCGTACGGCGCCCCGCCCAACGCCCAGGCGAGCCTGGTGGACCTCGGGTACCCGGGTGTACTGCCGGTGCTGAACGCGGAAGCGGTGCGCATGGCCGTGAAGCTCGGGCTGGCGATCAACGCGCGCATCGCCACGCAATCGGTGTTCGCGCGCAAGAACTACTTCTACCCGGATCTGCCGAAAGGCTATCAGATCAGTCAGTACGAGCAGCCGATCGTCGCCGCGGGCGCGCTCGACATCGTGCTCGATGACGGCGAGGTCAAGCGCATCGGGATCACCCGCGCACACCTCGAGGAGGACGCCGGCAAGTCGCTCCATGAGGCCCTGCCGGGGGTGACCGGCATCGACCTGAACCGAGCCGGCACCCCGCTGGTGGAAATCGTCTCCGAGCCGCACCTGCGCTCGGCCAAGGAGGCCGTCGCCTACATGAAGAAGGTGCACACCCTGGTGCGCTATCTCGAGATCTGCGACGGCAACATGCAGGAAGGCTCGTTCCGCTGCGACGCCAACGTTTCGGTGCGCCGCAGCGGCGCGCACCAGCTCGGTACCCGCGCGGAGATCAAGAATCTCAATTCCTTCCGCTTCGTCGAGCGCGCCATCAACTACGAGGTCGCGCGCCAGATCGAGACCCTCGAGTCCGGACGTGCGGTGGTGCAGGAGACGCGCCTGTACGATCCGGACCGGGGCGAGACACGCTCCATGCGCTCCAAGGAGGAAGCGAACGACTACCGTTACTTCCCCGATCCGGACCTGCTGCCGGTGGTGCTCGACGCGGCGTTCATCGAGCAGGTGCGCGCGACCTTGCCGGAGCTGCCGGACCAGAAAGCCGCGCGCTTTGCCTCGCAGTACGGGCTGTCGGCTTACGATGCGGGCGTGCTCACGGGCAGCCGCGAGCTCGCCGCGTACTATGAGGATGTCGTGCGCGAGCTGCCGCAGGAGCCAAAGCTGGCGGCCAACTGGGTCATGGGAGAGCTCGCCGCGGCCCTGAACAAGGAGAATCTCGAGGTCGGTTGCGGCAGGCTCCCGGCGGCGCGTCTGGCGGGGCTGCTGCGGCGCATCAGCGACCAGACCATTTCCGGCAAGATCGCCAAGGAGGTGTTCGAGACCATGTGGTCGGGCGGCGCGAGCGCGGATGCGGTGATCGACGCGCAGGGCTTGCGGCAGATCACCGATACCGCCGCCATCGAGCGCGTGATCGATGAGGTGATGGCCCGCAATCCCGCGCAACTCGCCGAGTACCGCGCGGGCAAGGACAAGCTGTTCGGATTTTTCGTGGGCCAGGTCATGAAAGCGACCGCCGGCAAGGCCAACCCGGCGCAGCTGAACGAGCTGCTGCGCAAAAAGCTCGCTTAGCAAGATGGACCAGCACGGTGTCCCGAGCAGCGACCTGGTGCGTCGCTTCATATTCGAGAAGCAGCCGGTGCGCGGCCACTGGGTGCGCCTCGAAGGCGCCTGGCGCGAGCTGCGCGCGCATGCCGATTACCCACCGGTCGTGAGCGAGCTGCTCGGGGAGGCGGTGGCCGCCTCGGTGCTCCTGGCTGCGACCCTCAAGTTCCGCGGCACGCTCACGTTCCAGTTGCAGGGCAACGGCGCGGTCGGCCTGCTGGTGGCGCAGTGTGCCCACGACTTCCGCATGCGGGCGGTGGCGCGCTATGACGACGTTGCGCTGCGCGGAGTGTCCGGCGACGGCCGGCGCGGCGCGGTCTTCCGGCGCCTCGTCGGCACCGACGGCCGCATCACGGTGACGATCGAGGCGGAGGAGAAGAGCATGCGCTACCAGGGGGTCGTGCCCCTCTCGGGCACTTCGCTCGGGGAGTCGCTGGAAGCGTACTTTGCTTCCTCGGAGCAGCTGCCCACGCGCGTGCTGCTGGCGGCGGACCATGCCTGCGGCGCCGGGATGCTGGTGCAGAAGCTGCCCGATGGGGATGCGGGTGATCCGGAGGAGATCGCGGCGGTCTGGGAGGGGGCGCAGCGTGGCATCGAGGCAGTGACCGCAGCGCAATTGCTGCGGTGCTCGGCCGAGCAGCTGCTGGCGCAGCGCTTTACCGAGCACGACCTGAGGCTGTTTCGCGGCTCACCGGTGCGATTCGAATGCCGCTGCAGTCAGGGCCGGGTTGCGGGGCTCCTGCGGGCGCTCGGCGCCGAGGAGGTGCGCGGCGTGCTGCAGGAGCAGGGGGCCGTGACGGTGACCTGCGAGTTCTGCCACCGCCCGTACCGCTTCGACGCAGCGGACGTGGAGGCATTGTTTGCCGAAGGCCCAGTAGATGGCTCTCAAGTGATTCATTAGCACCCTGCTAGACATAAATTAACTCGCTGGAAGAACAATTGTCAGCTCGGTGGGTGTTCGAAGCTCGATGCTGGCAAATTTATTAAAGACTTGTACAATTATTTAATGAACTCGGCGGCTCCCCCGATTCTGGTGCGATGGCTGCGGGCGGCCGGAGAGCCCACCCGGCTGCGCCTGCTTGCGCTGTGTGCCGACGGTGCATGGAGCGTCTCGGATCTGGCGCGGGCGCTGAAGCAGAGCGAGCCGCGCGTGTCGCGGCATCTGAGAATCCTCTGCGAGGCGCAGCTGCTGGTGCGGCTGCGACACGGGCAATGGGTCGATTACCGCCTCACCGAGGGCCTTGAGGCTGCGAGCTTCGTGCGCGGCCTGCTCGCGCAGCTCGACCGTGGCGATCCGACGCTGCTTCGCGACCGCAGCAGTGCGCGCGCCGGCGCCGCGCCCGAGACCCAGACGCTCGCGCACGGCGCGCAGTCCCGTCTCGGGCGGGCCCTCGCCGAGCTGCTGGCCGCCGGGGGGCTGAGCGCCCCGCTCGAGGCGGTGCTGCTGCTCGGGGTCAGCCATCCCGAACTGCTCGAGAGCGCGGCTCGCGCCAGCCGGCGCTGCACCGCCATCGCGTACTCGCGGCGCGCGGCGCAAAGCGCGCGCGCATTCGCCCAGCGGCGAGGCTTCAGCTGCCGGGTGCTTCGCGCCACGAGCCCCGAGGTCCTGAGTGATACGGATCTGGCGCGCGCCGGCGAGGCATTCGATGCGGTGCTGCTGGACACTTTCGCGGACGAGGACACGCTGGCGCGGATGCTGGAACAGGCGCGGCGCGTGCTCACCCCGGACGGACGGCTGTGGGTCTTCGAGCGTTATGAATCGCTCGAGAGGTCGCGCGAGCGCATCGTGGAGCATCCGCTCGCGCGGCTGCGCCGCCTGCTGGGCGATGCCGGCCTGACGTGCGAGCGCCTGAGTCCCGTGGAAGCCGACGGCGAGCACGTGCTCGCGGCCCTCGCCCGGCCTGCAGCCGCAGCGCCCGGGCGGGTCAGCGGCAGGGCGGGGGCTCGAGCGTGAGTGCGCACTGCGCAGACCCGCCGATCCGCGTGTCATTCGAATTCTTCCCGCCCGCGGATGCGGCGATGACGGCGATCCTGTGGGACTCCATCGAGCGCCTGGCGCCCCTGGGGCCGCGCTTCGTGTCGGTAACCTACGGCGCGGACGGCTCCACGCGCGAGCGCACTCACGACGTCGTGACGCGCATCCAGCGCGACACGGCGCTCACCGGCGCACCGCACCTCACCTGCATCGGCGCCTCGCGCGGGGAGATCCTGGCGATCGCGCGTGGCTACTGGAGCCAAGGCATCCGCCACCTGGTCGCGCTGCGTGGCGATGCGCCGCAGGGCCAGGGCGCACATCGGCCGCAGGCCGCGGATTTTCGCTACGCGGTGGAGCTGGTCGCGGCACTCGCCGCGCTCGCGCCGTTTGACATCTCGGTCGCGGCCTACCCGGAGGTGCATCCGGAGGCGCGCTCGGCGGCCGCGGATCTGGCCAACCTCAAGCGCAAGATCGACGCCGGCGCGACCCGCGCCATCACGCAGTTCTTCTACGACACGAGCGTTTTCCTGCGCTTTCGCGACGCACTCGCGGCCGCCGGCGTGCACGCACCCCTGGTGCCGGGCATTCTGCCGATCACCCGCTTCCCGCAGGTGCGGCGCTTTGCCGAACGCTGCGGCGCGAGCATTCCCCGCTGGCTGCACGAGCGCTTTGCCGGTCTCGATGACGATCAGGATACCTGCCGTCTGATCGCCGCCAGCGTTGCGATCGAGCAGGTCGAGGCACTGAGGCGCCACGGGGTGCGCGATTTTCACTTCTACACCCTCAATCGCGCGGCGCTCACCTACGCGATCTGTCACGCGCTCGGGCTGCGCCCGGTAGCGCGCGCGGCGGGCGCCGCACGCCAGGAAGCGCCGGCGTGAGCGCCTGCCGGCACGCCGCGGCCCCGCCGGCAGCCCGGGTGCGCGCCGACCGCGAGGCCGCGCGGGACCTGCCCGCGGCGGCGCGCGCGGTCGCGACGCCCTACGCGCTCGAGCCGCCCGATGAGACCGAGCGCCGCACGCGCATCGAGCGTCTCAAGCGCCTGCTCGGGGAGCGCATCGTGCTGCTCGACGGCGCCATGGGCACGATGATCCAGGGGCACAAGCTCGACGAGCGCGGCTTCAGGGGCGAGCGGTTGCGCGAGCACGGCTGCGACCTCAGGGGCAACAACGACATTCTCACGCTCACCCGCCCGCAGATCATCACCGACATCCACCGCGCCTATCTCGCCGCCGGTGCCGATATCATCGAGACCAACACTTTCAATTCGACTGCCATCTCACAGGCGGACTACGCGACTTGCGCGCTGGTGCCGGAACTCAACTACCGCGCCGCGCGCCTCGCCCGCGCTGCGGCCGATGAGTTCGCGCAGCGCGCCGGCGAAGCGCGCTTCGTCGCCGGTGCGCTCGGACCCACCAACCGCATGACTTCGATGTCGCCCGACGTCAACGATCCGGGCCATCGCAGCGTCAGCTTCGATGAGCTGGTGGCCGCCTACCTGGAAGCGGCGCGCGGACTGCTGCTCGGTGGCGCCGATCTGCTGCTGATCGAGACCGTGTTCGATACCTTGAACGCCAAGGCGGCGATTTACGCGGCCTGCACGCTGTTCGACGAGACCGGGATCACGCTGCCGCTCGCGCTCTCGGGCACGATCACCGACGCCTCGGGAAGGCTGCTGTCGGGACAGACGACCGAGGCGTTCTGGAACTCGATCCGCCATGCGCGGCCGCTGTTCGTCGGCCTCAACTGCGCGCTCGGGGGCCGGCAGCTGCGGCCCTACGTGGAGGAGCTCGCCGCGGCCGCCGATACCTACCTGTGCGCGTATCCGAACGCCGGCCTTCCCAACGCCTTTGGCGAGTACGACGAGGGGCCGGCCGAGACCGCCGACATCCTGCGCGAGTATGGCGAGTCGGGCCTGGTGAACGTGGTGGGCGGGTGCTGCGGCACCACGCCCGAGCACATCCGGCTGCTGCACGCCGGCCTCCAGGGTCGCGCGCCGCGGCGACTGGCGGCAGTACCGGTGAAGTGCCGGCTGGCGGGACTCGAGCCACTCAACATCGATGACGACAGTCTGTTCGTGAACGTCGGCGAACGCACCAACGTCACCGGCTCGGCGAAATTCCGCAAGCTGATCGAGGCGGGCGACTACGGCGCCGCCCTCGAGGTGGCGCGCCAGCAGGTGGCCAGCGGCGCACAGATCATCGACGTCAACATGGACGAGGGCATGCTGGACTCACAGGCCGCCATGGTGCGCTTCCTGAACCTGGTGGCGGTGGAGCCGGACATCGCCCGCGTGCCGGTGATGATCGATTCCTCGAAATGGTCGGTGATCGAGGCCGGGCTCAAGTGCGTGCAGGGCAAGCCGATCGTCAACTCGATCAGCCTGAAGGAGGGCGAGCAGGTGTTCCTCGAGCACGCCCGCACCCTGCGCCGCCACGGGGCGGCGGCGGTGATCATGGCCTTCGACGAGCAGGGTCAGGCCGATACGGTCGAGCGCCGCCTCAGCGTGTGCGCGCGCGCCTACCGCATTCTCACCGAGCGCGGCGGTTTTCCGCCCGAGGACATCATCTTCGATCCCAACATTTTCGCCATCGCTACCGGCATCGAGGAACACAACGGCTACGGCGTGGCGTTCATCGAGGCCACGCGCCGCATCAAGCGCGAGCTGCCGCACGCGCTGGTGAGCGGCGGGGTGAGCAACGTGTCGTTCTCGTTCCGCGGCAACGATGCGGTGCGCGAGGCGATGCACTCGGTGTTCCTCTACCACGCCATTGCCGCCGGCATGGACATGGGGATCGTGAATGCCGGACAGCTGGGCGTCTACGAACAGATCGAGCCGCAGTTGCGGGCGGCGTGCGAGGACGTGGTTCTCAACCGCCGCTCGGACGCCACCGAGCGGCTGCTGGAGATCGCGGCGCGCTTCAAGGGCGAGGGCGGCGCGCGCCGCCAGGAGGACCTGCAGTGGCGCCACCTGCCGGTGGCCAAGCGCCTCGAGCACGCGCTCATCAAGGGCATCGATGACTACATCATCGCGGACACGGAAGAGGCACGGCTGTCCGTCGAGCGGCCGCTGCAGGTCATCGAAGGCCCGCTCATGGACGGCATGAATGTGGTGGGCGATCTGTTCGGCAGCGGCAAGATGTTCCTGCCGCAGGTGGTCAAGAGCGCGCGCGTCATGAAGCGCGCGGTGGCGCACCTGGTGCCGTTCATCGAACAGAGCAGGGACGCGGGAGCGCAGCGCTCCAACGGCCGCATCGTCGTGGCCACGGTCAAGGGCGATGTGCACGACATCGGCAAGAACATCGTCGGCGTGGTGCTGCAGTGTAATAACTTCGAGGTCATCGACCTCGGTGTCATGGTGTCGTGCGAGAAGATTCTCGAGACTGCGCGGCGCGAGCGCGCCGACTACATCGGACTGTCCGGACTGATCACGCCCTCGCTGGAGGAGATGGTGCACGTGGCGAGCGAGATGCAGCGGCAGGGTTTCCAGGTGCCGCTGCTGATCGGCGGCGCCACCACCTCCCCGGCGCACACCGCGGTGAAGATTGCGCCGCGGTACGCGGCCGGGGTGGTGTACGTCAAGGACGCGTCGCGCTCGGTGGGCGTGCTGCAGCGGCTCAGCCAACCGGCGCAGCGCGCCGCCTTCATCGCCAAAGTGGGCGAGGAGCACGAGCGCCGCCGCGAGCAGCATGCCGCCAAGAAGCTCAAGGTTCCGCAAGCCTCGCTGGCCGCGGCGCGCGCCAACCGCCGCCCCTTCGACTGGATGGGGTATGCGCCGCCGCCGCCGCGCGTGCCGGGCGTGCAGCGCTTCGAGGACTATCCGTTGAGCGAGCTGCTCGGCTACATCGACTGGATGCCGTTCTTCAACGCCTGGGAGTTCGCCGGGAAATTCCCCGACATTCTGAGCGATGCGGTGGTCGGTGAGGCGGCCAGCAACCTGTACGCCGACGCGCGCCGCATGCTCAAGACGCTGATCGCGGAGCGCTGGCTGAGCGTGCGCGCCGTGGTGGGCCTGTTCGCGGCCAACTCCGTCGGCGACGACGTGGAGATCTATCGCAGCGAGGCGCGCGAGGAGCCGCTGGTGCGGCTCAATTTCCTGCGCCAGCAGAAGGGCAAGCCCGACGGCCAGCCGCACGAGTGTCTGGCCGACTACGTGGCGCCTCGGACAAGCGGGGTGCGCGACTACTTCGGCGCGTTCGCCGTCACCGCAGGCTTCGGGATCGAAGAGCACTTGGCGCGCTTCGCGCGCGCGCACGATGACTACTCGAGCATCATGCTCAAGGCGCTGGCCGATCGCCTGGCGGAAGCCGCCGCCGAGCATTTCCACGAGCGGGTGCGGCGCGAGCTGTGGGGCTACGCCGCCGCGGAGACGCTCACCAACGAGCAACTGGTGCGCGAGGAGTATCAGGGCATCCGCCCGGCACCCGGCTACCCGGCGTGCCCGGATCACACCGAGAAGGCCAAGCTCTGGAGCCTGCTCGACGTCGAGCGCAGCGCCGGCATCCGCCTCACCGAGTCCTACGCCATGTACCCGACCGCGGCGGTGAGCGGCTGGTACATCGCCCACCCGCAGGCGCGCTACTTCGCGGTCGGCAAGATCGACCGCGAGCAGCTCGAGGACTACGCGCGCCGCAAGGGGCTGACGCCGGAAGAAGCGCAGCGCTGGCTGGCGCCGAATCTCGGTTACGAGCCGTGAGACCGCCCGCGCGTCCTCACACCTCATTCCTCACGACAGCTCGATGCGCAGCCGCCGGAACCAGGCTTCCGTGCCGCGGTGCTGCAGCACGATGTGACCCTCGCGCAGCTGGCCGAACTGCGCAAAGTCGCGGAACCGGCTGCGCGCGATGCGCTCCGCGAGCTCCGCGCTCGCGAGGTCGCAGCCCAGCACCTGACGCTCGTCGATCCAGTATTCCACCAACGCACCGTTCACCACGATGCGCGCGCTGTGATAGGCATTGGCGCTGCTGCGCTGATCGTGCCACGGCGCCATGAGCCCGTAGAGGGCCCCACAGGAGGTCAGGGCATCCGCGCCGTCCTGATGGTGCTCGTCATCCAGCAGCTGCAGGGCCGGTCCCGTGTGTGCGGCGGGCCCGCTCTCCTCGCTCACGCGGTATGCGACTGCCGAGCTGCCGCCGCGCGGCAACCGCCAGTCGAAGCACAGCACGAAGTCGCGAAAACTCTCGCGGCTGATCAGGTCGACCCGGGGACCCGCGGCGATGGCGCGCAGCACGTCGCCGTCCACGCTCCAGGCGGCCTGCGGAAACTGCTGCTGGGCATAGCCGCGCCAGTGCGTTGCGGTGAGTTCGCGCTCCATACCCCGATGCTACCGCAGGAAAATGCCGCGTGACATCGTCCTGAAGAGGCGCGGCGACGCGAGCGGGGGGCAGCAGGCGCCCGTCTTCAGCGCGCCGTGCGCCGCTCGCTGTCCAGCGCGCGCAGGTACCCGGGGCCGCCCAGGCCGCGCATCTGGCCGAGAATCCAGTCGCGCCGCGCCAGCACGTAGCGGGAAGGCCGCTCGACGCGCAACCGCAGCGGGTTCGGCAGCACGGCGGCCAGCAGCGCGGCCTCGTAGGAGCTCAGGCGCCGCGCGGGCTTGTGCCAGAAGTGCTGTGCCGCGGCCTGCACCCCGTAGATACCCTCACCGAACTGCGCCACGTTCAGATACATCTCCAGAATCCGTTCCTTGGGCCACAACGCCTCGATCAGCACGGTGAAATAGGCCTCCAGGGCCTTGCGCACCAAGCTGTGCGCGGGCCACAGGAACAGGTTCTTCGCCACCTGCTGCGAGATGGTGCTCGCGCCGCGCAGACGCTTGCCGCGCTCGCTGGCGCGCACCGCCTCGCGGATGGAATCGAAGTCGAAGCCGGCGTGGAACGGGAACTGCTGGTCCTCGGAGGCGATCACCGCGCTGGCCGCGTAGGGCGAGATCTGCTCGAGACTCACCCACTGGAAATCAGTGTGATAGGCGCGCTCCTGCGCTGCCCAGGCCTGGGCAGCCGCTTGCAGCATGAACGCGCTGGTCAGCGGGTGCAGCCAGCGCAACAGCAGCACCGGTACGCCGGTCAGCAGCAGCCACCCGAGCAACGCCACCACGAGCCACTTCAGCAGCCACCCGGCGACGCTGCCGCGCTGCCACCACGGGCTGCGCGCGCCGCTGCGCCGGCTGTGGTATTGCGTCGCGGGCCGCTCCAAGGGAGGCCGCGGCGGCGCTAGGCCGGGGCGGGCTGCGCGCGGCGGGCGGACACGATCACGACATCCTCGAGCGGGGCATCCTCATAGCCCTTGCGCTTACCCCTGCTCACGCGTGCAATCTTGTCGATGACCTCCATGCCCTGCGTGACGCGGCCAAAGACCGCATAACCGTAGTCGCGCGGCCCGTGATCGAGGAAGGCGTTGTCCGCGAGGTTCACGAAGAACTGCGAGGTGGCGCTGTTGATGTCGCTGGTGCGGGCCATGGACAGGCTGCCGCGGGTGTTCTTCAGCCCGTTCCTGGCCTCATTGCCGATCGGTGGGCGGGTTTTCCTGGTGGCGAAGTCCGCCGTCAGCCCGCCGCCCTGGATGACGAAGCCCGGCACGATGCGGTGAAAGATGGTGCCGTCGAAATGTCCGTCGTCGACGTAACGCAGAAAATTCTCGACCGTGACCGGCGCCTCCTTCGGGAACAGTTCCACCAGGAACTCGCCGTGTGAGGTTTCAAATCTGATCATCGCTGTCCTTCCGTCATGCGCTCGTGGCCGGCCAGATCGCGGTGCGAGCGTACGTGACGCAAGCCCGCCTCGACAAGCTCGCTGCGCACCTGCGCGCCCTGGGTGGCGCCATGCTCGAGCAGCAGCCAGCCCCCGGGCGCAAGGTGCCGTGGCGCGCCGCGCGCCAGGGTACGCAGGCAGCTGAGCGCATCGGCGCCGGGCGTGAGCGCCCGCGGCGGTTCGTGCCTGAGGGAGGCGGTGCTCAAGGCCGGATCGTCCTGCGCCACGTAAGGCGGGTTGCTCACCAGCAGATCGAAGCACTCGCCGCGCAGCGGCTGATACCAGTCGCCGTGCCGCAACTCAACCCGGCCGAGCCCGAGCGCCGCCGCATTGGCGCGTGCGATGGCGAGCGCGTCCGCGCAGGCATCGGTCGCCACCACGTGCCAGCGTGGACGCTCGCTCGCGAGCGCGAGCGCGATGGCGCCGCAGCCGGTGCCCAGGTCCGCCACGCAACCCCCGGCCGCGGTGCGCAGTGCCAGCGCGCGTTCCACCAGCAGCTCGCTTTCCGGGCGCGGGATCAGCACCGCCGGGGTCACTTTCAGGGTGAGTGACCAGAAGTCCCGGGAGCCGGTGAGGTAGGCCAGGGGCTCGCCGGCCACACGCCGCGCGAGCAGACGCCGGTAGTGTTGGGTGTGCGAGGGGTCGGGCAGCTCTTCCGGGTGCGATTTCAGGCGCGCGCGCGCGACCGCCATGACGTGCGCGAGCAGCAGCTGCGCGTCCAGCTCCGCGGTCGCCGCAGGCCCGGTGCCATCGGGCCCGGCGCGCAGCCGTCGCACGCCCTCGGCCAGCAGCTCCGCCACGGTGAAATTCGCCCTCATGCACGCAACATCGCTGCGCCCCGGTAAGATGCCGGAATGCCAAACATACTGTACCCGCCCCCGCGGCCGCAGTCCGTCGGGGAGATCCTGGATTCGGCTTTCCGGATCTTTGGCGTCACGCTGCTGCGGTGTCTCCCGTACTCATTCCTCGGCGTGATCGTCGGCCACCTTACAACCTTCTATGACCTCGCCACCGGGCACCCCGTAGTGCCGACGACGCTGCGCGCCCGGCAGACTCACGATCCACTGTGGTGGGTTCTGTTGCTCGTGGCCGCATTCGCCGGCACCACGCTGGCGAACGCCGTGCTGCTGCGTCAGTATGCGCTCGCGACGGGCCATGCTGCGGCGACCGGCGCCGAGCTGTCGACCGGCGCGTGGCGGGTTGCCGGTGTGCTGCTGATCGCCATCCTGATGACGCTGGCGATCGTGGCGACCTTCATCCCGGTGTTCCTGGTCGCATCCCTCATGAGTGCTGGCTTGTCGACTGCCCCATCACCCGCCGGCATCCTGGTCGTCGTTGGCCTGGGCGTGCTGGCGCTGATTCCCGCCTCGTGGGCCCTGATCCGCTGGGTGTGCGCAGTCCCGGTGTACCTGCTTACCGAGCGCGGTCCGGTGGCCAGCATGAGTCACAGCTGGCAACTCACCGCGGGTCATTTCTGGCGCCTGAGTGTCATCTATGCGGTCGGCATCGCGTTGATCATCGTCCTGTACGTGCTCTCGGGCGTGATCGGCGCAGTGATTGCGTTGCTGCTCGCGCGCGGGGATGTCGCGGTGATTACCGCAACATCGGCCGTGGTAGTCACGCTGCTCGGGGCGGTCGTCACGCCCTTCTACAGTGCGCTGGTCCTCGCCGTCCTGGGCGACGTTTCGGTGCGCCGGGAAGGCGCCGACCTCGCACAGCGCCTCTCGGCCCCCGCCCAATAGACATGAGCCGCTGGCTCCTGGCGCTCGTGCTTGCAGCCGCCGGGTTGCCGGGCGCGAGCGCGCGCGATGCGCTCGGGGCAATCGATGCGTGCCTCGCGCAGCTGGATCGTGATCTCGACGTGGGCTATCAGCGCATTGCCGCGCGCTGCCCGGAGCTCACGCCGAGTCTCGTGCAGAGTCAGTGGGCGGCCTGGCTGCCGCGCGACTGGAACCAGCCCGAGAACCTGCTCTCGGCCGAAGGGCTCACGCAGCTGCGCACGCTGCTCACGCGCGAACCGGCCTCCGCACCGCAGGGGCGTGCGCCGCGGGTCGCGCGGGTCGCCGCGGTGCTCGCGACGCTCACGCAGCCCGATCGGCCGCACGCTGGCTGGTGGGCGCGATTCAGGCAGTGGCTGCGTGAAGCACTCGCGCCGCCGCCGCAGCGCGCGGACCCGGGATGGTTGCGGCGCATGATCGCAGACTCCGCAGTGTCGCAGGCTGTCCTGGAGGGCATCCTCTGGGGGGCGCTGGTGCTCGTGATGGTGCTGGCGGGTGCCGTGGTCATGAATGAGCTGCGCGTCGCCGGCGTACTGACGGGTTGGCGGGCAGCGCCGCGCAGGGCGCGCACCGCGCGACGCCAGGCGACAGGGGTCACGCTCCAGGACCTGGAGCATGCGAGCCCGTACCGGCGGCCAGCTGTGTTGCTGGAGCTCATCGCGGCGCGGCTCGCGGAGCAGGATCGGCTGCCGCCGGCGCGCGCGCTCACGGTGCATGAGCTGACGCGCGCCGCGCGCCTGCGCGGGGAGTCCGATCGCGAGCGGCTGAGCGAGCTGGCCGCGGCGTGCGAGCGCGTGCGCTTCTCGGGCCGGGAACCGGCCCCGCAGGCCCTGGCCGTGGCGCTGGCGCGTGGACGCGAGTTGCTCGCGGCGCTGGAAGCGCCCGACAGGTCTGCGCCGGGCGCAAGGTGAGCGCATGCGCGAGCGTCTGATCACACTCGGCTGTGCGCTTGGCGCGTTGCTGCTGTTCGGCGCGCTGTTCGTGCGCGGCGAAGGACTGGACTCGCAGCGCGTCGCGCTGCCCACCACCATCGAGCGCCACGGCAACGGCCTGCTTGGCGCGATGAGCTGGCTCGAGGCCGAAGGCATCCGCACCCTCTCGCTGCGCGAGCGCTTCGATTCTCTGGCGAAGCGCCCGGACCTGCCCGCTGCGGGCAACCTGCTGATCGTCACCGTGCCGGTGGCAACGCCCTTGAGGGCGCAGGAGGCGCGTGCCGTGGATCACTGGATCAGGGCTGGCAACACGCTGCTGGTGCTCGCCGCCCTGTCGGACACCCCCGATTGGGGTCGGGGCGGACTCGGCGTTCACAACGACCTGCAACTGCTCACCGGTCTGGACTTCGAGGCCGTGCACGGCGCCGAGAGCTCGCAGCAGGCGGCGAGGCGCCTGATCGAGGCCTCGCAGCGGCTGGCACAGCCGCAACGCGGCACGCTCCTTCCCAACCGGCCTCATGCGTACCTGCGCGGGGTGGGCCGCGCGCTCGCCTGGTCGGATTACCCGCCGCAGGCCTGGACCGTACGGCTGCCGCGGGATGGTTTCGTTCTGGTCCTCGCGCACCAGAGCGAGACGGGTGAGGGCGTGTTATGGATGCGACCCGCTGGCTCGGGGACCCTCATCGTGAGCGGCTTCGGTTCGCTGTTCAGCAACCGCGCGCTGGCGGGTGCGGACAACGCCCGTTTGCTCGCCAACATCGTGGGCGCTTCGGTGCGTTCCCGCGGCGCGCTGCTGTTCGATGATGAACATCAGGGGCTGGCTGCGGCTTACGATCCGGCCAAGTTCTACAACGACCCGCGCCTGTACGGCACTATCGGGGTGCTGGCGGCGGTATGGCTCGTATGGGTGCTGGGCGGCACGCGCCTGCGCCTGCCGGCGACGCGCATGCCGGCGCCGCGCGAGGCGGAACTGGTGCGCGCCACCGGGGGATTTCTGGCGCGCGTGCTGCGCCCGGCCGCTGCGGCGCGCCGCATGTTCGAGCACTTCCGGCGGCGGCTTTGCGCACGCTCTCACCGTGGGGCGCAAGGCGAGAGCCTGCCCTGGGAGTGGCTCGAGCATCATCCGCGCCTGAGGCCCGCGGACGTGCGGCAACTGAAGGACTGGTACGCGCAGGCCTGTTCGCACCGGCGCGTGCCCTTGAGGCGTCTGCATAACCTCATCGTTCGCACCGAAAGGCAACTGGCCGCATGAGCGCATCCATCCGACAGCTTGAAGATCTGCTGGTGCGTGAGCTCGGGCGCGCGGTGATCGGGGCGCACACCCCGGTGCGCGCGCTCACCGTTGCGCTCGTGGCCCGCGGCCACGTGCTGGTGCAGGGCGTGCCGGGTCTGGGCAAGACCCTGCTCGCCAAGGCTCTGGCGTGTGCCCTGGGCGGGGAGTTCAAGCGCATCCAGGGCACCGCGGACCTCATGCCGAGCGACATCATCGGTGTACACGTGTTCGACGAGGCGCAGCGCGCCTTCGTATTTCGCCCCGGACCGCTGTTCGCCGACGTGGTGCTGGTCGATGAAATCAACCGCGCGGGACCCAAGACACAGTCGGCGCTGCTGGAGGCGATGGAGGAGCGGCAGGTGAGTGTCGAGCGCGCCGCCTGGCAGCTGCCGGCGGACTTCCTGGTGATCGCCACGCAGAACCCGCGTGAATTCGAGGGCACCTATCCGCTGCCGGAGTCGCAGCTCGACCGCTTCATGCTGCGCATCGACATGGACTACCCGGCTCGCGAGGCGGAAGCCGACATCCTTGCGCGCTACGGCGGGGTGCTGGCCGCGGGCCAGGAGGCGCTCGGGCAGATCACGGTGCTCGGGCGAGCGCTGATCGGCGAGGCACGCGCGGAGGTGGAGAAGATTCATGTCGCCGGGGCGCTGCTGTCCTACGTGCTGGATCTGGCGCACGCGTCGCGCGAGCACGCGCGCCTGACGCTCGGGCTGTCGACGCGCGGCGCGCTGGCACTGCTGAAGGCCGGCCGCATCGCCGCCGGTCTGCGCGGCGGCGACTTCGTGACCCCCGACGATATCAAGGAAGTGGCCGTGTCGGTGATGGCACACCGCCTGGTGCTGACACCGGAAGCCGCACTCGAGGGTGTCACCGACCTCGACGTCGTGCATGGTCTGCTGTCCGAGACCCCGGTGCCGCGCTGAGCGCTCGCCCGTGCATCTCGCCCATCGAGCCTACGTTGTGGTGCTGCTGACCGCGGTCATGGCGATCACCGGCATCTGGTCGAGCGAGCCTGCGGTTGCCGATCTGTGGCGCATCCCGGCGGGATTGTTGCTGCTGGGGCTCGCGCTCGAGGGATGGTTGGTGCGCCGCCGGCCGGTCGCGGTGCGCCTCGCCATCGCGCCGCGCGCCTTTCTCGGGCGGCCGCTCGCAGTCGCCTTCGTGTTCGCCAACGCGTCCGCCCGGCCGCTCGCGGTCGAATACGCGCCGGCGCTGCCCGCGGGCTTCGAGCCCCTGGCGCAGGTGCGCCGCGTGAGCGCGCCGGCGCACGCCACGGTGCAGGATTGCGTGACGCTGTTGCCGGTGCGGCTCGGGCCGCAGGTGTGGCCGGCGCTGCCGGCGCGCCTGCTGGGTGTGCTGCGGCTCGCGTGGTGGAGCTGCGCCTTGCACCCTGAGCAACGAATGGTGGTGGCTCCCGATGCGCTGCACAGCCGGGTGCGCCCGCGGGGACTCGCGGGCGGCGCGCGCCCGCGGCGTGTCGCGGGTGCGGGCGCGGAGCTGCACCAGCTGCGCGGCTACGTGCGTGGCGACCCGCTCGCCAGGATCGACTGGAAGGCAACGGCACGCGCCGGCACGCTGGTCACCCGGGAGTTCAGCGAAGACCAGCATCTGGACATCCTGGTCGCCATCGACGCCGGCCGCTTCAGCCGTGTGCGCGCCGGGGCTCTGGATCGCCTCGGCCTGTATGCCAACCTGGCGGCGCGTTTTGCCGAGATCGTCACGCACCATGACGACCGCATCGGACTGGTGGTGTACGCCGACCGCGTGCTCGCCAGCTGCGCGCCGGCTCGCGGGCTCGCCGGGGTGACACGCCTGCGCGGGGTGCTGGAGCAGCTGTCGGTGCAGGCGGCGGAGTCGGATCCGACCGCGGCCGCGGTGAGCATACGCGCGCTTCTCAAGCATCGCGGACTCATCGTGCTGCTCACGGATCTCGACGACGCCAACATTGCCGACCAGCTCTCGCGCGCCGTACGGTTGCTCGCGCCGCCGCATCTGGTCGTGGTGGCCGGCGTGCACAGCCGCGAGATCGCAGAACTCGCCCAGGGCGAGGCGCGTGAGTGGCTGGACCCGTGGATCGCGCTCGCCGCGGCCGAGCACGAGGCGCGCGCCGCCGCCCAGCGCCAGCTGCTGCAGGGACTCGGCGCCCCGGTGGTGGCGGCGCCGGCAGAGCGGCTCGAGCAGGCGGTGTTCGCCAAGTACGAAGCGCTGCGTCGCTCGCGGCGCGTGTAGCGGTCAAGGCGGCGCCCGGCGGGCGCGCCGGCCAAACAGCCAGCCGGACAGCAGCGCGACCATGAGGAGCCAGTAACTGACACCTATCGCAACTCGTGCCCACAGCGCAAAGCGCGGGTTGGGTGACACGTAGCCCTCCAGCACTCCCGAACCCGTCAGCAGCAGCGCACAGGCGAACAGCAGCTTGCCCGAGCGCAACGCCGCCACGCGGAACGATTCGATGCGGCCGGCCTGCGCCGGGCGGATGAGCGCTTCGCCCACCGCGGCCCCCGCGGCGCCCGACAGACACATGACCGAGAGCTCGACGCAGCCGTGCGCCACGATGAACGCCAGCAGCTGCGCGCGCAGCCCATGCAGGCTCACGAACGCGAACACCGCGCCCAGCATCAGGCCGTTGAGTCCCAGGATATAAAGAGTGCCCAGTCCGAACAGGAACCCGGCGCAGTAGGCGAACAGGCTCACGACGATGTTGTTCGCCAGGATCTGTACCGACAGCACCGAGGAGGGCACGATGTTCAGCAACCCCTCCGTCCACAGCTGGCCACGCTCCACGCTGGCGATCAGATCGGGGGAGGCGAACAGCGCGATGAGCTCCGGGTAACGCCAGACCAGCGCGTAACCGCCGATCACGGCCAGCGCGAAGATCGCCGTCGACCACAGGATGTAGGGACTCAGCCAGCGCACCACCACCGGGAGCTCCTCGCGTAACAGCCTCAACAGGGCGCTGCCGATGCGCCAGGCGCCGTGATGCAGCGTCGCGTGCGCCCGTGCGTAGGCGGCTTCCAGGAACTCGCGGGTGCGCGAGTGCGGCATGAGCACGCGCACACGCGCCAGATCATGGGCCAGCAGGCGGTAGTCGTCCGCCAGGCGCGTGGCGTCCGCGGCGTCGTCGCCGCGCCCGCGGGCGAGGCGGCGGGCGCGCCTGTCCGCCTGCCGCCACAGGTCCGCGCGCTGCAGCAGACTGACGGTAAGAGCGCGTTGCCGGGCCGAGCCGTTCACATGACCTACCCTATTGGGCACGCGCCAGGCGCTCGAGGCGTGTGCGCCAGGCGGCCTCATCATCGCCGGACTCACCGGACTCGCTGCCGTAGCGCGCCAGTACCTGCCGCGCGAGCCGCACGCGCGCCTCGGGCTGCAGCGCAGGCCAACGATCCAGCAGCTCGGCGACGATTTCCGCGCCCGCCGCGTCAAGCCGGCCGGCGCGGTGGGCGTCACCGGCGGGGGTCGGCAGGCGCGCCTCCGCCTGCTCGAACACCAGCAGCGTGCCGGCCGCCATGTCCCCGATGCGCAGGTTGTCGCGCGTCAGCACCACCGTGATCAGCCCCACGCCGTAGAACAGCGGCAGGCTGTCGACCAGGCGGAATACATTGCGAGTGAGGAGCGCGCCGGCGCTGGGCGCGCCGCCATCGCGCGCCACGATCCGCACGCCTGCCATGCGCTTACCCGGCGTGCTGCCGCGCATCGCGAGCTCCACCGCGTGGTGGTAGAGGAAATAGATCGCCAGCGCGGGCGCGACGACCCCGCCGAACCAGCGGGCATCGCTGACCAGGGGCGGCGTGACGTTGAAGCGGCCGTTATAAAAGAGTGCACCGCCTACGAACCACCCGAGCGCCAGAATCACGCGGATGTGCCAGTCGACCAGGAAGGCGTACGCGCGCGCCCCCGGACCCGCCACCGGCAGCGACACGTCGATGCCGGTGACACTGTCGACGGTCAGACCCGGCGCCGCCTCACTCATGCTTCTTCTGCCAGCAGCTCGGCCTGGTACTCCTGCTGCAGCGGCCCGATCAGCTCATCGAGCTCGCCGTCCATGACCTGCTGCAGTTTGTACAGCGTCAGGTTGATGCGGTGATCGGTGACGCGCCCCTGGGGAAAATTGTAGGTGCGGATCCTTTCGGAGCGGTCGCCGCTCCCGACCTGCAGGCGGCGCGAGTGCGCCTGCGCGCTCTGCTGCTTCTCCTGCTCGGCGGCCAGCAGGCGCGCCTTGAGCAGCGCCATGGCGCGCGAGCGGTTCTTGTGCTGCGAACGCTCGTCCTGGCATTCCACCACGATGCCGCTGGGCAGGTGCGTGATGCGCACCGCGGAATCGGTCTTGTTGACGTGCTGGCCGCCCGCGCCCGAGGAGCGATAGGTGTCGATGCGCAGCTCGGCGGGGTTGATCTCGACCTCGTCGACCTCGTCGAGCTCGGGCAGGATGGCCACCGTGCATGCCGAGGTGTGAATGCGCCCCTGGGCCTCGGTCGCCGGCACGCGTTGTACGCGGTGTGTTCCGGATTCGAACTTCAGCAGCGAGAACGCACCCTTGCCGACGATGCGGCTGATGATCTCCTTGTAGCCGCCGTGCTCGCCCGGGCTCTCGCTGAGCACCTCCACCGCGAATCCCCGCCCCTCCGCGTAGCGCGCGTACATGCGGTGCAGCTCACCGGCGAAGATCGCCGCCTCATCGCCCCCGGTACCGGCGCGCACCTCGAGGAAGATGTTCCGGTCATCGCGCGGGTCCTTCGGCAGCAGCAGCCTGCGCAGCTCGCTCTCCGCGGCTTCGAGCTCGCGCTGCACGTGCCCCACCTCCTCCTCCCCGAGCGTGCGTATGCCGGCGTCCGGATCGGCCTGCAGGTCGCGCGCCGCAGCCAGGTCGCGTTCCAGGCCGTGGTAGCGGCCAAAGCGCTCCGCCAGCGGCTGCAGGCGCGCGTACTCCATGGACAGTTCGCGGAACTGCTGCGAGCCGCCGGCCACCTCGTCGGTGGCCAACAACCGGCCCACCTCCTCGAAGCGGTCGGATAGTTTCTGCAGGCGCTGGCGGATGGATTCCTTCATGGCTGTGGCTTGGGGCGCGGCATTCTCCGGGATGTCTGCAGTTTGTGACAAGTTGCGCAATGCGCACCGCTTGCGGAGGCTCTATAGTGCTCCCGTGAGTATGATCAGCTGCTTGCGTAACTCGAGCCCAGTCCTGTGCGCCGCGGTCCTGGCGGCCTCGCTGCTTGCCGGATGCGCCGGCGTCCGGCCCGCCACCAGGGGCGCGGCGTCACCGCCGCCGGGCGGGGATGCCAGCGCGCTCACCGTGATCGCCGAGGTGGCCCTGAAGCGCGGCGACTGCCGGGCTGCCTCCGAAGCCTACGCGCATGCCGCCGCGGTTGCCGCGGACGTTCAGCTTGCCCGCCGCGCCACGCAGGTGGCGATGGCTTGCGAGCATCTGCCCGCCGCCTGGGCTGCGGCGGGCCGCTGGCGCGCACTGGCGCCGGGTGATCGCCAGGCCGACGCCCTGTACGCCGCCGTGGCGCTCAAGCTGTATCACACCACCGAGGCACGCACCGCCATCCGCGACTACTGGCGCGCCGAAGAGCACGCCAATTCGGCGGGCGCCGGGGGCGCCAAGCCAACCCTGCCGGACGGCTCCGCGGGCGAGCGTGCGCCCGCTGCGGACCCAGCGCCGGCCGCGCCGCGCGCCGCCCAGCGCACGGCGAAGAGCCTGACCGAGTTGACGGCGCTGCTGCTGGAGGAGTCCGATGCGCCCGCCGTGTTGATGGCCGTGAGCGGGGCGCTGGAGCCGCCGGGGAGCTCACCCGAGACGCTCACACTGTTGGGCGAACTGGCGCTGGCCGCGTATGACGGTGAGCGCGCGCAAGGGTACGCGCAGCAGGCGCTGCAACGTGACCCGAAGGATCCTGCCGCATTGCGGGTGCTGGCGCGCGCCTACGTCGTGCGCGGCGATGCCCCGCAGGCGGTCGCCACCGCGCGCCAGGCGAAGGCGCACGATGCGACGCGCGGCGGCTTCGAGCTTGCGGAGGTTCTCGCCTCGCTCGATCGCAACGAGGAGGCCCACCAGGAGCTCGAGCATCTGCGCTCCAGCGGCGCGCCGGCCGCGGAGGTCGATCGGCGGTTGGCGCTGCTGGCGTTCGCGTCCGGGGACCTGAAGGAAGCCCGCCAGCGCTTCACGGAGCTGCTGACGAGCGGCCAGGGCAACGAGACGGCGCAGCTGTATCTGGCCGATATCACGGCGCGCGACGGCGATCCGGAGGGAGCGATCGCGGCCTACCGCCGCCTCTATGACTCGTCGGTGGCGCTGTCGGCGCGCTCGCGCGCCGCCTCGCTCCTGCTCGATCGTAACGCGCGCGCCGAGGCGCTGGCGCTGCTGGATGACTACGCCGCAGACCATCCCGAGGATGAGCTCGACCTGACGCTCGCCAAGGCGCGGCTGCTGGCCGAGCACGGCGAATCGGACACCGGGCTGGCATTGCTGGCCGTCGCGCTCGAGCGCCATCCGCAACACCCCTCGATCGAATACGACCGCGCCGTGATTCTCGAACAGGCGGGACACGTGCACGAGTCGGTCGAAGCGCTCGAGCAGATGCTCAACGAGCGACCCGACGATCCGACGCTGTTGAATGCTCTGGGTTACACGCTGGCGGACCACAGGCTCGAGCTGGCGCACGCCGAAGGGCTCATCCGCCGCGCGCTCGCCGTGATGCCCGACAACCCTGCAGCCCTCGACAGCCTCGGCTGGGTGCATTTCCGTGCCGGCGACGCCAAGGGCGCCATCAGCACTCTCGAGCACGCCTACTCCCTCGGCCACGACGCCGAGATCGCCGCGCATTGGGGTGAGGCGCTGTGGGCAAGCGGCAAGCCCGGCGAGGCGCGCCGGGTGTGGGCGGCGGCGCTGGCCCGCGAGCCCGATTCAAAACCGCTCAAGGCTACGCTCAAACGGTTCCTGCCCGATGCGCAGTAGGGTGCTGCGCGTCGGCGCAGCGGTCCTGTTGTGCGTGTTGGCCGGCTGCCGCACCGCGCCCGTGTTCTTTCCGGTGCCGGCCCCATGGGAGGTGCGCCGATCGCAGCTGCAGGCGCGCGAGCACTTCGATCTCGGTGGCCGCGTGGCGGTCGCAACCGCACACGAGGGCTTCAACGCGAGCCTGCATTGGGAGCAGCAGGGCGTGCGCTCGCAGCTGACGCTCGAGGGCCCGCTCGGAACAGGTGCCGTGCAGATCAGCGCATCGGGCAATGAGCTTGACATAGTCACGGCGCGCGGCCAGCACCTGGACAGCGCCGCGGCGCACGCCGATCTTGCGACGCGTCTCGGGTTCGATCCGCCGCTGGCGAGTCTGCGTTACTGGATCCTCGGAGTGCCCGACCCCGCCCAGCCCGCCGCCGAGGAGCTCGATGAGCGGCAACAGCGCCTGCAGGCTCTCACCCAGGCCGGCTGGCACATCGACTACAGCCTGTACGTCGCGGTCGGCGGTGAGTCGCTGCCGGCGCGCCTCACGCTGCGACGCGACGCGGTGCGTGTGCGGCTGCTCGTGGATGACTGGCAGTTATGACAGCCGCGACGGCCGATCCGCTCAGCGGGCCGCGCCCGCAGACGCACTGGCCCGCCCCCGCGAAACTCAATCTGTTTCTGCACGTCATCGGCCGTCGCGCGGACGGTTATCACGAGCTGCAGACGCTCTTTCAGCTCATCGACCTGTGCGACACGGTCGCGATCAGTGTGCGCGAGGACGGGCAGATCGAGCGGCCGGTGGGCCCGCCGGGCGTACCGGGCGAGACGGACCTGACCGTGCGGGCGGCCCGGGCGCTGCAGAGCGCCACCGGCACGCGCCTCGGGGCAAACCTCAAGGTGCACAAGCGCATCCCCCTGGGCGGCGGCCTGGGCGGGGGCAGCTCGGACGCGGCGACGACGCTGCTCGGGCTGAACGAGCTGTGGAGCTGCGGGCTCTCGGTGAGCGAGCTCGCGGCCCTTGCCAGACCGCTTGGGGCGGATGTGCCTGTTTTTGTTCAGGGTTCCTCAGCCTGGGCCGAGGGGGTCGGCGAGCGCCTGACACCCGTCACCCTGCCCGCGAGGTGGTACGTCATCATCCACCCGGGAGTCGCGGTGAGCACCCAGGAGGTGTTCCAGAGCCCTGAATTGACACGAAATTCGCCCCTCATCACACTACACGCCTTTTTTGAGTCGGGGGGGCGCAACGACTGCGAGCCGGTGGTGCGCTCGGGCTCACCGCAGGTGGCGGAAGCGCTCGAGTGGCTGGCGCGGTTTGCGCCGGCGCACCTGACGGGCACCGGCTCGTGCGTGTTCAGCGCGTGCGGGAGTGCCAGTGAGGCCGAGCGCCTGGCGGCGCGGGTTCCCGATCGCTGGAGGAGCTTCGTGGCTCGGGGCCTGAACAGCTCGCCGGTG
>Ga0209238_1000123_pt1 | contig 24364 bp, 25 predicted proteins | sample GraSoi013_1_20cm_FD_185823 | JGI IMG/M metagenome (GOLD analysis project Ga0209238, IMG submission 185823) | Grasslands soil microbial communities from the Angelo Coastal Reserve, California, USA - Sample 10_02_2013_1_20cm (SPAdes) (version 2) | ecosystem: Environmental > Terrestrial > Soil >...
TGGCTCACTCCGGTGCGGGCGAAGAGCTGCCACTGCCCCGGGTCGATCGCGTTCTGGTCGCCGATCGCGAGCGCGACCAGGATGCCCGCGTAAGGATGCTCGGGCAACGCGCCGCGGATTTTCTCGCGCGCCTCCTCGCGAAAGCCTTCGATCCAGTATCGAGGCACCCGGGCCGCGAGACGCTCGGGCGGGACTTGCGCGCCCTCGTCGCCTGCGCGGCGCGAGGGCATTCTCACGTAGCCGGTCGCGCGAACGCCGCGCTCGAGAAGCCAGGCTTCGTAGTCGAATCCGTGCGGGTTGGCGCCGCCGTGCGGCCGGCGCAGGCGCACCGTGAATCGCCAGCGCTCCCCGGCCCGCACCGGAAGGACGCCCTGGGAATCGTCCGGGGCGAATCCGCGGTAGGAAGAGAGCACGATGCGCCGCGGCACCCCGGTCTCGGGAGATTCCACGTCGAAATCGAAGCGCACGCCGCGCTCGAAGGCCTGCGGGAGTCCGGCGACGACGCCGCTGACGGGCAGGTCGAGCCCCTCCAGGGCGGTATCCAGCCGGTCCGAGAGCCGCAGCTCGGCGAGCACCGCGGCCCAGGCGAACCCGAGCGCGGCGAAGCCGATGAAGGCCCCGCCGGCCGCGACGATCGGTGCAACACGCCTGGAGAATCCGACGCCCGCGATTGCGGCAAACGCGAAATACAGCGCGAGCCACCCTGCCCCCGGCAACTCGGGCCGGTGCTGCAGCAGCCACACCCCGAGCGTAAACCCCAAGGCTGCGAATCTCATCGGCGGCCTGGGGCGCTCTTCATTCCGCGATTAACGGCCGGAGGTCGCGGAGGTTGATATGCTAGCCGGCCATGCCGCGAAAATTCTTCCGCAAGTACCTGCCGAGCCGCGAGGCGATCCGGAACAACCGGTACATCGCGCGCTTCGGCACGCTCTTGCTTCACCCCAACTTGTGGCACGTCAACCGGCGATCGGTCTCAGGCGGGGTGGCGGCGGGCATGTTCGCGGGGCTCGTCCCGGGCAGCAACCCGGTGCAGTTCGCCTTTGCGGCACTCCTCGCAGTAGCGTTCCGCGTCAACCTGCCCGTCGCGATAGCCGTCACGCTCTACACCAACCCGTTCACCATCGTTCCGCTCTACTTGATCGCATACCGCATCGGCACCCTCTTCGTGCCTGAAGAAGGCGCGGCTTTCATCCATCCTCCGGAAATCGACTGGTCTAACCTCGGCGCCTGGCTGCGCGCTTCTCTCGAATGGATGCTCTCCCTCGGCAAACCGCTCGCCCTGGGCCTCGTGGTCTTGGCGGTCGGGCTCGCGATCGCCGGCTACGTGATCGTGCAGCTCGCCTGGCGCGCGCACGTGCTGCTCGCCTGGCGCAGGCGCCGGCTGCGACGCGCTGCAAACAACCCGACATAATTGCCGCTTTACAGACCGCTGAAGGGTCAACTAAATTGGCAATTGCGTGTCTCCCCGAACTCATAAGGCCGCAAGTATCCGCATCACTAGGAGGAATCGTCGCCATGCCACGCATTGCACCCTCGAGCACCGGTCGGACGCCCATGGAAAGGCTCATGGGCCATGCGCCCCATATCCTCGGCCCTTGGACGAAGCTCGAGGATGCCTTCTTTGCGAGCAGGACTTTCTCTCCTGCGCTCCTGGAGCAGGTGCGCCGTACGCTTGCGCTGGGGACCGGTTGCCGCTACTGCCAGGCGAAGGCCGGTCCGCCCGATCGCTCGCATGCGGATTCGCGTACGGCGGCGGCCGTAGAGCTCGCCGAGCACTTCGCGCGCGATCATCGCGGCATCGACGAAATGGTGCTCGCGCGCGCACGCGATCACTTCGCAGATGCAGAGCTATGTGAGCTCATCATGTTCATGGGCTTTATGTGGGCGGGCGGCACATTCGGTGCGGTGCTCGGGCTCGAGCCGTTGCATTCATCGCTATAACCAGACGTGGGCGCGTTAGGTGTCCACGGGTCAGCGCCCGTGCATCGATCTCATCAATGAACATTCGATTTTACCTTCCTCTATCAGTCATGGTCCTGATCGCGGTAGGATGCTCATCGCTGCCGGTTGTGCCGTTGTCAGCGCCAGACGTCGCGAACCGGGCGGAAGTAGTGATCTATCGCGTGTATGCCTTCAACGCAGGTGGCGTGTCGCTCACTGTAGGAACTGGCGGTCAAGCGTTCGCGAACTTAAACAACACAGAGTACGTCGCGGCCTTCGTGCCTCCTGGCAGCCGCCCATTCTTTGTGCAGGCACGCAGCGCTGACCCCACAATGCTCACCGTCGAATTGAAACCTGGTGAACGCGCCTGCCTGAAGACCGAGGCGGATCCGGGCAACCTAGGAAAAGTACTTCTCCCGCCGCTGCTCATTGCTACCGGCTACCGGTTCACTCTTGAGCAGGTGCCTTGCCCGAGTGAAGGCGAGTTCGCTAAGTACAAGCGTGTCAATGTCGAGTACCGTTGAAGTCTTGGGTGCAACAGAAGTGACGCCTAACTTTAGTTCGAGCGGACGCGTTGCCGGCGGCACTGGCCGGCGCCGCTCAACTTGGCGTTAAGGCTCATTCATGCCAGCCTGGCTCCTTCCCGCACTCAAGGCCGTTCTGCCTCACATCGCCACGATCATTTCAGCCGCTGCGCCCGTATTCACCAGGAAGAATGCCGATGCGGTTGCCAATCAGGCGCTGTTGCTTCAGCAGCAGATTACTGAGCTCCAGTCCGCGGCGTCTCAGAACGCGGCACACATTAAGGAGCTGGCGGCGCAATTGCAAAACACGGTTGCAGCTCTGGAACAAGCCGCTTCGATTGCAGAAGCGAAGCTCCGCCGGGCGCTCGTGCTGTGTGTTGCCTCGATGGTCTTGTCTGCGATCGCAGCAGCTATCGCGCTGGTTCTTATTTTCGGTCGGTGAGTGTTCGAGAAAAGCAGATTCTTCGCTTCGCTCAGAATGACAAAGCGTTAACGCTCACCTCTCCTGCACCAGCACCCCGTCCTGCAAGCGCATCACGCGGTGTGCGCGCGCGGCGAGCGAGGGTTCGTGGGTCGCCATCACGAGGCTCGTGCCGTGCGCGCGGTTGAGCTCGAGCATCAGCCCGAAGACGCTGTCGGCAGTCTTGCGGTCGAGGTTTCCGGTCGGCTCGTCGGCGAGCACGCACGCGGGCCTTGTGACCAGCGCGCGAGCGAGCGCCGCACGCTGGCGCTCGCCACCGGAAAGCTCCCCGGGCGTGTGATCGAGGCGCTCGGCGAGGCCGACTTCGTTCAGCATCGCCGCGGCGGCTTCGCGCGCTTCGGCGGGCTGCGCGCGCCGGATCAGGAGCGGCATCGCCACGTTCTCGAGCGCGGTGAACTCCATCAGCAGGTGGTGGAACTGGTAGACGAATCCCAGCGAGCGGTTGCGTACCTGCCCCCGCTCCGCGTCGGAAAGACTGTGAGTGGGTCGGCCGAGCACGTCGACCGCTCCCGAAGTCGGGTCGTCGAGGCCCCCGAGCAGGTGTAAGAGCGTGCTCTTGCCCGAGCCGGAGGCGCCAACGATGGCGACTATTTCCCGCTCCTCGACTTTCAGCGATACCCCTTGGAGCACGTGCACGGCTTCCCTTCCCTCGCGGAAAGTCTTGCGCAGGTCGCGGCAGGCGAGCACCTCACTCATAGCGCAGCGCCTCGGCCGGATTCACGCGCGCGGCCCGCCAGCTCGGGTAGAGCGTCGCGAGAAGGGACAGCGCGAGCGACACCAGGGCAATCGCAACGACGTCGCTCGTCTGGAGATCGGAAGGCAGGTCGGTGATGTAGTACACCTCGCGCGACAGGAACTGGACGTTCAGGAGCCGCTCGAGGAACGGCACCACCACGTCGATGTTGAGCGCGAGCGCGATGCCGCCGGCGACGCCGATCAGCGTGCCGATCACGCCGATCAGCGCGCCCTGGACGATGAAGATCTTCATGATCCCGCCGGGGCTCGCGCCCAGCGTTCGCAGGATGGCGATGTCGGGCTGCTTGTCGGTGACCGCCATCACCAGCGTCGACACGATGTTGAACGCCGCAACCGCGACGATCAGGAGCAGGATGATGAACATCATGGTCTTCTCGATCTGCACCGCGCGGAAGTAGTTGGCGTGGCTGCGGGTCCAGTCCGAGATATACAGGTCGCCGCGCAGGCGCTCGATGAGGTCGCGCGTGACCTCCCGGGACTGAAACAGATCGTGGAGCTTCAGCCGCACACCCGAGGCGGTATCCCCCATGCCGTAGAGCTTCTGCGCGTCCTCGAGATGGATGAGGGCGAGGCCCGAGTCGTATTCGAACATGCCCACTTCGAAGATGCCCACCACGGTGAACTGCTTGAGCCGCGGAAGAATGCCCGCCGGGGTGACCAGCCCCTGCGGGGCGATCAGCGTCACCTTGTCTTCGGTCCTCGCGCCGAGCGCGCGCGCGAGCTCCGACCCGAGCACGATGCCGAATTCCCCCGGCACCAGCGACTCGAGTTTCCCCGCGGTCATATGCAGGCCGATCTCGGCGACTTTCTGCTCAAGCTCCGGCACGATGCCGCGCACCAGCGCCCCCCGGACGGCGGCGCCGAACACGAGCATCCCTTGCGCGTTCACGAAGGGCGCCGCCGCAGCCACCTGCGGATGCTGGGCCGATTCCCGCGCCACCGCCTGCCAATCCGCGAGACGGTTGTCCAGCCCGGTGATCTGCACGTGCGAAACCACGCCGAGAATGCGCGCGCGAACTTCCTTCTGGAACCCGTTCATCACCGAGAGCACCACGATCAGCGCGGCGACGCCGAGCGAGATGCCGAGCATCGAAGTGAGCGAAATGAAAGAGATGAAGTGATTGCGACGCTTGGCGCGCGTGTAGCGCAGCCCGACGAGGAGTTCGTATTGCACGCGCGAAGTGTGCCATAACCGGTGATAAACTCGAAATCGAATGCACTGTGAACTCTATATTCCGGATTTCTTCCCTCTCGAGGGACTTCCACGCGCAAACAGCCTCGCAGCCGCGGAGACGCTGATCGCGAGAGGACGCCGCACGCGCAGGGCGCTTGTTTCGCGCGAAGCCTGGCTGTTCGGGCGCTTCGGCGTACCGCGGCAGCGCGACTGGCCCGTCGCTCCCTACACGCTGCTCGCGGACGGCGGGGCGCCCGGACCGCACTACTGGATGCGCGCCGATCCCGTGCACTTACAGGTGGGCCGCGACAGCCTCGACCTCGCCGACAGCGCCGCCTTCGAGGTTTCGCGCGCCGAGTCCCAAGCGCTCGTCGACGCGCTCAACCGGCATTTCGGCCAGACGATGCTCTTCCAGCCCTTGAGGCCGGCGCGCTGGTACCTGCGTCTCGAGAAAGCGCCGGACGTGCAAACCACGCCGGCCGCCGCGGCGCGCGGCGTTGCGATCGACGAGAAGCTTCCATCCGGGCCCGATGCGATGCGCTTCCACGCGCTCATGAACGAAGCGCAGATGCTGCTGCACGAGCACCCCGTCAACGCCGAGCGCGAGGCGCGCGGGGTGCCGGCGTTGAACAGCATCTGGTTCTGGGGCGGGGGCGTCATCGCCGCAGCGAAGGCCCGGCCTTTCTCGGCGGTGATCGCCGGCGATCCGCTCGCCCGCGGCCTCGCGCTCGCCGCGGGAATCCCGGCGCACGCGTTGCCGAAGGACGCCGATTCCGTTCTCGCGGCCCTGGAGGACGAGGGGCGGGCGCTGGTGGTCCTCGACGCGCCGCGGGAGGCGCAGCTTCGCGGGCGCCGCACGGCGCTCGAGCGCGACTGGTTCGGGCCGCTGCTCGCCGCACTGAAGTCCGGCCGTATCGGAATGCTCACCCTGCATCTTTGCGGCGCGGGTTCGCTGCTCGAGGTCGAGACCGTACGCTCGGACCTGCGTTATTTCTGGCGCCTGCGCAAGCCGCTTTCGGCCTATGCTCAATAGCCTTGTCATTCCGAGGGCGCAGCCCGAAGAATCTGCTTTGCTGTGCGCAAAAAAGCAGATCCTTCGCTTCGCTCTGGATGACGTGTCATCCAACTGATGTCCCAGATCACCACCCGCCCGGTTCCCTTGCGCGTGCACGACCAGCTCGTGCGCGAGGGCCTGCACCCGGTGCTGGCGCGCGTCTGCGCCGCGCGCGGGATCAGCAGGCGCGGCGAGCTCGATGACGCGCTTTCCGACCTCATTCCTCCTTCTGATCTCATGAATGCCGAGCGCGCCGCGGCGCTGCTCGCCGACGCGATCACGGCCGGCAAGCGCATGCTGATCGTCGCCGACTACGACTGCGACGGGGCGACCGCGTGCGCGGTGGGCGTGCGCGCGCTCTCCGCCTTCGGAGCGAAAGTCGGCTATCTCGTCCCCAACCGCTTCGAGTTCGGCTACGGGCTGACGCCGGAAATCGTCGCGCTCGCGGCACGATCGAAGCCGGAGCTCCTTATCACGGTGGACAATGGAATCGCGAGCGTCGAGGGCGTCGAAGCGGCGGGCCGGCTCGGCATCGAGGTGATCGTCACCGACCACCATCTGCCCGGCCCTGAGCTGCCGCGCGCCGCGGCTATCGTCAACCCCAACCAGCCCGGTTGCGCGTTCTCGAGCAAGAGCCTTGCGGGCGTCGGCGTGATGTTCTACGTGATGCTCGCCCTGCGTGCCGAGCTGCGCAAGCGCGGAGCGTTCTCCGGCAAGGATGAGCCGAATCTCGGCGATGTGCTCGACCTGGTGGCGCTCGGCACGGTCGCCGACGTCGTGCCGCTCGATTTCAACAACCGCGTCCTCGTTGCTCAGGGCTTGAGGCGCATCCGCGCGGGCCGTATGCAGGAAGGCGTGCGCGCGCTTTTCGCCGTTGCCGGCCAAGACCCTTCGCGTGCGAGCGGGTTCGACCTCGGGTTTCTGCTCGGGCCGCGCTTGAACGCGGCCGGGCGTCTGGCCGACATGAGCCTTGGGATCGAGTGCCTGACCACCGGGGACCGCGGGCGCGCCCTCGAGATCGCGCGGCAGCTCGACGAGCTCAACCGCGCGCGGCGCACGATCGAAGCCGACATGCAGGCGCAGGCCGATGAGCTGATGGCGAAGCTCTCGGTGGGCGAGAGCTCCAGCATCAGCCTCTACGACCCTTCCTGGCACCAGGGCGTGGTCGGCATCCTCGCCGGGCGAGTCAAGGATCGCCATCACCGCCCGACCTTCGCCTTTGCTCCCGCCGGTGCCAGCGAGATCCGCGGCTCCGGCCGCTCGATTGCGGGTTTGCACCTGCGCGACGCGCTCGATCTCGTCGCGAAGCGCGAACCGCACCTGCTCCTGCGCTTCGGCGGACATGCCGCAGCGGCCGGCCTCACGCTGCGCCCGGAGGATTTCGCGCGCTTCGCGCAAAGCTTCGAGGCCGTGGCGCGCGAGCTGCTCTCGCCCGCGCAGCTTGCGCGCGCGGTCGAGACCGACGGTTCGCTGGAACCCGCGTACCTCGGCCTCGGCCTCGCGCAGCTGCTCGACACCCAAGTCTGGGGACAGGGTTTTCCCCAGCCGCTGTTCTGCGACGAGTTCGAGGTGCTCGGCCAGCGCGTGGTCGGCGAGAAACACCTGAGGCTCAAGCTCGCGCGCGCCGGGCGTACCGTCGAAGCGATGCGCTTCAACTCGCTCGATCCCCTGCCCTCTTCGGTGCGCGCGGCGTACCGCCTCGCGGTCAACGAGTTCAACGGAATGCAGAATCTGCAATTGGTCATCGAACACTGGGAGCCCGCGCGATGAGCTATACGCGCATCAGCATTTCCTGGCCAAACGGCGCGGCGAGCGCGACCCTGGAGGACACGCCCACGTCGCGCGCCCTCGTCGCCGCGCTGCCTTTGAAGGCCAAAGCCCAGACCTGGGGCGAGGAGGTTTATTTCGAGGTGCCCGTGAAGGCAACGCTCGAGGCCGGCGCCAAACAGGTCGTGCCGCCTGGAACGGTCTGCTTCTGGACCGAAGGCGGCTCGCTCGCCCTCCCCTGGGGCCGGACCCCCGTATCCGAAGGCGAGGAGTCGCGCCTGGTGACCCGTTGCAACGTGCTCGGCGCGATCGATGGCGATCCGCGCCGGCTCGCCTCGGTGCGCTCGGGCGATGGCATCACCGTATCGCTGGAGTGAACCAAGATTTGTCATTCTGAGCGAAGCGAAGAATCTGCTTTTCTTATACATCCAACAGCAGATTCTTCGGGCTACGCCCTCAGAATGACAGCGACAGGAGCCCGATCATGGAGAGAAAGCGCGTCAACTCGAGCAAGATCCGCGCAGCCGGCTACGACCCCAAGTCGCAGCTCCTGGAGATCGAATTCAGCGACGGCAGGCTGATCCAATACCGCGGAGTTTCGCCCGAGGTCTATCGCCAGTTCATGGCCGCGCCCTCGGCGACGAGCTTCTTCGAAGACAAGATCGACGAGAGCTTTCCGTCGAGCCGGATAAAGTAAGACGCCGTACCTTATAATGCGCGTTTCATAAAGAAGCCAAAATGGAAGCCGAACGCATCAATCAAATCGCGTCGACGCTCTCGGACCTGGATAAACGGTCGGCGGAGCTGCGGAGGTATCTTTGACTTCGAGGGCAAGCAGAAACGCCTGGCGGAAGTCGAAACGCTCCTGACCGACCCCAAGGTCTGGAACGACCCGAAACGCGCGCAGGACCTCGGCAGGGAAAAGAAGGCGCTGGACGGGACCGTCACTCGGCTCGCCGCGATCACTTCGTCGCTGCGCGATTCGCGCGGGCTCTTCGAGATGGCGCGAGCCGAGAACGACGACGCGACCTTCGGCGGAATCGCCGAGGACGTCGCCAAGCTGGAAAAGGAAGTCGGCGATCTCGAGTTCCGCCGCATGTTCTCCGACCCCCTGGATCCGAACAACTGCTTCATGGACATCCAGTCGGGCTCGGGCGGCACCGAGGCTCAGGACTGGGCGGCGATGCTCGAGCGCATGTACGCCAGGTACTGCGACCGCAAGGGCTACCGCATGGAGGTGCTCGAGGAGTCACCGGGCGAAGTCGCCGGCATCAAGAGCGCCTCGCTCAAGATCAGCGGCAGCTACGCGTACGGGCACCTGCGCACCGAGAACGGCGTGCACCGCCTGGTGCGCAAGTCGCCGTTCGATTCGAACGCGCGCCGCCACACCTCCTTCGCGAGCGTTTTCGTCTATCCCGAGGTGGACGAGAACATCCAAGTGGAGGTGAATCCCGCCGATCTGCGCATCGACACTTACCGCGCATCCGGCGCGGGCGGCCAGCACGTCAACAAGACGGACTCGGCGGTGCGCATCACTCATTTGCCCACGGGCATCGTGGTACAGTGCCAGAATGATCGCTCGCAGCACCGCAACCGCGCGGAAGCCATGGCGATGCTGAAATCGCGGCTGTACGAGCTGGAACTGCGCAAACTCCAAGCCGACCGCGACAAGCTCGAGTCCGCCAAGACCGACATCGAGTGGGGGCACCAGATCCGCAGCTACGTGCTCGACCAGTCGCGCATCAAGGACCTGCGCACCGGGGTCGAGAAAGGCGACACACAGAGGGTCCTCGACGGCGACCTCGATGATTTCATCAGCGCGAGCCTGAAGAAGGGTGTTTAACACCGTCATCCTGAGCGAAGCGAAGGATCTGCTTTTGGGAAATGGAAAGGCAGATTCTTCGGCCTGCGGTTTCAGAATGACAACCCTGTGGAAGTTCTGCCATGCCGAAAGGCCGGTACTTCGTCTATATTCTTGCGAGTAAGTCGCGACGTCTCTATGTGGGTGTGACGAACGACTTGGAGCGTCGTATTTACGAACACAAGCAAAAACTTGCCGCCGGATTCACCAAAATGTACAAGATCGATCGGTTGGTGCATTTCGAAGAAACATCTGTTGTGTCGGCTGCCATCGAACGCGAGAAACAAATAAAGGGATTGCTTCGAATAAAGAAAATTGCTTTGATCGAGTCCAGTAACCCGACCTGGGAAGATCTCAGCGAAGCGTGGTACAACGCAAACATAAAAGCAGATTCTTCGCTGCGCTCAGAATGACAAACAACGACGACGAGAACCAGATCATCGCGGAGCGGCGCGCCAAGCTCGCCGAGCTGAGAAAGCGCGGCACCGCCTTCCCCAACGATTTCGCGCGCGAGCATCTCGCGGCCGACCTGCACAAGGCATGGGACGCAAAATCGAACGAGGAAATCGAGCGCAAGCAGCTCGTTGTCGCGGTTGCCGGCCGCATGATGCTCAAGCGCGTCATGGGCAAGGCGAGCTTCGCCACGATCCAGGACATGAGCGGGCGCATCCAGCTCTACGTCGCCCGCGACGGCATCGGCGAGGTCGCGTACGAGGCCTTCAAGCGCTACGACCTCGGCGACATCCTCGGCGCAAAGGGAACCTTGTTCAAGACCAAGACCGGCGAGCTCTCGGTAAAAGCGACGGGCCTGCGCCTGCTCGTGAAGGCGCTGCGGCCTCTGCCGGAGAAATTCCACGGGCTCGCCGACCAGGAGCAGAGGTACCGCCAGCGCTACGTGGACCTCATCATGAGCGAGGAGACGCGCGGCGTGTTCCAGACGCGCAGCCGCATCGTGCACGTGATCCGGGAATTCATGACGGGCAAGGGTTTCCTAGAGGTCGAGACGCCGATGATGCAGCCGATCCCCGGCGGCGCGAACGCGAAGCCGTTCAAGACGCATCACAACGCGCTCGACGTGGAGCTTTTCCTGCGAGTCGCGCCCGAGCTCTACCTCAAGCGCCTCGTGGTGGGCGGATTCGAAAAGGTGTTCGAGATCAACCGGAACTTCAGGAACGAAGGCATCTCGACGCGGCACAACCCCGAGTTCACCATGCTCGAGTTCTACGAAGCCTACCGCGACTACCGCTACCTCATGGATTTCAGCGAGGAGATGCTGCGCTCGCTGGCAAAGACGGTGCTGGGAGCGACGACCCTGCGCTACGGCGAGCATACGATCGAGTTGGGAAAACCGTTCGAGCGCCTCACGATCGACCAGACCCTCCGAAAATACGCACCCGAGTATGCGAAGATGGCTGACCCCAAGGTGCTGGCATCCGCGCTCGGTCTCAAGGGTGTGAAAGCGAATCCCCAATCGAGCATCGCAGTGCTGAAGTTGCAAGCGTTCGAAACCGTAGAGGACAAGCTGATCCAGCCGACTTTTATCGTCGATTACCCGGCGGAGGTGTCGCCCCTCGCGAAACGCAGCGACAAGAACCCTGACGTCACCGACCGCTTCGAGCTCTACATCGCCGGACGCGAGATCGCGAACGGCTTCTCCGAGCTGAACGATCCCGAAGACCAGGCGGCGCGTTTCGAGGAGCAGGCCAGGGCGAAGGCTGCGGGGAACGAGGAGTCCATGTATTACGATGCCGATTACATCCGCGCCCTCGAATACGGCCTGCCGCCCGCGGCCGGCGAAGGCGTGGGGATCGACCGCCTCGTCATGCTCTTCACCGACAGGCCGAGCATTCGCGACGTGCTGCTGTTTCCCCACCTGCGTCAGGAAACCTGAAGCTTCTGCAACGCCGAAACACTCTGTTACATCAACCGTCTGGCGCCTCGCGCGTTAGTGCGGTTAAGCTCTTAGCACCCCTGCAACAGGAGACCACCATGGAAGCGCAAGCCGCACGTCGTACCCATCCTCTCGTCATCATCGCCGCTGTCGCGATCACCCTGTTCAGTCTCGTCGGAATCGGGGCCGTTCTCGGCTGGATCCCGACCTCGGTCGGGACCCCGGGCGCAGCAAGCACGCCCCTTGCCCAGGCGCCCGAGCAGCCCGCGGCGCAGCCCGAGCCGGCAAAACCCGTCGAGCGCCAGCCGGTGGTGAGGCCGAAACCGGTCGTGAGATCCGAGCCGCCGCACCTGGCTGCGCGCGCTGCCGTTCCACCTCCTCCCCCTGTCGTCGTGGCCGCGATCTGCCGCGAGTGCGCCGTGATCGAGGAAGTGCGCGAGGTCGAGAAAGCAGGTCAGGCCTCGGGTGCCGGGGCCGTCGGCGGCGCGGTCGTCGGCGGTGTCGTCGGCCACCAAATGGGCGGCGGCCGGGGCAAGGACTTCGCAACGATCCTCGGCGCCCTCGGCGGCGGCCTCGCCGGAAACGCGATCGAGAAGAACGCGAAAAAGACCGTTGAATACCAGATCGTCATCCGCTACGAGGACGGCACCAAGGGCCTGTTCACGCAGGCCACGCCGCCGAGCTGGCGTAGCGGCGACAAGGTGAAGGTCATCAACGGGGTGATCCAGGGACGCAGCTGAAGCGAACACCAGCCGATAAAACGCGGGCGAACGCCCGCGTTTTCTTTTCAGGCGCGTTTCGCAAAGGGCGGGGCGCAGAATAAAATCGCGGCATGACCGGACTCGCCATCGCGCTGGTGCTGGGCGCCGCGCTCATCCACGCGAGCTGGAACTACCTACTGAAGAAAAGCGGCGGAGGGATCGGCTTCGTCTGGGCGTTCGCCGCGCTGTCCTCGCTGCTCTACGCGCCGCTCGCCGTCGGCGTAGTCATCGTCCAGCATTTCGAGTTCACGATCGAGGCGCTCGCGTTTCTTTTCGCGAGCGCGGCGCTCCACACAGCCTACTACCTGCTGCTCGACCGCGGCTACCGGCACGGCGACCTCTCGGTCGTCTATCCGCTCGCCCGCGCGACGGGCCCTTTCCTCACGGTTCTGGTCGCCGTCGCAATGCTCGGCGAGCGGCCCGGCATCGTCGCCCTGTGCGGTGCGGCGCTCGTGGTCGGGGGAGCTTTCTTTATCGCGGCGAGCCCCGCCAAGCTGCGCGAGGCGGGCGCCGCGCGCGGAACCGCGTTCGCGCTGCTCACCGGCTGCATGATCGCGGCGTATACAGTCGTCGACAAACAGGCCGTGAGCGCCGTGCTGATACCGCCCATCCTCCAGGACTGGGGCGCCAACCTCGGCCGGGTGATCGTGATGGCTCCGCTCGCGCTCGGGCGCCGCGGAGAGGTGAAGGCCGCCTGGAGCCGGCAGAGGAAGGCCGTGATCCTGGTCGCCCTCCTCTGCCCGCTCTCGTATATCCTCGTGCTGACCGCAATGGTGTTCACCCCGGTCAGCTATGTCGCGCCGGCGCGCGAGGTCAGTATACTGTTCGGCGCGCTGATGGGAGCCCATTGGCTCCAGGAAGGCGACGTCCCGCGTCGCGTCGCCGCCGCCGCCGCGATAGCGCTGGGTGTAGTCGCGCTCGCGATCGGCTAGAGTGAGCTCACGCCATGGAAGACTCCTTCGCCTCCGCCGTCGTGATCCTGCTGCTCGTGACCGATCCGATCGGCAACATCCCGTTGTTCGTCTCTCTGCTGCGGCATGTCGATCCGGAACGCCGTGTGCGCGTGATCGTGCGCGAGTGCGCGATCGCGCTTGCCGTGCTGCTGATATGCGTGCCTTTCGGCGGCTCCCTGCTCGAGCTCTTCGGATTGTCGGAGCGCTCGCTCAACCTCGCCGGCGGCGTCATCCTGTTCCTGATCGCGCTGCGCATGATCTTTCATGGCCCAGAGGGCATTTTCGGAGAAACAGCTTCGGGCGAGCCGTTCATCGTTCCCCTCGCGATTCCCTCCATAGCCGGGCCCGCGGCAATCGCCACCGTAGTGCTGCTCGTATCGCGCGCGCCGCAGCGCGTGCCGGAGTGGCTTCTCGCGGTGACCGTGGCTATAGCGGCGTCCTTGGTGGTTCTGGTCTTCGCCGAGCGCATCAGCCGGTGGGTGGGCGAAGGGGTGCTCGCCGCTTTCGAGCGGCTGATGGGACTGCTGCTGACTGCGATCGCGGTGGAGATGTTATTGCGCGGGATCGAGGGTTTCGTTCGTCAGCTGCAATCGGGCTAGCACCGGTGCTGCGGCTCAGGCGGGAATCGCGTTGCGGATCGCGGGCAGCATGCGCGTGACGGCTTCGCGGCCTTCCGTGATCGCGATTTGCGCCCGGTGGTAATCGAGCAGGCCCAGATTGCCAAGGCGCGGCGTAAGCAGGACGTCCGGAGGATCGCCCGCGAGGCGGCTGCGGGCGATCCGCAGCTGCATGATGTTGATCGAGCCCATGAGCGTCTCGAGCAGGGCCGGCGGCCCTGACTGCGCTTGTCTCTCTCCCGTCCGGTTGAATCGGGGCAGGACCCTGCTGATGAATCCGCGGGGGCCGGTCCGCGTCGGCGCCCGGTCATCGTCGCCGACGTAGCGCCCGACGAGGTCGGACCCGAGATCGACCGCCAGGACGATGTCCGCCCCCATCGCCCGACACAGGGACACGGGGATCGGATTGACGACGCTGCCGTCGACCAGGTAGCGATCGTCGTACGGGACCGGACGAAACAGGCCCGGCACGGCTATGGAGGCGCCGATCGCGACAGACACCTTGCCCTCGCGCAGCCAGATCTCCTGTCCGGAATGCAGATCGGTCGCGACCGCCGCAAACTGTATCGGCAGCTCCGAGAACTCGCACTCGACGAACTGCTCGCGAAAGACTTCGTTGACGCGCTCGCCCTTGATGAGGCCGCCGCGCAGGCCGAAGTCTGCGAGCCTGAGGACGCGCTTCCAGTCGAGCGCGAGCGCCCACGCCTCCAGCTGGTCGAGCCGGCCCGCCGAAAATGCGGCCCCGACGAACGCGCCGACCGAGCATCCCGCGATGAGATCGGGCTTGATGCCCGCCTCGGAGAGGGCGCGCAGCACGCCGATATGCGCCCAGCCGCGCGCCGAGCCCGCGCCGAGGACGAATCCGATCTTAGGCCGGCGACGCATGGAATAGAGTTAACCCGCCCGGGTCTCCATCACATCCGCTCGAAAATCGCCGCGATCCCCTGCCCGCCGCCGATGCACATCGTGACCAGGGCGTAGCGCCTGCCGGTGCGGTGCAGCTCGTAGATCGCCTTCACCGTGAGGATGCAGCCGGTTGCGCCGATCGGATGGCCGAGCGCGACCGCTCCGCCGTTGGGATTGACTTTCGCCGGGTCGAGACCGAGATCGCGCGTCACCGCCATCGCCTGGACGGCGAAGGCCTCGTTCGATTCGATCACGTCCATGTCGGCGGGCTTGAGGCCCGCCTTCTCGAAGACGCGCCTCACCGCGGGGATCGGCCCGAGGCCCATCAATTGAGGTTCGACACCCGCGTGCGCGTAAGCGACCAGGCGCGCGAGCGGCTTGGCGGCCTGCCTTTGCGCCGCGGATTTCTCCATGAGGACGACGGCGGCCGCGGCGTCGTTGATGCCGGAAGCGTTACCCGCGGTAACGGTGCCGTCCTTCTTGAATATGGTTTTCAGTTTCTGCAGATCCGCAAGCGTAGCGTCCTTGCGGACGTGCTCGTCGGTGTCGAACTGCGCGGGTCCTTTCTTCGATTTCACTTCCACCGGCACGATCTGGCTCTTGAAATAACCGGCCTCGATCGCCTTTGCCGCGCGCTTGTGGCTCTCGAGCGAGAACGCATCCTGTTCGTCGCGAGTCATGCCGTATTTCGCCGCGATATTTTCCGCGGTCACGCCCATGTGGCCGTGGCCGAAAGGATCGTGCAAAGCCCCGGTCATGGCGTCGATGAGTTGCGCGTCTCCCATGCGCTGACCCCAGCGCGCCGCGGGTATGAAGTAGGCGGCACGGCTCATGCTCTCGGCGCCCGCGCCGAGCGCGACGTCGGTGTCGCCGAGCAGGATGTGCTGAGCCGCCGAGACGATCGCCTGCAGCCCGCTGCCGCACAGGCGATTGACCGTCAGGCAGGGCGTGCCGACCGGCAGCCCGCCCTCGATCGCCGCGACGCGCGAGATGTACATGTCGCGCGCCTCGCCGTGGATCACGCTGCCGAGCACGACGTGACCGACCGTTGCCGGGTCGATCTTTGCCCGCGCCACCGCTTCCTTGATCGCGATCGCGCCTAGCTTCGTCGGCGGAATGTCCTTGAGCGAGCCGCCGTAGGCGCCGATCGCGGTGCGAACACCGCCCGTCACGACCACTTCACGTTGCGCCATGAGAATCTCCAACTTCGAGAAGCAGATCTTTCGCTTCGCTCAGGATGACGCTACAACACGGGGCGCCATTCTTCGCGCTTTCGGATGCATCAATTGACTCCACAGATCGTGCGCGTCAGTCCGCGTCACCTTGACTTGCGCCCAATCGCCCGGCTTGAGCGCCGAGCCGCCCTCGATGTGCACCACGCCGTCGATTTCCGGCGCGTCGCCAGCGGAGCGTCCCACCGCCCGCTCCCCCTTCACTTCGTCCACCAATACCTTGATAATCTTTCCGAGCCTGCGCTTCAGGCGCCGCGCGCTGATTTTCGCCTGCAGGCGCATGAGTCGCTCACGGCGTTCTTCGCGCGATTCGTCCGGAAGGGCGCCCGGAAGTTCGTTCGCGCTCGCGCCCGGCACCGGCGAATACGCAAAACAGCCGACGCGGTCGAGCTCGGCTTCCTCGAGAAAGTCGAGCAATTCCCGGAATTCGCCTTCCGTCTCGCCCGGGAAGCCCGCGATGAAGGTGCTGCGGATCGTGATGTCGGGACAGATCCTGCGCCAGACGCGGATGCGCCCGAGATTGTCCTCGCCGCTCGCGGGACGTTTCATGAGCTTCAGGATCCGCCGGCTCGCGTGCTGAAACGGAACGTCGATGTAGGGGAGGATTTTCCCTTCCGCCATGAGCGGGATCACCTCGTCCACGTGGGGATACGGATAAACGTAGTGGAGCCGCACCCACACACCCAATTCCCCGAGTGCCGCCGCCAGATCGCCCATGCGCGCCTTGAGCGGCCGCCCGCCCCAGAAATCCGTGCGGTACTTGAGATCCACGCCGTAGGCGCTCGTGTCCTGGGATATCACCAGCAGCTCCTTCACGCCCGCTTTCACCAAGGTTTCCGCCTCCCGCATCACCTCGCCGATCGGCCGGCTCACCAGATCGCCGCGCAGGGACGGGATGATGCAGAACGTGCAGCGGTGATTGCAGCCCTCGGAGATCTTCAGGTAGGCGTAGTGCCGCGGAGTGAGCTTGATGCCCTGGGGAGGCACGAGGTCGGCAAAAGGATCATGCGGTTTCGGCAGATGCTCGTGCACCGCCGTCATGACTTCCTCCAGCGCGTGCGGGCCGGTGACGGCAAGGACTTTCGGGTGTGTCTGCCGCACGACGTCGCCCTTGGCGCCCAGACATCCGGTGACGATCACGCGGCCGTTTTCCTCGAGCGCCTCGCCGATCGCTTCCAGCGATTCCTGCATCGCCGACTCGATGAACCCGCAGGTGTTGACGACGACGAGATCCGCCCCGTCGTACGACGGCGAGATCGCGTAGCCTTCCGCGCGCAGGCGCGTCAGGATGCCTTCGGAATCGACCAGAGCTTTGGGACAGCCGAGCGAGACGAACCCGACCTTGGGTGCCGCGGCCATGCTTCAGATCAAACCCTGCACCACGGTGTGAAAGATCTCAGGACTTTTTCTCCTCGCCGGGCGTCTTGTTGTCGCCCGGCGACGCCTGCGCGCCGAATCCCGGCACTCCGGGGAATCCCGGAAAGGGGAAGCCGGAGAATATGTTGCGCGTCTGGCTCTGCAGCTGTTCCTGCATTTGCTGAAACACGTTGCGGCTCTGTTCCATGTACGCCGAGACCAGGCTCTGCATCGCCGGGCCCTGGAAGCTCATGAACTGCTTCCATAGCTCTTCGTTGACCTTGGTGGGTTCGCCATAGAGCTTCTGAGACTGCTCCCGCATGCTCTTCTGGATTTCGCCGAACAACTGCATGTTGCGCTCGAGGTACGCACCCAGCATGCCCTGCATGGCGTTCCCGTAGGAGCGGATGAACTGCGTGAGAACTTCCGAGGAAAACATCGGCGCTCCAGCGGCTTCTTCCTCCAGGATGATCTGCAGCAGGATGGATCGCGTCAGGTCTTCCCCGGTCTTCGCGTCCACCACCTGGAATTCCTCCCCCCCCATCACGAGCTTCTTCACGTCGGCGAGCGTGATGTACACGCTCGTCTTGGTATCGTAGAGGCGACGGTTGGGGTACTTCTTGATCAGTCGGGCGGGTTCAGACATGGGGACCCTTGCGGGTGTTGCGGTGCCACATGATACTGGAGATTGCCGCCCGGTTCCATCCGCTCGGCCCTCCGAATCGCCTACGCCATGTGCTGCCCGCCGTTGATGGCGATGTTTGCGCCGTTGACGAACGCGGCCTCGTCCGAGCAGAGGTAAATGATCAGCCCAGCGATTTCCTCGGGCTTTCCGAGCCGTCCGATCGGAATCTGCGGCAGGATCTTCGAGTCGAGGATCTCCTTCGGAATCGCCGTCACCATCTTCGTCCCGATGTAACCCGGCGAGATGGTATTGACGGTCACGCCTTTCTTCGCCACCTCCAGCGCGAGCGACTTGGTGAAGCCGTGCATGCCCGCCTTTGCCGCAGCGTAGTTGGTCTGGCCGAATGCGCCCTTCGAGCCATTCACCGAGGATACGTTGATGACGCGGCCCCAGCCGCGGTCCACCATTCCATCGCAGACCTGCTTGGTCATGTTGAAGACGGAATCGAGATTGGTGTGCAAGACCGCATCCCAGTCGCCTTTGGTCATCTTCCTGAAGGTCATATCTCGCGTAATTCCGGCGTTGTTGACGAGGATGTCCACGGGGCCGAGGTCCCGGGTCACGCTCTCGACGCACGCCTTGCACGATTCGAATTCGGCGACATTGCAGGTATAGGTGCGGAAATCGTAAGCGCGTGACTTCATCTCCGCGGCCCACTGGCTGACCGTCTTGTTCGAAGGGGAATACGTCACGGCTACGCGGTACCCGGCATCCGCCATCTTCGTGCTGATCGTCTCCCCCAGCCCGCCCATGCCTCCGGTGATCAGCGCTAGCCTCGCCGCCATCACTCCTCCCTGCCGCGATTCGGTGCTGTTCCGATCATGCTTCGGATTATTGCACCGTTCGGATCGGAGTCAAACCATGTGCAGTCCACCGTTGATCGAGATGTTCGCGCCAGTGATATAGCCCGCCTCTTGGGAGGCAAGGTAGGCGACGAGGGCCGCAATCTCCTCGGGCTGCGCGAGCCGCCCCATCGGGATCTGCTCGACGATCGATTGCAGGATCTCCGGTTTCATCGCCCGCACCATGTCCGTCTCGACGTAGCCGGGCGACACCGTGTTCACGGTGACGCCCTTTTTTACCACCTCTTGCGCAAGCGCCTTGGAGAATCCGTGCATTCCTGCTTTCGCGGCCGAGTAGTTGGTTTGACCGAACTGGCCTTTCAGCGCGTTGACCGAGGAGATGTTGACGATGCGTCCCCAGCCGCGCTCCACCATCCCTTCGATCACCTGCCGCGTCACGTTGAAGACGCTGTTCAAATTGGTATTGATCACCGCGTGCCAGTCCGCGGGCGACATGCGCTTGAACACCCCGTCGCGCGTAATGCCCGCATTGTTGACGAGGATGTCCACCGGGCCGATCACCGAGCCGATCTGGTAGAACATGTTGGCGCAGGATTCGTAGTCGTCGACGTCGCCTTCGGCAGCGTGGACTTGTAGGCCTTCGCCGCGCATCTTTGCAAGCCACTCGTCCTTCTTTTCGTAGCCGGGCAGACAGCCCGCAACGACTCTCGCGCCGTTTCGCGCGAGACGCCTGCACACGGCGGAGCCGATTCCGCCCATACCGCCGCTGACGAACGCGATGCGCTGCCTTAGGGGAGGCACGGCTTCCCAGACCGGCTCCGTGCCGGAGTTCGTGGCTGCCCGTTTCTCTGCTGCCGCCGTCGTCATGGTTCGGTCTCTCTCTGAAAAAAATGTCCCTTGATGCTCAAACGATCCGGTGCTTCACATAGCGCCCGGGCGCCGGCTCGATGAGTTTGAATTTCGTACTGCCCAGCCGTGCGTGCGCCTTGACTCGCTCACCTCCGAAACCCCCGATCCAAGTGCTCCAGTCGGTCCACCAGCTTCCGAGCTTTTCCTCTCCGTCGGCGAGCCACTCCTCGGGGTCAGCAGCTAGCTTTGCGCCTGTCCAGTGGCTGCGCTTGTTTTTTGAGGCGGGATTGATGATCCCAGCGACGTGCCCGCTCGCCCCGAGCACGAAGCGCATCTCGCCCCCAAGCAGCCGGGTCGTGCGATAGGCCGTGCGCCACGGCACGATGTGGTCCTCGCGCGTTGCGAGCACATAAGCCGGAACCGTGATCTTCCCGAGATCCACCGGCACTCCGAGAACCTCCGTCTTTCCCGGCTCGCACAGGCGGTTTTCGAGATAGGTGTTGCGTACGTACCAGCAGTACATGGGTCCGGGAAGATTGGTGGAATCCGCGTTCCAGTAGAGCAGGTCGAAAGCTCCCGGCGATTTACCCTTCAGATAGTTGTTGATCACGTATGACCAAACGAGGTCGTTCGCGCGGAGCGCCGAGAACACGAGCGCGAGATCGCGACCGGGCATGATGCCGCCCTTGCCGATTGCCGCGTCGCGCACCGCAACGCTAGCCTCGTCGATAAATAGCCCGATGTCGCCCGCGTCGGAGAAATCGAGCATCGAGGCGAGGAACGTCACGCTCTTTACGCGATTGTCGCCCTTCGCGGCCATGACCGCGAGCGCGGCACCGAGCATCGTGCCACCGACGCAGAAACCGAGCACGTTGAGCTTTTCGGCGGCGCAGATCGCGCTTGCCACTTCGAGCGCTTTGAGCACGCCTTTTTCCAGGTAATCGTCCCAGGTGAGGTGGCCGAGCTCCTGGGTGATGTTGCGCCAGGACACCATGAACACCGGGTGGCCCTGCTCCACAGCGTAGCGCACCAGGGAATTTTCAGGTTGGAGATCCAGGATGTAATACTTGTTGATGCAGGGCGGAAACATCACGAGCGGCCGCTTGAAGACGGTCGGCGTGACCGGTTTGTACTGGATGAGCTGGATCAGCTCGTTCTCGAAGATTACCGCCCCCTCAGTGACCGCAAGATTCTTGCCGACCTCGAACATCGACTCGTCCGTGGTCGAAATGCGCCCCCTGTGGACGTCCTCGAGGAGCAAGCGAATTCCCTGGGCGAGACTCTCGCCCCCGGTCTCGAGTGCGAGCTTGAGCGCCTCCGGATTGGTCGCGGCGAAATTCGCCGGGCTCATCGCGTCGGAAAACTGGCGCGCAATGAAGCGCAGGCGCTGTTTAGCGCGCGGTTCCGCCTCGAGGGCTTCTATCCAATCCGATAGAAAGCGCGAATTGATGAGGTAGCTCTGGCGCAAGTAATCGAACGAGGGAATTCGCTGCCATTCGGCGGAGGAAAAGCGCCGGTCGTTGCGATCGGGCGATGCGATGGGCGCGGTATGGCGCCCCGTCTCGTGAGCAAGCGCCGACTGCCACAGCGCGGCGTGGAGTCGGAAGTAGCGCGTCTGAAGGGCCGCGAACTTGGCGGAGTCAACGCCTACCGACTTCAGCGAGCGGGCGAATTCGGAATCGGGCGGGACGCCGAGCGAGCCGAGGAAATTCTGCAGCAGGCCCTGGGCAGCAGCCGTGAATTGCTCGGCCGAAGGGAACATTGGGTTCACCACGCAGCTTTCCGCTGAAAACCTTGAAATATCCGAGAAGGCGACGGGATATTGCGCCGCACAATGGGCGAAGTCAAGGCAGGACGACCCGATAGGGCAGATGCTGGGCTAAGGACCTGTCCAGACTCCGAAATCAGGGCTCGCAGCGGGACCGCAGGTACGCTCTCGGGCATTGGAAACGGAAGGTGTTTGCGCAGTCCCGGCGAGAGCGTAGAGTATCAGCCAGAACAAGGGGACTGACCCCGTCGGGGAGAGAGACAAGATGGGCCACAAGGGGACCGTGCGCCTTGCGCGGATTTTTGCCGTGCGCTCGAAGACGGCCCTCGAGGAAGCCATGCTTGTCATCAGCGAGCAACTCGGCTTCAGGTACTTCATGTTCTGCGGCCGCTTCTCCCAGCCGCGCGGTGCGACGCACGAAGTTCGGTTCGATAATTTTCCGATTCACTGGCACCGATACTGCGCCGATCGTGGCAGGGATCTGCTGCCCGGTCCCCTGGGGCGTCTCGCCTTGCAGGAGGTTACTCCTGTGCCCTGGAGAGAAATCGCGGCGCGGCATGGCAAGGCCTTCGCCAAGGCGGGCGAATTCGGACTCGTCACGGGGGTTTCCTGCTCTGTTTACGGGCCTGGAGGGCAGTGGAGCCTCACCAGCTTCGCGCTGACCCGCGGCGGCGCCGCGGCGGAGCGCCGTATCCTCACGGCACTGCCGGATTGCCAACTCGTCGCGTGCGCCATTCACTACGCGGCGGCGCGCATAGCCCGGCGCGGCGTCGACCGGGTTGGGGCGCTGCGAGAGCTCGACGGTACTCGCAACCGGCTTCTCAGCGACCGCGAGAGCCAATGTTTGATCCTGTCGGCGCGCGGCAAGACGACTTCCGAAATCGGCCAGGCGTTGCAGATTTCCGAGCGCACGGTCGCGTTCCACCTCTCAAACCTGAGGCGCAAGCTCGGCGCCGCCAACTCCCGTCACGCCGTCACGAAGGCCTTCTCGCTCAAGCTGATCGCTGCGGGTTCGTAGCCGAAGGTTGCGAGACAGAGCTTGAAGGCTAGGAGACCGCCCGCGCGCCTTCCGCATCCGCCCAATAGAGGCGGGCGGGGTTGTCCACCAGGATCCGTTTTCTGAGCCTCTCGTCCGGTACGACTTTGGCGAAGAAGTCGACCAGTTCGCCGTCATTCGGCATGGTCCTCACGTTGGGGTGGGGAAAGTCGGTTCCCCACAGCACGCGCTCCGGAGCCGACTCGACCAGCGCGGCCGCGAACGGTAACGCGTCGTGGAACGGCTTTCCTGCCGCCGACACGCGCTCCGGTCCGCTCAATTTCACCCAGGCAAGTTCGTTATTCATCAAATCGAGGAGCATGCGAAAGGGCTTCTGATCGATACCGCGCTGCGCCTGAGCGCGCCCCATGTGGTCGATCACGAACGGCACCCGCAGGCGGCTGAACATTTCTGCATGAGCCTCGATGTCTTCGGCATCGAGATGCAGCACCGCGTGCCAGGCGAGAGGCTCGATCATCGCCAGCGTGCGCTCGAACACGCGCGGATCCGGCGCTCCGCCCAGGTGCCGCACGAAATTGAAGCGCACGCCTCGTACTCCGCCCGCGTGCAGCGTCTCGAGCCCGCCCTCTGTCACATCGTCCCCGACCATCGCGACCCCGCGCCAGGCGCCGCCTGGTTCGAACTTCCGCGACCAAGCGATCGCATCGAGCATCGCGCGGTTGTCCGTGCCGTGGCAGCTCGCCTGCACCAGCACCGCGCGCGCGAGACCCAGGTGCTCGTGCAGCGTGCGCAACCTCTCCTTCGGGGCGTCGGGCGGCGTGTAGCGACGCTCGGGCGCGTAGGGAAACTTCGCGGCCGGGCCGAAGATGTGACAGTGCGCGTCACATGCGCCCGAGGGCGGGGTGTACGCGGGTTTGATCGGATTCGGATCCGGGCCGCTGATCGGCTTCGTCATCGGCCGTCCTACTGTTTCTCGATTTTCGCTCGCTCGATTACGCCTTTCCACTTTGCGATTTCGGAGACGAGCAGATCGCGCAGCGCCTGCGGTGTCCCGCCACGCGCCTCCACACCAAGGTCCTGCAGGCGCTTGCGAACTTCGGGGGAATCCGTGGCGGCGTTGACTTCGCGATTGAGACGGTCGATCAACGCCTTCGGCGTTCTCGCAGGCGCGGCGACGCCGTTCCAAGAGGCTGCCTGGTAGCCGCGCACGCCGCTCTCGGCGACGGTAGGCACTTCCGGCAGGCCGGAAAAGCGCTTCTCGGAAGTCACGGCCAGCGCCTTCAGTCCCCCGCCCTTGATCTGCGCCATCACCGGCGCAAGGATCTCGAAAGCGGCCTGGACATCACCGCCCTTCAGCGCGGTGATCACTGCCGGGGTCGTCTTGAACGGAACCACCTGTGCGTCGATTCCCGACAGCGATTTGAAAAGTTCCGCGGCGAGGTTCTGGGTACTTCCGATATTGATCGTGCCGATATTGAGCTTGTCTGGATTCGATCCCGCATACGCGATCAGCTCGCGCACCGAGCCGATCCGGGATGCCGAGTCGACAATCAGGACCAAGTCGAAAAACCCCACCGTCGAGACCGGTGCAAAATCTTTGACGGTATCGTAGGGCAGAGACTTGAACAAAGATGCGCTCACCGCGTTGCCGTTGGTAATGAAGAGAAGGGTATAACCATCCGGCTCGGCCTTGGCGACAGCTTCGGACGCGACGATTCCCCCGGCGCTCGGGCGGTTCTCGACGATCACCTGCTGTCCCATCGACTCGCCCATTTTCTGCGAAAGGACCCGGGCCGTGATGTCAGCCACCCCACCGGCAGCAAACGGCACGACGATCTTGACAGGGCGCGCCGGGTAAGCTTGCGACAAAGCGCTGGACGAGAACGCAATCCCGGCGGCGTACAAGCATTGCAACGCGCTATAGAGTCGTCTCACGGGACAGCCTGGGAAGTTTCGAAGTGCTCGCAATCGCAGCTTACCGGTTTTCT
>Ga0209238_1000126_pt1 | contig 23754 bp, 25 predicted proteins | sample GraSoi013_1_20cm_FD_185823 | JGI IMG/M metagenome (GOLD analysis project Ga0209238, IMG submission 185823) | Grasslands soil microbial communities from the Angelo Coastal Reserve, California, USA - Sample 10_02_2013_1_20cm (SPAdes) (version 2) | ecosystem: Environmental > Terrestrial > Soil >...
GAACGCCCGCAAGGGCGGCCCCGCGGGGGCGAGGCGCGCGGCACCGAGTAATCTCCCCGGGCGCGCGAAATGAGCAGCTCGGATCGTGTCCGCGACGCATCCCCTGCGGCCAGGCGATCGCACTCCCGCAAGGGCGGCCCCGCAGGCGCGGGGCGCGCAGCGCCGGGTAATCTCTCCGGCCACGCTTGATATCTCACTTGCGCGCTTCTAACTTCCGCTTGCTGGGTCTCTGCTACCGAAATGCCACCGCTCGCCTCCAGTCGGGGTCGCCTGCTCGCGGGGACGAAAAAGATGACCCTAAATGACGAAGTGAACCTGCTATTGGCCATCGCAGGCCTCGTGCTGATAGCACGGCTGCGACGTCAGTGGAAGCGAATGAACAGGGAGGAGCGCGAGAGTGAAATCGAGCGCGTTCGCCTGCTGGTTCCTCTGCTGGTTCCTCTGATCGCAACAGTCTACTTCACCTGGAAGGTCGTCCGCGGCTCGGAAGCAGTTTGGATGCCCTGGGCAGCAGTAGTTTCCGTGGTGGCGCTCATTTACGGTGTTGTCCGAGTTGCCCGCAAACGGCTCGGCAGATAGCCGCCCGCCCGCCGGGCGGGCCCTTCTCTCTGGCACCGTGAGGCCCTTCGGTAACCCCCGTACGCCACGGCATCCGGGGTCTTGCTCCCGAGCGCCGCCGCAGGCGGCGCGGGAGGTCGACAGGCGGGTTGGATCGCCGGTCAGTTTGGCGCAAAATGCGCATGTCCAAGGCAGGACGCAACCGGAGACTGCCATGCCCGCTCCGTACCAAGCCGAAGGAAAATTCCATGAGGCGCTGCGTGCACTCGTTGGCGCCGCTTCTCAGAGGAAACGACTGGAGAGTGCATACCTGGATCACCTGAGCGATCTCCAGGCTGCGGAATTGCCAGTATCGCAACAAGCCAAATTCGTGCGGTTGCGAGACACCGTGACACACGGGAAGCAGCTCGATGCGGAAATTGCCATCGAAGCGATGAGTGACGACGAGGTCGCGGAGGCGGTTCGTCAGATTCTTGCTTTGTATGACGGGATCATGGATGCGGCACGCTCTGGTCCTGGTCCTGTCCCCAACAGTCCAGGACGCGCGCAATCCCACACCGCGTAAGGCGCCGATCCACATCCGTGGCGGCGAACGCCCGCAAGGGCGAGGCGCGCAGCGCCGAGTAATCTTGCCGGCTGTCGAGCCGCTCGGCCGTTGCTACTTTCGCGCGGTCGACTCGGCGACGCGCGCCGTCGACTCCGCGACGCGCGCCTGCTGCTCTTCGCGCACCTCAGCGAGCGTCAAGCGGGTGTCGCCGGCAATGACCTCGAGGATGGGGTGGTTTGAATCGGCTGGCAGACGCAATCCGTGCACCTTCTCCCACGCCCGGATGCGCACCTTGGGTGGATTCAGATCCGAGCGCTGTTCTTCCAGGTCGATGCGCCTGCGCTGGGCGCGCTCCTCTTCTTCCAGGGCGCGACGCGCGCGGTAATCATTGCTCAGATCACCGGCGTTGCGGTGCGGGGCATCGTTCGCAAAAGGCGTAGACGTTGTGGCCACTGGTTCTCCTGAAATCATCCCGATGCTCGGTCGACTCGACGAGACTCTCCATCTGGGTCGACGCTCGGGATGCGGGTTCGCGCGAGCGGCTGCCGGCCACACCACCGCGTGCCCTCGACGAGGCAGTGAGTCTGCGCTTGTCAGGCGAATATTGACAGTAAAATCCTCAGTGCGCTCTGTCGAGGGGTTGCACTCGTGCTTGCTCTCGATCGCTGAACGCTCACCGATGAGTCTCGAACGAAAGCGAGCATTGACCGACAAACCCCGGGCCGCGCCCTGCGCCGGCGTTCGCCACGCCGGCAAACGCCGCTGCTGGTGGGCGCGCAGCGTCGACGCCGACTATGTCCGCTATCACGATGAGGAATGGGGACGGCCGGTGCACGATGACCGGCTGCTGTTCGAGATGCTCACCCTCGAGGGCGCGCAGGCGGGACTGTCCTGGTCGACCATCCTGCGCAAGCGCGCCGGCTACCGCCGCGCGTTCGAGGGCTTCGAGCCGCGCAAGGTGGCGCGCTTCGATGCACGCCGCCGCGGCGCTCTGCGGCGCGATGCCGGCATCGTGCGCAACCGCCTGAAGATCGAGTCCGCCGTGAGCAACGCGCGGGCCTTCCTCGCGGTGCAGCGCGAGTTCGGCTCCTTTGACCGCTACCTGTGGTCGTACGTCGCCGGTAAGCCGATCGTCAACCGCCCGCGCAGCGGCGCGGTGCCCGCGCGCACGCCGCTCAGCGACCAGCTTTCCCGGGACCTGGTGAAACGCGGCTTTCGCTTCGTGGGCTCGACCATCGTGTATGCGTTCCTGCAGGCGGTCGGGGTCGTGAACGATCACGCCCGGGATTGCTTTCGGTGTCCGCCGCGGCAGAAGTAGCCTTGGGCGGCAAGCGCCTCTTAAGATAGCGGTCCGATTCACGGTTCTCGGGGATCTGCTCATGAAGGCACTGTTTGCGATGGCGCTCAGCGCGGAGCTCATGGCGGCCACGGCGTACGCCGACTGCCCCTACCCGCCGGCGCCGGACAGGCTCCCGGACGGCTCCTCCGCGACCCTCGAGGAAATGGTCGCGGGACAGAAAGCGGTCAAGGCCTACGACAAGGCGATCAACGACTACGTGGTCTGCATCGACCACGAGCTCGACGCCGCCATCGCCAAGGGGGGCGAGCAGCTCAAGCCGCAGCAAAAGGCCGACATGCAGAAGGTCGAAGCGCAGAAACACAACGCCGCGATCGATCAGCTGCAGAACATAGCGGACCGTTTCAACGAGCAAGTGAAGGTCTTCAAGGCGAGGACCGACAAGAAGAGCTGAGTGCTCACACCCACTGAGGCGGACCTGCTGATCGGGCAGCACCTGCAATGCCTGCCGATCGAGTCGCTGCCGCTCGCGCAATGCGCCGGCACGGTGCTGCGCGAGAACATCTACGCCGAGCGCGACCAGCCGCCCTTCGACCGCGTCGCCATGGACGGCGTGGCGCTCGACAGCAACACGGTCGGCGCCGGCACGCGCTCGTTCCGCGTGCAGGGGACGCAGGCCGCCGGCGACCCGCCGCTGACGCTCGCCGCCGCCGGCGACTGTATCGAGGTCATGACCGGCGCGGTGCTGCCGGTCGGCTGCAACAGCGTAATACCCGTCGAGGAACTCACGCTCGCGCGCGGACAGGTGGCGCTCGCGCCGGATACGCGTGTCGAGCCCTGGCAGCACGTTCACCGGCGCGGCAGCGACACGCGCCAGGGGACACTGCTGCTGTCGTCGGGCCTGCGGCTGCGCGCCCCGGAAATCGCCATCGCCGCCTCCGCCGGCATGGCACGCATCCGCGTGAGCAGTCAGCCGATGCTCGCCGTCATCTCCACCGGCAATGAGCTGGTCGAACCCGGGGAGCCGGTGCTCGCCCACCAGGTGCGCCGCTCGAACGCCTACGCGATCGTTGGCGCGCTGCGCGAGCGCGGCTTTCAGCGCGTCGCCGACGATCACATCCAGGACGATCCCCGCGAGCTGCGCGAGCGGCTCAAGTTTCACCTGGAGACCCACGACGTGCTGGTGCTGTCGGGCGGGGTGTCGATGGGCAGATTCGACCTCGTGCCCAAGGTGCTGGAAGAGCTCGGCGTGCGGGCGATCTTTCACAAGGTGGCGCAGCGGCCCGGGAAACCGCTGTGGTTCGGCGTCGCGCCCTCGGGAGCGGCCGTGTTCGGCCTGCCCGGCAACCCGGTCTCGACGCTGGTGTGCCTGACGCGCTACGTCCTGCCGGCGCTGTGCGGCAGCCTCGGTCAGAATCCGCAGCCGGTGGAGCGCGTCGCGCTCGGTGCGCCCGTGAGCGTGACGGCCCCGCTCACGCACTTCCTGCCGGTACGCTTCGAGCAGGACGACTGGGGGCGGACCTGGGCGGCGCCCGCGCCCACCAACGGCTCCGGAGACTTCACGGCTCTCGCCGGGACCGGTGGCTTCGTCGAGCTGCCACCGGGTCCCAACACCTACGCCAAGGGGTTCGTGACGCGGGTATATCGCTGGTCGTAACACCTTGAATACCCCGGGGAAGCCCGCCGACCCCTCCCCTTCGACCGATAGCCATTTGCCCCCCGCGGTGCGCATACTCTGCACCGCCATGCCCGGCCGCGAAGTGATCGTCCCCCTGAACGCGCTGCCCGCGCCGCGGGACACGTTCGCCCGCCCGATGCGCGACCTGCGCATCTCGGTCATGGACCGGTGCAACTTCCGCTGCCCGTACTGCATGCCGCGCGAGACCTACCACGAGCAGTACCGCTTCCTGGGGTCGCACGAACGGCTGTCGTTCGATGAGATCGTGCGCCTGGCGCGGCTGTTCGTGCAGCTCGGAGTGCGCAAGCTGCGCCTGACGGGCGGAGAGCCGCTGCTGCGCGCGAACCTCCCCGACCTGGTCGGGGACCTGACCGCGATCCCCGGCGTCGAGGACGTCGCGCTCACCACCAACGGGGTGCTGCTCGCGCGCTATGCGAGCGAGCTCAAGGCGGCGGGCCTGCAGCGCGTCACCGTGAGTCTGGACAGCCTGGACGCGGGCGTGTTCGCGCGCATGAGCGGCGGTTTCGGCGGGGTGGACGAGGTGCTCGCCGGCATCGAGCAGGCGCGCCGCGCGGAACTGACTCCCGTCAAGATCAATGCCGTGGTGCAGCGCGGCGTGAACGATCACACGGTGCTCGAGCTGGTGGAGCACTTCCGCGGCACCGGCGTGATCGTGCGTTTCATCGAGTACATGGACGTCGGCAACCGCAACCACTGGCGCTCCGAGCTGGTGGTGCCCTCGAAGGAGCTGGCCGAGCGTATCGGCCGGCGCTGGCCGCTCGCCGCGCTCGAGCCCGGTTATCGCGGGGAAGTGGCGCGGCGCTACGCCTTCACCGACGGTGAGGGTGAGGTGGGCTTCATCTCGTCGGTGTCGCAGCCGTTCTGCGGCGACTGCTCGCGTGCGCGCCTGTCATCCGACGGCGCACTCTATACCTGTCTGTTCGCCACCCACGGCACCAGCCTGCGCGACGCCCTGCGCGGTGGCGCGAGCGATGATGCGCTGCTCGAGCTGATCCGCGGCGTGTGGTTGCAGCGCGCCGACCGCTACAGCGAATTGCGCGCCAGCCGGCACGCGGCGCCGCCCGAGCAGCGCAAGGTCGAGATGTTCTACATCGGTGGCTGATGGCACGCCGCCAGCTCACGCATCTGGATGCCGGTAACCGGCCCGCCATGGTCGACGTCGGCGCGAAGGAGGTGACGCAGCGCCTGGCGGTCGCCGAAGCCCGGATCCGCCTGCCGCGCGCCGTGGCGCTCGCGCTGCGCGCCAGCGGTCACCGCACCCGCAAGGGGCCGGTGTTCGACACCGCCATCGTCGCGGGCGTCATGGCCGCGAAACGCACGCACGAGCTGATCCCGTTTTGCCATCCGCTCGGGCTCGAGGACTGTCAGATCGAGATTGCCCCGGTCGGGCGCGCGCAGCTCGCGGTGCGTTGCCGGGTCGCGGTGCATCACCGCACCGGAGTGGAAATGGAGGCTCTGACCGGCGCGGCGGTCGCGGCACTGACGATCTACGACATGTGCAAGGCGCTCTCCCACGACATTGAAATCGTAAACGTGCGTCTGCTGGCGAAGACCGGCGGACGGCGCCCGTTTACGCGCAAGGCCGGGTAGTCCCATGGCCGGCACACCGGACCGCGCCCACGCCTCGGCCCCGCCGCTCTACGGTCTGGTCCTCGCCGGCGGGCGCAGCACCCGCATGGGTCGCGACAAGGCGACCCTCAGCTACGCGCATGGGGCGCCGCAGCTCGAGCGGGCCATGGCGCTGCTCGCCAGGCACGTGCAGCGCGCCTACGTGTCGGTGCGCGCCGAGCAGAGCGCGGAGGCCGTGCGCGCGCGCTTCCCGCAGATCGTCGACGCCCTCGATGACATCGGTCCGATCGCCGGACTGCTCGCCGCACAGGCGCAGCATCCCGAGGCTGCGTGGCTGGTGCTGGCGTGCGATCTGCCGCTGCTGGATGAGGCCACGCTCGCGCACCTGCTGCGCGCGCGCGCGCCGGAACGCACGGCCACCGCCTACCGCTCGAGCCACGACGGCCTGCCCGAGCCCCTGTGCGCGATCTACGAGCCGCGCAGCCGCGAACCCCTGTCCGCCTACGTCGCCGCCGGCAAGCAGTGCCCGCGCAAGTTCCTGGCCGGCGCCGATACGCTGCTGCTCGATGAGCCCAATCCACGGGCGCTGGACAACGTCAACACGCCCACGGAGTATGGATCGGCCAATGACACCTTGATCAGGGAGAGCGCCGTCCAAGCCAAACACCTCACCGTGCAGTACTACGCGCTGCTGCGCGAGCAGGCCGGGCGGCGGCAGGAGGCGCTGCAGAGCTGCGCACCGACCCCGCGGGAGCTGTATGCCGAACTCGCCGCGCGCTACCCTTTCTCCCTGGCACCGGAGATGCTGCGGGTGGCGGTCAACGCCGAGTTTGCCGATTGGTCCACGCCGCTCAAGGACGGCGACGCGGTGGTGTTCATTCCGCCGGTGGCTGGCGGTTAGACCTGCGGGCCGGCCTCATGTCCGCATTCCGCTTCACCCGCACGCCCATCGAGCCACAGGCGCTGCGCGCGCAGCTCGCCGACCCCTCCTGCGGCGGCTATGCGGCGTTCGAAGGCTGGGTGCGCGATTCCCACGAGGGCAGGCGCGTGCGGCGCCTGGAGTACGAGGCCTTCGAGGCGCTCGCCGTGCGCGAAGGTGAGCGCATCCTCGCCGAGGCGATCGCGCGCTTTGGCGTGGCGCACGCCGCGTGTCTGCACCGCGTCGGGGACCTGGGTATCGGGGAGCTGGCGGTGTGGGTCGGTGTGAGCGCGCCGCATCGCCACGAGGCGTTTCTCGCCTGCCGCTACATCATCGACGAGGTCAAGCAGCGCGTGCCGATCTGGAAGAAGGAGCACTACCTGAGCGGGGACTCGGGCTGGGTGAACTGCGAGCGCTGCGCCGCCCCCGCCGCCGAGGCTTCCGCGGCACCGGCCTCCGTCCAACACGCGCACGAGCACGGGCACTGAAGCTGAAGCGCGTGCGCAGCTCCGCGGCGCGCCCTCATGGCCGCACCTGTCCCGCGCCGCGCACGATGTACTTGTAGCTGGTGAGTTGCTCGACCCCGACCGGTCCGCGGGCGTGAAAACGGTCGGTGGAGATGCCGATCTCCGCACCCATGCCGAACTCGCCGCCGTCGGCGAACTGGGTGGACGCGTTATGCAGCACGATGGCGCTGTCGACGCGCTGCAGGAAGCGCTCGGCGGTGGCGCGGTTCTCGGTCACGATCGATTCGGTGTGCGCCGAGCCGTAGCGCGCGATGTGGGCGATGGCCGCATCCACGCCCTCGACCACACGCGCGGCGATGATCGCGTCGAGGTACTCGGTGTACCAGTCGTCCTCGCTCGCCGGGCGCACGCGCGCATCCACCTCGAGCACCGTGGCATCACCGCGCACCTCGCAGCCCGCGTCGAGCAGGTCGCGCACGATCGGACCCAGGTGCGTGCCCGCGCAGGCGCGGTCGATGAGCAGCGTTTCGGCGGCGCCACAGATCCCGGTGCGGCGCATCTTGGCGTTCAGCGCGATGGTGCGCGCCATGCGCACGTCGGCGTCGCGGTCGATGTACACGTGGCAGTTGCCCTCCAGGTGCCCGATCACCGGCACGCGCGCTTCCTTCTGCACGCGCTCCACCAGGGTCTTGCCGCCGCGCGGCACGATGACGTCGAGGTACTCGCTCATGCCGGCGAGCATGTAGCCGACCGCCGCGCGATCGGTGAGCGGCACCAGTTGGATGCATTGCGCCGGCAGCCCCGCGCTCTGCAGCCCGTGCGCGAGGCACTCGTGCAGCGCGCGGTTGGAGTGCTGGCTCTCGGAGCCGCCGCGCAGGATCGCCGCGTTGCCTGACTTCAGGCACAGCGCGCCGGCGTCAGCGGTGACGTTGGGACGGCTCTCGTAGATGATGCCGATGACACCGAGCGGCACGACCACGCGCTGGATCCGCAGTCCATTGGGCCGTTCCCACTCCGCGATGGCGCTGCCGATCGGGTCCGGCAGCGCCATCACCGCGTCGATGCTGGCGGCGATCGCTTCGATGCGCCGCTCGTCCAGACGCAGCCGCTCCAGTCGCGGCCCGCTCAGGTGCGCGGCGCGCGCCGCCGACATGTCGCGCTCGTTGGCCGCAAGGATCGCCGCACGCCGCGCGCGCACCGCGGCCGCGGCCGCCGCCAGTGCGTCGTTCTTCTGCTGCGTGGGGGCGAGCGCCAGCACGGCCGCGGCGCCGATGGCGGCCTTGCCGAGCCCTTCCATCAACTCACCGATGTGCTCGGCGTCCATGGCGTCTCAGGGTACCGGTTGCGGGGCGGGCACGGGCTCGGCGGCGCCGGTGAGTTCCTGACGCATGAGCACCAGGTCGTCGCGGTGGATCATCTCGTCACGGCCGCGAAACCCCAGGATATCCGCGATCTGCGAGGACTTGCGTCCCATGATGCGGGCGGCGTCCACGTCGGAGTAGGCGACGATGCCGCGGGCGATCTCCGCGCCGTCCGCGGCGAGCACGCTGACGGTGTCGCCGCGGTCGAATCGGCCACGCGCCGCGGTGACCCCCGCGGGCAGGAGGCTGCGGCCTTCCAGCAGCGCGCGCCGCGCTCCCGCATCGATCGTGAGCGCGCCGGCGGGGCGCAGCGTGCCGGCGATCCACTGCTTGCGCGCCGCGGCCGGCGTCGCGCTCGGCACGAACCAGGTGCAGTCCGCTCCCTCTTCGATGCGCCGCAGGGGGTGGCGGTGCACGCCGGCGGCGATGCACATGTGGCAACCGGCCGCCACCGCGATGCGCGCCGCGGCAATCTTGGCCGCCATGCCGCCGGAACCCACCTGGGAAGCCGCGCGCCCGGCCATGGCCTCGATCTCGGGCGTGATCTGGGGTACCTCGTGAATGAAGCGCGCACCGGGCTCGCGGTTCGGATCGGCGCTATACAGGCCCTCGACATCCGACAGCAGCACCAGGCAATCCGCACCCGCCATCTGCGCGACGCGCGCCGCCAGGCGATCATTGTCGCCGTAGCGGATCTCGGCGGTGGCCACCGTGTCGTTCTCGTTGATCACCGGCAGCGCGCCGAGCGCGAGGAGCGATTCGAGGGTGGCGCGCGCGTTCAGGTAGCGGCGGCGGCGCTCGCTGTCCTCGAGAGTGAGCAGCACCTGCGCCACCGTGACATCGCACCCCTCGAGCAGCTCCTTGTAGGCATGCGCGAGCCGGATCTGTCCCACCGCAGCGGCGGCCTGACTCTCCTCCAGCCGCAGCGCGCCGTGCTTGAGCCCGAGCCGGCGCCGGCCGAGCGCGATGGCGCCCGATGACACCAGGATGACACGCTGGCCGCGCTTGCGCAGCCGCAGCAGGTCCTCGACCAGGGTCTCGAGCCAGGCGCGGTTGACACGCCCGGTCTCGCCATCCACCAGCAACGCCGAGCCCACCTTCACGACGATCCGCCGTGCCTGCGTGAGGGGCGCTGCCGAGTCCGGACGCCGGGTGTTCATGAAGGAAAACTATACGCAATCGAGCTGCGTTGCCCAACCCGACCGCAGCCCCTACACTTATCGGCGCCGAAAGGATGACAAGGGTGGCCTTCGCGGTGAGCAGAGATTACGAGCCCGTGCCCTCCCAGTGGTACGAAAACGTCGAAGAAGAAGAATCGTTCCGCGTGCTGTCGGTCGACGAGGACTCCGAGCTCATAGAGATCGAGTACCTCGACGGCGACCTCGAGGAACTCGACCTCGAGGCCTGGCACGAGATGGACCTCGAGAAGATTGCCCAGCCGGAAGGTTGGTCCGAGTCCGAGGACGCGGACGAGGACGAGGACGAGGAGTGGGACGAGGAAGACGACGAGGATGAGGACGACTGGGACGACGACGAGGACGAGGACGACGTCGACGAAGAACGGGACGAGTATTGACCGCCTCCGGCGTCGATAGCTGGTACCACGAGAAAGAATCGGCCTGGCTGTACCGGCGGGTCGCCGCCGCCGAACCCGATCCCAGAAAGAGCGAGCTGTTCCTGAAGCTCGCCGCGGCCGCGGAAGAGCAGGCGGCGAAATGGCAGCTCGCCGCGCGGCGTGCGGACCCCGGCGCGCCCGGCGGCGAGCGGGCGTTCGTGCCCGCGCTGCGCGCTCGCATCGTGGCGCGTCTGCTGTCGCGCTTCGACCCGCGCTCCCTGCGTGCGGTGCTCGCCGCCATGAAGCTGCGCGGCCTGTCGGTCTACAGCGCCCCGGCGAGCGTGGCCGGGCACCCGATGCCGACCACGCTCGCCGAAGTCGGGGCGCGCCACCGCAGCGCCCTCGGCGGCAGTCTGCGGGCCGGCGTGTTCGGGGTGAACGACGGGCTGGTGTCGAACGCCAGCCTGGTGCTCGGTGTGGCGGGCGCGGGCGCCGCCAGCGGCTACGTGCTGATGAGCGGGGTGGCGGGACTGCTCGCCGGCGCGCTCTCCATGGCGGCGGGGGAGTATGTCTCGGTGCGCTCGCAGCGCGAGATGTACGAATACCAGATTGCGCTCGAGCGCGAGGAGCTCGCCGAGTACCCGCAGGAGGAGGCCGAGGAGCTCGCGCTCATTTATCAGGCGCGCGGCGTGGATCTCGCCCGGGCGCGCGAGGTGAGCCAGGCGTTGCTGGCGCGCCCCGAGCAGGCCCTCGATGTGCTCGCGCGCGAGGAGCTCGGTCTGAACCCCGATGACCTGGGCTCCCCGTGGCGCGCGGCCAGCGCCTCGTTCGTCGCGTTTGCCGCCGGCGCCACCTTGCCTCTCATCCCCTTCCTCGCGGGCCTCGCCGGCGCGCGCGCCCTCGCGACCGTGGCCGGGGTCACGCTCACGGCTCTGTTCGCCGTCGGCCTGGGACTGTCGCTGTTCACGGGGCGCGATGCGCTGCGCGGGGCGCTGCGCATGGTGCTGATCGGCGGCGGCGCGGGCGCGGTGAGCTTCCTGGTCGGGCGGGCCCTCGGCGTGGTGATCGGCTGAGCGGCTCATGGGGCTTGAAAACCCGCACCCCGGCCCCACGCTGGCGAGGGTCGGGCCGTAACGGTAGAGTGCCGTGGCCAAATCGCTTTAGCCTCAACCCCTTACCTTAGCCTCAACCCCTTACCTCCACCCAAGGTTCCATACCCGCCATGAAGCGCATCGTGCTGTTCCTCGCCACCAACCTCGCCGTGGTCCTGGTGCTGTCGGTCGTCGCCCGCCTGCTCGGGCTCGACGCCTGGCTGGCCGTACACGGCAGCAGCCTCGGGGGCCTGCTGGTATTTGCGGCGTTCTTCGGCTTCTCCGGCTCCTTCATCTCGCTCGCCATGTCCAAGTGGATGGCGAAGATGACCATGGGGGTGCGCGTCATCGAGCCTCCCGGGGATGCCGCCGAGCAATGGCTGCTCTCCGTGGTGGAACATCACGCCCGCGCCGTGGGCGTCGCCATGCCCGAAGTCGGCATCTTCGACTCCCCGGAACCGAACGCCTTCGCCACCGGCGCGAGGCGTAACGCCGCCCTGGTCGCGGTCAGCAGCGGGCTCCTGCAGCGCATGAGCCGCGAGGAGATCGAGGCGGTGCTCGGGCACGAGATGACCCACGTCGCCAACGGCGACATGGTGACCCTGTCGCTCGTGCAGGGCGTGGTCAACACCTTCGTGATCTTCCTGTCGCGCGTCATCGGCAACATCATCGACCGCGCCGTGTTCCGCTCCGACGATGGCCGCGGCATCGCCTCCTTCGTCACCGTCATCGTGCTGCAGCTGTTGCTCGGGATCCTCGCCAACATGATCGTCATGTGGTTCTCACGGCGGCGCGAATTCCGCGCCGACCGCGGTGGCGCGCAGCTCGCCGGCACCGGCAACATGATCGCCGCGCTCGAGGAGCTCAAGCGCGTGCACGAGCCGCTGCCCTCGCAGCAGCTCGCGGCCTTCGGCATCGCCGGCGGCGGCCGGGCGGGCGGCCTTGCGCGCCTGTTCATGAGCCACCCGCCGCTGGACGAGCGCATCGCCGCGCTGCGCGCCCTCGGCAGCCATTGACAGCGCCCGCGCCAGCCCTGGCAGGCCGGCTGCGCGAGATCCTCGGCGTTGACGGCGTACTGACGGATCCCGCGGACTGCGCCCCGTTTCTCGTTGACCACCTCGGGCGCTGCCGCGGGCGCGCCGTGGCCGTGGTGCAGCCGCGCTCGCTGGCGCAGGTTTCGCAGCTGCTGGGGTTGTGCGACAGCGAGCGCGTCGGCGTGGTGCCGCACGGCGGCAATACCGGCTACTGCGGCGGCGCTATCCCGGATGATTCCGGGCGGCAGCTGGTGCTGTCGCTCAGGCACCTGAACCGCATCCGCAGCGTCGACGTCACCAACTACTCGCTCACCGCGGAGGCCGGCTGCATTCTGTCCCAGGTGCAGCAGGCGGCAGATGCGGCCGGGTGCTTCTTCCCGCTGAGCCTGGGCTCGCAAGGCAGCTGTCAGATCGGCGGCAATCTCTCGACCAATGCCGGCGGCGTGAACGTGCTGCGCTACGGCATGATGCGCGACCTGGTGCTCGGACTGGAGGTGGTGCTGCCCGGGGGGCGCGTGCTCGAGGGCCTCTCGTCGCTGCGCAAGGACAATACCGGCTACGACATCAAGTCGCTGTTTCTCGGCGCGGAGGGCACGCTCGGGGTGATCACCGCCGCGACTGTGAAGCTCTACCCGCAGATCCGCGCCCGCGCCACGGCGCTGGCGGCGCTGCCGGACGTGCGCGCCGCGGTGACGCTGCTCGGGGAGTTGCGCGCGGGGAGCGGCGATCGCATCAGCTCCTTCGAGCTCATCTCGCGCCCCGCCCTGGAGCTCGCCACGCGCCACATCCCCGGCGTGAGCGACCCGCTCACCGGCGCGCACCCTTGGTACTTGCTGTGCGAGCTGTCGTCCGCGCGCGCTGCGGAGCCGCTCGATGAGGTGCTGGAGGAGGCGCTCGGCGCAGCCCTTGCGCGCGCTACCGTGCTCGATGCGGCACTGGTGCGCAGCGAGCGCGAGCGCGCTGCGCTGTGGAAGCTGCGCGAGAGCATCCCCGAGGCACAGCGCCACGAGGGCGCCAGCCTCAAACACGACATTTCGGTTCCCGTCGCGGTGCTCGCGGATTTTGTCGCCCGGGCCGCGTCCTGGATCGGCGCCAACGTTCCCGATGGCCGGCTGGTGGCGTACGGCCACGTGGGCGACGGCAACCTGCATTTCAACATCAGTCAGTCTGCAGGCAGTGACCGCGAGCGCTTTCTCGGTCGCGCCGACAGCGTGCGGCGCGCCGTGCACGAGCTGGTACACGAGTTCGGCGGCAGCTTCAGCGCCGAGCACGGGGTGGGTCGGACCAAGGTGGCGGAGCTCGAGCGCTACGCCTCCCCGGTCGAGCTCGCGCTCATGCGCGCCGTGAAGCGCGCGTTCGACCCGCACGGCATAATGAATCCGGGCAAGGTCCTGCGCGAGCAGTGAAGGAGCCACGGATGGGTTACGCTCGGGTGGCAGGCTGCGCCTTGCTGCTCAGCGGCCTGGCGGCCTGCAGCCGGCACGGCCCCGGCGGCGCTGCTCCGGCAAGCGCGGCCGCCGGCGGGGACGAAGGCCCGCGCATCGCCACCTCCGCCGACAACGTGCACATCGACTACCGCGTCTATGGACACGGCGATCCCGCCGTGGTGCTGGTGCACGGCTGGGCGGGTGACGCCAATTACTGGAACGCCCAGCTGCCGGTTCTCAAGTCGCGCTACACGGTGGTGGCGCTGAACCTCGCCGGCCACGGAGCCTCCGGCGACAACCGCGGCGACTGGTCGATCGCCTACTACGCGCAGGACGTCGCGGCGGTGGCGCGACAGATCCCCAACCCACGCCTGGTGCTGGTCGGGCACTCCATGGGAGCCGCGGTGTCGCTGGCGGCAACCCCGCTGATCGGTACGCGCGTGATCGGCGTGATCGCGGTCGAGGCGCTGCGCTCGGTCGGGTTGCCAGCGCTCAGCCCGTCCGAGATCGAGCAGCGCATCGCACCGTTTCGCGCCGACTTCGTGGGCGAGACCCGCAAGCTGGTGGCCGGCTCGCTGTTCACCCGCGACGCAAATCCGGTACTGGTGCAGAAGGTGGCCTACGACATGTCACTCGAGCCCCCCGCGATCGGCGTTGCCAGCATGCGCTCGCTCCTGTCGATGGACTTTGCCGCGGTGCTGCCGGGCGTTCACGTGCCGGTGTTCGCCATCAACTCGGATCTGCTGCCGACGGACGCCGCGCGTATCCGCAAGTCACTGCCGGATTTCACCCTCGACGTGCTCGACCACAGTGGCCACTTCCTCATGCTGGAAGCGCCGGAGCGCTTCAACCCACTGCTGCTGAAAGACCTCGACGCTCTCAGCGCCCGCGCCGCTCACTGAGCGAGCTCGTCCGAGTCCGGTACCATCGAGCCGCAACGCACCTCCAGCCAGCCCAACTCGAGCGCGATGTGCTGCGCGCCCAGCTGCGCCCACGCGGTCGCGAAGGGTGTCTCATGGCCCCGCTCCCGCAGCAGCAGCATGAGAGCGGCGCGGTCGAGCGCGAACGGCCAGTCACGGCCGTGCAGCGTCAGCTCGAGCGCGCGTCCGTCGGGGGTCACGAAGCGGCCATGTCCGCCTTCCTCGTACAGGTCGAGCGTCACCAGCGGGCGCAGATCGCGCGCCGCGCCGCTCGCGGACCAGGCGACGCGGCAGGCGTACAGCCGCGCCTCATTGGGCTCGAAGCGGTTGAAGCCGATCACCTCCTCCTGCAACTCACCGTCGCTCTGGCGCAGCGTGCGCCGGCGATACCAGTACAGTTCCTGGCTGATGACCAGCTGGTAATCCAGGTAGCGCGCTTCCCCGGAGCTGCCGTCCAGGCAGTGCCGCCCGAGCGTACCGCCCTGAAACTGCTCGCCGACCCGCGTCAGAGTCAAATCACAGTCCGGGGCGGCAACCAGGTCGCGCCACGCGAGGCGCGCCGCCAGCCGCGGCCGGTAGTTGAGATGCATCCACAGGCGCGGGCGTGCGAGGGTGAACAATCGCACCCGCACCGCATGCGCGGGCGTGCCGGCCGGCTCGAGCGCGAGCAGCAGCTGGCGGCGCGGGTCCTCGGGATCGTCCTCGAGAAACTCCTCCAGATACAGCACGTGCGCGCCCAGCCAGGCGACGCGCACCGGGGCGACGATGGTGCGCACACGCTGCTCGCTCGTTTGCGGCCACCCGCTGGCGTCGCGCTCGGGGCTCATCACCACCTGCTCGCTGGAGTCGCGCACCCCGGACCACAGTCGCTGCAGGGCCTCGACATCGGCGCCGTCCACCGCCGCCGCGGCAAGCAACACTCCAAGCAGCGCAGCCATGACTGTGGCGGCCCGTGGCTTCGGCTCAGGAATCCTTCCGGCTGCGGACCAGACCTTCCTGGACCGCGCTCGCCACCAGCCGGCCATCGCGCGCGAACACGCTGGCGCGGGCGAAGCCGCGTGCACCGGAGGCGCTCGGGCTCTCCATCGCGTACAGCAGCCAGTCATCCACGCGCAGCGCGCGGTGAAACCACATGGCGTGATCGATGCTGGCCATCACCAGGTTGGGTTTCAGGAACGAGGTGCCGTGCGGCAGGGTCGCCGTATCGAGCAGGAAGAAATCCGACACGTACGCCAGCAGCCGCCGGTGCAGCATCTCGTCGTCGCCCAGGGCATCGACGGCGCGGAACCAGATCTGGCGCTCGGGAGCAGCGGGCTGCGGGCGCAGGTAATCGATCCTCTGCACCATACGGAATTCAAATGGCCGCGGCTGCTCGAACAGGCGCCGCGCCCGCTCCGGCAGGCGCGCGAGCAGCTCGGCCGACGGACCGCTCGAGTCCGCGAGGCCCTCCGGCGGCGGCACCGCCGGCATGCCGATCTGGTGATCGAAGCCCGCCTCGGGCGCCTGGAACGAGGCGGCCATGTTGAAAATCTGCTGCCCGTGCTGGATGGCCACCACGCGACGGTTGGCGAAACTGTGGCCGTCGAGACTGCGATCGACCTGATAGACGATGGGGGCGTTGCAGTCACCGCGCCGCAGGAAATACGCGTGCAGCGAGTGCACCACGCGACCCTCGACGGTGGCCGCCGCGGCGCTGAGGGCCTGCCCGAGCACCTGCCCGCCGAACACCTGCGGAGCCCCGATGTCGCGGCTCGCGCCGCGGAACAGGTTGACCTCGAGCTGCTCGAGCTCGAGCAGCGCCAGCAGATCGGCCAGGCGTTGATCCATGGGGCGGTGCGCGCTGCGCGCTTGCCTTCAGCCGAACTTGAAGGCGCCGTGCATCAGCGCGTTGTGGCCCGGGAAGGTGCACAGGTACTGGTAGGCGCCGCCTTTCTTGAGGATCGAGGTGCGGAACGTCACGCTGGTGGTCTCGCCGCCGCCGATGGTCTTGGTGTGCGCCAGCACGCGCTTGTCATCGGGCGCGACGTAGTCGCTCGCGAGCCCCGCGCCCATGCCGGCGGTGGCCACCGCGGCCAGGTCAGCCGCGTTCACCAGCACCCAGTTGTGCCCCATCGCTTCCCGGGGAAGCTTGCCGGTGTGCTGCAGCGTGACCGTGATCTCCTTGCAGCTCGCCGGCGCGCTCAGCTCGCTCTTGTCGTACTGCATCAGGTCGTTGCCGCTGATCTCGAGCTTGCACGGGTCGGCGGCGTGTGCGTACGGGGCCGCGGCGAGTGCGCCGAGCACGGCGGCGGTGGCGAGGGTGTTACGCATCAAGCTCATGGCATCCTCCTTCAAAGGGCGAGTTCAGTCCGGCACTCCCAGACGCTTGTGCATCACCGGGCTCGTGGTGGTGTACTGCAGGAACTGTTTCTTCTGCGGATACAGATGATGCTGGATCGCGAACGCGGCCAGCGCCGCCTCGTGGAACCCGGACAGGATGAGCTTCTTCTTTCCCGGGTAAGTGTTGATGTCACCCACCGCGAATACTCCCGGCACGCTGGTCTGGAACTTCTCGGTGTCGACCGTGAGGGCCTTCTTTTCCAGCGCCAGGCCCCACTGCGCGATCGGCCCGAGCTTCGGGTGCAGGCCGAAGAACACCAGCAGCTGATCGGCCGGCAGCGCCTGCAGCGCGCCGTCGGCGGCGCGGATGTTGACGCCGCGCAGCGCGCCGTCGTTGACGATCAGGGAGTGCGGCTGCGCCTCGAAGCAGCGCAGGCGCGCGGCCGCCACCTGCTCGCGCATGCGCGCGACCGAGGCGGGCGCGGCGCGGAACTCGTGCCGGCGATGCACCAGCGTGAGGCTCGCGGCCCGCGGCAGCAGCTCGAGCGTCCAGTCGAGCGCCGAGTCGCCGCCGCCGAAGATCACCAGATGCTTGCCCGCCAGCTCGGCCGCATTCTTCACCCGATAGTGGATGGCGCTGCCTTCGAAAGCCTCCGCGCCCTCCAGTCCGATGCGCCGCGGCTGAAAGGAGCCCACGCCCGCCGCGATCACCACGGTACCGGCGTCGAAGCTGACGCCGCCCGCGGTGCGCAGGTGGAAGCGCCCGCCATCGCGTCGCGCGAACTCCACCACTTCATGGCCGAGGTGCAGCTGCGGATTGAAGGGCCGGATCTGTTGCATGAGCCGGTCGACCAGCTCCTGGGCGCCGCACACCGGCAGCGCCGGTATGTCGTAGATCGGCTTGTCGGGGTACAGCTCGGCGCACTGTCCGCCGGGGTGCCGCAGCGAATCCACCACCTGGGCGCCGATCCCGAGGAGGCCCAGCTCGAACACCTGGAACAGCCCGCAGGGACCTGCGCCGATGATGACGGCCTCGGTGGTGATGGCCGGCGTGGAGGCGGCAGGGGTTAGGTTCTGGCTCATTGCGGCCAGGCATTGTAGAGGGTCTGCCGGCCCCTGGCATGAGGCCTCCCCCGGAAGAGGCGCAAAGGGTGCGCGCCGCGCGCGGCGGGCCGTATAGTACGGGTGCCGCGCGAGCAGCGCGCGCGCCAACTCGGTCCGCTCGTTCGCGGGGTGCTCGGCTGCATTGGGTGCAATGATCAAGCTCAGCGTCAACGGCAAGGACACGGCGGTCGATGTCGATCCCGACATGCCGTTGCTGTGGGTGCTGCGCGACACGCTCGGCCTGACCGGCACCAAGTTCGGCTGCGGCATGGCCTTGTGCGGCGCGTGCACCGTGCACCTGGATGGGCAGCCCATCCGCTCGTGCGTCACGCCCGTGAGCGCCGTCGCTGCCGGGAAGGTGACTACGATCGAAGGTCTGTCCTCCGATCGCAGCCATCCGGTACAAAAGGCCTGGATCGAGCTGGACGTGCCGCAATGCGGCTACTGCCAGTCCGGTCAGATCATGTCGGCGGCGGCACTGCTGGCGCACACCGCGGCGCCGTCGGACGCCGACATCGACACGGCGATGTCCGGCAATCTGTGCCGCTGCGGCACCTACCAGCGCATTCGCGCCGCGATCCATCGCGCCGCCGCAATGCTCACCAGCCAGGGGGAAACGCCTTGACGTCGAACGCCGAACTGCATGCCCGCCGCCAGCAAGCCGTGCCCCGCGGCGTCACCAACTCGCTCGCGGTGTACGCCGAGCGCGCCTGCAATGCCGAGATCTGGGACGTCGAGGGCCGGCGCTATATCGACTTCGCCAGCGGCATCTCGGTACTCAACACCGGCCACGTGCACCCGAAGGTGCAGCAGGCGGTGGCGCGGCAGCTGGAAAAGCTCATGCACGCCTGCTTTCAAGTGACCCCGTACGAGAGCTACATCGCGCTCGCGGAGCAGTTGAACGCGCTCGCCCCGGGCGCCGGTCCCAAGAAGACCCTGTTCCTGAGCACCGGCGCGGAGGCGGTGGAGAACGCCATCAAGATCGCGCGCTTTCATACCAAGCGCTCGGCCGTGATCGCGTTCTCGGGTGGCTTTCACGGCCGCACGCTGGCGTGCGTCAGCCTCACCGGCAAGGTGCAACCCTACAAGGCGGGCTTCGGACCGATGCTGCCGGAGGTCTACCACCTGCCCTACCCGATGCCGTATCACGGCGTCACGCTCGAGCATTCGCTGCAGGCGCTCGAGCAGCTGTTCAAGGCGGACGTGGACCCGGCGCGCGTCGCGGCGATCATCATCGAGCCGGTGCTGGGGGAAGGCGGGTTCTATGCGGCGCCGTCCGAGTTTCTGCGGCGGCTGCGCGCGGTGTGCGACAGCCACGGTATCGTGCTGATCGCCGACGAGATCCAGAGCGGCTTCGGCCGCACCGGACGCATGTTCGCCATCGAGCACGCCGGGGTCGAGCCGGACCTCATCACCCTCGCGAAGAGCGTGGCCGGCGGCGTACCGCTGTCGGCCGTCACCGGCAAGGCCGACATCATGGACGCGCCGGGTCCGGGCGGGCTGGGCGGGACCTTCGCCGGCTCCCCGCTCGGCTGCGCCGCGGGGCTCGCGGTGCTCGAGGTGATGCGCGAGGAGCAGCTGCTGAAGCGCGCGCAGGAGATCGGGCGCTTCATGAGCTCGCGGCTGAAGGGGCTGCAGGTGCGCTTTCCGTGTGTGGGCGACGTGCGTGCGCTCGGCGCCATGGTGGCCCTCGAGCTGGTGAAGAATTCGCGCGCCGATGCGCCGGATGCGGATCTCACCAGGGCGCTGGTGCAGGCCGCCGGCCGGCACGGGCTGGTGATTCTCTCCTGCGGCGTCTACTCGAACGTCATCCGCTTCCTCGCGCCGCTCACCATTCCCGACACGCACCTCAAGGAAGGCTGCCGCCTGTTCGAGCTGGCGCTGGAGGAGGTGGCGGGAACGGGGGTCAAAGCGAGCGCCGCGGTGTGACTCGCCCGCCCGGGCGGGCGCGCCGCCGGCCTCACGCGCGGCCGGCGTTGGCGTCGGTGGGCGTGTGGAAGTACTCGCTCTCGGAAGCCAGCTGCTCGAGGAGGCGGTTCAGTTCCGCCATGCGGCCCTGGGCGGTACTGATGGGCATGCAGTCCTGGCAGCGAGGATCCCCGCACGGCTGACGCGAATACAACCAGTACTGGATCGCGCCGGCGAGCAGCCCGTCGGCGATGTCCCACAGATCCGCGTCCTTGTCCTTGTCTGCGATCCGGTTGCCCAGATCGACCGCCTTTGAAAAAGCCGCGTCAAAGGTATCAGCAAGCTCGGTCATGCTCTCGGGCCGCCCTTCATCGTTGGCGCCTACTAGTATATGGCAAAGAACGTGACGGCCGACACGAACCGCCCCCTCAGGCCCGCTCGCGCATCCGATGTGGCTCGCGCGTATGTGCTTTATGCGATGCCGGCCACGGAAGCGTGGCGCGGGGCGCGCGCATCATGCGGCAGTTGGACTGAGTGTGAAACACGTCCGCATCTGCCGGCCGCGGCTTATGTCGCATGCGTAAACCGATCGCTGAAACCGCCCGGCCGAGCGCCCCGCGCCCGCTGCCCGCGCCGCGCATACCGCGCGGCTGGCGCTTGCGCGCCCCGCGACTGGGGATTGGCTGGCGCCTCGGCCTGGGCCTGGCCGCGGTCACGACCGTGCTGATGCTCGGGGAGGGGCTCGCCACGCGCACCACACGTGAGGCGCTCGAGGCGGTTCGCAGCATGCAGCACGAGCACGAGCCGCTCGCCAACAGCGCCAACGCCGTGCTGGAGAGACTCCTCGCCTACGATCGCGCGGTCGATGAGGACCTGCAGGCGCACAACCCGGATGAGTTCCGCGCCCTGGCCGCGGCCGGGGATGCGCTCGAAGCGGCGGTCGCGGACTACTTCGGCAGCTCGCCCTCGCCCCGGGTCACGCCGAGCGGCACCGCCCTGCGCCTGCAGCTCACCCGCCACATCGCCAGCGCCCGCGAGCTCGCCGGTCGCGCCGCGCTACGCGCGCAGTGGGTCGCGCAGCGCCAGGGCGCCCTCAACCAGGTCTACCAGCGCATCACCTCCGCCGGCGGCTCGGGACTGGCCATCAACGGCACACAGGTGGTGGCGCGGCGCTCGCTCGCCGAGCTCGCGGCGGCCATGAACGCCGTGCGCGGCACGATCGCCACACCCGCCGTGACCGCACGGCGCGAGCGTGACTTCACGGCGGTGCTGAACGCGCACTCCGCGGAGTTCGAGGGCTCCCCCGGCCAGGCCTGGCTCGGCCTGGTGCGGCAGGACTTTGCCCAGGCCGCGCGCCTGCGGCGTCAGATCGAGCGCTATGACGCGGACAGCGGACCGCAATGGCACAGCCTGCGCGAGGACAGCGCCGTGCTCACCGTGGGCGTGCAGCAGCAGTTGCAGATGCCGGCGCGTCTCGGCCTGCTGCAGGCGGCGCAGCACGCCGCCACCGCGGCCGAGGGCGCCGAGCATACGCTCAGGAACACCGCCGGCGCGGTGCTGGGGTTGGTGCTGCTGGTGTCGCTCATGCTGTCGGTGAGCATCAGCGTACCGGTGCGCCGCCTCACCGCGGCCACGCGGCGGCTCGCCGGCGGCGACCGCGCTGCACGCGCCCCGCGTGGCGGCTCGGCCGAGATCGATGAGCTCGCCGAATCCTTCAACACCATGGCGGACCGCATCGCGCACGCGGAGGCGGAGCTGCGCGCCCACCAGGCGGAGCTCGAGCGTCACGTCGCCGAGCGCACCGAGCAGCTGCATCATCTCGCGCATCACGATCCGCTGACGCAGCTGCCCAACCGCCGCAAGCTGGCGGCGCACCTGGCGAGCGCGCTGGCGCGCGCCGGAACCCGGCAGCGCCTGGCGCTGCTGTTCGTGGATGTGGACAACTTCAAGTCGATCAACGACACGCTCGGTCACAGCTTCGGCGACCGGGTGCTGCAGAACATCGCCGAGCGCCTGCACGCCGCCACCGGGGTCAACGGCCTGCTGGCGCGCCTGGGAGGGGATGAGTTCACGGTGCTGCTCGAGGATGTGCAATCCAGCGATGAGGTCGCGAGCCGCGCGGCACAGATCGTCGCGACGCTGCAGGAGCCGCTCATCATCGACGGGCGCGTGCTGACCACCAGCGCCAGCGTCGGCGCGAGCCTGTACCCGGATCACGCGGAGGATGCCGAAGGGCTGCTGCGCGCCGCGGACGTGGCGCTGTTTCGCGCCAAGGAGCTCGGCCGCAACCGCTTCGCCCTCTACAGCCCGGCGCTCTACGCCGCCGCGGCGCAGCGTTTTCGACTCGAGCAGTCGCTGCGCCGCGCGGTCGAGGCCGGCGACCTGCTGCTCATGTACCAGCCCCAGGTGGCGCTGCACAGCTTCGAGTCGACGGGCGTCGAGGCGCTGCTGCGCTGGCGCAAGTCCGACGGCCGCATCGCCAGCGCCGCCGAGTTCATCCACGTGGCCGAGAAGACCGGCCTCATTCACGAGCTCACCGACTGGATATTGCATACCGCGGCTGCGACCGCCGCCGCGTGGCGCGCGGCGGGCTGGCACCGCGCCAGCGTGGCGGTCAACGTCTCGGCGCCGCAGTTCTTCGAGAGCGATTTCGTGGAGCACGTGGCGCGCACGCTGCAAGTCACCGGACTGCCGCCCAGCGCGCTCGAGCTGGAGATCACCGAGACGGTTTTTCAGACCGGCCCCGCCACGGTCGACTCGCTGCGCCAGCTGCGTGCGCTGGGAGTGGCGGTGGCGCTCGATGATTTCGGCATCGGCTACTCCTCGCTCACCTCGCTCGAGCAGTTGCCCATCTCGCGCGTGAAGCTCGACCGGATGCTGACAGCCGCCGTGGACAGCAACCCGCGCTCCGCGGCGATCGTGCGCTCCGTCGTCGCCCTGTGCCATGGCCTGGGTCTGCAGGTGGTGGCGGAGGGTGTCGAGAGAACGGCGCAACTGGAGTTCCTGTCGCGTTGCGGTCCGATCAGCGTACAGGGTTTCCTGCTGGGCGATCCGGTCGAAGCGAACGCCGCCGCAGCCGAGGCGCAGGCCGCCAGCGCGCGCGCGCGGCTCACCCTGGAAGCGGCCGCGCAGCTGCCGCGCCGCGAGCCGGACGAATCGGTGGTGTTCATCGGCAGCTCGGGTCGCTGGCGCGCCACCTGAAGCCCGCAACCGGCGCCGGCTTGGCGAGCGCGCCGGCGCGCGCCGCAACTTACCAACTCGGCCCTTCGCGGCCACCCGCCAGCACGGCCGCACGCGACTTGCTAGACTTCCCGCGTGCTGCTGACGGAACAGGACATCTACCACTTCCGCGCGGGCACTTACGTCCGGGCCTACGAGAAGCTCGGAGCCCACGTGATACGCGCCACGGAAGGCACGCCTGAGGGCACGCGCTTCGCCGTATGGGCGCCGAACGCCGACGCGGTCACGGTCATCGGCGACTTCAACGGCTGGGAGCGCCATCGCCATCCGCTCAGCGCGCGAGCGGACTCTTCGGGAATCTGGGAAGGGGTCGTGGCCGGCGTGGGCCCGGGGACGCTCTACAAGTACCACGTCGCCTCGCGCCGGGCGGGCTTCGCGGTCGACAAGGCCGACCCGTACGCGTTCCGCACCGAGCTGCCGCCACGCACCGCCTCGGTGGTGTGGGATCTCGCCTATCCATGGCAGGACGGGGAATGGCTGCGGCGCCGCGCGCACGCCAACGCGCTGGGCGCGCCCTGGTCGATCTATGAGCTGCACCCCGGCTCCTGGCGGCGCGTGCCCGAGCAGCACGATCGCTTCCTCAACTACCGCGAGCTCGCGCACGCGCTCGGCGACTACGTGACGGAGCTCGGCTTCACGCACGTGGAGCTGCTGCCGGTGATGGAGCATCCGTTCTACGGCTCCTGGGGTTACCAGGTCACCGGCTACTTCGCCCCGAGCAGCCGCTACGGCACGCCGC
>Ga0209238_1000127_pt1 | contig 23632 bp, 24 predicted proteins | sample GraSoi013_1_20cm_FD_185823 | JGI IMG/M metagenome (GOLD analysis project Ga0209238, IMG submission 185823) | Grasslands soil microbial communities from the Angelo Coastal Reserve, California, USA - Sample 10_02_2013_1_20cm (SPAdes) (version 2) | ecosystem: Environmental > Terrestrial > Soil >...
AGCGCGAAGATCTGCGACCCGATGTGCGAGTGGAGGCCGACCAGCTCGAGTCGAGGATGCTTCAGAGCGGTCTCGACTGCTTTTCGCGCGGCGCCTGACTCGATGGAGAAGCCGAACTTGGAGTCGAGCTGCCCGGTCGAGATGTGGTCGTGCGTGTCCGGCTTCACCCCCGGCGACAGCCGCAGCATCACCGGGGCGCGGGCCCCGTCAGGCACCACGCGACGCAGCAGGTCGAACTCGTGGTCGCCGTCGATGACGATGACCGCGCCCGCGCGATACGCGGCCTCCAGGTCCTCGACGCTCTTGTTGTTGCCGAGGAAGTGCACGCGGTCGCGCGGAAAGCCGGACTTCAGCGCGAGGTGAAGCTCGCCCGCCGAAACGACGTCGAGGCCGAGACCTTCCTCCGCGATGACGCGGAGGAACTGCGGAGAGGCGAAGGCCTTGGCGGAATAGAGGACCTGTCCCGCGCCGTCCATCGCGGACATGTATTCCGCGGCGCGCTGCCGTACCGTCGCTTCGTCGTAGACGTAAAGCGGGGTGCCATGGCGGCGGGCGATCTCGACGAGGTCGCAGCCACCCACCTCCATGTGGCCGGCGGCGTTGACCCGGTACGTGACCGGGAAGAGCAAGGCCGGGTGTCTAGTTCGGGCTCGAGCCGCAGGAGCCGCACGCGCCCCCACAGCAGCCGCCGCCGCTGGTCTCGCTCGCGAAGTCCGAGACCGACGATGGCTCGCCGCCGCTGGCGAAGGCGAAGCTCGAGACCAGCACCCGCGTCTTGGTCGACTCGCATGCCGGACAGACCTGCGCGTGGTCGCGCTCGGCGAACCGCGTCAAGACCTCGAACTTCCCGGCGCAGCTCTCGCACCGATACTCGTAGATGGGCATTTCAGTGACTGATTCTAAACTCGGTGAACTCGCGAGGATGATCTCCGGGTGGCCGGGGCTCGTTTCCGGTTCGGCCGAAGACCTGATCGACGACTCGCTCGTCCTGCTGGAGCACCTCGCCGACGGCCAGCGGCTGGTCGACGTTGGGTCCGGAGGCGGCCTGCCCGGCCTGCCGCTGAAGATCGCGCAGCCCAGCCTGGCGGTCACGCTGATCGAGGCGGACCAGGCCAAGGCCGCATTCCTCGTCCAGGCCTGCGCGAGGCTGCATCTCGAAGGCGTCGAAGTGCTGGCGAGACGCGCGGAGGAGGTCGGCCAGGACGAACGCTACCGCGAAACCTTTGACGTGGCGGTGGCGCGAGCGGTGGCGCCCATGCCGGTGCTGGTCGAGCTCTGCCTGCCCCTGGTCCGGATCGGCGGCAGGCTGCTCGCGCAGAAAACGGATAAGGAACCCATTACAGCGGCCGAACGCGCAATTGAGGTTCTGGGCGGGTCAAGGGCGAGGGTGGTGCCTGCTCGTTCGGCTGTCCGTCGAACCGGGACACTGGTGATCGTGGAGAAGGTTCGCCCGACGCCGGCGCCGTACCCACGCCGTCCCGGACTCCCTCGACGCAAGCCCCTATAAGCGGTGCGGACGGAAGCCTTAACCTTGGAGCCGGGGTGCGATGCCGAAACTGAATCTTGTTCCGCGCGAGCGCAGGTTCAATGAACTTTTCAGTCGACAAGGCCAGCTCGTGAGCGAGGCGTTGGCCGAGCTCGGCGGCTCCCTGAACGACGAACGCAGCCATCACGCGGTCATGCGAGAGCTCGAGCACAGATGCGACGACGTAACGCATGAGATATACAACCTGACGAACCGGACCTTCGTGCCTCCTTTCGAACGGGCCGACATCCTGATGCTTGCCCATTCGCTCGATGAGATCGTGGACCTCGCCGAGGAGACCGCAGACAAGATCGATCTGTACCACGTCGAGTCCATTACGGATGCTGCGAAAAGCATGGGCCGCTGCCTCGCTCAGGCAGGCTCTCAAATCGCCAGCGCAGCGGACAAGCTGGTCGATGGAAAGGATTTGGTCGAGGTGCTCGAGGACATCCACCGCCTGGAGGACGAGGGCGACCACATCACGCGACAAGCTTTGCAGAGACTCTTCGAGACAAACCATCGGACGGCGGCCGACCTGATCAAATGGAAGGACCTTTACGCGCTGCTTGAGTCGACGCTGGACGAATGTGAGTCGGCGGCAGAGATCATGGAATCGATCAACATCAAGTAGGCTGGCGAATCAGGGATTCAGCTCGGACAGCAACAGTCGCACGCGGCGCTCGATCTCATCGCGAATCTCTCTGACTGCCGGCGCCGGAAGACCGGCCGGATTGCGGATGCCCCAATCTTCGACCGGAGAGGCGAAAACCGGGCATTCTTCCGCTTCGCAGCCCATCGTGACGACGTGCGTCGCGGCCCTCGCCATCTCGGCCGAAAGTGCCTTGGGCCGCTCATTGCTGACATCGATGCCGACCTCGCGCATCACGTCCATCACCTCGCTGTGGACACGCTTGGCGGGCCTCGTGCCCGCCGACTCCACATCGACGCGGCCATCCGACATGCGCTTGAGGAATGCTGCAGCGATCTGACTGCGGCCCGCATTCTCAACGCAGACAAATAGGACACGTGGTCGGGCACGTTCCAACTCGTCCAGACGGTAACCGATCCCGCGCAGGGTTGTGATTCGCACGCCGCTGGCCTCGAGCTTTGGCCGGAGCCACGCCACATGCACGTCCACAGTCTTCGGCTCACCTACAAACCTCGGGCCCCAGGCGGCGGCCAGGATTCGGTCCCGGCTCAAGACGGTACCTTCGTTCAAGAGGAACACATTCAGAAGGTCGAACTCACGGGGCGTCAAAGGGAGTTCGCGATCCTGGACATGGGCGCGCCGAGCTTCTAAGTTCAGTTCGATACGACCGACCTTCAGGTGCGTCCTTGACGGTGACAGGGCACGCTTGGCCAACATGGCCAGGACCTGTGCCGCGACGAGGTTCATTGCGCTGCCGCTCGGTAGCCATGCGTCCGCCCCCATCCCGAGGCAGGTCGCAGCCACCGCCTGATCCGGGCCGATGATCAACAGCGGCGCAGCTGTGGCGCGACGGACAGCAGCGGTCCCATCGACCAGATCGACGCCGTCGAGGACGATCGCATCCACGAAGGGCTCGCGCTGAAGACCGTCGACGCGCCCATGGGCGACGACGTCTGCCCCACGGGGGGCGAGCCGTTCCTTGAGATGCGCGGCTGTCCCCGGTGCGCCGCCGATCACGACGACTCGGGTACGGGTCGCCTCAGTACTTGGAGACGTTCAGCTCCTCCACATGCCCCGTCACTAGGTAGACGACCCGCTCGCAGACGTTGGTGGCTCGATCGGCAATTCGCTCGAGGTTATGAGTGACCCAAAGCATGTACGTCGCCTCGGTGATGTGACGCGGATCGGCAACCATGGTCGAGATCAACTCCTGGTAGGCGCGGTCATAGAGACCGTCGATGTCGTCGTCTTCGCGACATAGGGCTCGCGCCAGGTCCACATCGCGCGTCTCGAGGGCCTGCAGAGTGCGCGTCAGCAGCGACAGAGTTAGGGAGCCCATTTCGACAATCACGGCTGGCACCCCCAGCGCAGGCCGGGGCCCAAGCATCAGCGCTACTTTCGCGATGCCTTCCGCATGATCACCGATGCGTTCCAGCTCGGGGAGCACATAAAGAGTCCCAACCAAGACCCGAATGTCCTCCTCAGCCGCCGCCGAAAGCCGACCGGTGATCTTTTCCTCCAGCTCGTAACGGAGACGGTTGACCTCCATGTCGTCCCGAACGACACGATCGGCCAAAGCCAGGTCGCCTCGGGTGAACGCTTTCAACGCACCCTGCAGTGCCTGCTCAACCAGTCCTCCGAGGCGCTGCACGCCAGTCTCGGTCACTCCGAGAATGGTAGTGGCGACGTTAACGACGCCTTAACCAAAGGTTGCCTAGCCTTTCTTGCGGAGGACAGATGAAACTCACACCAGTCACCCCCGGACGCCGCTTCTACGAACTGTTCCGAACCCAGGGCAAGCTCGTCAGCGAAACGCTGACCGAGCTCAGCAAGTCGTTGCTCGAGGGCAAGAGCCGCCACGCCCGGCTGCGTGACCTCGAGCACGAGTGCGACGACGCGACCCATCAGATACACAACCTTGTCAACAGCGCGTTTATCACGCCCATCGATGAAGGCGACATCCTGCTGCTGGCTTCGAGCCTTGACGACGTGGTCGACCTTGCGGAGGAAACCGGCGACAAAATCGACCTCTACCGCATCCAATCCATCACCGACCCTGCCAGGCAGATGGGCGAGTACCTCGCCAGAGCCGGCGTCGAACTCGCCGCCGCGCTGGATCGTTTCGAAGGTTTCCGCGAACTCCAGCCTCACCGGGACGAAATCCACCGGCTGGAAAACGAGGGGGATCAGTTGATGCGGGCTGCCATCGGAGACTTGTTTTCGCGGGTCACCGACGCATCCGAGCTCGTGAAGTGGAAAGACATCTACGACCTGCTCGAAGCAACGATGGACGCTTGTGAGCACACGGCCAATGTGATGGAGACGATCGCGATCAAGAATGCGTGAGACCGCGGTTCTCCTGTGGTTCACGATTGCGGTCGCCGTCGTTTTCGATTTCACCAATGGTTTTCACGACACAGCGAACGCCATCGCCACGTCCATCTCGACCCGCGCGCTGTCTCCACGGGCCGCCGTGGGGCTGTCCGCAGTCTTCAATCTGATCGGAGCCGTAATCACCGTCGCGTTCTTTCAAGCCAAGGTCTCGAACACCATCGCCAGCACGCTGGCGATCAAGCCCGGGCTCGTGGTCGTGATGGCTGCGCTGCTAGGCGCGATCGCATGGAACCTGATCACGTGGTATCGAGGATTGCCTAGCAGCTCAACCCACGCTTTGATCGGCGGTCTCTGCGGCGCCGGAATTGCCGCCGCCGGCGGGCTTGGTGGCGTCAAATGGTCCGCGCTGGTCAAGCAGATAGCCAGCCTCGTCATCTCGCCACCCCTGGGCTTCCTGGCCGCGGGGATCTTTGCCGTCCTTTTGACCGTCGTCGTTTACCGGGCAGGATGGCGGCCAGGCCCGGTCAATCGCACCCTGCGCGCCGTGCAAGTCGTCACCTCGGCCTATCTTTCTTTCTCGCACGGGGCCAACGATGCCCAGAAGACGATGGCGGCGATCACGCTCGCCCTGGTGGCTTCGGGAGATCTGCCGAAGTTCCAGGTCCCTTTGTGGGTGGTCGCTCTCTCCGCGGCCGCGATCGGCTTTGGTACCTACGCCGGCGGGTGGCGAATCATCAGGACGATGGGCTGGAGCATCCTGAAGCTGGAGCCGGCGACGGCTCTATCAGCGCAGCTCATGGGCGCGACCGTGATTCAAGCCGCGACGCTTGCCGGACTACCTGTCAGCACCACGCATGTGATCACGGGGGCGGTAATCGGCGTCGGCGCCAGCCGAAAGCTATCAGCAGTCCGCTGGGGTCTCGGCGCCAACATCATCGCCGCATGGTTCGTGACGATTCCCGCGTCCGCGCTGATTGCGTGGGTCGCTTTCGCCATCCTCCATACCGCCGGCTTGCATGGATAGCTAGCGTAAAGACTATTTCTGATCTGCGTCTCCACGGTTAAACTTGCTGCGGACCGAACGCCCCAAACGTTTCAGCTGACGAAGGAGCAAACGTGGCAACAAAGATCCTTGAGATTGCGGATGTGAACGTGATCAGAGCCGCGGGTGGAGTTGTTCTGCGCAAGTCGAGATCGGGCGACACCGAGATCGCAGTCATCCACCGACCCGCCTACGACGACTGGACTCTGCCCAAGGGCAAGATCGAGCCCGACGAAAGCCCGGAGGACTGTGCGCTGCGCGAGGTGCGAGAGGAGACCGGGCTGCGGTGCGAGCTTCTGCGACCGCTCGGGTGCACCGCGTACGTCGACCGCCGCGGACGCGACAAGGTCGCCTGCTACTGGGTGATGGGGGTGCGGGGCGGCAAGTTCAAGGCGGGGATCGAGGTCGACAAGCTGCTGTGGCTGCCGGTCGAGGACGCGGTGAAGCGACTGAGCTACGGCCGCGACAAAACGCTGCTCCTGCAGCAGGACCTGCCTTAGCGAGTCGGTAAGCTTGGTCGCGTGCAGACCCTGACGCACGCGGACCCTCTCGTCGTCGCGGGAGTGACCCTTCGCTCGCGCCTGTTCCTCGGCACCGGCAAGTACACCAGCGACGAAGCGATGCTTGCCGCCATCGAGGCTTCCGGGTGCGAGCTGATCACCGTCGCGTTACGCCGGCTGGACCTCGACGGCCCCAACAAGAAAACGATCCTCGACGCGATCGACTGGTCGCGCTACCGCATCCTGCCGAACACGGCCGGCTGCCGCACAGCCGACGAGGCGATCCGCATCGCTCGGCTCGCTCGCTCGATGGGCCTCTCAGACTGGGTCAAGCTCGAGGTCATCCCCGACCCTCGCTACCTCTTCCCCGATCCCGAGGAGACGCTGAAGGCCGCGCGCGTGCTCGTCGCCGAAGGCTTCCAGGTCCTGCCATACATCAATGCCGACCCCGTGCTCGCGCGCAAGCTCGAGGAGCTCGGAACGGTGACCGTGATGCCACTCGGCTCGCCCATCGGATCGGGCCAGGGCCTGCAGACCCTCGAGCAGATTCGCATCATCGTCGAAGAGGCGCGCGTGCCAGTCGTCGTCGACGCGGGCATCGGCGTGCCTTCGGATGCGGCGCTCGCCATGGAGCTCGGCGCCGACGCGGTGCTCGTCAACTCCGCGGTCGCGCTCGCCAAAGACCCCGCGCTGATGGCAGAAGCCATCAAAGAGGGCGTCGAGGCTGGCCGCAAGGCGTACCTCGCAGGGCGCATCCCCAGGCGCGGTGACGCCAGCCCGAGCTCCCCGACCGAGGGCATCTCGCGCCCGAGCTAATCACACCGGTGGCGATGGCGATCGTTGCCAGCGCGGAGGCCGGCCTTCGCGCTGCGCCCAGGGCAACGATCTTGCAGCTGCGGGCGGCCGAGCTCAGCGCTCGCGAGCTGGAGCGCGAGGCCGTGCGCCTGGTGGCGTCGTCGCCAGTTCCCGTGCTGATCAGCTCGCGGTGCGACATCGCCCTCGCCGCCGGCGCCGCCGGCGTGAACCTGCCCGAACGCGACATCGGGATCGAGTTCGCTCGCGGCCTGATGAGACATGGCCTGGTCGGCCGCTCGGTCCACTCGATCGCCGCGGCGCAGCGCGCCGAGATTGAGGGCGCGGACTTCGTCATCTTCGGACCGGTCTGGCGCAGCGAGAGCCATCCGGACGTCGAGCCGGCCGGGGTCGAGGCTCTGTCGCGTGTCGCGGCCGCGCTGCGCATCCCCGTGCTCGCGATCGGGGGCGTGACTGAGGAACGCATCGCCAGTGTCCACGCCGCGGGCGCCGAGGGCTACGCGGCCATAAGGATGTTCCGGTGATCGCGCTCCAGGTCAACGGCAAGAAGGTGGAGCTTGGTGCCCCAACCCCACTGCTCGCTTATCTCGAGCAGCTCGGCGTCAACCCGCGGACGGTGGCAGTCGAGCACAACGGCGAGATCATCGACCGCGCCGCGTATGAGCAAGTGACGTTGCGCGATGGCGACCAGGTCGAGATCGTGCGCATGGTCGGCGGCGGATCGCCTAGCTGACCGAGAGCCGCTCCCTGATCGCCGCCTCCGCCTCGGCCCGCTCGTCCCACGGCTCGGAGCCGCGGCGCCGTCCGCATCGAGCGCTCGTGGCCCTTGCCGGCCAGCAGGACGGTGTCACCTGGACGTGCGATCTCGATCGCCCGCCGAATCGCGGCGCGCCGGTCGATGACGACCTCGAAGTCGCGACCCGGAGCCTTGCCCTCGGCGCCCGCCTGCACGTCGCGGGCGATCTCAGTCGGGTCCTCGCTCAGCGGATCGTCGGTGGTGATGATGAAAAAGTCGGAGAACTCGGCGGCGGCGCGGCCCATCCCCGGGCGGTCGTGGTCGGAGCGCGCGGTGGAGCCGAAAACGGCGATGAGCCGACCCCGCGTGAACGGTCGCAGCTCCGCCAGCGCGCTCGCGAGTGAGCCGGCCGCATGCGCGAAGTCGATGTAGACGCGAAAGTCCTGGCCGAGATCGACGGGCTCGAGCCTGCCGCGCACGCCTTCAAATCCCGCCAGCCCGCGGCCGACGTCTTCGACCTGCACGCCCAGCGCAAGGCACACGCCTGCTGCGCAGAGCGCGTTGTAGATGTTGAAACGCGCCGGAACGTTCAGGGTGACCTCGGTCTCCCCCATGGGAGTCTGCATGCGGAATCGCGACCCCGACCCCGTGATGGCAAGGTCGAGCGGATGCAGGTCCGACGCGGTGGTCAAACCGTAGGTCCACCGGCGCGAGATGCGACGCCGCGCCAGCCGCTCGTAGCTCGGGTCGTCTCGGTTCAGGACCGCGGTCTTCTCGACGCCCTTGTCGGCCGCGCTCGACGTCAGGTCGATCAGGCGCGCCTTCGCCTCGATGTATTCCTCCCAAGAGGCGTGATAGTCCAGGTGGTCGTGGCCGACATTCGTGAAAGCCGCGACGTCGAAATCGCACGCGTGCACCCGCTCCTGCACCAGCGCGTGCGAGGTCGTCTCGATCACCGCGCACGCGGCTCCCGCCTCCACCATGCGCGCCAGCCACCCCTGCACCTCAGGCGCTTCAGTCGTCGTCTGCCCGCTGACGTTGTCGACCTCCCGCCCGCTGACCTTGAAGGCGACCGTGCTCATCGCGCCGGCGACGATCCCGCTGGCCTGCAACACGTGCTCGGCCATGTGCGTGACGGTGGTCTTGCCGTCGGTGCCTGTGACGCCCGCAAGCTTGAGGCGGCGGGAAGGCCGGCCGTAGAACTCAGCCGACAGCTCGGCGAGCCCGGTCCGCGTGGACACAAGGTGCAGCACCGGGATACCCGCCGGAACTTTGACGTCGCGTTCGATCGCCAGAGCAACGGCGCCCTTGGCGACTGCGTCGGTGAGATACACGTGGCCGTCGACGTGAAGTCCCTGCACGGCGACGAAGAGGTCGCCCGGAGCCACGCGGCGCGAGTCGTAGGCGATGCCGGTGACCTCGACGTCCCCGTTGCCCTCGAGCACGGCGCCGGCCCCTTGGGCCAGATCCGACAGCCTCATAGACGGCAGGATAATCGCGTCGTGATCGCCGAAATCGGCGGACGCCGCTTCGAGTGGGGAGCCCGCACGTACGTGATGGGAATCGTCAATGTCACGCCTGACTCGTTCAGCGGCGATGGCCTCGGCCAGGATTACGACGCGGCGGTCGCGCTGGGCTTGCGCATGGTGAGCGACGGCGCGGACATGCTCGACGTGGGGGGCGAATCAACCCGCCCAGGTCACGTCCCCGTGTCGGCCGCCGAAGAGATCTCGCGCGCTGAGGCGGTCGTCCGCCGGCTGGCGCGCGAGTCAGGCGTGCCCGTGTCTCTCGACACATACAAGCAAGAGGTGGCCGAGGTCGGAGTCGCTGTGGGCGCCACGATCCTGAACGACGTGTGGGGTCTGACGCGCACTCCTGCCCTCGCCGAGCTCGCCGGTCGGCATGGATGCGGCCTGGTCGTGATGCACAACCAGGACGGCGCTGAATATGCCGGCGACCTGATGGATGAGATCAAGAGATTCCTGGGCGCGGCGGCCGCCCGCGCAATCGCGGCCGGCGTGCCGAAGGAGAAGGTGATCGTCGATCCCGGCATCGGGTTCGGCAAGACCGCGGACCAAAACTGGGAGGTCTTGCGCCGGTTCTCGGAGCTCCAGGAGCTGGGGCATCCGATCCTGGTCGGCACCTCGCGCAAATCCTTCATCGGCAAGCTGCTCGATCTGCCGGTGACGGAGCGGCTCGAGGGCACGACCGCCACGGTGGTCGCGGCTGTGCTGCGCGGCGCGGACATCGTTCGCGTCCACGATGTAAAGGAGATGGTCCGCGCCGTTCGAGTAGCCGACCACATTCGTTGACGATCGTCTACCTCGGCCTAGGCTCCAATCTCGGCTCGCGGCGCCGCAATCTCAGCGCCGCCCGACGGAGGCTGCGTAAGAAAGGAGTCCGTATCCTGCGGCAAAGCCGGGTCATCGAGACCGAGCCCTGGGGCGTGGCGGACCAGCCCAGGTTTCTCAACCAGGTCGTCGAGGCCGAGTGGAGCGGAAATCCGCGCCGCCTGCTGCAACTTGCGAAGGAGGTCGAGCGCGAGGGCGGGCGTGAGCCCTCGCGGCGATGGGGGCCACGCATGATCGACGTCGACATCTTGCTTTTCGGAGATGACCGGGTGCAGCTCCGCGACCTGGTGATTCCGCATCCGCGCATCGGGGAGCGACCCTTCGTCGTCGAGTCGCTGAGAGAGCTCGGTGTTAAACGGGTCGCGCGTTCGTGAATCGGTAGCCGATTCCGGGCACGGCCAGGATGTAATAAGGACGCGAGGGCTGGGTCTCGATCTTGCGGCGCAGGTTTCTTATGTGCACGTCGATCACGCGCGTCTCGATCGGGTATTCGTAACCCCAGATCGAGTTCAGAATCTTCTCCCGGCTCAAGACCTTGCCGGCATTGCTGGCGAGAAAGGTGAGCAGGTCGAACTCGGTATGCGTCAGCTCCACCTCCGTGCCTGACTTGTAGGTGCGCCGCTCGTTGACGTCGATCACCAGGTCGCGGAACTCGAGCCGGCTGCGCATCGCCTCCGCGTTTTCGAGGCGCGCGCGGCGGAGGTGGGCCGCCATCCGCGCCACCAGCTCCCGCAGTCGGAGGGGCTTGGTCACGTAGTCGTCGGCGCCGATCTCCAGGGCAACGACGGCGTCGATCTCGTCGGACCGCGAGCTCATCATGATCACCGGGACGGCCGGGTCCATCTTGCGAAGCTCGCGGCATACATCGAAGCCCGCGGCGTCGGGCAGGGTCACCTCCAACAGGACGACGCTCGGCCTCGAATGCTCGACCTGGCGCAGCGCCTCCGAGCCCGCCTCGGCCTCGACGACCTGGTAACCGTCCTGCTCGCACACCAGCTTGATCTCGCGTCGGGTCGAGCTGTCCGGCTCCACGACGAGGACCTTGCGAGAGGACTCCGCCACAGCCATGACTCCATCCTAACGTCTTTGAAGGATTGTTAGGGAATGTTTCGTTTCAGGCCCCGAATGAACGCTCTCGTTTTGCGTTCCATACCGAGGAGCCTCGCGCCGCCTGCTGAAAGCACCAGCTCCCATGCACCCGCGTAGGCGATCTCCTCACCGCCAAACTCCGACTTGAAAAAGCCGATGCCGTGCCACGGATGCGCGGGACCCGCGTCGGGGGGCGGGACACCCCAGAGGTCGAAGTCCTTGCATCCCGCCTCGGCCGCCGACGAGATGGCCGACCACCATGCGAGGTCGTTGCCCATCAGCTCGCGGTGCGCCCCGCTGCGTCCGGCGAAAAGGCTGTACGCGCGACCGGCGTGACGCGCCACCAGAACGCTCGCGAGTGGCTGATGTTTTTCCGGCGCGTAAGCGGTGTACGTGTAGCACCACGGCAGCAGGTAGAGCATTAGGTCGTAGTAGCGCCGGTCAGGCAGGTGGATCGACGCGCGCCGCTCGACCGCGGCCGACTGACGCGCGAGCTCGATCGCGTCTCTGCCCTCTTCCACCACGACGCCACGCTTGATACCGGTCTTGATGTTGTAGCGGCGGCCATGGCGAAACGTCGACAGCAGCTCGTTCTGCGGACGCAGCTCGACGATGCGGGTGTGTTTTGGCTGCGTCGGAGCAACCTGTGCGAAGCCACGTTCGGTCAGCGCCTCGCCAAGCGATTCAGGCGCCTCCGGTTCGACCACAAGCCGCGCGATGTTGGCATTGCGCGCCCACGCGACCAGCCAGTCCACCGCCTCGGGTGTGGCGGGGACCGGACCGCGCGGGACGTACGCCTCTCGCGCCGAACCCACCTTGCGGATCTGGACGCTGGCCATCGCGCCCCGCACCAGACGCAAACGCTCGACACTCCAGCCGGACTGCGCCTGGACTTCGCCCCATGCCCACGACTGCAGCAGCGGAGCCGGCGATGCGAGCTCTTCCATATCGGCGTCCCACCTGGTCGCCTCGGCGTTCATCCGGGTCCGACCTCCGTGATCAGCGAAGACTCGAGGTGTGCGATGTCGTTTACGCCGCCAATCACCATCCGACCGTTGCGTTTTTCGATCAGCGAGATCGACGCGTTCTGAATCCGGAAAGGGAACAAGCCGCGGCTCGGCCGGCCGAGGATTCGATGCAGTGCGACCTGGATCACGCCGCCATGTGTCACCACGAGAACGTCGCCGTGCTTATGTCGCCGCAGGATCTCGTCGAGCGCGGCGCCGACCCGCGCGTCGAAGAGCGCGGCGCCCTCGCCGCCCGGCACGACATCCCAATCCGGCTCCTCGACCCAGGCCGCCCACGCCTGTGGAAATCGCTCGGCGATCTCTTCGGTGCGCAGGCCCTCCCATTCGCCGAGATAGATCTCGCGCAGCGCGCGTGTGGGTTCGGGCTTCAGACCCAAGACCCGGCCGATGACCTCGGCCGTTTCCAGAGCGCGCTTCAAGTCGCTCGCGTAGACACCGACGAAGGGGCGCCCGGCCAACCGGCCGCCCAACAGCTCGGCCTGGCGGCGGCCTGAGTCGGAGAGTGGAGGGTCGAGCTGGCCCTGGATGCGCCGGTCGTGGTTCCAGGTCGACTGCCCGTGGCGAATGAGGATGAGGCGCGCCGGGGCAGGGCGAGCAGGTAGTGGGAGCTCTGGAGGCTCCGGGCGCGCGGCTCTGATCTCGATGCCTATACTAACTTTCTCTTAATTCTCGATCGGGCTGGGCCGATCTCAGGAGAGAAGACTGTTGCAGTCGCACGGCTCGCTGGCCGAAAACCCCCTTCGATCGCTCCTGGAGTCCGCTCAGGGTGAGCGGTCCACCGGTACCCTTATCGTCCGCAATGGGAACGGCGAATCCACGTCGCTGTACTTCCTCTTCGGGCACCTTTTTCACGCCCAGGGCAATGGCAAGTCGGGTGACGACGCGGTGGTCAACGCCCTCCACTGGACCAAAGGCGATTTCGAATTCGACGCCAAGGCCAAATTGCCGGCCGACGAGACCGTCAAGGCCGGCATCCCGGAGCTGGTCCACGCCGCGGAGACGGCGCCGAAGCCGGCTCCGGCCGAACCGAAGGCCGAGCCAAGGCCTGAAAAGGCCGAGCCGAAAAATGAGAGGAGAGAGCATGCTGAAGCGGAGCGCAAAGTGGAAGCACCACAGCCGAGACGGGGCGTGAAGCACCGCCCATCGCCGAAGCACGGCCGCGAGCCGATTCCGGTCCCGGCGGGTCAGATCCTTTACGACTCGCTGAAGACTTCGTTCGTCGACTTCCCACGCTTGCTGACGACGCTCGAGCGCGAGGGCTACACGGGATACGTGAGGCTGCTGACCGATGATGCGTCGGGCCTGATCCTGTTCCGTGAAGGTTCCGCCCTCGAGTGCCTGTACGACGGCGCCGCCGACGCTGGAAGCCTCGTCCTCGGCAAGCAAGCGCTGCAGCACTTCAACGACGACGTCACGGCCGGGCACGGGGTGCTCGACGTGGTCGGCCTTTCGCCGGAGCTGATCGACGGCCTCTACGAGCTGACCGTTTCGCGTCCGATGTACACGGAGCTGTACGCGGCGTGGGTCGACATGAAGGCTCTCCTGAATTTCTTGAGCGAGCGGAAGTTGAGCGGCAGCGTGATGATCCGCTCGGGCGGCGGCACCGGCGTCATCATCCTCGCCGCCGGCGAGCTCGCGGGCGCCTACACGAGCGAATCGCGTGACATCTCCGACAAACCTGACCGCGCGCTTGCGTTGTGCGACGACCCGAACGCGATGATCGAGGTCAAGTCGGCGGACGCGACGAAGCATCCGCCGCTGGATGTCGAGGAGATCGTCAGCGGGCAGCGTGGCAGGCAGGCTCCGCCGTCGGCGTTTGCCGCGTCGCCGGCGCCGGAAGCCACCGCACCCACGAACCCGACCGTACCGGTCATGCCCACGATGCAGGCCGAGCCGCCGACGGCGCAGATTCCGACCCCTTCGTTCTCCAACTACCCGGGCGGGCCGTCACCGGTGCAGGTGGCTCCGACCACGCCGCCCAGATCCGGCGGGCCGCAGCTCGACTGGGCGGGCATCGTGGCCGAGCTGCAGGCGATGGCGGAAGACGCGCTGGGCAACCGCGCGCGCAAGGTGAAGGACATACTGGGAGCCGCGGACCAATCACTCAGCGGCATCGAGGCGGCGATCGATCAGATCCCCAGCATCTCCCTCCTGTTCGTCGATTCCTCGCGCCTCGAGCAACTGGCGCAAGAGATGAGGGCGCGGCTCAAGTCCCACCTCTAAGCCGTCCGGTATAAACCCTTAACAGGGTGGGTTGGTTTTCGATTTTTTCGCGCTTAGCCTCGAACCAGGTGCGTCGGCTCGGGGGAGGGAGCCGCGGGAGGAGGGAGGGCCCACGGAAGGCGTTCCCGATTCTGGGCGCGAGCCTCGTCGTGCTTCTCCTACCGCTGGCAGGATGCGGCGGGGATCCTCCTCAAATCGTCGACTACTTTCCGCAGCGCAATACAGTCGACGTCTCCACGGCGGTCCCGATCCGGATCACTTTCGACCACGACGTCGATCAGGCCTCGGTCGAAAGCCGGCTGCGCCTGGCACCGGCGACGACCGGCTCCGTGCAGTGGATCAACGGGCATCAGCTCGCCTACGCCCACGCCACTCTGCACACCAACGCCATCTATGAGGTGATCCTGGAGCCCGGATACCGCGATCCCGCCGGCAACATCTACACCCTGCGGCACCACTGGTCGTTCGTCACCGAAGGTCCGCCTGCGCTCTCAGGCTCCAATCCATCGAGCGGCGAGGGCGGAGTGGACCCGTCTGCATATCTGACCCTCGACTTCACCCGCGCCATGGAACCGGCATCGCTCAAGAGCGCGCTGTCTTTCAGCCCGAGCGTTCCTTTCGACGTCCGCCTCGAACCGACGGACAGCCGGCGCGTGATCATCGCGCCGTCCCAGCTTCTGTCGGCTAACACCGACTACCAGCTGCTCCTCAACACGGCGGCGCTCGACGTCGATGGCAACCAGCTTGGCCGCGATCAGCTGCTGAGGTTCACCACCGGAGCGCTCCATCCGCTCAGCCACTGGATCGCATTCGCCACCACCGGACCGGACGGACCAGCCGGAGGATTGTGGATTGTCAACGAGCGCGGGTTTCCACGCGAGCTGTTCGACAGCAGCGCGGTGCACTCCTTCAGCTGGTCGCCAGGAGGCGACTCGCTGCTGATCCAGGGCCCGAACGAAGCTTGGTGGCGGTTCACGCCAGGCGGCAACGCCATGCGCCTTACGTTCAAGGCGGCATGGGCCTCTTCGCTCGCGAACGGGCTTGGCTTCATCTACATCGATGACGCAGGAGTACTGCACCGGCAGGACGCCAACGGGGACGACGAGGTCATCTCCGCCGATGTCGCGGAGGCGGCCGTCTCGCCAAGCGGCCTGCGCGTGGCATTCATCAACGCGAAAAGCAACCTCAACGAGATCTGGGGCTACGACGTCGGCTTGCGTGCGCGTTATGAGCTCGCGCTGGACTCGGCTCCGGTGAGCGCTGTCTCATGGGCTCCGACGGCCAACCGGATCGCATTCCTTCGACACGACCTCTCGACAACGAGTCTTCGCGTGCGCAGCCTGACCGGCGCGGCCGCGACCAGCACTCTGATCGCCGGCGACATCGGCAGGCCGGCGTGGCTTCCAGACTCGACGCATCTCGTCTTTTCCGCCGCGGTATCCACGCCGAGCGGCTCCCTGCACAAGGCTTTCGTCATCAACGTGGTCTCGCCGCCCGCTGCCCTCAACCTGGCGGCGGCCCTGCCCTCTGACCCCGCGATCGAGGTATCGTCACCGGTTTCATCGCCGGATGGGCACCAGATTGCGTTTCTCAGCGGCAACCAGGTGTGGCTGATGAACGCGGATGGGACGCGGCCGACCGCCCTGACGAGGGAGGACCCGGTGTCCTTTCCTTATTCGTGCCGCGCTGTGGCGTGGACGCGGACCTGAGCCCGCTCGACCATGCCTTCGAACAGCCCCTGCAGCCGGTCGGCGGTGCGCGTCCACGAGAAGCGCTGGGCGAGCAGGCGGCCGCGACGCCCCATCTGCTGCGCAAGCTCCGGGTTGTCCAGCAGCCGGCCGATCCGCTCCGCGTACGCGGCCGGCTCGTGGCCGTCGATCAGGTAGCCACTCACGTCGTCTCGCACGACTGACCGCAGACCGGCGACGTCGGATCCGACGACCGGCCTGCCGCAGGCCTGCGCCTCGAGCCCGACCAGGCCGAACGATTCGCTGTATGAAGGCATCACACAGACGTCAGCCGCCGAGTAGAAGTACGGCAGCTCGTGGTGCGCCACCGAGCCGAGGAAGTCAACCCGGTCGCGGACGCCGAGATCACTAGCGACTGACTTCAGACGCTCCTTCTCGCTCTCGTCTCCGTCCTTGCTGTCCTCGCCGAGGATGACCAGGCGGACGTCATCGTGGCTGCGGTCCCGCAGCAAGGCGAGGGCGCGAATCGCCACCTCGACGCCTTTCAGGCGTTCGAGCCGTCCGACGAACAGAAGCATGCGGCCGGGTCCATATCCGATCTTCCGGCGTGCCTCGCCGCGGTCGATCGGTTGGAAAACCGACAGGTCGACGCCGGGCGGGACGACACGCACCCGTTCGGGGTCGGCCCCATATCCCGTCACCAGGTCCACGCTTTCCTCGGCGGTCGACGCGATGAGGAGGTCCGCCTGCTGCGCGATCTCACCTTCCACGCGAATACGGAGCGCGGGCTCCGGGCGGGCTCCGGCCGCCAAGGTCCGGTTCTTGACCAGTCCAAGCGTGTGCGCGATGTGGGCCCATCCCCCGGCCAGCTGCGGCCGGAGCAAGCACGCGACCTCGCCGGACAGCCAGTAGTGCGAGAAGAGAAGGTCGTACGTGATGCCTTCACGCTCCGCGAAATCCATGACCTGGACGGCGAACGCCGGCACCTGGTCGTAGAGCGAGTACTTGTCCAGCCCGCGTCCGGCCGGCAGGTAGATCACTCGCGAGAGCGCGGCGAGCTGCTCGATAACGGGGTCCTCGGACGTCTGCTTGCGGGTGAAGATGTCGGTTGCGATACCTCGGTCGCTGAACGCGCCGGCGATCTCGCGCACGTAGACGTTCAGGCCGCCGTTTGCGTTCTCGCCCAAAGAGGCCGTGGGCGACGTATGCATAGAAATGACCGCGATCCGCCGAGCGGCGCGGTCAGGGGTCAAGCGGGCGTTCTCAGCCACGGTACGCCGATCTCGCGTCAAGCCAGCGTCGCGAAACGCAGCAGAAGCCGGAACGAGAGACCGGCGAACAGGAACCCATAACCGTTACAAACCTACGAGTTCTGGAGGTATTCCCGCCCGAACCCGGGTGAAGCAGGGTAGATATGATTTGGACTCGATGCGAGTCACGAGGGGACTCCTGCTGGTCCTGGGGATACCTGCGTTCTTCATCTTGACCGCACTGTCGACCCTCGCCGACACGTCGCCGTCGCCCGCATCGACCGCCAGCGGGGCCACGACGCTTCCCGGTGACCCGGAGAAAGGCCAGACGCTCTTCGCCCAGAACTGCGCCACGTGCCACGGAGCCAGCCTGGAAGGTGGGATCGGGCCGGCCCTGAACCCGATCGAGAAGCTGCCTGGCGTGACCAATCCGCTCGACCCGACGTACCTGATCGGCATCATCACCAACGGGCGCACCGACAACGGTCGCGTGATGCCGGCGAAGGGCGGCAACCCGAGCCTGACCGAACAGGACGTAAAGGACCTCGCCGCCTACATCATCCAGCAGAACCGCAATCCGGGCGGCGGCGCGCTCTCGCCGGGCGAGCTGGCGAAACGGACCATACTCTGGGTGAGCATCGGGATCATCGCCATGGTCTTCATCACGTACCTGCTGTCTTCGTACAACATGCGATGGATCGCGCGCCGCAACGCGGCGCGACGCAAGTAGCCGAAGCCGGCTCCGCACCGCCTCTCTACCCGACTCCCGTCGGCGGCGCGCCTCGAATCCTGATTCTCTTCAGCGATACGGGCGGCGGCCATCGCGCCGCGGCCCGCGCACTCACGGACGCGCTGGAGCTGCTCGACCCGTCCTGTGTCGTGACGGTCGCCGATCCGCTGATCGGGCAGGGACCGGCCGTGGTCCGCCGCCTCGCCTCGCTCTACTCGCCCGTGATCCGCCGCTCGCGCGCCGCGTGGGGCGCCGTCTATCACACGAGCAACACGCAGCCGACTTTCGCCGCCATTCGGGCGGTGTTCGGTCCGGCCGTGCGCAGGGTGCTGCGCCACCTGTTGGAGCAGCACGACCCCGACGTCGTGCTGTCGGTGCATCCACTGCTCAACCACGTCGCGCACCAGGCGATCCGCAAAAGCGGGCGGCCGCGCGCGCTGATGACGGTGATCACCGACCTGGTCGACTTCCATCGGGGTTGGACGTTCAGCCAGGCCGACCTGGTGGTCGCACCGACCGAGCGGGCGCGCCGGGTCGCGATGCGGCGCCGTGTGCCGGCCGAGCGGGTCAAGCTTCTGGGCCTGCCGGTCGACCTAAGGTTCCGGCCGCCCGCGCCGGGCGAGAAGCAGGCGCTGCGGCGCCGTTTCGGACTCGACGAGCACCGGTTCACCGTCCTGGTGATGGGCGGCGCGGCGGGAGTCGGGCATCTCGCTGCGCAGGTCCGCGTGCTGGCGACGGAGCCGCATCCATGGCAGCTCGCTGTCGTGTGCGGCCGCAACGACAAGCTCCGCCGCCGTCTGCTCGCGCTGCCGGCGGCGACGCCGATGCTGGTGTTCGGTTTCGTCGACTACATGCCCGAACTGATGCGCGCGTGCGACCTGGTGGTGACCAAAGCAGGTCCCGGCGCCATCGCCGAAGCCCTGGCCACAGGCGTGCCGCTTGTGATCACCGGCTTCCTGCCAGGCCAGGAATCGCCGAACGTCGATTTCGTGGTCGAGTCGCGAATCGGCGCGTTCGCGCCGAAAGAGTCCGACCTGGTCGATGAGGTCCGCGTGCTGGCCGAAGGCGGTCCCACCTGGCGTGAGATGTCGCGCAAAGCAGAAGAGCTCGCGCATCCCTACGCGTCGTCGGACATCGCCCGCGAGTGCCTCATCCTTGCCGCGCGCTACAGGGCGTCGGCGCAGGCGAGCCTGTAGGGGCATAAGCGGCAGCGCCGCCGCTCTGGTCGTGGCTCAAAACGTCCGGCTTGGATTCCGGTGGCCACCTCGGAGCCCTCGACCGCCGCGTCGCGCATCAACCCGGCGACCTTTTCGACGCGGACCGATTCGCCCGACGCCAGATAGACGACTTCCAGCTCGATCGGATCCAGACCCAGGGATGCGGTTGCGCCGAGGGCGTAAAGCGCCACCTGCAGGTCGCGGCGCCGCCGCGCGATGGGTCGGCCGCTCTTGTAATCGATGATCCGCCAACCGCTCTCAGAGCGGTCGATGCGGTCGATCACGCCGCGAAGCTTCCAGCCTTCCACCGGGACGTCGAACTGTTGCTCGAGGTACGCCGGGACCGCATCCAATCCGCCGCGAGAGCGATAGGCCTCGAGATCCGCGGCACCATTGCGCATGAACGCGGGAATGCGGCGCGGGTCCGGAAACGAGGTCTCCTTCCAGACGTCGTTGTGGATCGCGCGCAGTCGCGGGCCGCTGACCGACCTGCCTTCCCGGCGCACCTCGCCTGCCCGCCGCAGCACCTCGTGAAGGATCACGCCGTGGACGGCTTCGGCGCTCTGCACCACCGGCAGGTGTTGCAGATGGCGGTACCAGTACTGCCGCGGGCAATCGAGATACGACGTGATCGCGCTGTAGGAGAGCTGCACCTCTCCGCTGCGTCCGTTGACCGCGATCGGCGGCACAGCTTGCGGTGTGGGTGGGATTTGCCTTTCCAGAATCGCGCCGGCCCCGACCGCGCGCACCTCGCTGAGGAAACGAGATTCGCGCCACCCGCGGCCACCCTCGTAATGGGTGGCACGCGTCAGGTACAGGCGCCGCCGGGCGCGGGTCATGGCGACGTACAGGAGACGCCGTTCTTCGGCGACCACGTCCTCGCGGCCGCGCACCAGCGGTTCGAGCACCGCCGGTGGAAGCTCGAAACGCGGCGACCGTCCGGACTGCGGCAGCCGTCCCTCGACCAGCGATGGCACGAACACCACTTCAAACTCGAGGCCTTTCGATTGATGGATGGTCATGACCTGGATGGCGTCCGTTGCCTCGACCGGCGCCGGCTCCGCATCTTCTCCGGACAGCAGGACGAGGTCGAGGTGTCTCATGTACGCGACCAGCGAGTGGTCAGGTGATGATTCGCAGAACTCGGCGATCATCTCGGCGAAGCGGCTCACGTTCGCGGTGGCACGCGCCGCCTCGCTGGCCTCGAGGCCCGCGCGGAGCTGTGCTAGGTAACCGGTCTGTTCCATCAGCTCGAAGAACAGGTCGCGCACGTCCAGCCGATCCGCCGCCTCGCTAAAACGTGCAACCAGTGACGGCATTAATGCCGTCGCGGGCCGAGCGTTCACGCGCGCCAGAGCGACGAGGTCTGCCGGGTCGCGTACCAATCGCAGCAAGGCGATCAGGTCTTTGACCTCGGGCCGGTCGTGGAAGCCGTGGCCTCCGATCACAACGTGCGGCAGGCCTTCCGCCGCGAGCGCCGTCGCGATCGGCCGCGCGATCGCGTTCGTGCGGCACAGAACCGCGATGGATGAAAGCGCGGTTCCATCCTCGACCAAACGCGCCGCTTCGCGCGCAATGGCGCGCGCTTCCGAATTTCCGTCCGCCGCCTCCCAGGCTTGCACCGCGGGTCCGCCCGCCTCCGCGCGGAGCTGCTTGGGCAGACGGTCCAGGTTGTTCGCGATCAAGGCCGAAGCCGCCGACACGATGCGCCGCGAGCTTCTCCGGTTGCGGCCGAGCGTGACGGTGCGCGCCATTGGGAAGCTGCCCAGGAATCGCTCGAGACTGGCCCGCGAGGCGCCGCGGAACCGATAGATCGACTGGTCATCGTCGCCCACGACGAAGGGATCGCCGGCGCCGGCGACCAGCTCCACCAGCCGCTCCTGGGCCAGGTTGAGGTCCTGGTATTCGTCGACCAGCACGTGCGGGTAGCGTCCCGCGTAGCTCCGCCGCACCTCGGGCTTTTGCTCCAAGAGCCGGACCGCGAGCCGGACCAGGTCGTCGAAGTCCAGGAAGCGCTGCCGGTGACACTCCCTCTCGTAGGCGTGGAAGAGCCGCGCACAGGCGCGCATGAGTGCCGCCTTCTCGGCGTCATCGGTCGACGAGGCCCACGCCCTCAGACTCCGGAGCGGGACCAGCTCCTGTTTCATGCGCTCGAGCATCTGCAGGACCGGTGCGACCAGGTCGTCGGGCCGCTCTTCTCCGGTCAGCGCGGCATCCCCGATCGACCACATCAGCTCCCGAGCGACGATCCACCTGTCCGCCCCGGCCAGGATTCGAAAGCCAGGAGGAACGCCGATCCACCGGCCGTCCTCGCGCAGCCAGCCGAGCGCTATGGAGTGAAACGTGCCCACGGCCGGGGCCGGCGCCTGGATCCGTTCCTCGATCCGTTCGCGCATCTCGTTGGCCGCCCGCTCCGTGAACGTCATGACGAGAATCGACGCGGGCGAGACTCCCGATGCCACGAGCCGGCCGAACCGCTCGGCGATGACGGCGGTCTTGCCGGTCCCCGCTCCCGCCACCACCCGCACCGGGCCGGCGCCAAGCGCCGCGGCGCGCGACTGCTCCCGACCGAGCTTCATGACGGTGTGGACCGGCCGATGCGCACGCGGAGCACTCGCACCTTGCGTCCGAGGTCGGGTCGGTTGAGCCGGGCGAGGATCGCTTCGGCGTCGAGCCTGAGCTGATGGGCCAGCGCCGGGCTCGAGGTGCTGACGAGCAACGTCCCCGAGCGGAGCTCGACCTCGTCGCATAACCGAGCCACGTCTGGACCCATCAGGGTGCGAAAAGCAGCCGCGACCTGCATCCCCATCAGGCGCGCCCCGCCGGGCTGGCGGCGGACGATTCTCGGCAGGATATTGCCCAACTTATCCACAGGCCTGGATCCTGCCCGCTTCGACGTTCCAAACCATCGCTTTGGCGATCAGCTCGGGGGGAAACGGGCCCGCCTCGACCGAGGTGATGATCACCTGGCCTCCACCCCCCACCTCCCGGAGGAGAGCGGCGCGGCGCTCGCCGTCGAGCTCCGAAAGGACGTCGTCGAGCAAGAGCACCGCCCTCTCGCCCGTCCGCCTCTCGATCAGGGCCGCCTCGGCCAGCTTCAAGCTCACCACGGCGGTCCGCTGCTGGCCCTGCGAACCGTAGGAGCGGGCCTCCTGTCCATCGAGCAGAACTCGCAAGTCGTCCCTGTGCGGACCGACGCTCGTGGAGCCCCGCCGGAGATCCTCGGCCAGCGAGTTATGCACAGCTTCGGCCAGGTTTTCCGGAGGCCCCTCGTAGCGAATTTCGAGGCGTTCGCCCGACGCGATTTCAGCGTGGCAGCGTGCCGCTTCGGGGGCCAGCTCGAGGACCGCTCGGGCTCGGGCGTCCACGATCTCGCCGCCGACCTTGACCAGCTCCTGGTTCCAGGCGTCGAGCATGTCCTCTCCGCCCTCACCCGCGGCCATTCGCTTGAGCAGGCTGTTGCGCTGCTCCAGCACCCGGCGCAAGCCCGCGAGCGAGCGGGCGTAACCGCGCTCGACCTGAACGAGCATCTGGTTGAGAAACCTCCGCCGTAGCTCGGGACCGGCTTTGACCAGTCCGAGGTCATCCGGCCAGAAGAGCACGACGCGGAAATGCCCGGGGAGATCGACAGCCCGGCGGCGCGCACCATCGACCTCGATCGTCCGCCGCGTCCTTTCAGCTTCGACGTCCAGCGTGATCGAGATCTCGCGGCGAGATTGACCTGCCTCAATGTCGGCCTCAATGCGCGAGCCCGCGCCGACCGGGCCCACCAGCTCCAGCTCGCGACGCGCTCTAGGTGAGCTCGATAGGGCCAGCATCGCCACGGCTTCGAGCAGGTTGGTCTTGCCCTGTCCGTTGGCGCCGATGAAGACGTTGATGCTCGGTCCCGGCGAGAGATCCAGCTGGGCGTAGTTGCGATGGTTTCTAAGTTGGAGCCGGCGAAGGCGCACGTGTTTCGTGCGCTACGACATGGCCACCCGCACGGGCATGATCACGTACAGGTAGTGCTCCTTGCCCGGCGGTCGCATGAGCCCCGGGCTGAGAGGTCCGTCGAACAGCAGCTCGACCTGGTCCTCTCCAATCACTCCCAGGGCGTCCAGGACGTAGCGGGCATTGAAAGCGATCTGGATGTCGGAACCATCGACGTCGGCGGTCATCTCGGCCTTACTGTCGCCCACCTCGTTGGTGGTGGCGGAAAGCGTCAGCACGCCGGACTGGGCCTTGACTCGGATCACGTTCGCGCTATCGCGCGCGAAAAGCGACACCGCGCGGACGGTCTGGGTGAGCTCGCCCGTTGAGACTTTGACCTTGGTCGAGCTCTTGCTGGGGATAACCTGTGCATAGTTGGGATACTTGCCGTCGATCAGCCTCGAGGTGAGCTCGGAGCTGCCGGCGCGGAAGAACACCTGGTTCCGGGCTTTGGAGATGATCACCTCCACCTTGCCCAGTTCGCCTTT
>Ga0209238_1000128_pt1 | contig 23565 bp, 19 predicted proteins | sample GraSoi013_1_20cm_FD_185823 | JGI IMG/M metagenome (GOLD analysis project Ga0209238, IMG submission 185823) | Grasslands soil microbial communities from the Angelo Coastal Reserve, California, USA - Sample 10_02_2013_1_20cm (SPAdes) (version 2) | ecosystem: Environmental > Terrestrial > Soil >...
ACGGCTACCGGGTCCACCTTCAGTCCAATGCGGGAGAGCACTCCCGAATACGTCGCACCTCGTTCCACACCTCCCAGCAGAGCTATGGTGATTGGTCAGAAGGACGATGAGGGAGGATGGGAGGAACAAGGCAAACCCTCGCCGAACAAGCAACCACCGAGCATTCCAAGCGCACCCACCTTCAAACCAGCGAACACACCGGGAACACAAGCTCCAACGGGAAAGGCTACGACTACGCCAATTCCTCAGCCTGCACCTCCACCAACTCAGCAAAAACAAAACCAGCCTACTGAAAAGCCGCAGGATAAGACTACGAAACCGGACAAGCCCGCGAAGGAAGCTCCGCCTCAGAAGCCGAAAAAGCCTCCACAGAGTTTCGACCACATTTTCGAACTAACTCAAGGAAACCTGGAGAGCCCGGGTTTTGTCATCATCAACGGCCCGCCGGGAGCTGGCAAGACAACTCTCTGCTCAGGCCTCACAGCCAACTATCTGAAAAAGGGAGATCCCTGTCTCTACGTGACATATGATCAGACTCCCACCACTCTCCGTGAACAGATGAAGAAACTTGGAACGGATCCGTCGCAATACGAATCTCAGTACCGGTTCATCATTGTTGACGGTTATGCGTCCCAGTCCGACTCATTCAGTATGGAGGCGACTTACTTGGACCAGCCTTTCAACTTCGAAAACATTCAGGATACTCTGGTCCGAAACAGTCAGGTATTCACGGGAGAGAAGATCAGAGTCGTCTTCGACTCGATCGACAAACTAGCGACAAAGATTCCGCAGAAAGACTTCGTCAAGAGTTTCACTGAACTTGCAGGCAAACTCAAAGACTCGGGTGCCACGCTAATCGTCACCGTCGATATGTCTGAGCTTCCGAAGGACTTGGCCGGCTCCTTGACCGACATGGCAGATTGTGTCGCTGACTTGTCCAAGGACGATTCGGATCCAACTGAGCGAGAGTTGAAGATTCAGAGACTCAACCAAAAGTCTGCAAAAATCGATGCTGAGGCGTTCGAAATCGATTCTACGAAAGGACTAGTTTTCGTCTAGAGTCGTATCTTCTACCTTAACAAGCGAATCTATTCGCGGCCGTTCAGCAGGCCCCCCTTCCTACGGGCAGTTAGAGGAACTTGTTGCCGATGCCCATGGCCTCGTTCGTCTTCGCGATAGACCTGCGTCCCTCGCTCTCCAATCCGGTAAGCGCCCGTACTGCGTCCACGTTCTCAGGGACGACCACGCTTTCATTGTGTACCTGATACACCATGTTCGCCTCGCCGTCCGTCACGTCAAGGATGTCCTCCCAAAAGGCTACTTCCCACATATCAGCTCTCACCCGTCCCAAGTCCCGCATCATCTCGGCCACCGCGTTCATGCTATCAACTCCATCCGAGGTCCGGACTGGCGCCAGCCTCGGCGCGCTCTTCAACGCCTTGAGCACATCCTCTTTCCCTGGGTCCCCTTTCAATTGGACCATTGCAAAGTGCAAGTGACCCAGGTTGAACGGTCCCCTAGCAGCCATCGTCGTAATGTTTAGTTTCGGAATGATCGTCTGTGCGTCTGGACCCTGGTGTGAAGGAATGTGGGCTTCGGGGATGACAGTATTGATGAGACCCGTCTTGTGGCTCTCCCACGGGTCAGTGCCTCTCCTGAACAAGACAACCCGGGCCTTCTTGACGCCGATAGTATTCTGAAGAGTTCCAACAGTTCTACAGATTCCAGTGGTGTTACAACTCACAACGCGCGTCGCTGCTCGGTTGAGATTCTCCTCGTAATTGCACTGGGCGACAAATGATGATCCTGTCAGCTCATGTTTCTCTCCGCCCTGGAAAATTGACTTAACGCCGGCTTTGTCGTAGGAGGCCTTGTTCTTTGCCCCTAATCCCGCTGGAGTACAATCAACAATTACGTCGATCTTTCTCAATAACTCCTCAAGCGTCCCGGCAACCTCAACTCCCGCCTTCTTCATGTCCGGCAGTTTTTCTGGAATTGAGGCGTAGATCTGGTAGCCCTTCATCTGACCAAGCTTGACTCGGTAGTCTCCTGCAACATCGGAGACTCCGACAAGTTTCATGTCGTTCTGTTTCGAGACAGCGTCAGCGACTCGTTTTCCGATGACTCCGAATCCGTTCACTCCTACCCTGACGGCGGTCTTGGGCATTTTTGATGATTCTCTCGAAAAGGGATTGGTGCGGCTCGCTTTTAGCCCTAACGGGCAGAAAAGTGGGTCCGGAGACGGGCTTTAATACTAGCCCGCCTGTTTGGAAGAGTAAGCTTACAGCTTAACAGTATAGTGAGGAATTTAGGAAGGTCAGTGAAGTATGGAGGTTAAATTTTCATGGTTGAACCGTCGCAGTACGCTTCGACAACAAAATACATAGTTAAAGCAAAATTCGATGTCCAAGGCGTCGTAGAGAAGCCTGACGTAGTCGGTGCCGTTTTCGGCCAGACAGAGGGCCTCTTCGGCCCAGACCTTGATCTTAGGGAATTACAAAAATCCGGACGTATAGGCCGGATCGAAATTAATCTAGACTCGAAACATGACAAGACAACAGGCTCAATAGTAATCCCGTCAAGCCTCGACAAAGTCTCAACGGCCATCATCGCCGCTGCGATCGAGAGCGTTGACCGCATTGGACCCTGCGAAGCAAAGATCAGCCTTGAGAAGGTAGAGGATGTCCGGGAGGAAAAGCGCAAGGCAATACTGACCAAAGCCAAGGACATTCTCCGAAAATGGGTCGTAGAATCCTCACCCAGCACCGAAGAGGTCGTGAAGGAAGTTGCAGGATCCCTACGCGGAGTCGATGTCATTGAATACGGACCCGAAAAGCTCCCGGCTGGACCCGAGGCTGAGAGAGGAGACATCATAGTCGTAGAAGGCCGAGCGGACGTCATTCTTCTCATGAAGGTCGGCATCAAGAACGTAATCGCACTCAATGGCACCAAAGTTCCGGAGACAGTCATCAAGCTCACCAAGGACCGAGAAGTCACAGCGTTCCTAGACGGAGACAGAGCTGGAGACCTGATCTTGAAGGAACTCACTCAGGTTGCGGAGATCGACTATGTGGCTCGTGCTCCATTCGGGAAAGAAGTGGAAGAACTCACGCCGAAAGAGGTCATGAGAGCCTTACGCGAACGCGTGCCGCTAAACATGGCAAAGCCCATCGAGAGACCACAATTTGCTTCCAGACCCGAAAGAACCGAACGTCCTTACCAAGAGAAATCCTATACCGAGCGAGCCTATGGTCCAAGAGAACAGGGCTACGGTCCACCTGAGATCACCGTTCGTGCTGCTACTCCGGTCGAAAAGCCGAACCTACCTCTACCAGTCTTCGACGCCGCGAAAGACCTCCGGGGAACCTTGGAGGCCGTAGTGTTCGACGAGGCAGGTAAGGAATTGTCTAAGATGCCGGTAAGCGAGCTTGCGGAAAAGATACCCAGCCTTGAAAACTCGCACCTTGTTCTCTTCGACGGCGTGGTCACACAGAGACTTCTGGACATCGCCGCAGGAAAGGGCATAAAATACGTGATTGGAGATCGAGTATCAGACGGGGCGAAAAAGCCTGCTAACGTTAGTGTGTTGACGCTCAGCGACTTATCCTCGTTTGGTCCCAACTGAGAGGCTCGTTTGCGAAGCCGGGGCCGCCAGCAGTTGCTCCTCTGACACACCGAGAATTTCCAGAATACGCACCGTGGCAGGCACGATCTGATTCCGAACATAATAGTCGTAGTCCACATCCTCAATCGTGACCTTGTAGTGAGGCTCCGCCTTTTGAAACAGTTTCCCAGATCTCTTCGTTATCACGAAACCGACTTTGTCTCCGGCCGTAACGGGCCAGCCGTCTTTCGCCATCTTCTTCGCAACTTCCACATGTGGAGCGTTCACCTCGTACGCTTCGACGGGCTTTGTAAGAGTCTTCCACACAATGAACGATGATAGGGATAGCTTCTTCGATTTGAGATTCCTCGTCAAGTCTTGGACGTAGGCCGCCGCTCTAGAATGGTCAGCGTCTTCCAAGACCATTCTCAGAACCGTGTTCTGTACGTCTCGGGCCAAGTTGGACCAGTCACCTCTCACAGCCTCGAGGCCAACGACGTCGATCTGTCCATCGGTTCTAAGGCCTGCGTATTTTTTCTTGGCCTCTGTAAACAGTATTCTCTTGTAGACTTCGGATAGGTTGATTTCGAGCCCTAGCTGTCGATCGACTTCAGTTTGGAACTTCTGGACGAGTTTTTCATCGTTGTTCACGAAGAGACTGTCCGTATCACCGTAGAAGACGGTGAGTCCGAGGTTCTTCGCGAGGGATATCGCTCGGTTGATCGTCTCTCTTCCCAAAGCAGCGGCTGATTCCGCGACCTCCTTCGAATACCAACGTGCCCCAGCCCAGCCCGCGTAGCCGTAGACAGCGTTCGTCATGACTTTGACGGCCTTCTCACGAGCCTTCAGCAGAGGATACCTCGAATCGCCCTTGGCTGTGCGCTTGAGCTCGGCCTTGGTCGTCTTCCTGGCTTCGATGAGTTTCGTGAGAACTATTCTGTAGAACCCGGAGGGGTTCTTTCTAAATCGGTGTTTGACTTCAGGGACTTCGAAGACATCCTCAGTCTCTTTCCCGGTGATCAGTGTGTCTGGAGAAATGTTGTATTTGATCATCAAGCTTGGATACATAGACGAGAAGTCGAGACTGGCTACGTTATCGTGCAGCCCAACTTTCGGCTCAAGGACTATCGCTCCCTTGTATGGAATGATGGGCTGTTCGGTTCTGGGGGGGATTAGCTGGCCAAGATTGTGTGTCTCCATCATAAGGTAGTTGTCGACGCGGAATCCTACGGCCGCAGCTATCACCTGATCAGGAGGTAATCCCGAGAGAGCGGATATCTGGATGACATAATCGATCGCTTCCTCTCCGATCTTTAGGACGGTCTCGGTTTGCTCTTCCACATGTTCTACTAGGATCTTTCTCTGGTCTGGCTTTGACCAATAGTCAAAGTAGGATGTCTCATCGATAGTCTTCGGATCAGATAATTTGATTCCAAGATATCGTGCGACGTTTTCGACGGTCTTGTTCTTCACCTCGTACAGGTCCTCCGCGAAATTGAGAAGGTCAACGTTCGCTCGTCCAATTAGCGAGTAGTGGCCGTAGAGGCTCTGATGCGGCGGGCCTCCATCTCTGCCGACTCTGAGCGGGGTCTTAGTCTTGTTAGCTCTCTTCACAAGGTAGGGCCAGTGGACGCTGTTTCCCCCAAAGCTCAGAACAAAGTCCGGATTGATCTTTGTGACATCTTCGCCGAACCTCTGAATGGTACTCTCGTCGGAGGGGGTTTGCGTCAGAACAACTTCGTTTGCATCCTTGTTTGTTCTCCAACTGACGACCTGGACTGGGTCTCTTATGGCGCTGGGTGCGCCGATTTTGCTAATTGATAGGAGTGAGAAGGAGAAGAGATCTACGCTAGGGGATTCCTCCCTGGAGATCGCGTGGGGATGGTCTTTTGCTCTTAGGGTTTCTTGGACGCTGAACTTCTTGGGGTCTATCGTTGAAGCAGTGGTATCCGCCTCGTACCACTGGCATGGCTTGATTCCATAGTCGTACTGGTACTTGATCGCTAGTCGGAGTTTCTCTTCATAGGTTGCTTCAGCACCCGTTTTTTTCAGCGTTTCTCGTGCAGCCTTCTCCAGGAAGTCTGCGTCCTTACAGAACACCTTAAGGACGACTCGTTCGTCGGCCAGCAGTTTCTTCCTCTCAATCGTAGCATTTTCGATTGTAGGATGAGGTCTTTCTGCCTCCAGCTTTTTCCTCAGTTCTTCAGGGTCCTGATCCTTTCTCGGTAGGAGGTAGAAGTACGCTCGGTAATTGTTGTCGATGACTAGGACCCGTTTTCCTTCGTGGGTGATGCCCCAGAGCCAGATAGACGACTTTCCCTCGTAGCTCTCATGATTGAGGTCGAGCAGCCAGAAGGTTCGTCGCATAGTCCCGCTCCCACTTTCTGTCTAAGGGTTTAAATTCGCGGGCCGACCGCCGAGACTTCTCGGGATAGTCAAGATCATGGCAGAGAAGGCCAAGCAACCGGCAGACCACTGGGGAATCGCCCACATCTACTCAAGCTTCAACAACACTATGGTTCATATTACCGACTTGACGGGTGCAGAGACGATTTCTCGTAGTGCAGGGGGTCAGCATGTGAAGGCTGATCGATTGCAAGGGACCCCTTACGCGGCGATGCAAGCAGCCGCGGCTGCTGCAAAGGTTGCGAAAGACAAGGGAATCACATCTCTCCACATCCGTGTTCGTGCACCAGGAGGTCACGGAGCCCGCACTCCTGGTCCCGGCGCCCAGGCCGCGATCAGAATGTTGGCTCGTCACGGATTCCGGATCGGCAGAATTGAGGATGTCACTCCTGTTCCACACGACGGGACACGTCGACCCGGCGGACGACGCGGTCGCCGAGTCTAGACTTCCCGGGAGTTTTTCCTCAACGTCCTACGCATCTCAGATCCGGAAGATAGTAGGCAAGCATCAGAAGTGGCGGGCTGAAGAATGCCTAAACATGATTGCCTCTGAGAACGTGACGAGTCATACTGTTAGACAGCTTCTCTCAGGCGACATGGGCCACCGGTATCGGGCTGATGATAAGTTCTACAAAGGGACCAGGTTCATGGACGAACTCGAATCCTTTGGAGAGAAGATAGCGTGCGAGGTTTTCGGTGCCGACTGGGCCACGCTCCGGCCACTCTCTGGACACTTGGCTGACATGATCATGGTCTCCACCCTCGCCAAACCAGGCGGTTCTATTCTCACCGTTAGTCCCGCGGATGGAGGCTATCCGGGTCTAAGCGATCAAGCTGGGTATCCAACATTCGTGAATGTTCGGAATCTGTATTTTCCTTTCAATTCGGAACGGATGAACATTGATGCGGAGAAGGCTCGCGGGTTGATAGAGGATGAGAAGCCCTCGCTCGTCGTCTTCGGTCAATCCTTCTTCCTCTTCCCACATCCAGTCAAGGAGCTGGCGGAAGCTTGCAACGCGGCAGGATCCCGGGTGGTGTACGATGGCTCCCATGTGCTAGGATTGATTGCTGGGGGTGAGTTCCAGAGGCCGCTTCAGGAAGGCGCGGAACTCTTACTGGGATCTACTCATAAGAGCCTGTTCGGTCCACAGGGGGGAATAATTGTTGGCAAGAAAGATGTTGAGGCGGAGGTAAAGGGTCGACAGTTTCCTGGTTTAGTGGATAATGCTCACTGGAATCGAATAGCCGCATTGACTTGGGCCCTCGATGAGGCACGGAGAAACGGTAAAAAGTACGCGGCGCGTGTGATTGAAAACGCTAGGGCGTTGGCGAAGGGGTTGCATGAGAGGGGGGTGCCAGTAAAGTGCGCAGAGTACGGATATACAGCGACCCACCAAGTCTTTCTCGACATAAAGGACGAGAAAGAGATCGAAAAGCTAACCCAGCGGCTGGAGGACGCAAATATTATCGTGGATCGCGGGATACGAATAGGCACCTGCGAAGCCACCAGGCGCGGAATGAAACCCAGGGATATGGAGAGTGTGGCGGAGCTCATCGGCCAAATCTACAAAGGCGAAGACCCTGCCAAGATTCGCAGACAAGCTACCAAACTGAGGCGAGGGTTCAACTCGATCCTCTATGCCTAACCGGAAGGGTCGACTGGTAAACAGATTCTTATTCGAGTAGCGCGCTACCTTGGGTATGTCTCTGCCCAAGCAGGGTGACACAGTGAAGGTTACTCTGTTGAACCGTGAAACGATCGAGGGGGTAGTCGAATGGGTCGATGGCAATGGTCTCTGGGTGAAAGGAGCTGAAAGGTCGAGATGGGTCCCGCTGGAAGCTTTTACCGCGCCACACGAGTCCCATCCTATTGATGCAAAGGAAGAACAGTCCGCACCTTAGCATCGTAAAGGTCCAGAATCTGCGAGCTGAACCAGAATCTTGACCCTCCCGTTCAGTCTTGCTTGGGCTTTGTTCACTGTCTTCGAGAAGGTCGTGCTGAGGTTGCCTTGGCCGCTAAGACGATTTGTGATAATGCAGTTTCCTGATGAATTCGCAGCTCAACAAGTCGTTGTTCGGTCGAGATCTCTTCGATAGAGAATTAGCATTATAATGCTAGGATTGTTCTGGAGAAGGTGAGTCGTGTGCGCTCTGGCTCTGTTGCGGATGGGTAAGGTCGAAGACGTTCTTCAGCTCCTTTTTCATGAGCGCCGGATCATGGTTGAGGTTGAAGTAGTCTGCAAAGGTAGTCGTGGTTCGCAGAACTCTTGATCGTCCCAGCTTATCATAACTGATTAGATCCATCTCTTTCAGTTGTTTGACGTGTTGGTATGCGAGTTTTCCTCTGACCCGGACTACATGTGACTGAGCAATGGGTTGTCTGAGAGCTATGAATGATAACGTCCTCAAAGGACCCGGTGTAAGAAGAGGTCTGTTTGAGAGCCTCTTTACATTCTTGGCAAACTGGGGTCTCAACTGCATCACAAACCTTCCATCTGGCAATTCTAGTACTTGGACGGGGCTGTCCATCTTGGCATAACGATCAGCTATGGCCCTTGCGATGAATCGAATCTTCTCCTCGGACCGCGCACCGATTACCGATCCAATTGTTTTGAAGTCTAGTGGTCTTCCCGAAACATAGAGCGCTGCCTCACAGAGCTGTTGCTGCAGCAACGCCGATGTCTTGGCTGCTGGTTCAGTCTGAGACTGGGCTTCCATTGCGCATCACTTCGATCCGAATATCTCCGAACTCTTCCGTCTGAACTAGGCCGACTTTGTTTTCGACGGCGAGAAAGAGTAGCATGATGAACATGCGGACAGCTTTCACCGTGTCTCCCCGGCCCAGCAACTGGAGAAATGACAAGCTCTCGCCCGGAACAGTCTCGTCTAGGAGACGGCTGTAGAAAGCTTTGATCTCTTCTTCAATCTTGACCAGCCAGTCATCCGCTTGTTCAAACACCGCAGGTGTCCGGGAAACTAGCTGAGCGGTCTCTGATGGCAGCAGCCTCTCGGCCCTCAGAACGTCAAGTATTCCCTTGAGAACTTCGTCGAGTGAAGTTGTCGTTGACTGGAATCTGATTGGGAACGCTAAGGGGGGAGGCACATAGTCCGTCGGCTTTTCTGGTGGAGGCCGCGGCGGTTCCTCCATCTTCAACACGAGTTCCGATTTCATCCGCAAAAGAACGGCAGAGGACAGTAATGCTGTCCCTGAGACTGAGAAGTCGATAAAGCCTCGACCCTTCATCTCCTTCATCAGACCGGTCAGAAGTTGGGACAAGTTCACGTCCCATGGCTTTACACGGTGCAGGTGGAGTAAGTCAAAGAGTACGGTGTATGGGCTCTTGAGCCAGTAAGTATCCTGTTCCGTGGTCAATCTTTGACCCCGCTATTGTTGGGTAGGGAGATCACTTGGCTCTGTCCCTGATCGATGTAGACTCCAAAGACTCTGTCCGCGCGAGAAATCGTAGTGTCTTTGAGAGAAATCACAACGAACTGGGAATCTATGCTCTTGGACTTGACCAATGTTGCCAGCCTCTTCGCGTTCAGAACGTCCAGGTGAGCGTCTATCTCGTCCATGATGTAGAAGGGCATCGGATGAATTTGTTGCAGCGCGAGTAGATAGCAGACGGTAGAAACCGACTTTTCTCCGCCGCTTGCAGCTCCAATTGTAAGTTCTGTCTTTCCGGGGAATTGGAGGAAGACGTCCAGCCCTCCTTCGAATGGATTGTCGGGACTGTCGAGCGCCATTCTTCCGTTCCCGCCGCTCGTAATGTCGGAAAAGATCTGGTGAAAAGTATCATTGACCTTCGTGAACGCGCCCATGAAGGTGTCGAGCTTCCGCTTCTCCAGTTCGTTCATGAAGTCTAAGATGGCCAGCTTCTCTCTTTCCAGATCACTGATCCGGACAGAGAGGTGCTTGTATCCATCCTTGATCTCCTCGTAGTCTTTGACCGCCAGCTGGTTAACTAGTCCTATCTCAGACATCTCTCTTTCTAGGGCCGCCTTGAGCTTCGTGGCATCCTCGATGGCCTCGGGTGTGGTTTCGAGAGGTCTATCGAAACCGAGGTTTCTCAACTGTGCTGTCAACATTGCTATTTGGGTCTCAAGCTCTCTGAGACTTGCCTTGAGCTCTGAGACGTTGGAGTTGAGGGGGTCCATTCTGTCAATCAGTTGTGAGAGAGACTTTTCCATCTCAGAGAATCTATCTTCGTACTTTCTCCTCTCCTGACCGACTGATGCAAGGGCCTCTACCAGTCGAGCCTTTTCTTCAGTAAGCTTACTCATTTCTTGGTGTAGTTCTTCGGACTTTTTGTGCGCTACCTCAACCCTTGATTCCTCTCGTCTGATTTCTGTCTCAAGGGCTCTCAGCTGAATCCGTACTTGGTCGTAGCCAGGCTTGAGAGTGTCAAGTGTGGACTGCGTAGAGGCAACTTTGCTGTCCAGCGCTAGCTTCTCGCGCAGCAGGGCCTCCGCTTCCGCGACCGCCTGATCTCGTTCGCGTTCGATCCCCATGATTGCGGTCCGCCTCTGTTCGATCTTCAGCTTGGATAGCTCTTCCTCGCGCATAGAGAGGCGCCGTTTTATCTCGCCTTGCTTCTGGGCTATTTCCTCTAGTAGTTCCTGTTCGCGCTGCATCGAGTTCTGGAGACTGTCGATCCTCTTCTTCGTCTGTTGCAAAGACAGACGGGTCCTTTCGAGGCTCCTCTGAGCCATCTCAACATCTCGTGTAAGCGCTTCTCGCGTCTTACTCGTGGAAACTCTGTCTTCTCTGAGTTTGACGATCTCCGATTCTAGCCGGTCGAGTTCGGATCGAGATCGTTGAACAATGGATTCTAACGACTTGACCGTTCGTTCAAGACCCTCAAGGACGTTTGACCTTGGGATAAGAGTGGAAGCATCGAAGGGGGCTCGATAGTAGCCGCTTTCTAGACCTCCGCCCGGCTCGTACAGGTCCCCGCTTGTCACGACGCATCTCAGGCCCTTTGCGGCGCTCAGGAAGGCTGCTCGCTGGGTCGTCGCGAGCATTGTATCGCCGAAGACGAACTCTACAGCAGAAGCCAATCCTTTCTCGGATTTGATGACGCTTGAGAGGGGTCCCACTATTCCGGGAGTCTGCTCATACTCATCGTTCCCCGGGGGAACTTCTAGGTCATCGAGCGGGATTATCTTGGCTCGGCCAAGTCTGGTCCGTTTTAGACTCTCGACGCATTTGATGGCGACTCCTAGGTCTTTCACTACGAGGGCTCTCATCCAGCCCACGCTCGCTGCTTCGACTGCCCTGCTATACTCATCGCTGTACTTGATGAGCTCTTGTAGTCGCCCGAGGACTCCTTTGAGCGCTCCTTCTTCAGCCATCTCCTCTAGCTTCTGGAGCGCTTTCTCTTCTGCCTGGAGAGTATCGGCAATATTTCGCTGAGTGTTAAACTCGGTTACAGTCACCCGAGCTCTCTTTGCAACATCGAGAGCCTCGTCAATTTCTTTGTGCCGCTGATCCTTGAGCTCAGTATACTCCTTCGCCTTCTCTTCAATATCCTGCAATCTCTTCTCTTCCTCCTTTCCGAGCTTCTCCATTTCTCGAATTCTTTTCTTCAGCTCGTCGGCGAGGTTGGAGAATTCCTGGTGGCGAGCCTCGAGCGTCTGCAAATGACTCGCAGTCAGGTCTAGTTTCGCCGAGCTGCCTTTGCTTGTTGCAATGAAGGTCGACAGTTCTCTTTCTAGTGCAGCTATTTCCGCATCGAGTGATTCGTGGATCTTTGCGTCGGCCGATAGAGATTCTCTGGTGTTTTGCAGAGCAACGTTGAGCTTCTCGGCTTTCGCATTTGCTTCTTCAAATCTTTCCTCTAAGCTGGCCTTTTGAGCAGTTAGGTTTCTAATCGCAGTCGGGAGTTCTTTGAAGTTGTTCTGGATTTGTTCTCCCTGATTCTGTAGAGACTCGATTTGCTTAGTTCGGGTATTCAGAATATTCTTGGCTGCTTCGGCTTCTGCTTTTGCTCTGACCACTCCATTGCTAGCCTGTGCGATCTTTCTTTCAACGTCGAAGAGTTCTTGATTGCCTTGGGTGACAGTGAGCTCTTCAAAGTGGCGTCTCTCGGCCTCGACCTTGGACCTTTGGCTGGTAAGTTCGTCCCTCTCGTGCCTTAGGGATTCGAGGTTCTTCTGCTCAATTTCCAGCTCTATGGAGGCACTGGTGCGCTTGTTTTCGAGAGCTACGATTTGTGAGGAGTAGATTCGCGCCTGCTGGTTTCCAATCTCTTTCTCAAGAAGCTTGGAACGTAGAAGGTCATTTCGTTCCCGTTCGAGCCGTTCTATTCTGTTTCTTACGTCTTCGACCTTGCCTGCTGCTACCCTCAGGTTAAGGTCGGCTTCGGAGAGCTGGACTTTTGCTTCGGTCTTCTTGGTTTCGAAGACTCCCAGTCCAATGAGGTCTTCTAGGATCCGTCTTCGTTCTTCCGTGCTGATCTCTGCGAGACGAGTGATTGAGTGTTGAGCGATGAGGTTGAAGCCAGTTACTTGGATGTCGCCGGAGCTGAGAATGTCCTGTACCTGTTTTCTTGAGAGCCGCCTCCCGTTCATTCGATAGATACCCTCCCCGCCCTTGGAAAACTCCCGTGACACGGTGACGAGGTCCGAGTCTACAGGGATCTTTCGGTCGGTGTTGTCGAACTGGACCGCTACGTAAGCGGCTCTGGCGTCTCCCGTGCCAGACTTGTGGACTAGGTCTGAGAGGCTTCCGCCTCTAAGTTCTCGGGGGCTGAGCTCGCCTAGTGAGAATTTTAGCGCGTCTAGGATGTTGGATTTTCCCGAGCCGTTGGGGCCGGTGAATACTGTGAAGCCTCGGTCGAGGTTGACTGAGACCTTCTTGTTGAAGGTCTTGAAGCCTCGGATGTCGATTCTCTTGATATAGACCAAGGCCCAGGCCCTGAAACAGTTCTGACTCTAGTTAGATAAGTTCGTCCATCGTCATTGACGTATTCTTAGATGGCTGGGATTAGCGGCCGAATCTTCGATGGCGTCGCTGATAGAGCCGTATAGCTCGGAGAAAATCGATCTTCCGGAACTCTGGCCAGTAAACGTCTTCGAACACTAGCTCACTGTAGGCTGACTGCCATAGCAGGAATCCGCTCAGACGCTCTTCGCCCGAGGTGCGTATGACGAGATCAGGGTTCGGATTTGGTAAATGCGCGGTGTAGAGATACTTGTGAAACGTATCTTCGTCAATCTGCTGCGGAGAGAGATTGCCCTGGTGAACATCTTCTACGATCTTCTTCGTAGCGTCGACTATCTCGGCTCTTCCTGTGTAGGCGATGGCGAGGTTTAGGAAGTGCTGGTCGTACATGCTCGTTTCGTCTTCGAGACGTTTGAACACGTCCTGAAGTGTTTCAGGTAAGAGATCAGTCCGGCCGATTGCTTTGACTCGTACTTTCTGGGAGTGAAGTCTGCTGTCCCTTCCCAGTTTCCTGGTCTCTTCTTCGACGATCTTGAGAATCGAGTTTACCTCCTCGCTGGGTCTTGAGAAATTCTCGGTGGAAAACGTGTAGAGCGTGAGTGTCTTGATGCCGTATTCTAGGCACCAGTCAAGAACTTCTTCGCCGACCTTTGCCCCTGCCCAGTGTCCGTCGGTGGAGTTGAGCGCTTTCTCTGTCGCCCATCTTCGGTTACCGTCGAGAATTATTCCGATGTGCTCCGGCATGGGACCATACTTGATCTGCTCGATCAGATACTTCTCGTACGCTTTGTAGACCCCAGCGATTTTGAGGAGGCTGTTTATCATTAAGCGATTTCCTGGGTTTCCTCTTTTCTCAGTTGAGCGTGTGCGAGTGCGGTCCCGCAGGGACAGTCTTTCCTAGACTCGGGTATTTTTGCTATCGCTCCAGTTAGTATCTTGTTGAGCACTTGGCTGGTCTCGTGGCCCTTCTCTTCTACTTCTCTTGCTGATAACGTTCTCTGAAGCCCGGCGGCCATGTTGGAAACGAAACTTATCGAAGCATAACACATCTCGAGCTCGCGGGCGAGGAAGGTTTCCGGAGCTCCAGTCATTCCGACTATTCCGCACCCCATCGTACGGAGCATCCTAATCTCTGCTGGAGTCTCGTAACGGGGTCCCTCAGTACAGGCCATAACGACGTCCTTGGGAGAGCTTCTGCCAGTTGCCGCGGTCGAGGCGGCTAAGACTTCTCGGACCCTGGGGCAGTAGGGTTGGGAGACGTCGATGTGGGTGACTGGTGAGCTTTCGTAGAAGGTTCCAACCCGAGACTTTGTCACATCAATCAAGTCGGAGGGGATCACGATTTCGCCGGGTGAGAGTTGCTGGTCGATCGCGCCAACCGCGTTTGTGGCGATGATGCGTTCGACTCCGAGGCTCTTCAGCCCCCAGATGTTTGCTCGATAGTTCACTTTGTGTGGTGGGCTGGAGTGGTTTTCTCCATGTCGCGGTAGGAAGACCGCGGGTCTCGAATCTACTTCGCCGATTGTAAGGTTAGGAGTTGGTCCATAGGGTGTTCCTAGGATTTTCTGGTTTCCTTTGAGGATGGATTTTACCCCTGAGCCGCCGATGATGGCAATGGGACGCTTCATTCTTCTGGACCTTCGTAGAGTACACTGAGTTCTTGTAGCGTCAGCTTTCCGCCTTTAACGAGCTTCTTCTGAGCCGTGTCCTTTAGAGCTTCCTTGAGTGCCTCTCCCTTCTGACGCTGAATTCTCTTCTCGTCATCTGTCAAAGTATTTCTTAGTTGTAGGAATTTCTGATTTGTCTCGGCTGTTCTCCGTTTGAGGTCGTCGAGTGTCTTCTGCTGTTCTTCACGTCTGAGTCTGAGTGTCTGGAAGGCTTCGGACAGTTGGACGATGTCCGCGTGATGCTTCTGGCTTTCCGCAGCCAATTCTTGGATTCGCGCATGCATCTGGTCGGCTTCTTCTCGTTGTTTCGTGATATCATCTCTAAGCTTGAGGACCTTGTGGTAGCCCGTTACGCGGATCTCTAAGCTCCTAATTTTCGTCATCAAGCGTTTCTCGTCGTCCTTCTCAAGCGGTGAGGTTTGGACCTGCCATTCCAACGCTGCTAGCTCCTTCTCCGCGATTGAAGCATGGGGTCGGTCACTCATTTTCTTGAGAAGTTCTCGAAGAGTTGCGAGTTTCTCGCGCGACGTGTCTCGGAGCCTGTCCCGAGTTTGCTTGAGCGCTCGGACGGTGTCGTTCAGACCGTCCCGGGTCTTGCGCAGATTCTGTAGTTCGTCCCTGACCTTCTGGAGTCTGTTCTTGGTTTCGTTAAGCTGGTCGAGGCTCTTTGATTGTTCGATTCTCAGCTTTTGTCGTTCGTCGTCGAGCTTGTCGATCTCGCTCACTTCTTGGGACCTCGCCGTGCCTGGATAACTGGAACGTATGGAAAGGTAGATTGACCGCCTTATAGGGATTGAAGAAGAAAAAATCGGGGACGGTTGCAGACTCGTCGGCCATTGAGAAGGTGAGTGATCGTCTCAGCCTGATAGGGACGATTCACGTGGACCCTAAGAGCGCCAGCTTTGCACGGGAAACGATTCTGCAACTCAAGCCGGAGGTAGTTGCTTTGGAGCTGGATGAGGGGAGACTCATGGCGCTTGAGAACCCCAGCAAATCCTCGGGCCGCGGTGGTGGCGGATCATTCGTGGCGATGATGTTGTTGGAGAGGTTTACCGGAGAGATGACGGGTTCTCCTCCGGGGCAAGAGATGCTCCGTGCAGCTGAGGCTGCCAAGGCCATTGGGGCGAGAGTGGCTTTTGTTGATCTTCCAATTGGAATGACAGTTGGATCTCTTCGCAAGCTTCCTTTGCGGGAGAAGGTGAGGCTGGGCGTCGATTCCCTGGTCAGTATCGCGCTCTTGCCCTTCGGCGGGTTCAACTTGTCGAAGCTGACGGAGAATTTGGAGGAGCAGCTTCGGCTGTTTCGAATGCGCTATCCTGAGTTGAGTAAGATTCTGCTCGATGCCCGGGAGGAGTTCATGGTGGCTAGAATTCGAGATATCATGTATTCCAGCCATGGTCAGGTAGTTGCTGTAGTAGGGTACGGACACTTGAAATCTCTAACAAAAGCGCTGGCTTCTGTCCAGACGAAACCTGCTTATTCTACAACCGTCACTTGGAATATGATGACGGGACAGTAGCTGGCTTACTGTCGCTACGAGAAGAACAGCCTTGTCTCTCCCATCGTTCGGACATCTAGAGCCTCTATGTCGACCATCAAGGGCAAGTCATGGACAACATTTCCGAGAAGTAGGCATCGTCGCGCTGGTGTTCCTCTGATTAGAGAGCGAATTGTCTCACTGTCTGACTTTGCTACTTTCCCGATCGTCTCAATATCGTGTTCGTTGGTGAAGTTGAAGATGAACACGTTGTCGGCTTGTCGGTAGATGGTTTCTTGGACTGTGTCGGGCTGGTTTGTGATGAAGGTCGTGAAAAGCCCGATATGACGCATCCTCGTGATAATGTCGTCCCAGTATGTGTCTCTTAGGTAGAGGTGGGCTTCTTCGGCGAAGAGGAAGGCGGCTCGTAGCCAGTTCGAAGACAGAATCTTTGTTAGTTCGCCCAGGAAGATCTCGACGATTATTCGTCGGACAGTGTGGCTCTGGTTCTTCAGGTTGACAACGAGGATTCCTCCGCCGTCGATAGCGTGAAGAATTTTTTCCTCAGTTAGAGGGTTGGATTCGTCGTAGAAGAGTCCGGATTCCAGTAGCACTTGTAGCCGTGAGGTGAGTGCTTCTCTAACGCTTTCGTGGCAGCTCCATGACTGGACGGTCTGGATCAAATTTGGTAGAGTCAGGTCCCCCTTTGACTCTAAGTCTCGCCAGATCGTGCTGAATACTTTCGACGAGGTTGCTGGGAGGTCCAGAGCGTTGCTTAGGACTCCTGCCATTGTTCGGAACCCGAGTTTGGCGAGGGCGAAGTTGATTCCGCTTCGAGGCGCAAGCACCGTGAGCCTCGACGTGGATAAGCGTCCGTCCTTGGATTTGTGGAGGTTGACGTATTCGCCATTTACATCTAGAACGATGCAGGGTGCTCCGAGTCCGCTCATAGAGAGGAGTAGTAGTTTGGCGAGGTGTGACTTGCCTGTGCCTTTGCGGCCGGTGATGATGTTTAGGCCCCCGTCGAGTCCGCCGGCATCGATTTGGACAGGGTCGCCGTCGTTATGGCCGACCTTGAGTGGCATCTTTCCGCCGTTCATGATTAGACGGTTGATTGGATAGGCGCGTATGCGGGACGCCGTTCGGGAGGGAAGCCATGATGTGGTGGGTGAGAGGTCCTTTTCGCCCGTGATTGTTCCTCTGATCTTGCAGACTGCCAGCCGCGTATCTTTCAGCGCGTCTACTTCGCTGGAAATGTTGAGGGGATCCATATCCTCCCCGGATAGTTCGCCGTCCGTCATGACGTCTCGGAGGATGTCTTCCAGGATTCCAGGGACATTAGCATATTGTAGGTCGATTACTTGGACGAGCAGTCCCTTGGCCAATCCAGGATCTTCAATCAACAAATAATCTCCTCGCTGGACATGCTCGTCGGGAAAGGCGATCAGCTGGACCTGATCTCCTTCCTTCCGGTAGATTCTCATGGTTAGGCCACGTACCTGCTGGTGCCGAATGGTCCGAAGAGTGATCGTCGTAGGCTGGGACGGGATTGTAGTGTGATATGATGATTTGATGCTACGAATCGTTGGACGGCTAGAATCTCGTTGGCCGTGAAGGTGCTGAAAATGTGGGCGATTCTCAGAGTCTCTGGGTAACCGTGAAAGATCACATCGGTGCCCGCTAATCGGTCGAGCGCTTGTTGGGCTTGTTCTTGACTTGATTCTCGATCTATGTCGGTTCTGAAGAGGAATCCATCGCTGGATAGTTTTGCTACGTATACTCTGCCAAGGAATCTTACAGGGTAAGGGGGATACTCACTCTCAACTAGAGAGCTGATGTCGATTAGGTGGGGACCGTCTTTGTCGCTTGTGAGTCCGAGAATGTTTCTTCCTCCGACAGTCAGCTGTGTTGCTTTGGATATGCCGATTACAATGGAGTGATTCTGACGGGCTGTGGCTAGAATCTTGTTCACTCGGGCTGCGGGGTTATCTGGAGTGCCCGCGGTTAGAGATCCGTCGATCAATAGTATTCCGCCGTGTAGCGATTCCGACAGGACTTCCTGGGTCCAGCGTTCAACATGGTTTCGGAGTCGGGTGAGGACCCGTAGGGTCTTGAGTGATAATCCGCCGAAGGCTCGCGACTCATCTTCGCGATACTGGCTTACATCTTCAGAGTTTGGAACGTGAAAAAGTAGGGGCCCCCATCGGGTATAGAGAATCTTGCTCCTTTGTCTCCAAACACCAACTGCACGGATAGCGAAGATCATCCCGGTCTCGGTTTCGCCGATCTTGACGCTTGACGCGTCGCAAGCAACTACGGGGACGAAATCTTTCGCGGGATTGATCGCGCAGCGTTTCAGTCCTGATGAGTTTATGGAGCCTCCAATGTCGAGTCTCTCTTCAGAATCGGCGTCGTCGACCCCCATTTCCACAAGCGAGACTGGTCGCGGGTTGAATTTTGATCCTTGGAGTGATTGCATTGACCGGGTAGATAGTTCTACGAGGGATTCGGGGATGGCTGGTAGTCCGATGACCTCCGGTATGCTTTTTATTTGCTGAAGAGGTTCAGTAGTCTCTTGGGTGCGGTGGAGCAAGGTTAGATTCCCCCAGTTTCAGGCGGGAAAGCCCCCTTTCCCGTCTGTCCCCGCACCCGTTTCCATATCATCCTGATGCAGTCACCGTTTTCTGGGCTGGAGATGACGCGGCTCTTGCGGTGAGGCCCTTTGCGATCTCGTGGGCCTTCCGTATTCCTTGCATGCTGAGCTTGTAGGCTCCGTGGCTTGTTCTGTCGATGACTCCCATCTTCGTCATCATTGCCAATGTGTTCCGGACTGTCTTCACTGCTTTTCCGATTGCTCGGCTGATAGCTTCGGGGTCCATCTCTACATTGGGCCGGGTGCCGACCGCGTGAGCGACTCTGGCTGCTAGGAGTACCATGGCGATGGAGTTCTCAGCAGACATCTCGGGCTTGAGTAGAACAGCTTCCCCTTCTGGGGTCAGCTGGACTGCGCTGGAGAGATCGTCAACCATGGACGAGTAGTCTGGTGAGAATGTTAGCTTGGAAGCTAGTGAGTAGTTTGGCAGGACTTTGGCTGCGAATTGCATGACTTCACGAACAACGGTTTCGAGGTCCCCTTCGGCTGTGTGTTTGATGTCTCCCCATTCGATCTGAACTTTGATCTTGGGTTGTTCCGGCATTTTTTCTTACCTCTCAGGAAGTTGTGCGACCCGTGGCATCAGGTTCTTGATGACGACTCTAGTACCCATTGTCGTGAGTCGATAGGAGCCTTTGCCAACTCGCTCGACGAGTTGTTCGTTGCAGAGTTCGCTAAGCCTTCCAGCTACAGTGCCGGTTGAACGTCCCGTAGTCTTGGTGATCTCGTCCAGTGACAGAGTATCACTCTCCTTCTTGCCCATTTGATGCTGCAGTCGTGATCCTGCAAGATGGATCATCATGAGTTCCTTGTCCTTGAGTTCCTTCAAATCCTTCAGAACGACCAAGCCTTCTGGAGAAACCGCGAGCACTCCGGTGCAGCTCTGAAAGAATTCTACACTGTCAACAGAGAGGACGAGTTTGGAGACGAGATCAATGGAAGGGTAGATTTTCGAGAAGTAGACGAGGAGTTCTCGCAGAACCGTTTCTGGACTGCCGATGATTCGATTCTCGACCCCTGAATGTTTTAGGACGACTTCAATGGCGGCTGCCGCATCCCCGGAGTTCGGCTTTCGTTCAACGACCTCTAACCCTGACATTATTCTTCTTGCCCGTGCTGTTCTCAGAGTCGAGATATAACGCTTTTCGGTCCCGAAGATCGTCAGACAAGGTGTTACTCTGAGAGTTGGGAATGAAAGTGAAAGTATTTCGGCTCAAGATAGAAGTCGGGCGGAACCACAAGGTGTTACTCGAAGCCGGATATCGAATCCGCTAAGATGACCAGTATTTCCGAGACCGAACCTTCTTCTATCGGCTCGAGGAGTGCTTCAACCGGTCTGGATTGGACTATAATGAGCTCAAGATAAGGGTCCTGAGTCTCTTTGAGCCTTCAAAGGATTTGGATAGCCAGAAGATCCGTGATCTACTCTCGGGCATGAAGGTCCAGCTATCTGACAAGGCAGTCGAGATGGCTCTCCTACGATATTCAAGACAAGGCCTACTCGCCAGGACCCGACGATCCGGGAGATTCCATTACAAAATGACTGAGAAAGGATTAGCGCGCAAAATCTGGTTGTCTAAAACTAGGTAATCTTCTGGAGGCGGGGGAGGATGTCGTTCTGGATCCACTGGACTCCAGCTCCTGAGAGGACGTAGTTTCCTCGTTCTGTTATGACTTTGCCTTCCCGTCGCAACTCGCTGATTCGGGCCCTAACGATACTCTCACCTGTAGTCTTCCAGGAAGAACTCAGCAGAGAGCTGAGGTCATCGTCTCCCAACGGCTTGGGGTGCATAGAGAACATTACTAGCGATATGGCTTCCTTCGCCGAGAGTGTATCGACGGGTACCGTGAGGTGGGGTTTTCCTTCGGAAGTAAACTCGACGATGCCCGCGATACCGACCGACTGTTCCGGAGTTGGAGTTGGACTAGCGGAGAGTTGTGGCGTAATGACGAAGCTACCTGTAGGCCCGAGGGACTTTTCCAGATCCTCAAATCGCTCTCTTACGTAATCGTGATCTCCTTCAAGCTCGACTTCAAAATCCCCTTTTCGGATTCTGAACCTCAGCCTCTTCTCTGAAGACAAGACCTAGCGATTCCTCCTTACGGTTCTAATTAGGGTTTATCGAATCTTAGACTAATAATGGCAGAGAGAGTCGAAGACATTTGAATACGAGCCGCCTCGGACCTCACCGAGCGAACGCCATTGGTCGATACAGTGATTTTCATCGGCGAACTAGCTGCGAGCATCGCGGCTTCTTGGCTAATTTCGGAGATACTGATCAGGCTCATCACAAGAGGTGCCAAGAGAGCGGGGGCATCCGCGGATCTGATCAGGAGTGTTCGCGAGGGACTCAGCATTCTCTGGGTTGTCTTTGTGGCCGTATGGCTTGTCAGCGTCACCGGCATAGGGTCAATGTTTTCTTTCTTGACACTCTCTGGAATAGCAGGATTAGCCATCTCCCTGGCGTTACAGAATACTCTGACCAACATAATTTCAGGTATCCTAATACTATCTGATGGGGTCCTGCGACTCCACGATTCGGTCGAGTATAGCGGGGTGAAGGGGAGGGTCGTAAAGATAGGCTTGAGGGCGACTTGGGTCAAGACGGACAGCGGCGATATCGCGATAATAAGCAACAACTATCTCGCGAACGGTCCCTTGGTCAACTTCACTGCCCGCGAACGGCTTGAGAGGAAGCTGCGCTTATGATCTCGTCAGGCCGCTCCCATATGCCAAACTTCTACATTCATACCCATCTTGTCCAACGCGCTCTGGTCGAACTTACAAGTTCGTTCGAATAACTTACGCAGAGAAAAATATGGAGGGGACAAACGACTCGCCTGAGTCGCTCGCCCCGTTCTATACTACAGGTGACTTACCAGAGGGCTTGCTGTGGGTTTGGTCCGTGGGTGGCGACGGCCTGGTGTTGGACTTGGCTCTGAGAAGGGTAGCGTCTGGAGGAACTGGGGCACTTGCCTTGCGTGTGTCACCGCCTCGAAGCCAGACGTTAGCTTGATCAATGTTGGTTCGCTGAAGGCTGTGCTGAAGAACGATATTCCGACTGGGACGCCGAAGGTCATGCCCATCGGTACATTGATGTTTGGATAGCCGACAATTGCTGGGGGTGACGAGCTGCCTACGACAAAGTGGTCGCCATTGATCAAGTCCGTGGGCCACGACGGGTTATCCGTTGGGGCCACTATCGCGTCTAGATTGAATTCGCTCAAGAGCATGTCGATGCCCTCCTTGGCGCCAAACAGTATGTCCGCCGCAATTGCCTGATTGTACGACATCCCCAAAGGTTGTGTTGCGTTGGGGTCCGAGCTGAAGGTCTCGGCAAGCTCGAAGATTTCCTGCCCAAAGAATGGCATCTCCTGAGCTGCGTGGGCGTTGTTGAAGGCAATCAGGTCAGAAAGGGTTCCACTTGCCGTTGGTACGCCGGTTCGGGTCGCGAGATAGTTCTGTATGTCGATCTTGAAGTCGAAGAGTAGCACCGTGAATTCATTGAGCCCACTGAAAATGTCCGAGAAGTGTGGGAAGAACACGTCCACTAGAGTCGCACCCGCGTTCGACATAGCGGTCAATGACTGTTCGAAGACTGCATCCAGCTTTGGACTGAATCCTTCAAAATCCCGGGAAACGCCGATTCTTGAGCCGTTTAGCCCGTTGCGGTTGACGAAGGCAGCATAGCTGGCCGGTAGCTTTGGTCGTTTTTGACCCTGCTTGCCTATCGGGCTTGTGCTTGTCGCGGGGTCTCGTGGGTCGGGTGTTCGCTGAGCGATCGCGTCAAGGACAATCGCTGCGTCAATTACCGTCCGCGCGTGTGGACCCGCTGTGTCTTGGGTGTGTGATATCGGTATGATTCCTGCACGGCTGACCAGTCCGACGGTAGGTTTGATGCCCACTACGCCGTTATGGTTGGCGGGACAGACGATGCTCCCGTCCGTCTCCGTTCCTATGGAGACTGTGGCGAGGTTGCCCGATGCTGCTGCTCCTGATCCCGAGCTGGATCCGCATGGGTTCCTGTCGATGGCGTAGGGCATGTTGCATTGGCCCCCGCGTCCGGACCAGCCGCTAGACGAGAAGAACGAGCGGAAGTTGGCCCATTCGCTCAGGTTCGTCTTCCCGAGAATTATGGCTCCAGCCTTTCTCAGATTCGCCGCGACCGTCGAGTCTTGGAGTGCTGGGGTCCCGACTAGTGCGAGTGAGCCCGCAGCCGTCTGCATCTGATCATGCGTATCGACGTTGTCTTTCAAGAGGATCGGTATTCCCATCATCGGACCTAGGACAGTTCCTGATTGACGCATCTGGTCGATTTGGCCGGCGATTGTGAGAGCGTCTGGGTTGACTTGAAGGATTGAGTTGAGTTGTGGGCCGTTCTGGTCGAGCGCTGTGATGCGGGACAAGTAACTGTTGACTAATGACTTGGCTGTTAGGGTCCCGGCTGCAAACATTGACTGGATCTGGGCGATGGTTATCTCTTCGATACTCGATGCGGGCCCAGTCTGAGGGAGTCTAGTGGGCGTTACGGTTTCTTGTAGAATTTCTGGGATTGACCCTAAGATTGTGGCTGAGCTGGCTGCGACGGCCGCTGCTACCGCGCCATATTTTAGAAATTCTCTTCGCGAAACTTTCTTCTCTGGTTTCTCTATTTCCTGGGCTGTCATGTCTGACATAGACCCATTCTCCGTAGAAAAGCCTCTACCGCGGTCGTTCAATTATTAACAGTTTCTATGGAATGCTCGAAGAAGCTTGAGACTGAACTAACCATCTCGTCTAGGGACTGTCCACATCGCATGCACAAATCTGTA
>Ga0209238_1000134_pt1 | contig 23177 bp, 23 predicted proteins | sample GraSoi013_1_20cm_FD_185823 | JGI IMG/M metagenome (GOLD analysis project Ga0209238, IMG submission 185823) | Grasslands soil microbial communities from the Angelo Coastal Reserve, California, USA - Sample 10_02_2013_1_20cm (SPAdes) (version 2) | ecosystem: Environmental > Terrestrial > Soil >...
TGGCGCCAGGAGCCGGGAGTCGAACTGTACGACACGAATCCCGAAGACGTGAAAAAGGCGTTCGATCTCTATTACGATTTCGACTACGACCTCGCCGTGCGCGACATGGAGGATACTGCCGCGTGCCTGAAGAACATGGCCGAATGCGACGGCAAGGTCGGCGCGGTCGGCTATTGCCTCGGCGGCAAGCTCTGCTATCTCATGTGCTGCCGCACCGACATCGACTGCACGGTGGCCTACTACGGCACGTACATCGAACACAGCATCCGCGAAGCGAAAAACCTGCACCGGCCATTCATGCTGCACATGGCGATGAAGGACCGCTGGGTGCAGGCGGAGGTGAACGAGCTGCTCGAGCGCAGGCTTTCGCCGAATCCTCTTGTCACCATCCACAAGTATCCGGGAGCCGATCACGCTTTTGCGCGGCACGGCGGCAAGACCTACAGCAGGCCCGAGGCTGACCGCGCGCTCGCGCTATCGATCGATTTTTTCCGGAAGCATCTGCGCGCCTGAAAGAAGAGGGACGGGTGAACGAGTCGAGCGGGCGAGGCGTCGAAGCCGGCGCAATCGGCCGACCGTTGCCGCGCAAGGAAGACCTGCGCCTCCTCATTGGCGCCGGGCAATTCAGCGACGACTTCAACCTGAAAGGTCAGGCGTACGCCGCTATGGTGCGCTCGCCTCATCCGCACGCGCGCATTCTCCGCGTAGACTCCACCCGCTCGCGGGCGATGGCGGGCGTTGTCGGCGTGTACAGCGGCGCTGACTGCGCGGCCGACGGCATCGGCCCGATTCCGCACAATCCGCTCCCCTCCACCCGGGAAGACATGAAGCTCACGGGCCCCGGCGGCGGCAGGATCTTCGAAGGCCCGCATTGGCTGCTGCCGACGGACAAGGCGCGCCACGTGGGCGAAGCCGTTGCGATGGTCGTCGCCGAAACGAGGGACGAAGCGCTCGACGCGGCAGAGGCGCTCGACGTCGAGTACGAGGAGCTTCCTTGGGTCATCCACTCCGAGCGCGCCCTCGAAAAAGGAGCCCCGCGGGCGTGGAACGAGGCGCCCGGCAACGTCATCGTCGACACCCATTTCGGTGACCGCGAGGCGACCGATCGCGCATTCGCCGAAGCCGGCCACGTCGTCAAGATGAAGTTTCACATCGCGCGATGCACTGCGGTTGCGATCGAACCGCGCGCGGCGCTCGCATCCTACGACGCGGGCACCGGCCGCTACACGCTCTACGCGGGCGGCGGCGGCGCTGTTCGTTACAAGAAAGACCTCGCTTCGCTCCTCGGAATCGAGCCGCGAAACCTGCGCGTCGTCTGCCGCGACGTCGGCGGCAACTTCGGATCGAAGAATCGCGTATACGTGGAATACGGACTCGCACTCTGGGCTTCGCGCAAGCTCGGGCGCCCGGTCAAGTTCACCGCCTCGCGCTCCGAAGCCTTCCTCTCCGATTACCAGGGGCGGGACCTCGTCACCGAGGTCGAGCTTGCGCTTCGCACCGATGGAAGATTTCTCGCGATGCGCGCCTCAAACCTCTCCAACGTCGGCGCGCGCTGCGTTTCGCTCTCGCCGCTTTCGAAAGGATCAGGCCTTATCACCGGCTGCTACGACATTCCCGCTGCCACCTTGAGAAGCCGCGCGGTCTTCACCACAACGGCGCCGACCAATCCCTATCGCAGCTCCGGACGGCCCGAGGTCAATTTTGCGATCGAGCGCCTGATCGACACTGCCGCCGCGGAGCTCGGCATGGACCGGATCGATCTGCGTAGAAAGAACCTCGTCCGCCCGGACGCGATGCCCTACCGGAACGCGGTGGGAATGACCTACGACAGCGGCACCTACGAGGCCAACATGGATCTTGCGATGCGCATCGCCGACTGGAACGGTTTCGAGGCCCGTCGCAAGAGCGCCGCCGCGCGCGGCAGGCTCCTCGGGCGCGGCCTCTCGAACTACGTAGAATCTTCGATCGGCTCACCCAAAGAGCGCACCGAGATCAGCATCACTCCCGCGGGGCGCGTGAAGGTCGTGATCGGCACGCAGCCATCGGGGCAGGGTCACGAGACGAGCTTCGCGCAGGTGGTGTCTTGGCTGTTGTCGGTACCCGTGGAAGCGATCGACATCCTCCTCGGCGACACCGACGTGGTGAGCGTAGGCGGCGGCTCGCATTCCGGCCGCTCGATGCGCCACGCGGCGACCGTGTTCACCCTGGCCGCAAAGGAGCTCATCGAGAAGGGGAAGAAAATCGCGGCCCACATGCTGGAGGCCGGCGCGGCGGAGGTACAGTTCGCAGACGGCCGCTTCTCGGCTCCGCACGCGCTCAGGGCGTACGGCTTTCTGGAATTGGCGCGAGACTCCGCGGAAGCCCTCCTGCCCAGGGAATTGTCGGGCGGACTCGCCGTCGTCGCCGACAACGAGATGCACGATCCGGTATTCCCGAACGGCTGCGCGGTCTGCGAGTGCGAGGTGGACCCCGAAACAGGCGCGGTCGACGCCACCCGTTTCACCGCCGTCGACGACGTGGGTCGCTGCATCAATCCCCTAATCGTTCACGGCCAGACGCACGGCGGCGCAGCCCAGGGAATCGGCCAGGCGATCTCCGAGATCTATCACGTCGACGCGGAAACGGGCCAGCCACACACCGGGTCGCTGATGGACTACGCCATTCCCAGATCGGATACCCTGCCCTCCTTCAGCGCCGAGATCGTGGAAGTTCTTTCGCCGACCAACCCGCTCGGAATCAAGGCCGCAGGCGAAGGCGCGACCACGCCCGCGCCCGCCGCGGTCGTCAACGCCATCGTCGACGCGCTCGCCGGCTTGGGCGTGCGCGACATCGCCATGCCCGCGACGCCACAGAACGTCTGGCGGGCAATCCAGCGAGCCAGGAAATGAATCCGGCACGCGCGCTCGCGGCGATCGCCCTGCTTTTCACCGTGTGTTGCGCTCTCGCGCAACGCTCCACGGGCGGCGAGCATCCCTATCCCAAGGGCCCGGTGCGCGTCATCCTGCCGTTTCCGGCCGGTGGGGGTGTCGACGCCGCAGGGCGCATCCTCGCCCAGAAGCTGGCCGAGGGCTTCGGCAAGCCCTTCGTGATCGAAAACCGCGGAGGCGCTAACGGAAACATCGGGACGGAAGCCGCCGCGAAATCGGCGAACGACGGCAGCACGCTCTTGTTTACGGGCGCGGGCTTCGTCACCAACCCGAGCCTCTACAGGAGCGTCCCCTACGACCCGGTGAAGGATTTCGAGCCGATCAGCCTGATGGCCCTCGGACCCAACGTGCTCGTCGTGCATCCGTCGCTGCCGGTCAAATCGGTGAAGGACCTTATTGCTCTTGCCCGGTCGCAGCCCGGGCGAATCGGGTTTGCCGGCTCAGGCTCGGGCAGCACGCCGCATCTCGCGGGCGAGCTCTTCAACGTGATGGCCGGCGTGCAATTGGTGCACGTTCCGTATCGGGGCTCGGGTCCGGCGATGATCGGCCTGCTTGCGGGCGAGGCGCCCGTCATGTTCCTCCCCGCGATCAACGCGGGCGGACACGTCGCGGCGGGCCGTCTTCGCGCGATCGCGGTCACGAGCCGCGAGCGGCTGCAGGCGATGCCGGACCTGCCGACCGTTTCCGAAGGGGGTCTTCCGGGCTATGAATCCAGCCAGTGGTACGGACTGCTCGCGCCGGCCGGCACGCAGCGCGAGGTGCTCGACCTGCTCAACGCGCAAGTTGCGAATATCATGCAAACCTCGGACATGAGGGCACGGATGACGAGCGACGGCCTGGTGCCGATCGGCGGGAGCCGCGAACAATTCGCGGCCCACATCAGGAGCGAGATCGAGAAATGGGCGAAGGTGATCAGCGCGTCCGGCGCGAAGGTGGATTGAATGAGCTGGTCGAGCGCATGCCGCGCCTTGCGACTGTGATGTCGGAAGCGGATTGGGGGCTGCTCGCGTTCGGCCGGAACACCCTTCTCGACCTCATCAAGGCGAGTCCCGATTTCGCGGTGTCGCTCCTCGGTGCGGTAAGCGACCGGGCGAGATTCGTCGCCTCGCGCTAGGGATTGGCGAGGTAGTCACGCTTGGCGAGCTCCACGCCGTTGTGGCGCAGGATGTCGTACGCGGTCGTAACGTGGAAGTAGAAGTTCGGGATCGCGTGGCCAAGCAGGTATTGCATGCCCTTGTAGTCCACTTCGCGGGGCCCGAGCTTCAGGTGGATGTTCCTCTCCTCACTGCCGTCGATCTGGGCAGGCTTGATGCTTTGAATGAAATCGACGGTCTTGGCGATCCTCGCCTTGAGTTCGGCGAAAGTCTCCTCGGTATCCTCGTGCTTGGGCACTTCCGCTCCGGCCAGGCGCGCCACCGCACCCTTGGCGGTATCGCAGGCAATCTGCACCTGGCGCTTCATGGGAAACATGTTCGGAAAGAGCCGACAGTTGGTCAACACGGTCGGCTCGATCTTGTTCGCCTCGGCGTGGGCCTGCGCCTTGTCGAGGATAGCGGAAAGGTTCTTGAGTGTGTTGACGAAACGCGGCGTGCTCGCCTGGTACATAGAGATGTTCATGGGGACCTTCTGAAAAGAGCGATGCGCGCATTGTACCGCGCGGTGGTCAGCGAAAGTGCGCGGCCGACGGGCCGCGCGCCCCTATCGCTTACTTAGAGCGGACAAACTACTTCACGACCTGCGCGAAGATAACAATGAGACCGGCCATGGACACCGCCCAGGCCGCGGTGCGCAGCCAGATGATCCCCGCAACGTAGATCGCCGCGTAGGCGAGGCGCGCCCAGATGAAGAGTTGCGCGCCCAGGAGCGTCATGTCGTTCGTCTTGCCCGCCGTCACCGCGACGAGCACCAAGGCAGCAAAAAGCACCAGGTTCTCGAGCATGTTGCGGTGCGCGCGCGTCGCGCGACCTCCCCAACCGGTGAGCACGGGCATGCCCTCGCGGTTGCCGACAAGTGCCATGAGACCCACCTTGTTGAACGCCGCCTGCGCCGCCACCAACATCTGCACAACAGTCAGCACAACCGCCCACACGAGCAGATTCAGCTCCGGTTTCATCGCTCCTCCTTGTTGTTGGACTGCGCCCGCTATGGTACGCCGATTTCCGCGGCCGCCGTCGCGGCCCGGCGAATCTCAAGTGTGCAAGCTGCTCACGCCGTACGCGACGTCCTTGCCCGCGAGCTCGGCAAAGTCCAGATCGACACACAGCACCTGCTGCGACCCGTCGGAGGCCTCGAAAGCGAACGAAAGGGTCACGCAGAGTTTCGCGCCGGTGACCGACAGGTAGGGCCGCGTGATCTGGGCGTTTCCCGGAGTCTCGATGGCACGGCGGAAGTAGGGCCTGGTCTGCCAGTCCGTCCCCTCGGTAGGCTGCATCAACTCGAAGCGGGGATCGTGAGAATACACGTTGCGTTCCGCGTCCACGTTGGCGCCGATCTGCAATCCGTCGCTGCCGATCAGATAGCAGCGCTGCGCGCTGGGGAGCTTCAGCAGCCCCTGCACCGCCGGCTGGAATTTGGCGCCGAAGGAGAGATCCTGCACTGCATTCTTGAGCGCCGCCAAGTAAGGCACGAGCCGGGAATGCTGACGCTTCTGGAATTCGGCGAAATCCGAGCGGTGACCTGCGATCAGGCGGGTGAACATGTCGCTGCGCGCGTTCTCCGCCGGCAGTACTTCGCTTGCGGGTGCGAAATAATCGCCCTGCATCAGGTCGGCATTGGCGTCGATCGCGCAAAGCGCCTCGGCCTCGGTCTCTATTCCTTCCACGCATACGAGGGCGCCTGCCTCGCGCAACACCGAGATGATCCCGGTGAACATGCGCCGCGCGAGCGGCTCGACCGTCACGCGGCGCGTCATCTCCCGGTCGATCTTGACGATGTCCGGCCTCAACCGCCAGATGCGGTCGAAGTTCGAGTACCCCGCGCCGAAATCGTCGATCACGATGAGACAGCCGATCTCGCGGTAGTGCTCGACCGCGGCACCCAGGTGGGTCTCGTCCTCGAAAGGCGTCTCGATCAACTCCACCGCCACCCGGTGCACCGGAAATCCGTTCGACTGTAGCATCTTCAGGAAGAAAGGCCGGTGCCGGAGACTTTCCGAGGCGACCTGCGGATCGACGTTGAGAAACAGCCAGCTGCGCGCGTTGCCGAGCCGTTGGAAGTTCCGAACGTGCAGGGCCCTGCATTGGCGGTCGAGGCGAATCCTCTCCTCGCCTCGAGGCGCCTTGCTGAACAGCTCCGGAGGGTCGACGCGCCTTCCGCTCGCGGAGTGGACGGCGCGAATCAGGCCTTCGTAACCGACGGGACGGCGATGGGTAAGGCTGTAGATCGGCTGGAAGTGGCTGGAAAGGCTGAACTCGTCGCGCTCGCCGCGTTCTCCTCGCGAGGAGTATTTGTCAAGAAGAAGAGGCGGAGAAAGATCCACCATGTTCACGGCGCCCCAGCGAGTCTGCGGATTTTTCGTTACCGACAAAAGGACGACGAGTATGCCATAGGACGCGTCCCGAGGAAGGGACGCCGCGTGAAATGCGTCATGCAACCCGGGCCCGGGCGGATTCGCGAGCAAGCGCGCCTAAAGCGGCAGCTTGGTGAGGCCGAAGGCGAGGTCGTCTCCCGCGAGGGCGGCGAAGTCGAGATCCGCGCAGAGCACGTGATACGACCCATTCAGGGAAAGGGCGTAAGACAGGGTGACGCAGAACTTCGGGCCGGTAGCCGATAGATAGGGACGCGTGATCTGTACCTTTCCCGGCGCCTCGATCGCCCGCCGAAAGAACGGCTTCGTCTGCCAATTGGTGCCTGTGACGGGCCGTATCGGTGTCAGGCGCCGGTCGCGCGCGGCGACGTTGCCTTCGGTTTCCACGCTCGCGCCGATCTGGGAGCCGTCGCCTGCGACCAGGTAACAGCGCTCGGTGCAATCGAGGTCGAGGAGCGCCCGTACGGCGCTCGCGCGATCCGCACCGGCGGATAGCGCGAGCACCGCATCCGCGAGGGCCGCGATGTAAGGCTGGAGCCGAATGCGCCGCTGGTCGTAGAATTCGGCGGTCTCGAGTCGGAAATTCCTGAAGAGCCGCGCAAACAGATCGTCGCAGGCGTGCTCGGGCTGCAACTGCGTCGCCGGAGAAGCGAAGTAATTACCCTGCACCAGGTCGGCGTCCGCGTCGGTCGCGCAAAGCGCCTCGGCTTCGGTCTCGATTCCTTCCACGCAAACGAGCGCGCCTGATTCGTGCAGCACCGAAATGATCCCGGCGAACATACGTCGGGCCAGCGGCTCGACCGTCACGCGGCGCGTCATTTCGCGGTCGATCTTGACGATGTCCGGCTTCAGCCGCCAGATGCGGTCGAAGTTGGAGTACCCCGCGCCGAAATCGTCGATCGCGATGAGGCATCCGATCGTGCGGTAGTGCTCGACCGCGGCGACCAGGCGTTTCTCGTCGTCGAACGGCGTCTCGATCAGCTCCACGGCCACCCGGTGCGCGGGCAGTCCGTTTTCCTCGAGCATCTGGGCAAATGAGCCGAACCGTAGACCCTGGACCGCGATGTACGGGTCGACGTTCAGGAAGAGCCAGCTGTCCTCATTGCCCAGTCGCCGGAAGTTCCGGACGTGGACTGCCCTGCACTGGCGATCGAGCTGCATGCGCGGCACACCCGCCGGCGCCTTTGCAAGCAGTTCCGTCGCCAGATAGGCTTTTCCATTCGAGTCGGTCCCGCGGATCAAGCCCTCGTAGCCTACCGGCCGGCGATGGGCGAGACTGAAAATAGGCTGGAAATGAGTGAATAGATGAAATTCGGAGTGCGAGCCCCCCTCCGCCTCGATGAGCAGGGTGTCGTTGCGCGACGGAGCCAAATCCATCGCGGGAGCGTCTCCAGACAGGCTCACGCAGTGCCTACTCGCTGCACGGAACCGGCGCGGACCCCGCGGACGCGCCCCCGAGCGCGGCGGAACGCAAGCCCGCTGAGTCCTGCTTGCGGACCTCGCTCGAAAGAAAGAGCGCCGGATCGACGCGCGCGTTGTTGAGGCTGACCGACCAGTGCAAGTGCGGGCCGGTCACCCGGCCGGTTCGGCCGACCGCGCCGATTTTCTCGCCGCGTGCGACGCGGGCGCCCTTCGCGACATCGATGCGGCTCAGATGGTTGTACATGGTGACCAATCCCTGGCCGTGGTCGAGGACCACGGTGAGCCCGTTGAAGAAATAGTCGCCGATCTCGATCACGGTCCCCGCCGCCGGCGCGGCGATAGGCGTTCCTTCCGGAGCGGCGATATCCAGGCCGCTGTGGGGCTGCCGCGGCTCGTCGTTGAAGAAGCGCCTCAATCCGAACCCGCCCGAGACGCGCCCCTCCGAGGGCAAGTCGAAAGCGAGGGTATCCAGCGCGGCATCGCTGAAGGTCGAAAACGCCCGGACAAGGGATTCCTGCTCTCGCGCGATCCGCCGGAGGTCTTCGGGTTCGGGTTCGACCTGGCGGCGGTTGGCGAGCGTCAAATGCTCGGTTTCGTAGTTGCGCTTGCCGACCTTGAAGGGGATCGCGCGCGCGGCTCTCTCGCCGTCGAGCACGGAGAGCTCGTGCGCGCCGGGCCGCAACGCGAGCGGCAAGCCGACCACGGCCTGCCAGACATCCCCCACGCGCGCAACCAGCACGCGCTGGCCGTCGAACACCACTTGGGGAGCCGGGCCGGGAGCCCGCCCGACGCAGACGATCGCAACCCCGCCAGGCACCGGCGCCGTCAGGGGCATATCGCCCTGCGATGCCGATGCCGCTGCGGCGAGCGCGACGCCGGTTGCTATCCCACTCAGGAAGCGCGGGGTGCCCATTTCGTTCCTTTGGTTGACGAACCGCTATTTTCCCCCGATTTCCGACTTTGCGAACAAGCTGAGATCTCATGCCTGAGGGTCGGAAATCTCAACGGTGTCGTCGCGGAGGCCACGAATTTTCTGCAGTGTGAAAAATGAACGCGCCCCGATGACATGCCTGGAGGATAATTCTGTTTCCGGCCGAGCGCGTCGCCGCCCCCTGCGCGCGGCAGCGCCCCCCCTGCCCCGAGGAACAACAGATGATCGGCGAGAGCAGTCCCGCGTACCACTACAACACTTCGGTCGCGATGGAGTTTTTCCGCTTCGCAGGCAGACCCAAGACCTTCGCCAAAGGCAAGAAGATCTTCTCCGAGAACCAGAGGGGCATTCCGTTTCTGCTCATGCCGAACCGCATGTACCTCCTTCTCGACGGCGAAGTCGGCATATTTTCCGGGGACAGACCCGTGGCCACGGTCCGGCCCGGCCAGATCTTCGGCGAGATGGCTTCGATCGACCAGGGGCCGCGCTCCGGGACAGCGGTGACGAAATCGGCTTGCCGCGTCATCGGGCTCGACAACCGGCAGCTTCAGTCCGCCCTCGGAAGATATCCGGAGTTCGCGCTCATGCTGATGAGCGTCATGATCGGCCGTCTGCGCGAATCCATCGGCCGGCTCGCCAGTCCCGCGTCGCCCGCGACCGGAACCCAGTGGAGGGAATCGGCGCCGCTGCGCAAGGACCTGATCCAAGATCTCGGGCGCGTGCTCGACTCCGACGCGCACCTCGCTTACGAGACCGGGGCCACCATCGTGAGGGAAGGCCAGATCGGGGTGCTCATGTACGTGGTCCTCAAGGGCAAAGTGGCGATCCGCGTCGGCGGGAACTTGGTGGAGAACGTGGGTCCGGGGGGGTTGTTCGGCGAGATGGCGCTGGTCGATCGCACGCCGCGGCTTGCAAGCGCAGTCGCGGAAAGCAACTGCAAACTGCTCGCGATCAACCGCAACGCGTTTCTCAACCTGGTGAAGCACAGCCGCCGCTTCGCAGCCTCGCTGCTCGCCGCCGTGAGTGCTCGGGCGCGATATACGGCCACGCGTTAGAGCGGAGAATTCCTGAAATAAAAACGGCGGCCTAGGCCGCCGTTTTGCGTTCTGTTTCCAGCCGCTCAGTAGCCCAGCCACTTGGCGAGCACGGCGAGCTTCTGCGGGTCGCCGATCTCGTACCCCTTGTAGCCGATCTTCGCGAGGATCTTCTGGCCGGACTCCGACTTGTCCAGGCCCAGCATCAGCGCGCGCACCTTCTCCACGTCCGTGTCTCGAATCTTCGTCGAGGCGATCATGTGCTTGATCGGCACGGCCTTCGACTCGTACAGCACCGAGCCGCCTTTTTCCAGCCACTGCTTGATCACCGCACTCGAACCCGTGATGCCGACATCGCTGAAATCGTTTTCTACGAAAAACGGCACCGCGTCCTGATACCGGGTGGTCCGGATATCCGCCTTGGCCGCGTCGATGCCGAGGTCGCGCATCGTGGCGCGCGCGATCACTGCGGTGATCGAGTCAGGATCGGGCATGCCGAAACGCATGCCCTTCATGTCCGCCGGCCTCTTCATCTTCGTATCCTTGCTCACGAAGAAGCGCGCCTTGTAGTCCGTGTACCCCTTGGTCAGGACCACGAGCTGATATTTGCCGTCGCGCAACGATACGAGCGAATGATGCGCAGGATGCACGAATGCGAGGTCGTACTGCTGCTCGTCCAGCCCTTTCCTCAGCGCCGGGTACTGGTCAACGGGAACGACCTTGACGGTGGTCTTGAGCGTCTTGCCGAGTAGGTCGGCAAGATCCTTGTATTTCTCGCGGATCTCCGAGGGCGTGACGTAGTAGGTGACGCCTTCGTTGACGGCCAGGATGAGCTCGGCCCGTGCGGGCGGCGCCGCGAGCAGCGCGACGGCGAACGACGCAAGCAGGGAAGCGAGCAATTTCATGTTTGTCCGGAAATCTGTTCCTTTGTAGCCGAGTCACGCAACATACATGCCCGCGTCATAAAAGGGCCGGCAGTCGGGCGCCCTGCAAGCTTTGTGTCAGGTTCGGGCGTCCCTCCGGAAAAGCCCGCAGTGCCCCAGTCGGGAAATGAGTGTGGGTCCCTCAGGCGATGGCAGTGGCTCGTACTGTCTATAATTCGTCATGAGTTGACCTCCCGGACACTGAGAACTCAAGCGCTTTGATACTTTTCCTTCGCCCCTCGGGCGAGCGCCATGCCGTGCCCGGGCCGCTCGGGAATGCGGAAGCACCCGTCGGTGCATTCGGGCATCTCTTCGAACAGATCGGGCGGCGTCCAGTCGATGAATTCCACGAGGAAACCGTTCGATAGCGCGCCGACGACCTGGAGCGAGAGCTCGTGCACGACGTGCGGTGCGACCGCGATCTGGTGCGCAGCCGCGTGGCGGCCGATGCGCAGCGTCTCCGAGAAACCGTTGGCGCGGCAGACGTCCGGCATCAGGTAGCGCGCCGCGCCGCGCTCCACCAGCTCGCGGAACTCGAAGCGCGTGTAATTGTTCTCGCCGGTCGCAACGGGAATCCTGATCGAGCGCGCGACCTCGGCGCACGCTGCGATGTCGTCGGCGAGCACGGGCTCCTCGTACCACACGAGATCGAACTCCTCGAGCGCCTGCGCCTGGCGTATGTTCGCGAGCACGTCGAGGCGCTGGTTCACGTCCACCATCATGCGCATGCCGTCGCCCAGCGCGCGGCGCACCGCCGCGACGCGTTTCGCGTTCTCGCGCGGGTCTGAATGGTGGATCTTCATCTTGTAGTACTTGCAGCCCTGCGCGGCGTACCTTTCCGCTTCGGCGATCAATTCCTTTTCGCTGTACTTCGACCAGCCGCCGCTGCCGTAGGCGGGAATGCGGTCGGTGACCGCGCCCCACAGCTTGTAGAGCGGCAGGCCCGCGGCCTTCCCTGCGATGTCCCACAGGCCGATATCGAGCGCCGAAAGGGCGTAGGCGACGACGCCCTGCTTCTTCATCCCCATGTCCGTGCGGAACATTTTTTCCCAAAGGCGCTCGACGAAAAGCGGATCTTCGCCGATAAGGGCGGGCTTGAGGCGCGTGTCGAGATACGCATGCACGGCCTCCGCGCCTCCTCCGCCGAAGACCAGGCTGTAACCCAGCCCCGCGATACCGTCGTCCGCCAAAATTTCCGCGACGACGAGTTTGTGCTGCGGATATTGCAGGGCCATCGGGTTCGGCGTCGGTACGCTGAGGACGAAGCTATCAATGGCGACGATCTTCATTGCGGCGTCATCGTAGCATCAGCGGCGGCGAGCGTGGCAGCTTGTCGAGTAGCGCCGTGTCGGACAAGCGTAAGGTCATCGCGTGCAAAAGGTCACGCTTTCAGTGCGATTGCCGACTCCCGGGAACGCTGAACGGATATGCTCCTAGCCCTCAGAATTCAACGCGACACGCACCAGATTGTCATGAAGCTGGAAAACCTTCGGGCGGAAATCAAACGCTGGGGCTGGATGCGGGTGTTGTTCAGACACCTAATGTGTTATCTGCGCAAATACGCCGGCCTGCACATTTATCGGGTCAACAAGCGGCCTTTGGGTCGGCATCCCGGTACGCCCGATCTCCCGAACGGCATCACTTTGGCCATCGCGCCACCCGAGAAACTGTTGGCTGCGGCCTCCGATCCGGAACTCCACATGGAGCCGAGCTTCGTCCGTGCGGCGCTGGCGCGAGGCGATTTCGCCTTCGGGGCGTTCGATGGTGATCACCTGATCGCTTACGTGTGGCGTACCTTCACCGCAGCGCCGCACGAGGAGGTTCTATGGGTCAGGGTCGATCGCCCTTGCCATTACGCGTACAACGCGTTTACCCTGCCGTCCTATCGGGGCAAGCGTATTCACGTCGCCCTTTCGCTTCAATGCGACAAATATTTTATGGAGCGGGGCTATACCGCCGAAGTAGGGTTCAGCGAGATTTCCAACTATCCCAGCATTGCCGCCGCCGAGTTTTTGGGAAGGCGTAGAGTCGGGTTCGCTGGATACGTGAAGATCGCCGGACGCCGCGTTCCGTTTAGGACGCTCGGCCTGAAAAAACTCGGGTTCGAGTTTTTTGACCCTGACCACTCCAGCGCGCTAGTTTCGCCGCGCACAGGTTAGTCTATCCCGCCAGACCCGCAACCCGATCGACGATGAACGCAACACCATAAGCCGCGACCAGGGCGAGCACGAAGACGACCAAGCCGCGTACCAAAGTCTTCGGAATGCCGATCTCGTCCAGGTAACGCTTGATGAAATAGCTCGCGACGAAAAATGCGATCGTCCCGAACACGAGGCTGAGCATCCGCGCATTGTACGGGGAGAAACCCGTGCGACAGCGCTCCGGCGCTCGCTCCACCCTCCTTATCTGCCCGACCCCTCCCGGCTTGCCGACGCGGAGGGAATCGTGCATCCTGACGAACGGAAAGTACGTCATCTCGGGAACTCGGGCACAAACAAATCTCGTTCAGGCTGCCGGACGGCGGTCGCACGCCGCAATCCAAAGGAGGATCTGATGAAGATAGGAAAGACTTTGCACATCGGCGCGGCCGCGATCGCGATTGCCGCCTTTCTCACCTCGTGCCAGAGCACGCCACAAACTCCAGGCAGCGTCGGCGCAAACGACCTGGGCGGGGTGGTGACGAGCGCCAACGGTCCCGAGGCCGGCGTCTGGGTAATCGCCGAGACGACCGATCTTCCCACGAAATTCGCCAAGCTTGTCGTCACCGACGAGCAAGGCCGCTATGTCATCCCGGACCTTCCGAAAGCCAGCTACAGCGTGTGGGTGCGCGGCTACGGACTGGTCGATTCGCCCAAGGTGAGCAGCACGCCGGGAAGAACCCTCAACCTGAGCGCGACCCCGGCGCCCAGCGCGGCCGCGGCGGCGGAATACTATCCCGGCATGTATTGGTATTCGATGATCAGCATACCGGCCAAGAGCGAATTTCCCGGCACCGGCGACAAGGGCAACGGTATCAGCGCCAACATCAAGACACAGGAGGAATGGGTCGACACGGTAAAGAACGCGTGCCAGTCGTGCCACTCGCTCGGCAGCAAGGGCATGCGCACGGTGCCGAAGGAATTCGGCCCCGGCTTCGCGGGGTGGGCGCGGCGTACGCAGTCCGGGCAAGCAATGAGCAACATGGCGCTCGGCCTGGGTTACATGGGTGCCGAGGCAGCGCTGAAAAATTATGCCGACTGGACCGACCGCATCGCCAGGGGCGAGCTCCCCTTCGCCAAGCCCGAGCGGCCGCAAGGCGTCGAGCGCAACATGGTCGTCACGATGTGGGATTTCTCGACGCCGAAATACTATCTCCACGACGGCATCTCGACCGACCGCGACAATCCGCGACTCAATGCCAACGGCCCGATCTACGGCGCGCCCGAGGAGAGCACCGACATGGTTCCGGTGCTCGACCCGGTGAACCATCGCCCGTACTTCATCAAGCATCCCGTCAACAACCCCCAGACGCCGTCTTCGACGTCGCTCCCCATGCAGCCTTCCGCCTACTGGGGCAAGGAGCCGATCTGGGACGGCCACTCGAGCATCCACAACGCGATGATGGATAGCGAGGGGCGGGTATGGTTCAGCGCCAGGCACCGCCCGGCGCCGAACCCGGATTTCTGCAAGAAAGGCTCCGATCACCCGTCCGCCAAAGTGGCGCCGCTGAACGAATCGCCGCGCCAGCTCTCCGTGTACGACCCGAGGACAGGCAAGTGGGCGCACGTCGACACTTGCTTCTCCACGCACCACCTATACTTCGGCCACGACGCCAACAAGACGCTGTGGACAAGCGCGGGCGGCCCGCAAAGCGGCGTGGTCGGCTGGGTGAACACCAAGATGTTCCTCGAGACCGGCGACTCGGCGAAGTCGCAGGGTTGGACGCCGATCATCGTCGACACTAACGGTAACGGCAGGCGCGATGATGGCGACACCCGGTTGACGGCCGCGTTCTACGGAATCATGCCGAGCCCGGTGGACGATTCGGTCTGGGGCCAGTCGATGGGCAAGGGGTTCGGGCGCGTGGACCAGCCCGGCTACGTCATCCGCATCATCCCCGGGTCCAACCCCGCCGAGACCGCGCTCTCCGAGGTCTTCGTGCCGCCCGAGGGCGCCTGGAGCCCTCGCGGCATCGACATGACCACCGACGGCGTGGTGTGGACGCCGCTCGCGAGCGGGCACATCGCGAGCTTCGACCGCAGGAAGTGCAAGGGGCCGCAGAACGGACCAGGGGCGGCGAGCGGCAAGCTCTGCCCGGAAGGCTGGACGTTATTCAGGATGCCCGGGCCGCAGTTCAAGGGCCTGGACCCCGCGGGAAGCGCCAACCACGCCTATTACATCTGGGTGGATCGCTACAACACCCTGGGACTGGGGGCGAACGTGCCGATCGCTTCGGCCAACGGCGCCGAGTCGCTGCTCGCGGTGGTGGACGGGAAGATGGTGGACCTTCGCGTGCCGTATCCGCTGGGGTTCAACACCAAGCTAGTCGACGGCCGCATCGACGACCCGAACGCCGGCTGGAAAGGCAAGGGGCTGTGGACGATGTCGGGCACGCGCACCGTGTTCCACAACGAAGGCGGCACGCAGAACCGGCCCAAGGTCTACAAGATCCAGATTCGTCCGGATCCGCTCGCGAACTGACGCATCGCCGTTGCGCGATGCGTCATCCTGAGCGAAGCGAAGGATCTGCTTTTCGCTTCTGAAAACAAAACGCCCCGGGATTTACCCGGGGCGTTTTTGCTGCAAGACGCGCCGGTCACGGCCGACATTCAAACCCAAGGAGGATTCACCATGAACGCCAGGAAATCCGTTTGCACTTGCGCCGCTCTTGCACTCGGCGCGCTCGGTTTTGCCTTCACCACGGCGCCCGCGCGGGCGCAAAGCGGCAGCCATCTGGAAATCATCCACCACCCGAACTACGACAAGAGCGTGTTCATGCCGTTCTCGCCGGCGATCAAGGTGAAGAGCGGCAAGATCCTCTGGCTCGCCGGAGGCACCGCGCTCCCCGTGTATCACGACCATCCGCACAAGCGCGAGCAGATCCTCAAGTACCTGACGAACGACCTGGAAAGCCAGGTGCGCCAGACGATGGACGGCATCATGGAAACGCTGAAGGCCGCGGGCGCCTCGCCCAAGGACGTAGTGCACGTATTCATCTTCCGCGCGCGCCCGCGCATGGGCGACATCGGCAAGGCGAGCGCAGTGGTGAATTCCTACTTCGCGCCCCACAACCACAAGCCGACCACGACCAACCTCGCGGTGCTCGAGCTGGGCGAGCCGGAACAGCTCGTGGAGATCCAGGTCGTCGCCGTGGTGGACTGATCCACCGCCTTGCAAGGGCGCATGAGCGTCCCGCTACACCTTCAGCCGCGGCGATCCCTCGTCGGCCATGCTGCGACCGAGATCGGTCGCGTAGCGCACCGCGCCCTTCGCGGTTTCAAAGAGCGGCGTCAGCCCGGGAAACGACTGGCTCTTCGACAGGGCGTTCGCACACGCCAGCCGCGTCATCGTGAGCCGGGGCTGCCACTTGTTCCCGTCGCCGAGGTGAAACGCGCTCGCCTCGATCAGATATCTCCCGCGCTCTTCGCGGTGCATGGCCATGAAGCTCCTTCCTTGCAGCGATCACGGTAACACATTTACGGATCGCTCAAGGAAGGCCCGTGCGCACAAGCGAAAAGCGGGGAAGCGCGTCAAACGGCTTTCAGATCGACTGCGGACGTCTTGCCGTTTTGTCCCTGTTCGAGCTCGTAGGAGATCTTCTGATTCTCGTTGAGATTGCCGAGTCCGGCGCGTTCCACCGCCGAGATGTGCACGAACACGTCCTTGGACTTGTCGTCAGGTTGAATGAAGCCGAAACCCTTGCTGGGATTGAACCATTTCACGGTGCCGATAGGCATGGATACTCTCGATGTATGAAGTCGCCTCGCGCGGGAGTGCGCGGGGCATCAAATTGTCGGTGGGAGAACGACGCACCCCGGAGGGGATGCCGAGGACTGACCCAAGTGGAATTCGATGCCGTCAGTATGGTGGCTGCGGCGCGTAATAGCAAGGAAAGAGGTGAATCGGGATCGCGCGCCCCCGGGTCCCCGCGGCGCGCTACACTTTCGCCATGCCCGAATCGCCGCGCCGCATCATCCACGTGGACATGGACGCGTTCTATGCGTCGGTGGAGCAGCGCGACTACCCTGAGCTGCGCGGCCGGCCGGTCGCGGTCGGCGGCCCGGCGGAGTCGCGCGGCGTGGTGGCCGCGGCGAGCTACGAGGCGCGCGCTTTCGGCGTGCGCTCGGCCATCCCGATGGCCCGCGCGCTGCGCCTGTGCCCCGAGCTCGTCATCGTGCGGCCCGACTTCGCGCGCTACCGCGCGGTGTCGCAGCAGGTGATGGCGATCCTGCGCTCCTGCACTGCGCTCGTCGAGCCGCTGTCGCTCGACGAAGCCTACCTCGATGTCACCGACAATCTCTGGGGCGAGCCGCTCGCGAGCAATGTCGCGAAGAAGCTGAAAGCGCTCATTCGCGGGCAACTGAATCTGAGCGCCTCCGCAGGCGTCGCGCCCAACAAGTTCCTCGCGAAGATCGCCTCGGGCTGGAAGAAACCCGACGGGCTCACCGTGATTGCCCCCGAGCGAGTCGAGGAGTTCCTTCGCGAGCTTCCGGTCGAGGCGCTCTCGGGCGTGGGCCCCGTCACCGCGAAAAAGCTGCGCGCAATCGGCATCGAGCGGCTCCTCGACGTGCGCGCGGCGGAGGACGAGCGGCTGCATCGCGCGGTGGGGAGCCTGGCCGGCTGGTTGAAATCCCTGTCGCGCGGCGAAGACCCGCGGCCGGTCGAGCCCGACCGGCAGAGGAAATCGCTCTCCGACGAGAACACCTACGAGAAAGACCTCACGGACTTGGAGCAGATCCGCGGCGAGATCGAGCGCATCGCGCGCCGCACCGCGGAAGGGCTAGCGAAGAGGAAACTGCGCGCGCGCACCGTGACCATCAAGGTGCGCTACGCGGACTTCACCACCGTCACGCGGAGCCACACCGGGATCGCGCCTACGTGCGATGCGGCCCAGATCGCCGCGCGCGCTCTGGCGCTGCTCGAGCGCACCGAGGCCGCGCGCCGGCCGGTGCGCCTGCTAGGCGTGGGCGCGCACGGGCTGCTCGAAGAGGGCGAGAGCCTGCCCGTTCCCGGCTCGCTGCCGTTCTGATTGCGCTCCCCTACCCCGCCTCCAGCGGCTCGATCAGCTTCTCGCTGTCTTCCTCGGTGCGGTTGATGCCGCGCCCCACGCGCACGAGCTCGAAATCCGTTTGCGCGTTCTCTTCGATCAGCGCGGCGGCCTCGGCCGGATCGGTGCGCGCCGGATCGAGCCATCGCGCGTGCACTTCATCGGGCAGCACGACCGGCATGCGCTCGTGGATCTCGCCTGCGCGCCCCGCGCCCGGACGCGTCAGGACGGCGCAGGTCAAAGTCGGCTCGGGGTCGCCCGGGTCCTTCCATCGGGACATGAGCCCGGCGAAGCACAACGGCCGGCGGTCCTTGCGGACGATGTAGTAGGGCTGATTGACCTTCACGAGCTCGCCCGTCGCCTTGTCGATGCGCATTTCCTCGCGCCATTCGTACCAGCCGAGCGCCGGCAGCAGGCACCGCGCGCGCGAAAACGCCTCGCGCCACATGCCGTTCGCGGCGGCGGTCTCGAACTTCGCGTTGAAGCTGCCGCGCGGGGGCTTCGCTTGCTTCCACCAGTACGGCACGAATCCCCAGCGCGCGTGCGCAAGCTCGATGCCGGGGTCCGCGGCGTCGCGTCTGAGCATGATGACGCGCATCGTCGGCGCGACGTTGTAGCGCGGCTCGCCGAAGGGCGTCTTCCAGTTGCGGCGGCCGATGTGCCAGGCGCGCTCGACCGCGGCTTCATCGGGAGAGACGAAACGTCCGCACATGAGGGCATTCTATCGCGCCGCAGCGCGCCTATAATCCCGCAATGCCTCTGAACGCCGCAAAAATCGAAGGCCTGGTGCGCGAGCTGCTGGCCGAAATCGGCGAGGATCCGCAGCGCGAGGGATTAGTGAAGACTCCGCAGCGGGTCGCCGCCGCCCTCGCCTTCCTGACTTCCGGCAGCCGCGCCGACGCGACCAAGCTGATCAACGGCGCGATCTTCACGCAAGAAACCAACAGCATGGTCATCGTGAAGAACATCGAGGTCTACAGCCTGTGTGAGCACCACATGCTGCCGTTCTTCGGACGCTGCCACATCGGGTACATCCCGAACGGCCGGGTGTTCGGCGTGAGCAAGCTCGCGCGCCTGGTCGACATGTACGCGCGGCGCCTGCAGCTGCAAGAGCGGCTGACCGAGCAGATTTCCCAAGCCATCATGGATTCGATCGACGCGGCGGGCGTCGGCGTGATGATCGAGGCGCGCCACCTGTGCATGATGATGCGCGGCGTGGAGAAGCAGAACTCCGTCATGATCACTTCATCGGTCGTGGGCACGTTCCGCGATTCCGCGGCGACGCGGGAGGAGTTTCTCGGCCTGATCGGACAGCGGGGAGCGTAGCTCAACGCGGAGCGCGCCACGCGCTCGCGAGCCAGGGCTGCTGCTCGCGCGGCAGGCCTTCGGGCCGGTAGTAGTGCGTGAGCTCGGTGAATCCTGCAGCGGTCATGAAACGCCGCCAGGCATTCAGATCGTGATACGCGCCGTAGCGCCCGCGCCTCCAGCCCTCCTCGTTGCCGCCGTGCGGGTTCGAGCTGAACAGCACGCCGCGCGGCTTGAGCGTCGCATGCAGCTCGCGCAGGACCCGCGGCAGCTCCTGGCTCGGCACGTGGAACAGCACCGCGTTGGCGAACACGCCGTCGAAGCGCGCATCGGGGAGTTTCAAAGCGAACAGATCCTGCCGCCATACCTCGCAGCCGCTGTGCTCGCGCGCCATGGCCGCGAAGCGCTCCGACCCCTCCAGCCCGATTGCGACGTGGCCGAGCCCGGCGAAGGCCTTCAAGTCCCGCCCCGGCCCGCAGCCCAGGTCGAGAATCGCGAACGGCGGCTCGCCCTCGATGTATCCGAGCAGCGCCGCGATGTTTTGGCTGACGTCGTGATCGCGCGTGCCCTTCCAGAAGTCCTCCGCACGCTGGTCGTAGTGGTCCAGGGTACGGGCCGCGATGTCGTCCAGGTCCTGCCGCTTGAGGTTCATGTTCGAGAGTTTCGCCTCACGCGGCGCTCTCCCTCACCACCGTGGTGATGCGCCAGCGCGCGAACTCCGTCTCGAATTCCGGCAGCGCGAGGAATCCCATGCAGGAGTACGCGCCCGGCTGCGCGACGCCGCCTTGCGCGAGCTTGCGCGCGAGCAAGATGGCGGCCATGCAGGGGATCTCGGGGCCGTGCTGCGCGTCGGCCGTCAGGTGCCATTCGATGCGCGCGCGGCTTCCGTCGGGCCGCCTGCCCGTAACGTTCACGAGCATACCGGCGAGATCGCCGCCGAAGGCGTCCATCCACGAGGCGATCCGGGCGAGCGGCTTCGCCCAGCGCTCGATCGGCAGTGCCATGCCCCGCCGGCGCAGCAGCGCGGCGAGCCATAGGGCGAACTGCTGCGCGCCGACTTCAAGGGAGGCGCGGAACTCCATCGTCAGTACGCCGGGATAGCGCTTCGGAAAGAGCTCGAGGTCCGGAACGTCGCAGGCGGCGGCCCAGCGCCCGCCCAAGCCGTAGAAGCGCAGGCGCTTCAGCTCCTGCCAGCCCCACGCGTCGCGCCACGCGCCACCGCTGCGCCACTTGAACCGCCGCCCGGCGTAGCCGAGCACGGCCGCGACCGTCGCTTCTCCCCGCGGCGCGCGCTGTCCCGGCGCGATCGCGATCTGGATCTCCTCGATCTGCGAAAGGCGCGCGCTCAGGCTGTCGATCACGGCCGAGGAAAGGGCGGGCACGCTGCTCGCGCCCGAGATGGCCAAGCGCTGCGCCTCGCGCGCGGCCGGATGGACGTAGTACGGAAAGCGCGTCACGAACAGCCGGCCGTCGGCGAGATCGAGGTAGTGCGCGCCGGCCGCCAACGCGGCGAGCGCGACCCGGTAGTCCTGAGACTGGAACGGCCCGGCGCAATGGATCACGAGGCCGGGGGCGAGGCGGGCGAGCGCGCGCGGGAAGTCGTGCTCGGAGTGATCCAGCCGCACGTGCTGAAGCTTCAGGCCGTCGAAGGCGCCCTGCCCTCTCTCCGGATGGCGGCCTGCGGCGACGACTTCCATCGCGGGCGACACCGAGAGCGCGCGGCAGACGCGGGCGCCGAAATTGCCGTAGCCGCCGATCACGACGACGCGCATGGGATGTTCCAGTCGAGAGCTGGACGGGATTCTAACCGGCGAAGCAATCGAGGGCGAACCCCTCTACAATCTCCGGGTTTTCCTCGCCGGCGAACCCATGCCCGACACTAGCGAAACAAGCCAACCCGCCTCCGCGACGAGCCCAGGATCAGCGCGCACCGATGCCGAGTGGCGCGTCGACAAGTCGCTGCCGCGGGCGCTCGCGCGCGTCCTCGCGCTCGACGATTTCGAAGAGCCGGCGCGCCGCTATCTGCCAAGGCCCATGTTCGGCTACGTCTCGGGCGGCGCGGAGACGAACGCGTCGCTCCGCGCGAACCGCGCCCAGTTCGACGAGATCGAGTTGAGCCCCCGCGTGCTGGTGGACGTGTCCGCGCGCACCGCGAAGACGGCGCTCTTCGGCCGCGGCTACGCCGCGCCCTTCGGCATCGCCCCCATGGGCGGCACCTCGATGGCGGCGTTCCGCGGCGACGTGGTGCTCGCGCGCGCGGCGGCGGCCGCCGGCATCCCGATGATCATGAGCGGCGCGTCGCTCACCCGCCTGGAGGACGTGCGCGCGGCCGGCGCCACCGCCTGGTTCCAGGCCTACCTGCCGGGCGAGACCGGGCCGATCACGCGCCTCCTCGAGCGCGTCGCGCGCTCAGGCTTCGATGCGCTGGTCCTCACGGTGGATGTGCCGGTGAGCGCGAATCGCGAGAACAACGCGAGGAGCGGCTTCAGCCGGCCGCTGCGGCCGACGCTGCGCCTCGCCTGGGAGAGCGCGCTCAAGCCCCGCTGGCTCTTCGCAATGTTCCTGCGGACGCTGCTCGTGGACGGCATGCCGCACTTCGAGAACATGGGCGCTCGCATCCCGCTCATCACCCGCGCCTCCCGCGGCGACGGGGAGCGCGACCGGCTCGCGTGGACCCACCTGGAGCTCATGCGCAGGCTGTGGAAAGGGCGCTTGGTCTTGAAAGGCGTGCTCTCCCCGGAGGACGCTCGCATCGCCCGCGAAAGCGGCGTGGACGGCGTCATCGTGTCGAACCACGGCGGGCGGCAGCTCGACGGCGCTCTCGCGCCTTTGCGCGCGCTCCCGGCGGTGGTGGCGCAGGCGGGCGGGATGACGGTCATGATGGACGGCGGAATCCGCCGCGGCACCGATGTCTTGAAAGCGCTCGCGCTCGGCGCGCAGTTCGTGTTCGTCGGCCGGCCGTTCCTCTACGCCGCGGCGATCGGCGGGGAGGCCGGCGTGCGCCACGGCATCAGGCTCCTCTCGGAGGAGATCGAGCGCGACATGGCGCTGCTCGGCATCACCAAGCTCTCGGAGATGACGCGCGAGCGGATCAGGCCGCGGACCGCTTCATTCGCATGAACGCCCGAAGGGAGTTAAGGATGAAAACATGCTCGAGCTTGACCCTCGCTATCGCGATGCTCGCCTCGGGCGTCGCGCCGGCGCGCTCCGCGAGCCTGGGCGGACCGCTGACCCTCGAGGACGAAGGCGCCTTCTTCGTCGGCGGCAGGACCGTGACGTCGAATTTTCCGGGCGCGTCGCTCCTCACCGGGCCCTCGGCGCCGGGGCGCATCACCGTGAACCAGATGTATGTGCACTACCGCATCCCTTCGGGCAACCATGGCGCGCCCGTCGTGATGGTGCACGGATCGAATCACACCGGCATGACCTACGAGACCACGCCCGACGGGCGCGAAGGCTGGGCGACGTACTTCGTGCGCAGGGGCGCGCCCGTCTACGTCGTCGATCACGCGGGACGCGGCCGCTCGGGCTTCGACCCGACGCCGTTCAACCAGGCGCGCGATCAGTCGGGCGCAAATCCCGCCTCGCTCCCCACCCTGCTCCTCGCCACGCACGAGCGCGCGTGGCTCAACTTCCGGCTCGGCCCTTCGTACTCCGTGCCCTTTCCGGGATTGCAGTTTCCGGTCGAGGCGATGGAGCAGTACACGATGCAACTCGTGCCGAACGCGGAGACTTCGCTCGCGGGAATCGGCGCCAACACCGTGAACGCCCTCGCCGCGCTGCTCGACCGCATCGGCGCATCGGCCGTCATCGTCCATTCGCAATCGGGCGTGTACGGCCTGGACCTCGTCCGCCAGCGCCCG